>Ga0335075_10006392_pt1 | contig 18205 bp, 17 predicted proteins | sample Lox_Sample_24_FD_206723 | JGI IMG/M metagenome (GOLD analysis project Ga0335075, IMG submission 206723) | Soil microbial communities from Loxahatchee National Wildlife Refuge, Florida, United States - Lox_Sample_2.4 | ecosystem: Environmental > Terrestrial > Soil > Wetlands | place: USA...
AGCGTGTGCAGTTGTACCCCCCAGAGGGGGTACAACTGCACACGATAGCCGGGATCGCCGGCCATGCGGGTGTTATGTCCCGTTCTGGCCGCTCACCGGGCCCGCGGTGTCCGGGCCCGCGGTGTCCGGGCATCAGAGACGACGTCCCATAAAGTGCAATCAGAGCCCGTTAACGGGCTCTGATTGCACTTTATGGGGACGGTTTGCGTCCGGTGGCGCGACCCCGGTGCGGCTCGCGCTGGCCCAGGTGGCGCGGCGTGCAAGTAACGGACCCTGCCGGGCAGCGGGAGGACGCCAGGGCGCGCATGCGGCCAGCGGCCACCGGATCACGGTTCGCGCGTCCGCATGCGGCCCCAGGCGAACACGCGTTACATGAAGTGGCGCACGTAGCGTTGCTGGTTGGCGGTCTCCACGGCGTGTGGCCGGTAGCGCTCGCGTACGTACGCGACCGCCTGGTCATTGGGTACCCCGTCGAGGATGGCAATGCATGCTAGTGCCGTGCCTGTCCGCCCATTTCCGCCCAGGCAGGCAACCTCCACCCGTCCCGTCAGCGCGCGTTCCAGCGCCGCCGCGAAAGCATTCCTGGCGTCGGCGGGATCGGCGGGCAGCCGGAAGTCCGGCCAGCGCACCCAGCGTGCCTGCCACGGCACGCCCGGCGGTTCATCGCCCAGCAGGTACAGCGCGAACGTCGGCAGGGGCCCGGCGGGCAGCGGCTGGCTCAGGCCCCGGCCGCGGATCAGCAGCCCCGACGGCAGCGCCATCACGTCCGGTGCCGCTGGGTCCCACGCTTGATCCATAGGCCCGATCCTAACGGCAGTGAGCCGTTTGCCCCGGTTCGGTCCGGGTAGCCGATTTGCCGGAACGGCTAGGAGAGGACTGCCTATGGGCCTGCCCGCTGGCCAGCAGCGTACGCTGGACCTGATTGACGGCGAGTTGCGGCAAGTGCACCCGACCTGACGTCGATGTTCGCCATCTTTACCAGACTCAGCAGCGGTGACGGGCCCGCCGCCACGGAACAGCTACGCCCGTCCCGGTCCCGCGTGACGCTGAACAATCTGCGCGGATTCGTGCTCATCCCGGTCGCGATCGCGATGGTGGTGGTCAGCGCGGTTTTCGGCGGCATCAGTCACGGTGACGCCCACCAGCAGTCGCCGAGGCGGGCGACCGAGCTCTTGCTACCCGGGAAATGAGCCGGCGGGTCACAAAGCCCGCGGTGTTACAAAAGATTGTTACCACATATCGTTACAGCGGAGGGCCTGGTGGTTATCGAGCAACTTGGCAGTGAGGCCGCTGAGCTGCTGAGCCTGACCAAAACCGGTGCCACGCGCTCGCTGAGCAGGCTGGCTGAGATGGCTGCCTGGCAGGTGCCCGGCTGCTCGGGCGCCATCGCGGTGGTCTGGTACGACCGCGAAATCATCAGCTACACGGCCACCCATCCGGACCTGGCCGAACTGGCCGAACTCCAGCTGCAGGCAGGTGCGGGCCCGCTCCTGGAGGCCGCGGCGACCGGCCAGTCGGCGATCTGCCCGGATACGTTGCGGGAGACGCGCTGGCCCGAGTTCACCGAGGCCGCGCTGCGCCGCGGCGTGCGGTGCAGCGTGCATCTGGTCCGCGGCATGCCACCACGCCAAGCGCTCGTGCTCGCGCTGTTCGGCTTGCGGCCGGGAGCACTCGACGCCGATGCCAGCCCGGTGGCCGATACGCTCACCGCGTTCGGCGGCGCGATGCTGACCAACGCGACCGTCTACGGGGAAGCGCAGCTGATTGCCTCCCAGTTCAAGGACGCGGTGGCGGCCCGTTCGGTAGTCGATCAGGCCAAGGGCATCTTGATGCACGCGCTCGGCTGCGACGCAGACGACGCGCTGCGCCGGCTGCGTGAGGAATCCCAGCGCCGCCACGTGAAGGTCACCGAGGTGGCCAGCCAGGTCGTGGCCGCCCACCGGCGTGTGTAGCGGGCCGCCTCTAGGGTAGCTGCGTGCATGTAGCTGGCGTGCATAAAGAAGGGATTTATCATGACTCTCACCGCGTCAGTCATCATCGGGTGGCTCATCATCGGACTGGTCATCGGCGGGCTAGCGCGGCTGCTCGTCCCCGGCCGCCAGCACATCGGGCTGCTGCTGACGATGCTCATCGGCATCGTGGCCGCCATCTTGGCCGGGATCATCACTACGGCGATTATCGGTGTAGGCCACCCGATAGTCGCCTTCGTCGTCGCGCTGATCGCGGCGGCACTGCTGGTCAGCGCCTTCCACACGCGCGGCTACGGGTATTACCGTAGCCGCGGCCGGTCGCGCCGCTGGCTGCGCTGGTAGCCCGGCGGTCCCGGCGCGTCTAGTCCCGCGGCGGCTCGCTTAGGCGGCGCGATCCTAAGACGACCCTAAGATGGGGACAGCCCCGCGCGGGGGCACGAGGCTTCAGGGCGGGATAGATGGCACACAACGGCCGGCGTGGCCTGGCGGAGCGTTACACGGCACTCCGCCAGGCCGCCGCCATGCAAGATGCCGACCCGGAGGCGATCCTGGAGGCCGCCTTCGCCGAGCTTGACGCGGCCATCGACATGCTGACCTCGGGGGAGCTGGACCCGGTGCCGGACAACGGCGACGGGGAGCATGCGCCACCGGACACGCTCAGCGCCGAACGGCGGCTGCTGCGCGCGGTGTTCCAGCGCGCGCCCGTCCCGCTGTTCATCCTGGAGCAGGACGGCACGGTCCGCCGCGCCAACGCGGCGGCGGGGGAGCTGGTAGGCGCCGCGCCTGGTTATGTCACCGGACGCCCGCTGACCACGTTCGTCGACCTGCCGTCGCGCGCGGTGGTGCAAAGTCAGCTCGCCGCGATCATCCGCACCGGCGCGCCACGCCGGGCACCGTGCAAGGTGCTGGGTTCTGACGGAGTAATCGCCGCGGTGCTGATGGCGACGCCGTTCGAACTGCCCGACGGACAGCGACTGCTCGCCGCCACGCTGCTCGCCGCCGCCGTCGCACCCCTCGTGCGCCAGAGGGCCGCGGACGCGCCCGCGGCGGCCGCTGGCACGGAAGCGCTCCGCGCGATGACACGCCGGATGGACACCGTGACCGCGGTGACCAGGCTATTGCTGGACAACAGCACGTTCAGCGAGGCGGTCACGCTGCAACGCTGCGCGAGGCTGCTGGCCAGCGACCTGGCGAGCTGGGTCGTCGTCGACATGGAGCGGACGGACCGGCTGAGGCGGCACCTGGTGGTCGGCCCATCCGATGAGCTAGCCACCGAGCTCGCCAGGCGCATCCGTGCGATCGACCCGCGTCCGGGGACCGCTCCGGCCATGGTGCACGAGGCAGGCAAGTCCATGCTGCTCGCTCACGTGGACGATACCCAGGTACTCGGCACTGACCAGGACGGGATGCCGCTGCTCGCGCTGATCGGTGCCACCTCGATGCTGACCGTCCCGATCACGGACGGGGCGACCGGCTACGGCAGCCTCACCCTTGCCCGGCCGCCAGAGCAGGAGCGGTTCGGGATCGCCGATCTCGGCCTAGCCGAGGAGCTCGGCGAGCATCTCGGCGTCGCGATCCGGGTAGACCGCATGTTCCGGCACCGGTCCGCGGTCGCGGAGGCGCTGCAGGCCAGCCTGCTGCCCGCCACCCTGCCCGAGATTCCCGGGCTGGACCTGTCCGCCGCCTACCTGCCGGCCGGCGCGGGCCTGGAAGTGAGCGGTGACTTCTACGACGTGTTCCCCATCCGCGGCGGCTGGGCGCTGACAATCGGCGACGTCTGCGGCAAGGGCCAGGAGGCGGCGGCGATGACCGCGGCGGCGCGGCACGCCATCCGGGTCCTGGCCAGCTTCGACGACGACCCCGGCGCGGTGCTCGCCAAGGCGAACGAGATCCTGCTGGCCGGCGGCTACGAGGACAGGTTCGTCACCGCGAAGCTGGCCTACGTGCGCTGGGAGAAACGACGGCTGCGGGTGACGCTGGCCGACGCCGGCCATCCCGGGCCCGCGGTAGTCCGTGCCGACGGGAGAGTCGAACTGATGGCTGGCGGCGGGCAGCCGCTCGGCCTGTTCCCGGCGGCCGGACTGCCCGCCGCCCCGCCGCAAGTGGAGACCCTCCGGCTGGGCGTTGGAGACCTGCTGTTCTTCTATTCCGATGGTGTCACCGACGCCAGGGACGTCGACCAGGCCTACTTCGAGGACCGGCTGGCCGACGAACTGGCCGCGCTGGCTGGGCGCGCGGCAGCCGAGGCCGCCAGGGCCATCCAGGGGCAGCTCGTCGGCTTTTCCGCCGACGAGCTCCGTGACGACATCACGATCTTGGTGGCGAAGGTCACTGCTTTAAGCCACATGGTCACGGCTCACGCCTCCAAGGTCACGGCTTAAGCCGCCCCGGTCAGCTGGTCGCGCAAGTGCGCTAGCGCCCTGCTGAGCAGCCGGGACACGTGCATCTGGGAGATGCCGAGGCGGTCGCCGATCTCGGTCTGGCTGAGGTTGCCGTAGAAGCGGAGTACGAGGATGCGCTGCTCCCGTTCGGGCAGTTCCTCCCAGTGTGTGCCGATGGCCGCCATGTCGAGCGCGTGCTCCACCGCTGGATCGTCCTCGCCGAGCACGTCCGACAGCAGGGACGGGTCGTCCCGGTCCGACAGCGGAGCGTCCAGCGAGTATGTGCTGAACACCATGTCAGCCTGGCGTGCCTCGCTGATGTCATCCTCGCTGACGCTGAGCCGTTCGGCCAGCTCCTTATCCGAGGGCACGCGCCCGAGCTGGTGGGTCAGTGCCTCGTTGGCCTTACGCATCTCCAGCAGCAGTTCCTGCGCCTGCCTGCGCACGTGAATCTGCCACCGCTTGTCCCTGAAGTGCCGCTTGATCTCACCGCTCACGCATGGCGCGGCATACGCGGAGAGGCTGTCGCCCACCTCCGGGTTGTAGTTGTTGATGGCCTTGAGCAGCCCGACGTACCCGACCTGCATGAGATCTTCGGCGGGCTCGGGGCTGCCGCGGTACTGCCGGACGCACGACCGGACGAGTTTCTCGTAGCGGTCCACCAGGACCTGGCAGGCGCGGGAGCGGTCCTCGCTGCCTTTGAGCAGCGTGTGCACCCTGGCGAGCAGCTCGTTGTCGGACAGATCTTTTAGTTCCGCCAACGTCGTCACGGGGGTCTCCTAGAGGCAGGGGATCGGACGACACAGTTGTGCCCGATCGGTGCCAAATAAACGTGACCCTCGTCACATCTGAGGTCAGTTGGCCGCTGAGATCCACCGTTCGATCCGGCTGAGCAGTTCCTCGGTGTCGACCGGTTTGGTGACATAGTCGCTCGCGCCCGCAGCGATGCTCTTCTCCTTGTCCCCGGGCATGGCCCGCGCCGTGACCGCGATGATCGGCAGCTTCGCGAACGCCGGCATCTTGCGGATCGCGCTCATCGTCGCGTAGCCGTCAAGCTCCGGCATCATGACGTCCATGAGCACGAGGTCCACCCGGCGGTCGGCCGACAGCAGCTGCTCGATGCCCTTGCGTCCGTCAGGCGCCTGGGTGACAGCCATGCCAGCCAGCTCCAGCGTGCTGGTGATCGCGAACACGTTGCGCGTGTCATCATCTATCACCAGTACCTGTTTGCCGCGCAGTGCCTCATGACCGGGGGCCTCATGACGAGCCCCCTCCTGGTCGGCCTCGCGCAGAGCCTCCCGTACGACAGGAGTGTCGTCCGAGCGCATCAGTGGCGGGACCCGGTCCGGTCCCGCGACGGACAGGTGCAGCGTGATGCGCTCGCGCAGCTCGTCAAGCGATGGCAGCAGTTCCAGCGGCTGGGAACCGAAGCGCAGCCGGGCCAGCCGGGACTGAGCGCTATCCAGTTTCTCCCTGGTATGGGCGAGCACCGGCACGTCCCGCAGCGCGTCGTCCTCCTGCAACTGCTCGAGGAACGCGAACGCCGACGCGTCCGCCAGCCCGAGGTCAAGCACCACGCACTGATACGGCGCGCCGCGCAGCGCCTCGCTGGCCTGGTCCGGCGTCTCGGCGGTCACGATATGCACGGCCCCGTGCAGGCCGACCAGGTCGGAGACCGCGCTGTGCGCGAGCAGGGTCAGCAGCCCGCCGCGCGCACCCTCCAGCACCAGCAGGCGCGGCGAGCTGTCCATGAGCGCCGGGGGACCGGCGCTGTCCCCGTCGTCGGCTATGCCGACGTCCAGCATGCCCCCGGGAAGGACGGCGGGCAGGAACAGCGTGAACGTGCTGCCCTGGCCGAGTTCGCTCTCCGCCGTGATCTCGCCGCCGAGCAGGGTGCCGACCTCGCGGGCGATCGACAGCCCGAGCCCGGTGCCGGGGTAGCGGCGGCTGAGCGTCCCGTCGCCCTGCTGGAACGCGCCGAAGATCGTGCTCAGGTTCTCCGGCGCGATGCCGATGCCGGTGTCGGTCACCGAGAACACGAGCATCTCCGGGTCCGCGCCTCGTGTCGCCCGCAGCCGTACCCCGCCGCGCTCGGTGAACTTGGCGGCATTGGACAGCAGGTTGCCGAGCACCTGGCGCAGCCGCTGCCGGTCGGTGAACAGCTCGTACGGCACGCCCTCGTCGGATGAGACCGAGAAATCCAGCCCTTTCTCGGCGGTCAGCGGCTGGAACGTCGCCTGAATGTCCTCCAGCAAGGCGGACAGCGGGAAGCGCTCCGTGTGGATGTCCATCCGCCCTGCCTCCACCTTGGATAGGTCGAGGATGTCGTTGATCAGCTGGAGCAGGTCCGAGCCCGCCGAGTGGATCACGTTCGCGTACTCGACCTGCTTAGCGGTCAGGTTCCGGCCCGGGTTCTGGGCGAGCAGGCGGGCCAGGATCAGCAGGCTGTTCAGCGGTGTGCGCAGCTCGTGTGACATGTTGGCCAGGAACTGGGACTTGTACTTGGACGCCAGTGCGAGCTGCCGCGCGCGTTCCTCGATCTCCTGCCGGGCCTGCTCGATCTCGGCGTTCTTCGTCTCGATGTCACGGTTCTGCGCGGCGAGCAGCGCTGCCTTGTCGCCCAGCTCAGCGTTGGAGCGCTGCAGTTCCTCCTGCTGCGCCTGCAATTCCTCCGAACGCGCCTGCAGCTCCGCGGTCAGCCGCTGCGACTCGGCCAGCAGCGCGTCGGTACGGGAGTTCGCGATGATCGTGTTGACGTTCACCCCGATGGTCTCGGCTACCTGTGACAAGAAAGCGGTCTCCACCTCGGTGAACGCGCTGAACGACGCCAGCTCGATGACCCCGAGCACCTGATCCTCGAACAGGATCGGCAGCACCGCGAGGTGTGCGGGCCCGGCCTCGCCCAGCCCGGATGAGATCTTCACGTACTCGGCGGGCACGTCCCGGGCCATAATCGGCCGTTTGCTGTGTGCCACCTGCCCGATCAGCGACTGGCCGAGCCGGTACTGCACCGGGGCGTCCAGGTCCGCGCGCAGCCCGTAGCCGGCGATCAGCCGCAGCCGCGTGCCGCCCTTCTCCGAGGGATCGGCCTCGGACAGGAAGAACGTCCCGTGCTGAGCGCCCACCAGCGGCGCCAGCTCATCCATGATCAGCTCGGCGACCACGGTTAGGTCCCGGTGACCCTGCATCATGCCGCCGATCGTGGCCAGGTTGGTCTTCAGCCAGTCCTGCTGCTGGTTGGCGCGGATGGTCTCGCGCAGCGAGTGCACCATCGCGTTGATGTTGTCCTTGAGCTCGGCGACCTCGCCCTGGGCCTCGACCGAGATCGACCGGGTGAGGTCACCTGACGCCACCGCCGAGGTGACCTCGGCGATCGCGCGGACCTGCCGGGTCAGGTTCCCGGCCAGCTCGTTGACGTTCTCGGTCAGCCGCTTCCAGGTGCCGGATACACCCTCGACCTCCGCCTGGCCGCCCAGCTTGCCCTCGCTGCCCACCTCGCGGGCGACCCGGGTGACCTCGGCCGCGAACGAGGACAGCTGGTCGACCATCGTGTTGATCGTGGTCTTCAGCTCGAGGATCTCGCCCCGCGCGTTGACGTCGATCTTCTTGGTCAGGTCGCCCTTGGCGACCGCGGTGGTGACCTGGGCGATGTTACGCACCTGGCTGGTCAGGTTGTCCGCCATCGAGTTGACGTTGTCGGTGAGATCCTTCCAGGTGCCGGCCACGCCCGGCACGTAGGCCTGGCCGCCCAGCCGCCCCTCGGTGCCCACCTCGCGCGCCACGCGGGTGACCTCGTCCGCGAACGCGGACAGGGTGCCGACCATCCGGTTGATGGTCTCCTTCAGGGCCGCCACCTCGCCCTTGGCGTCGACCGTGATGGTCTGGGTCAGGTCACCGCGGGCCACCGCGGTCGCCACCTGCGCGATCGACCGAACCTGCGCGGTGAGGTTGGACGCCATCACGTTGACGTTGTCGGTGAGATCCTTCCACGTCCCCGAGACGCCAGGGACGTAGGCCTGGCCGCCCAGGTTCCCCTGGGTGCCGACTTCGCCGGCCACCCTGGTGACCTCGTCGGCGAACGCGGAGAGCTGGTCGACCATCGTGTTGATGGTCTCCTTCAGCTCGAGGATCTCGCCGCGCGCGTCGACGCGGATCTTCTGGGTCAGGTCGCCCTTGGCGACCGCGGTGGTGACCTGGGCGATGTTGCGGACCTGCCCGGTCAGATTGTCCGCCATCGCGTTGACCGACTCGGTGAGGTCCTTCCAGGTGCCGGAGACGCCGGGCACGTAGGCCTGGCCGCCGAGCTTGCCGTCGGTGCCCACCTCCCTCGCCACCCGGGTCACCTCGGACGTGAACAGGTCGAGCTGGTCGGCCATCCCGTTGAAGACGGTAGCGATCTCGTCCATCAGCGGATCGCCGGTTTCCTTCAGCCGCGTGCTGAAGTCTCCGCCCCGCACCGCGGTGAGTCCCGCGAGCAGTTGCTCCAGCCCCGACTTGTCCAGCCGAGGACCCTCGTCGGTCATGGGCGCTCCATTACCATCAGTCCGAGACCGTTAGTGGCTGTTATTTTTTCATAACAGACTCTGCAGCGTCGCCCCGTCCAGTTTCTTATCCTGGGAGGTTGTCGTTTCGTCATCGCATGACGACGTCCTGCGCCTAGCCGCGATCATCGAACGCCAGCGGCGCGAAATCGAACAAGCCCGCGCAGATGCCGCCGCGGCCACGGTGGTCGCGACCGCCGTAGGGCAGCTGATGGAGCGCCTCGGCTGCCCGGCCGCCGAAGCCATGACCCAGCTTCGTACCTTGGCCGACGCCACTCACACCTCCCTGACCGCGCTAGCCGCCACCCTGACCGCAACCGCTCACGGTGAGCCGTCCGCCGCGCCATCAGGTCCGGACATGTCCTACGCGCCCGCCGCCGCGGGCGGGCGCGCTGCGCTGGGGGCGGACGGGAACGAAGTGGCCGCGTTGCTAAGCGCGGAGCTGGAGCCCTTCGGGGTGACCGGGGTGGGGATATGGCTGCTGCGGCCGACTGGCCTGCTTGAGCTGTTCGGAGAGCGCGGCCTGGCCGACGCTGGTGCCTGGCGGCTGATTCCGCCGCAGCTAGACAGCCCGGCGCAGCGCGTCGTGCACGGCTCGCCTGATATCTGGCAGGCCAGCCGGGCCGTGCTGACCCTGCGCGACCGGGGCAGCGGGCTGCTCGGCGCGCTTGAGCTGCGCTGGCGGGGTTCCGCGCTGGGAGACGAAGACCGGCAGCGGATTACCGCGCTCGCGGCCGGCTGTGCCCGGGTGCTGGCCACCAGGCTCGCTCTCGGCGATCTGCGCACGGCACCGCCCGTTGATCCGCTGTTCGGCCTGCTCGATGAGCTCATCGGCTCGGTTCTCGTGGTCAGCGTCGTCCGGGACGGGGACGGACGGGTGACCGACTTCGCCATCGATCATGTGAGCCCCGGCTACCTGGACCCGGCCGGGCGGCCGGTGACCGAGATCAAGGGCCTGACCTTGCTCGAGGCGTATCCGGTGACGACAGCGGGCCACGGCCTGTTCGCCAGGGCACTGCGCGCTGTCGAGGACGGGGTGGCCAGGTACCTGCCGGGTCCGCTCGTGGAACCGGTGCCGATAGCGGACTTCCGGGTCGCGAAGTTCGGCGATGGAGCGATCTTCACCTGGCGCGGCTACGGTGAGCCGGGCGGGCTGACCGACCTGCTCGACCATGTGCAGCGGATCGGCCGGCTTGGCGGGTGGGAGGAGAACGTCGTGACCGGCGCGGTCCGCTGGACGGACTCGGCGTTCGGCGTGTTCGGCCTGGTACCCGACGCGAACGCGGCGATTCCGCTGGCCGAACTGCACAGTTTCGTCATCGCCGCGGACAAGGTGGTCGTCCGCGCGTTCAGCCGGGGTTTGCTGACCCACGGCTCGTTCGCCCGCGATCAGGAAACCTCGACGGTAGCGTTCCGCATTGTCCGCCCCGACGACCGCTCGGTGCGTCAGATCCGCGTGTTCGCCGAGCCGGTCACCGATTCAGCGGGAGCCATCGTGGCACTGCGCGGCGCGTTCCAGGATGTATCCGCGCACTACCTGACCCAGATCGCGCTGGACGCGACACGCGATCAGCTCGCGGACACGCGCACCCGGCTGGCCGAGGAGCACCGGCTCGCGCTGCGCCTGCAACACGCGATCATGCCTCCCGACGCGCACCCGGTCGCGGTCACCGGCATCGATGTGGCGGTTCGCTACCGCCCCGTCGGACGCGGCCACCTGGTCGGCGGTGACTGGTACGACACGCTGCTGCTGCCCGAGCCGCGGGAGCCAGCGGACCAGGCGCGTGTCCTTATCGTGGTCGGCGACGTCGCCGGGCACGGCATCGAGGCGGTGACCGGCATGGTCGCCGCGCGGAACTCGTTGCGTGGCCTGGCTATCACCGGGGCCGGCCCGGCCGAGCTCATCGGCTTGCTGAACAGCGTCCTGTGTCATCTCAGCCATGACGTGGTCGGCACGGTGATCGTCGGCAGCTACGACCCCGGCACCCGCGTGCTGCGCTGGGCACGGGCTGGGCACCTGCCGCCGGTCCTCGTCAGGGACCAGGCGGCGCGGACGCTGCCGTTGCCGAACGGCATCCTGCTCGGCATGGACCCGGACGCGACGTACGACGAGGTGACCACACAGCTCATGCCCGGCGACGCGCTGCTGCTGTTCACCGACGGCCTGATCGAACGCCGCAACGAGTCGATCGGCGAAGCGCTGACCGCGTTCGTCGCGCTGGCGTCCGAAGCGGTGGCGCCGGATGACTCGGCATCGGGCGCCACCGCGGACACGCTCGCCACCGCGGACACGCTCGCCACCGCGGACACGCTCGCCGATCGCATGATCGCCAGTGCGGTGTCCGACACCCAGGACGATGCCTGCCTGGTGGCGGTGCGGATCTGCTTACGCTGACATGTCAGGCAGCGGCTCGTTCGTACACGGTGACGGTCTCGGCCGCGATCCGATCCCAGGAGTACCGCGACCGTACCCGGTCCACCGCGGCCACGCCGTACGCCTCTATCAGCATCGGGTGGGCGAGCAGCTGGCGGATCCGCTGCGCCAGCTGGGCCGGCCGACCCGGTGGGATGATGATCCCGGTCGTGCCGTCCACGACCGCGTCCACGTGCCCGCCGGTCGGCGGTGCCAGCACTGGCCTGCCGCACGCCATGGCCTCCAGCGAGGTAACGCCGGACGGATCGTACGAGCACGTGCTGAGCACCAGGTCGGCGGACCGCAGCAGGCCGGGCATTGACGCGCGGTCCACCCGGCCAGTAAACACCACCCGGTCGGTCAGGCCGAGCGTCCCGGTCATCGCGGCCAGGCCCCGGTACGCCGCGTCGGACGCGAGCCGCGCCCTGGCGGGTCCGCCGACGATCATCAGCTCGGCCTCCGGCACCTTGGTCAGCGCCCGGAGCAGGGTCACCAGCGGCTCGCGTTCGGTCAGGTCGGCTGCGGTGAGCAGGCGGGGCCGCCCGCCGCGCTCGGCGACGGGCCCTTCCGGCGCGAACTCGTCGGTGTTTATGCCCCACGGCACGCACCGGACCGACGTGCGCGGCACGCCGAGCTGGGTCAGGTCGCTGACCTCGGCGGAGCTGCCGGCGACCACGGCGTCGGCGCTGCGCCCGATGGCCGGCTCCAGCCGGATCCTGGCCGACTCCAGCCTGATCGGCCGGGCCGAGGCGGTGGTGCTCGCCGGGGCGTGGTCACGCCGCTCGGCGAAGCCGAGCGTGCTGAACGACTGCACGACGGGGATGCCCAGGTCGCGTGCCGCGGCGAGCGCGGCCAGCCCGCTGGTCCAGCGGAACGCGTGCACGACGTCGGGACGGTTGAGGCGCCAACGCGCCCGCAGCGGCTCGCTGAACGTGGGCACGCGTGCGAGCAGGTCCGCGTCGGCTGTCCGCCGGCTGGCGTTACCGGAAGGTATGTGCTCGACCCACGCTCCGTCGCACAGCTCGGCGCGGTCGGGCAGGTCGGCGTTACGCTTCTCGCAGTACACGGTGACCCGGTGGCCATGCCGGGCGAGCATGCAGATCAGGTCGGTCAGCCCGGCGTCATCCGGGCGGGGGCCAGTTCCGTCGGTCCATGGCCGCAGGGGGGTAGCATGCTGCGCAACGATGGCGATCTTCACTGGTGAGCCTCCTGGCTTACGACACTTCGCACGGTGTGCCGCCAGGAGAAACAGGAAAGGATGCCCAACCCGCCACGCCCGCGACCACACCATGTCGCGTACAGCGTGCCTGCGTCGTAGGCACCACTACGACAGAGCATAACCCATGACACGCCCTCGTAAACGCAATCCACGCGAATCCGGCGACCTGGCAGAGGGTTGGAGCCTGTGCTGACTCTGGAACGCACATATTTCGCGACGGTCGCGGCGGATCCGGACGCGTTGCCCGCCGGGCTCCGGGAATTCTGAGCAGGACGATCCTGCTCGTTGAGACCCTCCAGCGGGACGCCGCCGGTGGAAGTGGTCCAGGCCCGCATCAGGTCCTCAAATCGAGCCGTTCCAGGTCAAGACCGAGGTGCACTTCATCGGCCGGGGGCCCTGTGTCCCGCGAACCCGCTGTCAGCCACCCGGGAACGGCCTCCATCCCCGTCACGCAGACACCGTAGCGCTCGCGGAGGCCTCGCCTGGCGGCCTCCTCGACGTAACACGTCTCAGGAAGGGCGATACGACAGAGACTCGCGTGCTGGGCTCGCACGCCGCGCATATCGACAAACACCCGCCCGTAACAGTCGATCTCGGCGTAGGCCCACGGGTCGGTTTCATAGGCGGTGTCCTGCAGGTAGCCGGGGAGCGAGTCGAGTGTTCCTTCTACGGCGCCGTAGATGCCGCAACGGCAGCCCGCGGCGGGTGCCTCATGGTCTTCGTAGCAGGCCGCTGCGCTCTGGCGAGCCGGCCACAGTGGCGTGAGTCCCGTCGCGTCGTCGTGGTACATGGGAGACGACAGGACCAAGCCGTCGCCGCCGGCACGCACACGAAACAGCCTCCAGGCACGAAGGGGCTGCTCAAGAAGGTAATGCAGCTCCCGCTCTTCTATCAGCACGCCACGATGTTAAGCAGCGCCCTGCCACGGCTTCCAGCCAATTTAGCGGCGGCTGAGGACGTGTATGCCCGGCCAAGGTGGGTCTCATATACCAGCTCGGTGGCCACCAGCCAACCACGCGGGCTGGCCGACCACACGCCGGGCAGCGCCGGGCAGCGCGGAGCTGCTGCGGCTGATGGACGCCACCCCGGACCCGTGCGGGCAGTCGGTCGTCACCGCCCGCCGCTCGGGCCTGTACGGCTGGGCCGGGTACGGCTATTGCCCCAGTCATTCCCATATTTCCCGGTCAACGATCTAGCTAGGAGCCCACAGCCGCTAGCCACCGGTGGCCTCGGCGACCGAGGGGAATACCGGGATGAGGCGGTCCGCGGTCGTCAGCTTGAGCATCTTGGCCACCGCTTCCTGCGGCGCCACCAGAGCCATCACGCCGCCTTGGCGGTCTAGCGCCCGGTTAGCCTGCAAGATCACGTGCAGCGCCGAGGAGTCCATGAACCGCAGCCTGGACAGCTCGAGGATGAGCGTGGTCGGCCGCTGCGTCACCTCCGCGTCAAGCACGCCACGCAGATCATCCCGGTTGGTGATGTCAGCCTCGCCCGCGACTACGACCAAGGTGTACGGTTCCCCGGCGGATTCCCGGGCGGTCACCGTCACGGTCAGCAGGTCCACGCCCTTGTTGTACCACTCAGGAACTATGCAACGCCATGTGCAACTTGATCGTCGTCCCGCTTTCGTCTGAGCGCATCTCCACCAGGTCACATACCTGATTGACAATCCACAGCCCGTGCCCGCCCGATGCGTCGGCGTCTGGCTGGCGCTGCCCGGCCAACGGATCGGTGATGAACCCTCTGTCCCTTATCTGGCAGACGATCTCGTTGGCGTCGTGCCAGATCTCTAGTGTCCCGGCCGACTTCGCGTGCCGCAGTGTATTCGCCGCGACCTCGCTGACCGCGAGCACCAGGTCGATGGCCCGCGCCTCGGCCAGGCCGGCCTCTTGAGCGCAGCGGCGCACGAACTCGCGAACCGCTGCCAGGTCAGTGGTGAACGTCAAGGACATGGCGGCACTGGCGCTAGGGGAGCGCTTCCCGATCGTCGCCTCCTTCGCCTCGCTGGTCACGATACACCTGCCCCTCCGGCACCACTGGGAAGCGACGCGGTTTGGGACCTGCCTTGCGCGGTAGCGGAATACGAAACCGATCGAACGGGAGGTCATCATGAGAGCAGGCGGCGTCATCCTGCTGATATGGCTGATCATCGGCGCCGTTGCCGCCGGTCAGCGCGGATATTACGGCAGCTCTTCGGTGAACTGCGGCACCACGGGCACGGTCATCGTGACGATCCTGGCCGGGCCGCTCAACTATGTGGGGGTCAACCCGAAGGTCTCCTGCCATCTGCCCTCCCCAAGCTGAGCCGAGCGTCGCGGTTGATGTCGCTACCCAGCCCTCGCCCCGCGAAACGGGTCGGCCGTGACTACCTCGGGCCTAATCCTGACTTTATGGGCGGGGCGGAGAGCCTACGTGCCGTGAGGAGCCCAAGTGACACGCCTGGACGGCCAACCGGAATGCGGACTGGATCTCTACGGACTGCGGTATCGCGGGCGCGTCGCTTCGGGACAAACGACACGCAGCGAATACAATCGCCGCAGGATCGGAGGAGAGATGCGCAGAGGGACGCTGCTGGTCATCCTGTGGCTCGCCATCGGCGCGGCCGCGTCGGGGCAGCGCGGGTACTTCGATGAGTCGACGTTCGGCTGCACGCAGGGCGCCACGATCGCGGTTACGATGGCCGCGGGACCGCTCAACTACGTGGGCGTGAACCCCAAGATCGCCTGCTCGCTCCCGCAGCCAAGCAAGTGACACGGGCCGGAGCACCACTGCTGTTATTGCTGAAAAGACTCTCTGAGCCGGTAGCGCTGCGTCTTCCCGCTGATCGTCTTGGGCAGTTCGCCGACGAACTCCACCCGCCGCGGGTACTTGTATGGCGCGATCCGCGCTTTACAAAATTCCTGCAGCTCGGCGGCTTTGCGTTCGTCGCTGGGCACCCCGGCGCGCAGCACGACGAACGCGGCGACCACCGTACCGCGATCGGCGTCCGGCGCGCCGACCACCGCCGCCTCCGCGACGTCGGGATGGCCGAGCAGGGCCTCCTCGACCTCCGGGCCGGCGATGTTGTATCCCGCCGAGATGATCATGTCGTCGCTGCGTGCCTGGAACCAGAAGTACCCGTCGGCATCCCGCGCGTACGTGTCACCGGTCATGTTCCACCCGGCCTGGACGTAGACCTGCTGGCGCGGGTCGGACAGGTACCGGCAGCCGGTCGGGCCGCGCACCGCTAGGCGTCCCGGCGAACCGTCCGCTACCGGATGACCGTCGGCATCCACTACGCGGGCGGTGTATCCCGGCACCGCACGGCCCGTTGACCCCGGCCGGATCTCGTCATCGGCCGACCCGATGAAAATGTGCAGCATCTCCGTGGATCCGATGCCGTCGATGATGCGCAGCCCGGTAGCCGTGTGGAAGTCCTCCCACACGGTCTTCGGCAGGTGCTCGCCTGCCGACACGCAGCGGCGCAGCGACGGCATCTCGCATCCGGTCGCGAGCAGTGCCCGGTACGCGATCGGCGCCGTGGACAGCACGCTCACCCGGTGCCTGACGATGGCATCGGCCAGTTCGGCGGGTGTGGCCCGCTCCAGCAGCAGCGCGGACGCGCCCGCCCTGAGCGGGAACAGCAGCAGGCCACCGAGCCCGTAGGTGAAGCCCAGCGGGGGAGTGCCTGTGCACACGTCGTCCGGCTGGACCTTCAGCACGTGCTCGCCGAACGTGTCCGTGATCGCGAGCACATCCCGCTGGAAGTGCATGGTGACCTTGGGCTTGCCGGTAGTTCCGGAGGTGGGGGCGAGCATCGCGACGTCGTCTGCCGAGGTCTGGATGGAGAAGAACGAACTGTCCTTCCTGGCACACCTTCCCGAGAGTTCACCAGGGTACGTCGAGGTCGCCAGCCCTGGTGCTCCGGTCGCGAGGTCGTCGGCGAACCGGTCATCGCACAGGGCCACGGCTGGCTCGGTCAGCTCGCGGATCGTGGCGATCTCCCTCGGCCGCAGCAGGGCCATCGTGGTGACCGCGACGCCGCCGGCCTTGAGCACGCCCAGCCAGCACAGGGCGAGCCAGGGGTTGTTCGGGCCGCGCAGCAGCACCCGGTTTCCGGGCACGAGCCCGAAGTCCTCGGTCAGCACCCGGGCAATCTGGTTCGTGGTCGCGTCAGCCTCGCCGTACGTCCAGGTCGTCCCGTCCGCCGCGAGCAGGCAGGGCGCGGCCGGGTCCTTCCCGGACAGCAGTTCGGCCGCCGCGTTGAGCCTTCCGGGGTACCGGACGAACTCGCGGAACTCGGGCCACTGATCGTCGGGCGGCAGCCGATCCCGGCAGAAGGTGTCGACGTGCGCTGACGGGGTGAGGCGCATGTGCCCAGTATTTACCTTCCGTGACGACAGTCAAGAGTCCGCGATGACTGATAGCCTTTCGTGCATGCCCGGCGACGATCCGTTCACTGTACTGGGCCTTACGCCGTCGGCGTCCACCGAGGCCGACGATGTGCGCGCCGCGTTCCTGCGGATCGCGGCGGCGACGCACCCCGACCGGGACGACGGCGGAGATCCCTCGCGGTACGCCGCCGCGGCGGCGGCGTACACGAAGCTCGGCACCGGGTTCGGCCGCGGCGAGGCGTACGCGGACCTGCGCGGCGTCCCGTCAGATACGGTGCCCGTGCCCGCTTCCGCCGGACGCGCCTCGCTGCTGGCGCGGGTGCGGCACGGGCGGCCGTGGCTGCTGGCCTTCCGGTTCGCACTTGGTTTCGCGGTCTGGGCGGGCTGCGTGCTAGTCGCGGGCTGGAGTGCCGCCACGCTCGCGATCGCGGTCCTGCTGATCACCTGGTGCGTTCGCACCGGACGCTACGATCTGGCGTTATGTCATTCTCGGTTGCGGATGGGGTCGGGACCGTGCTGCTCGACCGCCCAGACAAGCTCAACGCGCTGACCTTCTCGGTCTACGAGGAATTGCGCGACCTGTTCCGTACCGTGCACTTGCGCGGCGACACGCGGGTTGTCGTGCTGAGGGGAAACGGGCGAGCGTTCTGCTCAGGCGGGGACGTGCACGAGATCATCGGCGCGACCCTGTCCATGGAACCGCGATCGCTCCTGGCCTTCACCCGGATGACCGGCGAGGTTATCAGGGCCATGCGGGAGTGCCCGCTGCCGGTGGTTGCGGCGGTGCACGGAATGGCGGCCGGCGCGGGTGCGGTGCTGGCTCTGGCGGCGGACTTCCGGGTGTGCTCTGGGTCGGCGCGGTTCGCGTTCCTGTTCACGCGGGTGGGCCTGTCCGGTGCCGACATGGGCGCGGCATACCTGCTGCCGCGCCTGGTCGGCATGGGGCACGCCACCCGCCTGCTCATGCTCGGCGACACGATCGACGCCGAGGAGGCGTACCGGATCGGCCTGGTCTCTCAGCTTGTCGTGCCACCTTCTGATTTCAACGCGGCGGTGGACGACCTTGCCCGGCGCCTAGCCGACGGCCCGGCCGAAGCCTACGCCCAGACCAAGGCCCTGCTCACCCGCGAGCAAGACATGTCCCTGTCCGCCGCCGTCGAGCTGGAAGCCCAGACCCAGGCCCTCCTGATGAAGGGCGCCGACTACGCCGAATTCCACGCCGCCTTCACCGCCAGGCGCGCTCCCCGCTGGCAAGGCCGCTAACCCTTCAGCCCGCAACTGCTGCGCTCCGGGCGACAGCCGCTGCGT
>Ga0335075_10006394_pt1 | contig 18205 bp, 16 predicted proteins | sample Lox_Sample_24_FD_206723 | JGI IMG/M metagenome (GOLD analysis project Ga0335075, IMG submission 206723) | Soil microbial communities from Loxahatchee National Wildlife Refuge, Florida, United States - Lox_Sample_2.4 | ecosystem: Environmental > Terrestrial > Soil > Wetlands | place: USA...
AAATCCACGAACAGGTCCGACATCATCAGCTGCATGAACGCGACGGTATCCGCGCTCAGGTAGTAAGACCCCGTCGTGTGGAACGCGGGATTGCAGGCCTGGCTGACGTGGATCATCGCCGGCACGTCGAGCTCGCAGAGTTTTTCGTAGAGCGGGTACCAGTGGCGGTCGCTCAACGGCGGCTCGGAGAATTTTCCGCCCGACGGATCCGGATTCAGGTTGCAGCCGACGAATCCGAATTCGTTCACGCAGCGCTCGAGCTCGGGGATCGCGTTGCGCGGATCGAGGCCCGGCGACTGCGGCAGCTGGCAGACGCCGATGAAATTTTCCGGATACAGCGTGCAGACGCGATGGATCAGCTCGTTGCAATGCTCCGACCAGAACCGGCTCGTCGTCGCATTGCCGAGGTGATGCCCCATCGCGCTGGCACGCGGCGAGAAGATGGTGACGTCCGTGCCGCGCGAACGTTGCAGCTTGAGCTGCGCGGTCTCCAGCGTCTCGCGGATCTGGTCGTCGCTGATCGCGATCGCGCCCTTCGGCTCGTCGACGCCGCGCTTGAGGCTCTCGGTCTGCTGCTTGCGCCAGGCGTTCAGCGGCTCGGGCGCGGTCGTGTAGTGTCCGTGGCAGTCGATGATCATGGTTGGTGCCGGGTGGGGGAAATGGGGAGTCGTTCGTGGGGTTCGGTGGAATCGCCGCGCCGGGACAACTCCCCATCTCCCCCACCCGGCACCAACTTCAGGATCGCGTCTGCGCGGTCGCGCCAGGCCTTCTGCTCCGTCGGTTGTTCGAACACGCCCGCCTCCTTCAACGTCGCGACTCCCGCCTGCCGGAACGCCGCCGCCGCGGCCATCACGCCGCCGACGCCGGCGGTATCGATCATCTCCGCGCTGGCCTGCATCTCCTCGGACCTGCGCCGTCCATGCTGGATGACGCGCGAGAACAGGTAATCCCCCTGCTTCTCCCAGTCGAATTGCGGATACGTCTCCTGCAGCGACGCGAGCACTTCGCGTTCGACACCGAACGCGCGCGCCGCGGTGAAGCTCTCCACCACCAGCGCCTCGAGCCCCTTGATGATCACGCTGCGGCACAACTTGATCGCCGACGCGATGCCCAGCTGGTCCGACACCGCTGTCGCGACGAACCCGAGCGTGCGCAGCACCGGCTCGCAGGCCGCGGCGTGCGGCCCGCCCAACAACATCGGCACGCGGATGCCATGCGGCGGCACCGACGTCATCACGGCCGCCTCCACGTAGCGCCCGCCGGCCGCGGCGACCAGCGCCGCGCACTCGATCTTGGTATCCGGTGACGCCGAGTTGAGATCGACGACCCACGTTTCGCCCAGCGGCCGCGCGCACAACGACTGCGCCGCCGCGCGCGTCTGCGCCGCGGTGACCGCGCTGAAGATCAGCGACGATTCGGCGAGCCCGCTCGCATCGGTCAGCAGGTCGACGCGCTGGGCCGCGGCGTGGCGGCGCATGCCCTCGCCGGCCGCGGCCTGGTGCAGCAGCAGGTCGTACGTGGCGAGTGCGCGCTGCGCACCACCCGCGCGCAGGTCCGCCGCGAAGCGTCGTCCGACTTCGCCAAAGCCGAGAAAACCGATGCGGGTCGATTCCATGAGCGATTCACGACCAGTACATGCGCGTGGGATTGTCCACCAGGATGCGCCGGCGCACTCGCTCATCCGGGCAGATCTCGCCGAGCAGGTTCACCAATTCGCCATCGTTCGGCATGTCCTTCGTGATGTTCGGGTGCGGCCAGTCCGTGCCCCACAACAACCGGTCCGGGTCGATGGCGACCAGCGCCTGCGCGAACGGCACCGCATCGCGGAATGGCCGCTGACCCACGGACACGCGCTCGGCGCCGCAGATCTTGATCCACGCCAGCGGGTTCCGCCGGAACAACTCCAGCAGCAACGCGAACGGCTTCTGCTCCAGCCCGTCCTGCGCGCGGACGCGGCCCATGTGATCGATGATGAACGGTACGTCGATGCGCGCCAGCAGTTCCTGCTGCTCGACGAGATCGCCGGCGTCGAAGTGCAGCACGATGTGCCAGCCCAGCGGCTTGATGCGCGCCAGCAGGCGGTAGAACACCGCGAGGTCCGGCACACCGCCCAGGTGTTTGACGAAATTGAAGCGGATGCCGCGGATGCCGCCCGCATGCAGGCGCGCGAGCTCCGCGTCCGTCACGCCGTCGTCGACCACGGCGACGCCGCGATACAAGCCGCCGCTCGACGCGATCGCATCCAGCGTCACGTCCATGATGCTGCCGTGGCAGCTCGCGTGGACGATGACGGCGCGGCTGATGCCGAGCCGCGCATGCAACGCGCGCAGCTTCTCGACCGGCGCGTCCGGCGGCGTGTAGCTGCGATCGCGCGCATACGGGAATCGCGACGCCGGGCCGAACACGTGGCAATGCGCGTCGCAGGCACCGGGCGGCAGCACGATCGACGGCACCACCGGGTCCGGATCCGGCGGCAAACAACCTTTGTTGGGATCCCGGCTCACGGCTCGCCCCGGCTCACGGCTCGTCCTGGTACACGAGCCCGGCGGCCTTCAGCTTCTCGCGCATCGCATATATGTCGAGACCGAGCTCGCCGGCCTTGAGCCGCGCGCGCGTCGCCGTTTCCTTCGCCTCGCGCGCCTGCGCGGCCAGCGCGACCTCCGCGGCCTTCGCCGCCGGCACGACGACGACGCCGTCGTCGTCGCCGACGATCACGTCGCCGGGATTCACCAGCGCGCCGGCGCAGATGATCGGCGTGTTCACCGAACCGACCGTCGCCTTGATGGTGCCCTTCGAGTTGATCGCCTTCGACCAGACGGGGAATTCCATCTCGGCGAGCTCCGCCGTGTCGCGCACGCCGGCGTCGATCACCAGGCCCAGGCCGCCGCGCGCGCGGAACGACGTCGCCAGCAGGTCGCCGAACATGCCGTCGGAACACGCCGACGAGACACCGAGCACGACCACGTCGCCCTTCTGCAGCAACTCCGCCGCCACGTGCAGCATCCAGTTGTCGCCGGGATGCTCGAACACTGTGACGGCCGTGCCGCACACGCGCGCGCCACGGTAGATAGGCCGCATGTACGGCGCCAGCAGGCCGGTGCGGCCCATCGCCTCGGAGAGGGTGGCCGTGCCGAAGCGCGACAGCGTCGCGACCGCGTCCGCGGGCGCGCGCCGGATGTTGCGCACGGCGATGCCGGATTTGCCGATCATGATTGCTCCTGCCAGGTGTCTGCCGGGATGAACACGTCGCCGCGCATGATGAGCCGCGCGGTGCGCAGCAGCGACGCGCTCTCGACCACGGCGGGATTGCGCGGATCCATCGTCAACGTGACGGTGAACTCGCCGGTGGGATGCTGCACGGAAAAATCCTTGCGCGGTCCCGGCGGCACGCGCGCCAGCCGGTTCGCGACGGTGCCGGGCATCACCGCGGCGGTGGCGACGGTGACCGCGCCGAGCACGCCGACCGCGGAGTGGCAGTCGTGCGGGATGAACGTGCGCGTCGTCAGGTGCCCCTCGCCGGTCGGCGGCGCGACCAGACACATCTTCGGCACCACCTTCTTCGTCACGTCGCCGAGATTCATGCGCGGGCCGGCCTGCCGGCGGATCGATTCGAGGCGCTGCTTCAGCGCGGCGTTCGCATTCAGCTCGTCGCGCGATTCGTAGCCGCTCACGCCGAGATCGCGTGCCGCCATGAGGACCACCGGCATGCCGTTGTCGATGCAGGTCACGTCGACGTCGTCGAAGCGGTCGACCAGGTTGCCGGTGGGCAGCAACGCGCCGCACACGGATCCGGCCGTGTCGAGAAAGCGGATGTGGATCGGCGCCGACGTGCCGGGCACGCCGTCGATGCGCGCGTCGCCGCCGTAGTCGACGCGACCGCCGGGCGTGCGCACCGCGATGTCGGACAAGGTGCCGGTGTTCGCGGTCAACACGCGCAGCGTCGTCATGTCGCCGCGCGCGGCGATCATCCCGCTCTCGATCGCGAACGGCACCACGGCCGCGAGCATGTTGCCGCAGTTCGGCGTGGTGTCGACCAGCGGCTCCTTCACGGACACCTGCGCGAACAGGAATTCGAGATCGACGCCGGGCTGACGACCGGGCTGCACGATGCCGACCTTGCTCGTCAGCGGATCCGCACCGCCGAGACCGTCGATCTGCCGCGCATCCGGCGAACCCATGACCGCGAGCAGCACGCGGTCGCGCGTCGCGACGTCGGCCGGCAGGTCGGCGGCGCGGAAGAACGGACCGCGCGACGTTCCGCCGCGCAGGAAAATGCAGGGGATCGAGCGCTGCGTCGTCATGCGTGGCGACTATACTAGCAGCGGCATCGACGCCCACCTTGCACGCGAAATCGATTCGAGTTCCGCGATCATCGAGTAAGGACGCGTGGAACGGGCATCCTGCCGGCATTCCCGCAGAGAGACATTCATGAGCGCGCCGCGCGACTACGAAAACATTCCCGGAACCTACGTCTACGACGCCGAGCGCGGCCGCGTCGGTTATCACCTGAACATGTTCTGCATGTCGCTGAACAAACCCGAGAACCGCGCGGCGTTCAAGGCGAATGAAGCAGCGTACCTCGACCGCTTCCCGCTTACGCCGGAGCAGAAAGACGCCGTGCTGAAGCGCGACTGGCTCGGCATGCTGCGCGTCGGCGGCAACATCTACTACACGATCAAGATCGCGTTCTGCGACGGCCTCACCTTCCAGGACGTGGCCGGCATGATGTGCAGCATGCCGAAGGACGAGTACGCGAAGATGATGCTGGCCGGCGGCCGCGTCCCGACCGCGGAGAATCTCCACAAGTCCGGCGGGGAGAAGTAGATGGCGCGCATCGTCGGCGGCATCGCCTGCTCCCACGTCCCGGCCATCGGCGCGGCGCTCGACAAGGGCAACGCGGGGAATCCGTACTGGAAGCCCTACTTCGACGGCGTCGAGCCGGCGCGCGACTGGCTCGCGAAGTTGAAGCCCGACGTCGCGATCCTGATCTACAACGATCACGCGAACGCGTTGTCGCTGGAGATGATCCCGACGTTCCTGTTGGGCACCGCCGCGCACTTCCCGATCGCCGACGAAGGGTTCGGCCAGCGGCCCGTGCCGCCGGTGAACGGCCATCCGAAACTCGCGTGGCACCTCGTCGAGAACCTGATCCTCGACGAGTTCGACATGACGATCGCCAACGAGATGCCGGTGGATCACGGGCTGACGGTGCCGCTGTCGGTCACGTGCGGGCAGCCGAAGGAATGGCCGTTCAAGGTCATCCCGTTGTGCGTGAACGTGATCCAGTATCCACCGCCCACCGGTGTGCGCTGCTTCAAGCTGGGCCAGGCGATCCGTCGCGCGGTCGAGGATTATCCGGAGGACCTGCGCGTGGTCGTGTACGGCACGGGCGGCATGTCGCACCAGCTGCAGGGCGAACGCGCGGGGTTCGTGAACCAGGAATTCGATCGCGCGTTCCTCGACGGCATGGTGAACGACCCGGCGCGGCTCACGAAGATCTCGCACACGCAGTACATGCGCGAGTCCGGATCGGAAGGCATCGAGATGGTGATGTGGCTCGCGATGCGCGGCGCGCTCGGCGAGGACGTGCGCGAGGCGTATCGCTACTACCACGTGCCCACGTCGAATACGGCGGCGGGCTTGTTGTGCCTGGACGTCATTGCGTGAGCCGGGGAGAACAGGGATGAAGATCTGCGTGGCGGGCCAGGGCGCGTTCGGCATCAAGCACATCGAGGCGATCCGCAACATCCCGGGCATCGAGATCGCGTCGCTCGCGGGCGGCAGCGCGGAGTCGACGGCGGAAGTCGCGAAGAAGTACGGCATCCCGCACTGGTCGCTCGATCTCGCCGAGTGCCTGGCGCAGCCCGGCATCGACGCCGCGATCCTCGCCACGCCGACGCAGATGCACGCGCAGCAGGCCATCCAGTGCCTGCGCGCCGGCAAACACGTGCAGATCGAGATCCCGATCGCGGACAACCTGCGCGACGCCGAGGAGCTGGCGCGCGTGCAGAAAGAAACCGGGTTGATCTGCATGGGCGGCCACACGCGCCGCTTCAATCCGTCGCACCAGTGGATCCGCAAGAAGATCCTCGCCGGCGAGCTGAAGGTCCAGCAGATGGACGTGCAGACGTATTTCTTCCGCCGCACGAACATGAACGCGCTGGGGAAGCCGCGCAGCTGGACGGATCACCTGTTGTGGCATCACGCGTGTCACACGGTGGATCTGTTCCAGTACCAGACGGGCGAGACGGCCAGCATCGCGCGCGCGGTGCAGGGTCCGCCGCATCCGCAGCTGAAGATCGCGATGGACATGAGCATCCAGATGAAGGTGCCGGGTGGCGCGATCTGCACGCTGTCGTTGTCGTTCAACAACGATGGGCCGCTGGGCACGTTCTTCCGCTACATCTGCGACAACGGCACGTACATCGCGCGATACGACGACCTGGTCGACGGCAAGGATCAGAAGATAGACGTGTCGAAGGTCGACGTGTCGATGAACGGCATCGAGCTGCAGGATCGCGAGTTCTTCGCGGCGATCCGCGAGGGGCGCGAGCCGAACGCGAGCGTGGCGCAGGTGCTGCCGGCGATGCGCACGCTCGACACCCTGGAGCGCTCGCTGGCGTAGGAATGGGGATTGGCCCAAAACGGCCGTTTGGGGCCAATCCCCAAACTCGGGCTCAGTCGCGGAACTCGTCGGACTCGTCGGTGAAGAGATCGGCGACGACGTCGCGCAGCCAGCGGTTCTTCGCATCGCGCTGGAAGTTCCGGTGCCAGTGCATCTTGAGATCGATCTTCGGCGTCCGCATCGGCGGCTGCGCGATGCGGATGTTCATGTGCAGGTCCTTGACGAACGTGCCGACCGCGTGCGGCACCGTCACCACGAGATCCGACCGCGAGATGATCGCCGGGATGCTGAGGAAATGCGGCGTCTCCAGCACCACGCGTCGATGCAGCTTCTTCGCGCGCAGATAGCGCTCGAAGATCTCCACCGTGCGCCCCGCGCCGTACACCACCGCGTGCTCCAGCCCGAGGAACTGGCTCATCGACAATGTCCCCGCCGTGATCGGATGATCCGCGCGCAGCAGGCACACGAAGTGATGGAAGAACAGGTGCTTCTCGAGGAATGACTTCTCGCGCAGATCCGGGAAGTACCCCACCGCCAGGTCGATCTCGCCGGTCTCGAGGCCGCGCTCGATCTGCGTCGCCGACGCCGCCACCGAACGCACCATCGCCTTCGGCGCCAGCTTGCGCAGCCGCTCGAGGATGCGCGGCACGAACACCGTCTCGCCGAGGTCGCTCATCGCGAACGTGAACGTGCGCCGCGTCGTCCTCGGCTCGAAACCGGATTCCACGGCGAACGTATCGTCCATGCTCGTCAGCGCGTCGCGCAGCGGCTGGATCAGCGCGCGCAGCCGCGGCGTCGGCTTCATGCCGTGGCCGGCGCGGTGGAACAGCGGATCGCCATAACGCTGCCGCAGCTTCGCCAGCGCATTGCTGACCGACGGCTGGCTCATGCCGAGGTGCTGCGCCGCGGCGCTGACGCTGCCGTTCTCATGGATCGCCACCAGCACGGGCAGCAGGTTCAGGTCGAAGCTTCTGGCCACCGTTCTATTCCTCTCGCGAATAACCGATATCGCTCCCGCGCGATTGAAGATACGCCCGGCGCTGCCTAACTTCACGCTCCACGGAGGGGGAACCATGAAAAACACTTTGCTGGGGATCACCGGCTCGGCCGCTGTCGCGAGCGCGGCCCTCGTCTCGACCGCGCAGGCACAGGACCCGGACGGCTTCGCGCTCGAGGAGATCACCGTCACCGCGCGCAAGGTCGCGGAGAATCTGCAGGACACGCCGATCGCGATCACCGCGTTCACCGGCGACGCCCTCGCCGACCGCCAGGTGTTCAGCACCGATCTCCTCGACCAGGTCGTCCCCAACCTGCAGTTCGGCGACAACGCCGCGCTCGCCGGCAACAACCACTCCTCGCAGGTCTTCATCCGCGGCATCGGGCAGACCGATCCCACGTCGACGGTCGATCCCGGCGTCGGCCTGTACATCGACGACGTGTACATGGGCAGCGCCGTCGGCGGCAGCATGGAGCTGCGCGACGTCGATTCGATCCAGGTGTTGCGCGGCCCGCAGGGCACGCTGTTCGGACGCAACACCATCGGCGGTGCCATCCTCATCACGACCCGGGATCCCGGCGACGAATTCGGCGGCACGATCCGCGGCGGCATCGGTGCGGACAGCCTCTACGACGCGTTCGCCGCCGTCGACACGCCCTTCTCCGATGCCGTGAAGGCGCGCTTCTCGTTCGGTCTGCGTCGGCAGGACGGCTACGTGACACGTCCCGACGGCACCGACCTCGGCGATACCAACGTGTTCACCGGGTCCATGAAGTGGCTGATCAAGCCCAATGAAAACTTCTCCGCGCGGCTCGCTTTCGACTACACGAAGGCCGACGAGAACGGCAGCCCGCTGGTGTTCGCCGCGATCAACGAGGCCGCCACGTTTCCGCGCGTCGCCAGCCAGGACGCGGGTTGCCCCGGTGTCGTGTTCCCGACCTCCGGTCCCGTGCCGATGCTCGCCGACGATCGTTGCGCAAACGACCTGCAGGCACGCGGCCCCTTCCGCAACAACGGCAACACACCGCTCGAGAGCTGGCTCGAGAACTGGGGCGGCTCGGCCAATCTCTCTTTCCGCATCGGCGAGAAGATGGACCTCAAGTCCATCACCGCGTACCGCAAGATCGCCTGGCGCGGCGCGCGCGACGCGGACAACACGCCGCTCACCATCCTCAACACGTTCTACGACGTGGAAGGCGATCAGCTCAGCGAGGAGCTGCAGCTGACCTACGAATCCGATCCGCTCGTCGGTGTCGTGGGCCTCTACTACTTCGAACAGACCTCGGACGACATCGCGACGGTCGAGCTGAATCCCCCTCCGCCCGGCGTGCAGCGCGACAGCGACAACAACAAGGTCGACAACCAGAGCTGGGCCGCGTTCACGCAATGGACGTGGAAATTCACCGACCGCTTCTCCGCCACCATCGGCGGGCGTTACACCGAGGACGACAAGGGCGCCTATCCCGACCAGTTCGACTACGCCACGCCCAACGTCAAGCAAGTCCCGGTGCGCTGGTATCGCGACACGTTCAGTTCCTTTACGCCGTCCGGCTCGCTGTCGTTCCGCTGGAACGACGACGCGATGACGTACCTCAGCTACTCCGAGGGCTTCAAGGGCGGCGGCTGGAACAGCCATTTCAATTCCGTGCTGACCACGGCCCAACAGGACGCGCTGCACGAGTTCCGGCCCGAGCAGGCCCGCACGATCGAGCTCGGCACGAAGCTCGATCTCGCGCAACGCACGGTGCGGCTGAATCTCGCCGTTTTCACCTCCGACTATGAAGACATGCAGCTGACGTATCGCGGCCCGGCGCCGAACGGCGTGGCGCCGTTCATCACGAATGCCGGCAAGACCAGCATCGACGGCGCCGAAGTCGAGCTCACGTGGGCACCGAGCGAACCGCTGTTGATCGAGGCCAGCGTCGGTTATCTCGACGCGACCATCGACGACCTGAGCAACATCCCCTTCGCCGTGCTGCCGCCGGGATTGCTCGAAGGCAACCGCCTGCCGTTCGCGCCGGAATGGCAGGGCCACGTCGGGCTCTCGTACGAAGCGCACGCGGGCGCCTTCGATATCGTGCCGCGCGTCGACGTCTCGTACCAGGCGCGCACGTTCTTCGACGCGACGAACACACCGGAGATCGCGCAGGATTCGGACGTCACGACGGTGAACGCCTCGGTTCAGCTGCGCGGCAAGGACGCGAAGTGGCGCGTCATCGCCGGCGTCAACAATGCGACCGACGAGGTCTATCAGATCGCCGGCAATTCGTCGCTGAGCACGGGCAGCGGCTACGCCGAGATCGCCTACGCGCGGCCGCGGGAGTGGTTCGTCAACGTCCAGTATGACTTCTGAGCTGCCGCGCACGCGGGTACTGATCGTCGGCGCGGGACCTTCGGGATTGTTGCTGGGCCAGCTGCTGCAGCGGGCCGGCATCGACACGCTGATCCTCGAACGGCGCAGCGCCGACCACGTGCTCGGCCGCATCCGCGCGGGCGTGCTCGAGCAAGGGACCGTCGACGTGCTCGAACACGCCGGCGTCGCGACGAAGCTGCGCACGGACGGTCTCGTCCACCAGGGCGTCGAGATCTCGTTCCGCGGCCGTCGACATCGCATCCCGCTGACCGCACTGACCGGCCGCGGCGTCACGGTGTACGGACAGACCGAGATGACGCGCGACCTGATGGAGGCGCGCGCCGCGGCGGGAGCGCCGACCGTCTACGAGGCCGAGGACGTCGCGATCCACGACTGGGACGGCGCGCCGCGCGCCACGTTCCGCCAGCAGGGCGTCGAACGATCCATCCAGGCCGACTTCATCGCCGGCTGCGACGGGTTCCACGGCGTCTGCCGCCGCAGCATCCCCGCCGAGCGGTTGCGCACGTTCGAGCGCATCTATCCGTTCGGGTGGTTGGGCGTACTCGCGGATGTCGCGCCCCCGTGGGACGAGTTGATCTACTCGAACTCGGAGCGCGGCTTCGCGCTGGCCAGCCTGCGTTCGCCGACGCGCATCCGCTGCTACGTGCAGTGCGGCCTCGAGGAAAAGGCCGACGACTGGAGCGATGCGAGATTCTGGGACGAGTTCCGCCGCCGCGTCGGCGACGACGTCGCCGCGCGCGTGACGCCGGCACCGTCGATCGAGAAGAGCATCGCGCCCTTGCGCAGCTTCGTGACCGAGCCGATGCGTTTCGGCCGGCTGTTCCTCGCGGGCGACGCGGCGCACATCGTCCCGCCGACGGGCGCCAAGGGACTGAACCTCGCGGTCAGCGACGTGTTCTTCCTGTACGAGGCGCTGCGGGATTTCTACCGTGACCGCGACGAACGTGCGCTCGACGGATACTCCGCGCGCTGCCTGCGGCGTGTCTGGAAGGCCGAGCGATTCTCGTGGTGGATGACGCGACAGCTGCACCGCTTTCCGGGCGACGCATTCGCGCAGCGCATGCAGGAGACCGAGCTCGAATACCTGTTCGAGTCCGAGGCGGCGCGCCGGGTATTGGCGGAGAACTACGTCGGGCTGCCGTTCGAAACGGGCGCGTCAGCGCGCTGAACGTCTGCGATGGCCGATGCGCGGACATCGCAAGGCGCCGGGGCCCGCTACGTTGCGCCATGCCCTCGAAGATCTACGTCGGCACCGCCGGCTGGAGCATTCCGCGCGACGTGAGCCGGAGATTTCCGCGCGGTGACTCGCATCTCGCGCGATACGCGCGAGTCTTCCCCGCCGTGGAGATCAACTCGACGTTCTACCGGCCGCATCGCGCGTCGACGTTCGAACGCTGGGCGGCGACCGTGCCGCGCACGTTCCGGTTCTCCGCCAAGATCCCGAAGACGATCACGCACGAACGCGGACTCGCCGGGAGCGCGCCGCTGCTCGACGCCTTCCTCGACGACATCGCGCCACTCGGTGCGCGGCTCGGGTGCCTCGTGGTCCAACTACCGCCGGGCCTGGCGTTCGACGCGCGGGTGGTTCGCGCGTTCCTCGGCGTGTTGCGGCGTCGCTTCGATCGCGGCGTCGCGCTCGAGCCGCGGCACGCCAGCTGGTTCGCGGCGAAGGCGGACAACCTGCTCGCCGACTTCGAGATCGCACGCGTCGCGGCCGATCCGCCGCGCGCGGACGGCGACGGCGAGCCCGGCGGCTGGCGCGGCCTCGCGTACTTCCGCCTGCACGGCTCGCCGCGCATCTACTACTCGTCGTACGACGAAGCTCGGCTCGAAGCGCTGGCCCGGACGCTGCGCGACCTGCGCAGGCGCCGCATCCCGACGTGGTGCATCTTCGACAACACGGCGCACGGCGCGGCAACCGGCAATGCGTTGACCCTGATGAAGCATCCCTGATCCGGTGCGTCATCCACCCCATTGACCCGCCCTCCCGTTTACTGGACGATCCCTCCGGTATGCTGGACATCAACTCCCGTATCGCCGGCCGCGTCCGGCACCTGCGCTCCGCCGCGGGAATCAGTCTCGAAGCGCTGGCCGGCAAGACCGGCGTCAGCCGTTCGATGCTCTCGTTGATCGAGCGTGGCGAGACGAGCCCCACCGCCGTGCTGCTCGAGAAAATAGCCACCGGCCTCGGCGTCACGCTCGGCGCGTTGTTCGACGAACCGGCGGGCAAACCGGACCCGGTGTCGACGACGAAGGACCGCGTGCGCTGGAAGGATCCGCAATCCGGCTACGTGCGCCGGAACATCTCGCCGGCGAACTTCCCCTCGCCCATCCGCATCGTCGAGATCGAGTTCCCGGCGGGCGCGAAGGTGGCGTACGAAACCGGCGCGCGCGACTCGGCCGTCGCGCAGCAGATCTGGGTGCGGGAGGGGGCGATCGAGGTGAGCGTCGGCAGGGTGACTCACAAGCTGGCCGCCGATGACTGCCTGGCGATGCGGCTCGACGCGCCGGTCACGTTCCGCAACCGTACGCGCAAGACCGCGCGATACCTCGTGGTGCTGTCGTCATGAGTCCGCCCGTCGTCCGCCGGCTCGAGGCGATCGGTCCCCGCGAGCTCGATGGACTCTGCGACGTCCTGATCGACTGCGTCGACAGCGGCGCATCAGTCAGCTTCCTGCTGCCCATGACGCGCGCCAAGGCCGCAGACTTCTGGCGCGCCGTCGGCGACAGCCTCGCGCGCGGCGAACGCGCGCTGGTGATCGCCGAGGACGAACGCGGGCAGATCCTGGGCACCGCGCAGGCGGTGTGGGCATCTCCCGAGAACCAGCCGCATCGCGCCGACATCGCGAAGATGCTCGTGCGCCGCAGCGCGCGGCGTCACGGCGTCGGCGCGCTGGTGCTGGCGGCGGCCGAACGCGCCGCGCTCGACGCCGGCCGCACGCTGCTCGTGCTCGACACCGCGAGCGCTGATGCCGAACGCCTCTATCAACGTGGCGGCTGGCAACGCGTCGGCGCCGTGCCGAAGTACGCCCTGCTGCCGGACGGCGCGTTCTGCGGCACGGTGTTCTACTACAAGGACCTCGCCGCGCGTTAAGCTCCCGCACCCTCCCGACGAAGGCGCGACCATGAAGCGACGCGATTTCCTGCACACCCTCGGCGCCGGTTCAGCGCTGGCATTCCTGCCCGCCTTCACCCGCAGTGCGTTCGCCGCGGCCGCGACCAACGACGACCTGGCGATCGCCGAGGTCGAGGTGCTGAAGCTCTCCGGCACGCATCACCTCGTGCCCGGCCTCAATCGCCAGTACCAGGTGAACCCGCTGCACCTGTACGCGGAACGCCGGCCGAAGCCGTTCTCCGATCCGCCTGCGACCACGAAGGAAGAATCGCGGCCGCTGACTCACTACTACGTGCGCATCCGCACGAAGGGTGGCCAGGAAGGTCTGTACGGCGCCTGCGACAAGGAAGCGCTGCCTGTGTTGTTAGGCGTGCTGCGGCCGCTGGTCATCGGCCAGAACGCGCTGGCCGTCGAGCGCATCTGGGACCAGATGTACCGCTCGAACCGCCACTCGCGCGCCAGCCATTTCATGATGGCCATCAGCTACATCGACAACTGCCTCTGGGACCTGCGCGGCCGCGTGTTCGGCGCGCCGGTCTTCCGGCTGCTCGGCGGACCCACGCAGCAGCCCGTGCCCGTGTATGGCAGCTGCCTCGGCTTCTCGATCGACCCGCCGCTGGCCGGCAAACGCGCGGCGCAGTTGAAGAAGGACGGCTTCATCCGCCAGAAATGGTTCATGGGTTACGGCCCCGGCGACGGCGCGCGCGGCATGGACCTGAACGTGCAGCTGGTCAAGGAACTGCGCGCGGCGGTCGGCGACGACGTCGCGCTGATGTTCGATGCCTATCAAGGCTGGGACCTGCAGTACGCGATCGAGTGGTGCCGCAAGGTCGAGCAGTACCGCCCGACGTGGGTCGAGGAAGCGGTGCCGATGTCCGACCTGGAGAGCTTCATCCGCCTGAGCCAGGCGACCACGGTGCCGATCGCCACCGGCGAGCACCTCTACGGCCGCTGGGAGGCCGAGCAGTTCTTCAAGGCGAACGCGCTGCAGTACATCCAGGCGGACCCCGAGTGGTGCGGCGGCGTCAGCGAGACCGTGAAGGTGGCGAACCTCGCCTCGGTGCACGGTGTCAAACTACTGCCGCATTGCCACAACGTGCACGCGGCGTTGCACATCGTCGCGAGCCAGTCGCCGACGGTGTGTCCGTTCGGCGAATACCTGATCAACCACGTACCGGAAAAACTGCACTTCATCAAAGACCCGCCGCTGACGACGAACGGCTTCGTGACGCTGCCCGACAAGCCGGGCTTCGGCATCGAGCTGGATGCGGCGAAGGTCGAGAAGCAGGAAGTCCTGACCACCATCTGATCCGAACCGGGGAAACACATGCGCCAGAGTTCACTGATCGCCCTCGTCGCCCTCGCCGGCTTGTCAGCCACCGCGCAGGCCGTCGACATCAAGGAAAGCCGCCAGACCGCCGCCTCGAAGCAGGCGCGCGCCGGCGAGGCCGAGTTCCGCTCGCTGTACAAGGAGCTGGTCGAGATCAACACGACGCTGTCCGTCGGCTCGTGCACCGACGCGGCGAACGCGATGAAGGCGCGGCTGCTGAAGGCGGGATATCCCGAATCGCAGCTGCACGTGATCCAGCCGCCGGTGCGGCCGCAGGATGGCAACCTCGTCGCGATCCTGCCGGGCACGGACAAGAACGCGAAGGCGCTGCTGCTGCTGGCGCACATCGACGTCGTCGAAGCGAACCGCGCCGACTGGGTGCGTGACCCGTTCAAGCTGGTCGAGGAAGACGGCTTCTTCTACGCGCGCGGCTCGAGCGACGACAAGGCGATGGCCGCGGTATTCACGGACTCGATGGTCCGGCTCAAGCAGGAAGGCTACAAGCCGAAGCGCACGATCAAGCTGGCGCTGACCTGCGGCGAGGAATCACCGAACGTCTTCAACGGCGTGAAGTTCCTCATCGAGAACCACCGCGATCTCATCGATGCGGAGTTCGCGCTGAACGAAGGCGGCGGCGGCCGCTACGACCAGAAGACCGGCGTGTATCGCTACGTCGCCGTGCTCGCGGCGGAGAAGGTCTACCAGGACTACACGCTGACGACCACGAACGTCGGCGGCCACTCGTCGCGCCCGATGCCGGACAACGCCATCTACCAGCTGGCGCACGCGCTCGACAAGATCGAGGCGCACTCGTTCCCGATCGAGATGAGCGACGTGACGCGGCCCTACTTCGCGAAGTACGGCGCGATCGAGGGCGGCAAGACCGGCGAGGACATGATCGCGGCGTCGAAGGGCGACGCCGAGGCGATCCAGCGGCTGCGCAAGGATCCGTCCGCGAACGCGATCCTGCACACCAACTGCGTCGCGACGCAGATCAACGGCGGCCACGCGCCGAACGCGCTGCCGCAGCGGGCGACCGCGAATGTGAACTGCCGCATCTTCCCGGGCCACACGCAGGAAGAGATCCGCCAGGCACTGGTGCAGGCGATCGGCGATCCGGGCGTGAACGTGGAATTCCAGTCGCCGCCGGAGACGCCGGGCGCGCCGCCGCCGTTGTCGAAGACGGTGATGGGCCCCATCGAAACGCTGAGCAAGGACATGTTCCCCGGCGTCGCGGTGATCCCGACGATGTCGTCGGGCGCGACGGATTGCCGGTTCCTGACGCCAGCCGGCGTGGCCTGTTACGGCGTGTCGGGCATGTTGGGTGACGGCGCGACGGGCAATGCGCACGGCCTCAACGAGCGCATCCGCGTGCAGACGCTGATCGAGGGGCGAGAATTCCTGTATCGGCTGACGAAGGCGTACGCGGGCGGGAAGTAGCTGGACGCCGCGGCCCGCGGCATCAATAGCCTTTCTTGAAGTCGACGACGGCCAGTAGTTTGTCGCCGGCCGCGTAGCGGCGCACCTGCTCGCGCAAGATCGCGATTCGCGCTGTCTGGCCCAGATCCGACAGCGCCGACATGTGCGGCGTGATGACGACGTTCTTCGCCTTCCACAACGCGTGATCCTTCGGCAGCGGCTCGGGCTCGGTGACGTCGAGCCCGGCGCCGGCGATGGTGCCGGCGTTCAGCGCGGCGACCAAGTCGTCGGTGACGACGCTGCCGCCGCGGCCGACGTTGATGAAGAACGCGGTCTTCTTCATGCGCGCAAACATCTTCGCGTCGAAGAGATTCGTGGTGGCGGGCACGAGCGGCAGCGCGGAGACGACGACGTCGGCCTGCGCGATCAGCGTCGGTAGTTCGTCGGGCAGTCCGACGTGGCTCACGTAGTCGGGGCCGCTACGCGAGCTGTTGCGCGTGGCGATGACCTTCATGCCGAGTCCGTGCGCGCGGCGCGCGACCTCGGTGCCGATGCCGCCCAGGCCGACGACCAGCAGCGTCTTGCCTTCGAGCGCCTGCGGCTGCGAGCCGAAGAAACTGCGGTTCCAGCCCTCGCCCGTCGCCTGGCGGCCGATCGAAACCTGCAACGAGCGCGACAGCGCAAACATCAGCGCGATGGTGTGCTCGGCCATCACCGGGCCGGCGACGGCACGCATGTTGGTCACGGTGAGGCCGGGCCGCTCGAGCGCCGGCTTGCCGAGGCAGGCCTCGACGCCGGCGGACATGATGGCGACCCAGCGCAGGTTCTTCTTCGCGGCGGCGAGCACCTGGTCGTCGCAGACCGTGTCGTCGCCGCCGATGATCGCGTCGGCGGTGGCGACCTGCTTCGCGAGCTCGGCGGCGTTGGCGACGGCGACGATCTCGACGCCGGGCGCGACGGCCTTGAGCGGATCGAGCTGCTGGGCGGCGCTGGTGCCGTTCGGGTTGGCGGTGGCGAGGATGATGCGCTTGGGCGCGCGCCAGCCGGGCTGGTCGCGCAACGCGACGGGATTTTCGGGCAGCGCGAGCTCGTGGATGAGCTCGACGGTCTTGGGGTCGGCCGCCGGCGCCGGCGCCGGCGCGTCCTTGGCGGCGGCGATGGTGAGAAGCCCGGCGGCCAGCGATGCGGCCGCGAATCTGCGCACGTGCGTCATTCCCTGTCCTCCCCTGCGTGGCGCGGAGTCTGCCACGGGGAGGACGGCGGCCGGGGGACTTTCCGTTAGGTCATGACTGTCCCCGTTTGCTAGCAATCGGGGACTGTCCCCATTACTGCACGAAGCCGGCTTTCACTTCTTCCTGCGAGATCAGCTGGACGCGGACCGGTTTCGCGCGCCAGATCTCGTCGCAGTATTCGCGGATCGTGCGGTCGGACGAGAACTTGCCGGAGCGCGCCGCGTTGAGGATGGACATGCGCGTCCAGCTGTCCTTGTCGCGGTACGTCTGGTCGACGAGGCGCTGGCAGTCGGCGTAGGACTCGTAGTCGGCGAACACGAAGTACGGATCGTGGTAGACGAGGTTGTCGATCAGCGGCTGGAACTGCGTGGAGTTGCCGCGCGAGAAGAAGCCGTCGCGGATCAGCTGGATCACCGCCTGCAGCTCCTCGCTGGACTCGACGAAGTCCATCGGCCGGTAACCGGCGGCGCGGCGCGCTGCGACCTCGTGCGCCTCGAGCCCGAACAGGAAGAAGTTCTCGACGCCGACCTCCTCGCAGATCTCGATGTTCGCGCCGTCGACGGTGCCGATGGTCAGCGCGCCGTTCATCTGGAACTTCATGTTGCCGGTGCCGGAGGCTTCCTTGCCGGCGGTCGAGATCTGTTCGGAGAGATCTGCCGCCGGGTAGATCTTCTGCCCGTTGGTGACGTTGAAGTTCGGTAGATAGACGACCTTGATCAGGTCGCGCACGCCGGGGTCGCGGTTGATGATCTCCGCCGCCGCGGTGATCAGCCGGATGATGAGCTTCGCCAGGTGATACCCCGGCGCCGCCTTGCCGCCGAACACGAACACGCGCGGCTCCATCGTGAACTTCGGATCGGTCTTCAGCCGGTGATACAGGCCGATGACGTGCAGGATGTTCAGGTGCTGGCGCTTGTACTCGTGGATGCGCTTGACCTGCACGTCGAAGATCGCGGCCGGATCGACGACGACGCCGGTGCGCTGCTCGATGACGGCAGCCAGCGAGGCCTTGTTCTTGTGCTTGATCCGGCGCCAGAGGGCGCGGAAATCCGGATCGTCCGCCAACGGCTCGAGCTTGCGCAGCTGGCGCAGGTCGCGGATCCACTCGTCGCC
>Ga0335075_10006395_pt1 | contig 18203 bp, 21 predicted proteins | sample Lox_Sample_24_FD_206723 | JGI IMG/M metagenome (GOLD analysis project Ga0335075, IMG submission 206723) | Soil microbial communities from Loxahatchee National Wildlife Refuge, Florida, United States - Lox_Sample_2.4 | ecosystem: Environmental > Terrestrial > Soil > Wetlands | place: USA...
GCGCCCCGCACGCGTCGGCCGCCCGCCGCACCGTGCGCCGGACCTCGAAGCCGCCCTCGGCGCTGTTGCGGAGCAGGAACCGCGTTAGCCTTACCAGCAGCCGGTTGATCTCGCCGACTTCCTGCTGCTCCCCGGTGGCCGTCATCGGCGTGGTTGCTCCCGACTCAGCTAGCACTATCACCGTCAGTACGAGAGATATTACCGACAGTAGTCTCAAGGCATGCAGACCGACAATCTCATCACCAGCCTCGACCTGGTCGGGGTGTTCGCCAACGGGCTGCTGGGCGGCGCGGTGGCGCGCACCCAGAACATGGACCTGTTCGGGTTCGCGGCGATGGGCCTGGTCTCCGGGCTCGGCGGCGGGATCATCCGCGATGTGCTGCTCGAGCACGGCACCCCAGCCGCGCTGGTGGATCCGGCCTACATACCGACCGCGCTTGCGGGCGCCGCGATCGCCTTCCTGATGCAAGTCAGGAGCAATGCCTGGGGACGGGCGTTCGTCCTCGTGGACGCGGCCGCGATCTCGCTGTGGGCGACCGCGGGCGCGCTCAAGACGCTCGAGGCCGGGCTCGAGTGGCTGCCCGCGGTGCTGCTCGGCACGATCACCGCGATCGGCGGCGGCGTCACCAGGGACCTGATGATCCAGCGGGTGCCGGCCGTGTTCAGGGACGGTCAGCTCTACGCCACGGTCGCGATCGTGGTCGCGATCATCCAGGTCGTGTTCGCGGAGCAGGCCGGCCTGCGCTACACGACCGGCACGGCGGTCGCGATCGTGGTCGGGTTCCTGCTCCGGCTGCTGGCCTACTGGCGCGGCTGGCGGCTGCCGACCGGACTCGACTGGCAGCCGAGCAAGATCATCCAGCGCGTGGCCAAGCCCCGCGGCTCCGGCCCGCCGCCGGAGCCGGAAGATCGGGCCTTAGCCCGCGAGAAGTCCGGGTTTGCGCGCATTGCCGGGGATTTCCAGGGAAGCGGAGCCGTCAGTCGCTGACGCCTACCCAGGGAGTTCCCCGTGGCCACTACTCGGACCCGCCGCCGCCGCTCGAGACCGACCGCCGCCGGCCGGCCGGCCGGAAACGGCGCGCTGGCGCTGCTCGGCCGCGCGGGCTTCCTCGCCCGCGGGATCATGTACGTCGTCATCGGCTGGATCGCGCTCCAGATCGCGTTCGGCCACACCCGCCAGCAGGCCGACAGGACCGGGGCCCTGCACGCGCTCAGCTCGACCCCGTTCGGCGAGGTCGCGCTGTGGATACTGGTGATCGGCTTCTTCGGGATGGCCCTGTGGCGGCTGGCGGAAGCGGCGTGGCCGCCCTCGGCCGAGGCCCGCAAGGCCACCAAGCGGGTCGTGGCGGCGGCCAAGGGCGTGCTCTACGCGGTCCTCGGGTACGGGGTGCTCAAATACGCGATCGGGCTCGGCGCCCCGCAGTCAAGCGACAAGCAGTCGGTCGACCTCACCGCCACCCTGATGCACGAGCCCGGCGGCCAGGCGCTGGCGGTGATCGCGGGCCTGATCCTGATCGGCGCCGGCCTCTACCTCGGCTGGCAGGCCTGGCGCGAGGAGTTCATGAAGGACATGCAGCTCGGCGGGCTGAGCCCGCGGGCGCGCCGGGTGGTGGAGTGGCTCGGCCGGATCGGCGGCATCGCCCGCGGTGTCATCTTCATCGTCGCGGGGGTGTTCCTGATCGTGGCCGGCGTCCGGTCGCAGCCCGGGCAGGCCAAGGGGGTCGACTCGTCGCTGCGCGAGCTCGCCGCCACCCCGGCCGGCCCGTGGCTGCTGGCGCTGGTCGCGGTCGGGCTGATCATGTTCGGCCTGTTCTCCTGCTGCGAGGCCCGCTGGCGCCGGTTCTAAGCCAGCTCTGAACCGGTTCAGGGAGCGCCGGAAGATCACAAGTAAATAACCGCGCAATTGCGTGGCTGTCAATCGCATACGGGGTCGGTATATTGTCTCATCCGTGTACGACGGTGCAATTATCGACGCCCATACCCACCCGATGCTCGACCCCGCGGAGTCGATTGTCGCCGCCCCTCATCCGCCTGAAACTTATCGGTCACTTGTAAATGGTTCTCGGGTTGCCCGCGCCGCCGCCATCACGATCGCCTTGCCTAATAACCTGGCCCGCACGCAGGCCAGAAATGACGCCCTGCTGCGACTTGCCGAAGAGTCCGACGGGTTTTTCTTCCCCGTCTGCTCGGTTCATCCGGCCGACGGGAACGCCGCTCTCGACGAGGTCGACCGGGTCGCGGCCGGCGGCGCCGCGTGGCTCAAGCTGCACCCTAATACGCAGGAGTTCGACGTCGCCGACCCCGCCGTCCTGCGGGTCGTCAAAAAGGCGACGGAAAACGGGCTTCCGATACTTTTCGACGCCTACTCGCCGTGGGACGCCAACCAGCCGGGAAAGTTCGTCGACCTCGCGATGGCGGTGCCTGAAGCCCGGCTGATCCTCGCCCACGCCCACGGTCCCGGCTTCGCGCAGCTCCTGGTATACGACATCGTCGGCCGCTATCCCTGGTGGCGCAGAAATGTCTGGATCGATATTTCCGTGACCGCCCTAATGCTGGCCGGAAGCCCGTTTGCCGAGCAGTTCGCGTGGGTACTTCGTAAGGTCGGCACCGACCGGATCATCTTCGGCAGCGATTACCCGATCGACGATCCGCTGACCGCGGCCGGGGCCGTCGTCGAGCTTGGTTTCACCGACGCCGAGCAGGCGGCGATCCTGCACGACAATGCGGCCAGCCTTCTCAACGGTAAATAACAGACTGGATAAAACCAAGTCAAAATCGATCATTTCGAACGGTCCGTGACTCCGAGTTCACCGGCCGACGTCTCCGCAGTACGGTTTAATCCGTGCAGACCTTCGACAATGTAGCCGCGCTGGCGGGCGAGTTGCCCGAGGTGACCGAGAGCACGGAAAAGCACCGCGGTCACCGAACGTGGGAAGTAGGCGGCAAGGCATTCGCCTGGGAACGCCCGTTCAGCAAGGCGGACGTTAAGCGATTCGGCGACCAGACCCCGCCGGCCGGGCCGATTCTCGCCATCCGCACGGCCGACCTGGCCGAGAAGGAGGCGATCCTGGCGGCCGGGACCGACGGCTTCTTCACGATCTCGCACTTCGACGGTTACTCCGCCTTCCTCGTCCAGCTCGACCTGGTGACGGCCGGGGCGCTGAAGGAGGCGCTGGTCGACGGCTGGCTGGCGGTCGCGCCGCGCCCGCTCGCCGACCGCTACTTCGGCCGCTAGCGGCGGTGGCCGCGTTCGTCGGCGGGCTGGTCGCGGTCGGCCCGGTCGCGACCAGCCCGGTCGCGGTCGGCCCGGTCGCGGTCGGCCTGGTCGCGGTCGCCCTGGGCGCGCAGCAGCGCGAGCTGCTGTACGAGCCGGGTCCGCTCGTCGCTCGCCTCCGCCAGCCGGGCCGCGAGCTCGTCGCGCTGCCGCGCGAGGTCGGCTAGCTGCTGCTCGAGCTCGATGATGCGCCGGATGGCGGGCATCGTCATGCCCTCGTCGGCCATCGACGCGACCTGCTGGATGACCCGGATCTCGATCCTGGTGTACCGGCGCTGGCCGCCGTTGGACCGCTGCGGCGAGACGACCTGGAGCTGATCGACGCGGCGCAGGAACGCCTGCTTCAACTGCAGCATCTCCGCGACCTGGCCGACCGTGAACAGCGGCACGTCCTCTTCCTCGAACGGCTGCATGCGTCTCACCTCCATCCCGCACGATGCTAAACGGTCGGCCAGCGTGTTACCGGCTGGCCGACCGTTTAACGATTCTGCAACTGCTGTGTTTCTCGAGCGGGGGTTGTCCTTAGTTGGACAGCTCCTTGGCGTCGGCGGTGCCGACCGCGATCTTGCGGGGCTTGGCCGCCTCGAGGACCGGGATGCGGATCTCGAGCACGCCGTCGCTGTTGCTGGCCTCGATCGCCTCGGCGTTGAGGTTGTCCGACAGCCGGACGCGGCGGGTGAAGCTACCGAACCGGCGCTCGCGGACGATCGGGTTCTCGCCCTCGGTCGTGGTCTCCTCGCGGATGGCGCTCACGGTGAGCACTCCCTTGTCGACGGTCACGTCGATCTTCTCCGGGTCGACGCCGGGAACGTCGAACCGAAGGACCAGCTCGCCGTCGCGGCGGACGGTGTCCATGGGCAGGGCGGGCGCGTAGCCGGCGCCGATGCTGCCGGGGCCGAACGCGCGGCGGACGATCCGGTCGAAGTCACGGGTGAACGGGTCGAGAGTCGTCAGGTACATCGCTACCTCCGGAAGAGGGCTGCCACCTGGTGTGGTTTCGCCCTGTGTTAGTAAGTAACTTACAACTCAAGTTATATATTTCATGTCTCTCACATGTCAAATAAGTTGTCGCTGAGCGTGCGAGGGCGGCCGGGGAGGCTACCCTCTGATCCATGACGACCCGTGCCATCCGACTGTTCGGCGACCCGATCCTGCGCACCCCGGCCGACCCCGTGACCGACTTCGACAAGCAGCTCAGGGGGCTGGTGAAGGACCTGACCCAGACCCTGGACGACGCCCAGGGGGCGGGGCTGGCGGCACCGCAGATCGGGGTCGGGCTGCGGGTTTTCGCCTACGCGGTCCACGGTGAGCGGGGCTACCTGGTCAACCCGGTCCTCGGCTTCCCCGACGAGGAGGAGCAGGACGGGGAGGAGGGGTGCCTGTCGTTTCCCGGCATCTACCACGACGTGAAGCGGCGGCTGAACACGGTGGCGACCGGATTCACCGACCGCGGGGACCCGGTTCAGGTCGTCGGCACCGAGGTGCTGGCCCGGTGCCTGCAGCACGAGACCGACCACCTGGACGGCGTGCTGTTCATCGACCGGATGGACCTGGCGACGAGGAAGCGGGCGATGCGCGAGATCAGGGCGGCGAATTGGGACGAGACGGTAAAAGTCAGCCCACATCGGATGACAGACCGCATATTTTGACAAATTTCACCGCTTCCGGGTAAACGCGGAAGCGAAGGCGGTCGGCCTTGTAGGAGGCAAAGAAAGTAATGCGTTCGTTATTCGCCGTAGGCGGGTAACTTCCCCGGCGTGATCTGGCGACGGGGAGAGGTGACTACGCATGTCGTCAACTGTGCCGGACGACGCGCAGGCTGAGGCATCCGATTCAAGCCCGCCCTTGGAGCCGGAGCCTGAACAGCCCGCCCCGGCGGAGCCGACGCTTGCGCCCGACGCGAGTGCGCCCGCCGAGGAGCCGCCTCCGGGCACCTCTCCGAGCGCCTCGCCGCGGAAGGTGCGGTTCCGGCGTACGCGCAGGTTCTTCCGCCGGCCGTCGGTCCGGGTCGTCTCGGCCCTGATCGGGGTCTTCATCATCTGGGTCGGGTTCTCGGCCGGGCAGGCGACGTTCCAGAGCAACGGCCAGGGCGCCGCCGCCAACCTGGCCGAGTGGGCGCGCAACCACTACCTGGGGCCGGTCGTCACGTTCGGCGAATGGCTCTCGTATAACCCGCCCAAGGTCGGCGGGGCACCGAGCATGTCGCTCGCGGTGCCCAAGGGCGAGCAGGTCACGCCGGTGACGGCGAAGCCGTCCAGCCACCACGCCGAGTTCGTGCCAGACATCCCGGCCGCGCTCACGTCGCTGGCGGGCAAGCCGATCAGCGGCGAGGGCCAGTGGCGGGTCGTGGAGAAGGTCAACGGCGAGCCCGCGATCCTCACCACGTTCCTGCGCGACGCGACCTACACGTCCTACGTCAACGGGATCGCGTCGATCGACCAGCGGCTGGTCCGGTTCTACCTCCGGCCCGGCTACGAAGACCCCGGCTACGGCAACTGGAAGGCCCCGTTCGACGTTCCGGCCGGCAGCCGGACCGGCCTGCTTGCGACGTTCAACGGCGGATTCAGGATCGCCGACGCCGGCGGCGGCTTCTACCTCAACGGCGCCCACTACGACGCGCTCGTCAACGGGGCGGCGTCGATCGTGTACTACAAGAACGGCACGGTCAAGATCGGCGAGTGGGGCCGCGACTTCACGATGAACTCGTCGATCGCCGGGGTCAGGCAGAACCTCAAGCTGCTAGTGGACCGGGGCAAGATCTCACCCGACCTAAACCAGGACATCGAGGATGGCTGGGGCGCGACGCTCGGCGGCGGGTACTTCGTCTGGCGCTCCGGGCTCGGCATCACCAGCGACGGGCGGATCGTGTTCGTCTACGGCCCGGCCCTCGACGTGCAGGACCTGGCCGAGCTGCTGCGGCGGGCGGGCGCGGTCGAGGGGATGCAGATGGACATCAACCCGGCCTGGATGAAGTTCGACTACTACCAGGCCGACGGGAAACCGAGCGACCCCACCCCAGTACCGCTGCTGCCGTCGCAGCAGCCGAGCCCGTACTCGTACTACGACCCGTCCACCCGGGACTTCACCGTGGTCTACGCGCGGTGACGACCGACAAGTTCCTGACCCCGGGTGAGGAAACGGGGCCGCAGGCAGCCGCCGCTCCCGGCGCAATCGTGGTGCCGGTCCAGCCCGCCCGCTGGCTGCGGGCGGCCGTACGGACGACGAGGCCCCGGCAGTGGCCGAAGAACCTGCTGGTGTTCGCGGCCCCGCTCGCGGCCGGCTCGCTCGGCCGCGATCACGGCTTCGACTACGCGCTGCTGGCGATGTTCGCCTTCGGCTGCGCGTCTGCCTCGGTGTACTTCGTCAACGACGTCGTCGACGTGGAGCGGGACCGGCGGCACCCGGTGAAGCGGAACCGGCCGATCGCGTCCGGGGCGCTGCCCGAGCGGCACGCGCTCATGCTGGCGGCGCTCACGACCGTGCTCGCGGTCGGCGCGGGGGTGGCGATCCGCGAGCCGCTGCTCGTCCTCACGATCGTCGTGTACCTGACCGAGTCGTTCCTCTACTCGTTCGAGCTCAAGCACGTGCCGTTCGTGGAGATGGTGCTGGTCGCGAGCGGGTTCATGCTCCGCGTGCTCGGCGGGGCGGCGGCCACCCACGTCCCTTTGTCGATCTGGTTTCTGCTCGTGTGCAGCCTGGGCGCGCTCGCGGTGGCCATCGCCAAGCGGTACACCGAGCTCACCAGCCTGGGCGAGGACGCGGTGCGGCACCGGCCGGCGATGCGCTGGTACCGTCCGGCCGTGCTCAGGGTCCTGGAGCTGATCGTCGGGCTGGCGATGCTGGCGACGTACCTGATGTGGGCGGTCAACGAGACCACCGCCGCTAGGCCCTGGCACGTGCTGTCGGCTCTGCCGCTGCTGCTCGCGCTGATCAGGTTCGCGGTGCTGACCGCGCGGCCGACCGTCCGCGCGGTGGAAGACTTGATCATGCGCGATGCGATCATGCTCTGGTTCGAGTTCGCGTGGCTGGTGCCGTTCTGCGTCGGGCTCTCCGTCGCGTAAGGAGGATCGGGAATGAGTTCTCAGCACGGGGCCGGGCAGCCGTCCCGGGTCCTCCTGCTCGGCGGCACCAGCGAGATCGGCCTGGCGATCCTGTCCGCCCTCGACCTCGGGCCCGGGACCGAGGTGATCTTGGCCGGCCGCGATCTGCAGCGTCTTGAGGCGGCGGGCAAGTCGCTCGGCCGCCCGGTCGAGCTGGCCCGCTACGACGCCATGGAAACCGACTCCCACCAGGAGTTCGTCGACAAGCTGACCGCCGGGGGAGTGCCTGACCTGGTGATCGCGGCGACCGGCGTGCTGGTGCCGCAGCCGCAGGCCGAGCGCGACGTCCGGCTGGCCGCGACGATGATCGAGACCAACTTCACCGGGCACGTCACCGCGCTGCTGGCGTTCGGCGAGGCGATGCGAAGGCGCGGCAGCGGCACGATCGTGGTGCTGTCCTCGGTGGCCGGGGTCCGGCCGCGTAAGTTCAACTCCGTCTACGGCGCGACCAAGGCGGCGCTCGACGCGTTCGCCCGAGGCTACGCGGATTCGCTGCACGGCAGCGGCGTCCGGGTGCTGCTGGTCCGGCCTGGTTTCGTGATCGGCAAGATGACCGAGGGGATGACCCCGGCCCCGCTGTCGACCACGCCGAGCGCGGTCGGGGCGGCGGTCGCCCGGGCACTGCGCGGCTCGAGGTCCGTCGTCTGGGTGCCGGCCCCGCTGGCCGGGATGGCGGCGGCGATGAAGCTCGTACCGCGCCCGCTATGGCGCCGCCTGGAGAGCTAGCTACCTACTTAGCGGTATTGCCCGCGGGGGGGACAGCCCTCTGGCATCGGGGGCTCCCGCCCCCGATCACCCCCGGCCCCCGGGCCCCCCGATGACTACTTTGCGGTGATCTTGGTCCCGATGCCGTCGTCGCCCTCGCAGATCGCGCGCATCGCGCCGTAGGCGGCCACGTCGAACACGTGCATGGTCAGCGCCTGCTCGTTGGCGAGGACGAACGCGCTGGTGTCCATGATCCGGATGTCGGCCGCGAGCGCCTCTTCGTAGGTCAGCGAGGTGAACTTGCCCGCCTCCGGGTTGTGCTTGGGGTCGGAGTCGTAGACGCCGTCCACCCCGTGCTTGGCGACAAGCAGCGCGTCGGCGTCGAGCTCGAGCGCCCGCTGGACCGCCGGGTAGTCGGTGGTCACGTAGGGCTGGCCGATGCCGCCCGCGAGCACGACGATGTAGCCGCGCTCGAGGTGGTGCACCGCCCGGAGCCTGATGAACGGCTCGGCCACGCTGTGGATCGGCACTGCGGTCATCACCCGGACGTCGGCGTCGGTCCTGGCGGTGAGCGCGCCGCGCAGCATGAGCGCGTTCATCACCGTGCCGAGCATGCCGATGTTGTCCGCCTCGGCCCGGCTGATCCCCCAGCCGTCCGCCATCCGCCCGCGGAAGTAGTTACCGCCGCCGACCACGACCGCGACCTGCACGCCGAGGTTGTGCACGGACAGCACCTCATCGGCGACACGGGCGAGGCTGGCGGGATCGGCGCCGGTTCCGGCGGCGCCTGCCAGGGCCTCGCCGCTGAGCTTGACCACCACTCTGCGGTATCGCGGCAACGTCAAGACCCCTTCCCCGAACCGTCCTATCTGGACGACACGGTATCAGGCCGGACGCGGCCGGCTGTCGCGCGACCGGCCGCCGGGTTAACCTTTCGCGTCCGCCCAGCAGCGGACGGTGCTGATATCGGCGATGAACCTGACGGCCCCGCCTGGCGCCCAGCGTCTGGTGGTCTCGGCCAGGCAGTCGCTCACCAGCTCCTTAGCCTGGTCCGCGCGGGCTTCGGGAACGTGCACGAGCAGCTCGTCGTGCAGGCAGAGGACGATGCGGGCGTCAAGCGCCGCCGCCCGGGCCCGCACGGTGACGGCCCACATCTTGAACAGCTCGGCCGCGGCGCCCTGAATCGGCGCGTTGCGCCCGTAGCGGCCGCGAGCGCGGGCGGCGCCGGACGACTCGCCGTCGAGGACGCCGCCGCCCCCTGACATCCGGATCAGCCGCCCGCCGTAGGTGCGCAGGTCCTGCCGGGCCTGGGCCGACCGCTCGGCCGCCTCGAGGTAGCCCATGGCGACCGGGTAGGCGGTCCGCATCCGGCGGGCGGCGATACCGCCGTGCCCGGTCGTCTGCCCGTACATGGCGGCGATCATCGCGACCTTGGCCGTCGGCCGGTCGACGTTGAGCTGCGCGGCCACCGGCAGGTACATGTCGTCGGCGGCGGTGGCGGCCGCGAGCCCGGCGTCGCCGGACACGGCCGCGAGCACCCGCGGCTCGATCTGGCCGAGGTCGGCCCGGACGAACAGGTGCCCCGGCTCGGCGATGACGGCCCGGCGCAGCACCGCGGGCATGTTGTGCAGCCCGCTCGACGCGGTCATCCGCCCGGCCGCGCCGTCGCACCCGGTCCAGGCGCCGCGCAGCCGGTCGTCGGGCCCGAGGCACTCGTCGAGCCAGGCGTATCCGTAGGTGGTGGCGATCCGCTCCGCCTTGCGCCACTCGAGCAGCGCCGCCACCAGCGGTGACTTGTCCTTGAACTCCTCCAGCCGCCAGGCCCGGGTGTCGGGCACGTCGATCCCTGCGGCCGCTAGCAGCGTCCTGACCTGGGGGTTGCTGCGCAGGTCGGCCACCACGCCGGCCGGCGCGTGCCGCAGCACCCGCTGGTCCCTGGCCGCCCGGGCGGTTGCCGCTTCGGCCGGACCGCGCGGCCGGGGCCCGACGATCTCGGCCAGCAGCCCCTCGGCCGCGGCCCGGTCCATCGGCAGCCCGTCCGCCGCCAGCTCGGCCGCCAGCAGCTCGACCGTCGACTCGCTGCGGGCGGTAGCGATCGCGATCGCCCGGTCGCCGGTCTGCGCGCGCGCCCGGTCGCCGCTCCGCCCGATCGCCCGGTCGCCGCTTGGTGCGCGCGCCCGGTCGCCGGTCTGCGCGAGCGCTGCCCGCTGGAGCTCGGCCGCCTTCAGCGCCTCGGCCGGGCCGAGGGCAGGCGCCGCCGCGGCCTCGTCGGCGAAGCTGAACAGATCGGGCTCGCCCGACACAGGCGACGGGATCTGGTCCTCGGGCACTCCGTGCAGCCGGGCCCAGGCGTAGGCCGGGTCGGCCCGCCACCCGCCGAACAGCAGCCGGTGCACCGCGGCCACGTCCCAGCACATCGCCAGCCGGACCCCGCCGTCGACCAGCTCTCGCGAGGTCTCCTGCGACCACACCACCCACCGGGGCCGCAGTTCCCGGTCGGCCGCGGCCAGCTCGTCGAGCCCGGCCGCCATCGTCCCCCCCGGCCCGGCCACGACGGCCGCTCCGCCGTGCTCGACCCCGAGCCCCACCAAGGCACCCTGGCCCAGCTCACTAGCGCGCAGCCACCCAACGAGGTCCACCCCTACATTCTCGACCACGCCCCGACCGCCAAGGCAACCCGAACACGCGACCTAATTGCCGCAGTCGGCCGGGTGCCGATCGCCCCGCCCTCCGTGTCGCCTACGCCATCGACCCGAATCGCGTCCTGTCGGCTACGCCAGCGACCCGAACCGCGTCCTGTCGGCTACGCCAGCGACCCGAACCGCGTCCTGTCAGCTACGCCTTCGACACCAATAGAGCATGCCGATGGCGTAGGCGACAGGACGCCGAACCTGTCGTTGGCGGCTGACAGATAATCGCGGCAGCGCGATGCTAGCCTTCGCGAATGCGAGATCATGAGAAGCACGGGGAAAAGCACGGCCACCTTCATTTCGGCCATCACGACTGGCTCATCGTGGACGGCACCGTCCTCGAAGTCCAAATCCTCCACCCCAAGCGGTCGGCGCCGCACTCGAGGCTTTTCGTCGTCCGCCTTGACTCTCCGGGCCAGTCATCGATTAACGTCGAAATGACCGTCCACCCCTACGACGAGGACTACCAGGGCGTTCCCGAGCCGAAGGCGGGCGAGATCCGCGGCTTCCTCTACGACCCGAAGTCGGGCAAGCTCAAGTTCAACCCCGAAGACGAGCGCAACAGCATTAGCTTCCTATTCGCCGACGACGATCCAGAACTGCGCGAGCTGGAAGAGCTAGAGCGACTCGAACGCGAAGAAAACGGCGGTTACTAAAACCGTTCGATTTCGTTGGAATAAGGGATGTGAAACGGCACCTGGACCCGGTGTACGGGGGGTTGTTCCGGGCCAGGTGCCGCGGCGCCCGGGCGGCCGGGGAAACCAGCCGGGCGCGGCCAGGCGGTTCGAGCGGGAACTCGCCGCCTGGCAGCTTATAAGTGAGACTCTAGCGCGCGGAAAGGCGCGCCAGAACCTCGTCGTGGAGATGACCGTTGCTGCAGACGACGCTGCCGCCGTCGGGGGTCGGGATGCCGTCCAGGCTCGTGAACCGGCCGCCCGCCTCCTCGACGATGACCTGCAGCGCCGCGAGGTCCCAGAGCGAGACGTCGGGCTCGGCCGAGATGTCGACCGCGCCCTCCGCGACCAGCATGTGCGACCAGAAATCGCCGAACCCGCGGGTCCGCCAGACCGCCTGGCTGAGCGACAGGAACCCGTCGAGCCGGCCGGTCTCGGCCCAGCCGCCGACGCCCGAGTAGGAGAACGAGGCGTCGGCGAGCTTGCTCACCTCCGATACCCGGCACCGGCTGGCGCTGGTGAGCGACTTTCCGGTCCAGGCTCCGCCGCGCTTGGCGGCCCACCAGCGGCGTCCGAGGGCGGGCGCGGTGACCACGCCCGCCACTACCTCGTCGCCGTCCATCAGGCCGATGAGCGTGGCCCAGACCGGGACCCCGCGGACGTAGTTCTTGGTCGCGTCGATCGGGTCGATCACCCAGCATCGCGGTCCGCCGCCGGTCCGGCCCGATTCCTCGCCGAGCACGGCGTCGCGCGGCCGGGAGCGGCGGAGGATGTTGCGGATCGACTCCTCGGCCGCCCGGTCGGCGTCGGAGACCGGCGTCAGGTCGGGCTTGGTCTCGACCCGGAGGTCGAGTGCCTTGAACCGCTTGGTCGTGATGTCGTCAGCGGCGTCTGCGAGAACGTGCGCGAACCGCAGATCGTCGTCATAGCTGCCCACCCGCGAAACGCTACCGGTCGCGGCATCCCGCTGACCAGGAGAGAACGTATTGCTGCAGCAAACTGACGCGAGGTCGGGACATAATCGCTGGTGTGGACCTGACCGATGCCCTCCCTAACCGACTTCGACCCTACGTGCGGGATGGCCGGATCTCGGTGATGCCGGCCAAGCGGGCGGCCCGCCTAGTCCTGCTCGACCAGGTCGCGCAGGCCTTCGAGCCCGGCCGCCGCTACCCCGAGCAGGCCGTCAACGAGATCCTGAAGGGCGTCTACGACGACCACGCCGCCCTCCGCCGCTACCTCATCGACGAGGGCCTGCTGACCCGCACCCCTGGCGGCACCTACTGGCGGTCGGGCGGCACCGTGCCCATCGCCCACGACGGCCAGGATGCCCACCACGGCGCGGATGCCCACCACGGCGCGGATGCCCGCGACGGCGCGGACGCCCACGACGGCCCGGACGCCGGCGACGGCCAGCCGGGCCGGGAACCGTCCTAGTCGGCCGTTTCGCGCGAGCGAAGCAGGCGGCGCAGCGACTCCAGGCGGTCTCCGGCGTCGTGCTCGGCCGCCCACGCGTCCAGGGCGCAGTCGGCCGACAGGTGGTCGTCGCCCGGCGGGCAGTCCGCCGTCCCCTCGACCAGGTCGCCGAACGCCTCGATGACCCGGTCCGGAGTGACGTGGCCGAGCCCGAAGCCGCGGACGCCGGGGGTGTCGATGAGCCAGCCGGTGTCGTCGGGCAGCGGCAGCGCGATCGCGGACGACGAGGTGTGGCGGCCCTTCCCGGTCACCGCGTTGACCACCCCGACCGCGCGGCCGGCGTCCGGGACGAGCGCGTTCACCAGCGACGACTTGCCCACCCCGGACTGTCCGATCAGCACGCTGACCCGGCCGTCGAGCGCCTTCCTGAGCCGCCCCAGCGTCTGCGCGGGCAGCGGCTGCCTGGTGGTGAGCATCGGGATGTCGAGCGGCCGGTAGAACGCCCGGATCTTGCGCGGCGCGGCCAGATCGGACTTGGTCAGCACCAGCAGCGGCTCCAGGCCCGCGTCGTACGCGGCGACCAGGCAACGGTCGATGAACCGGGTCTTGGGCTCGGGATCGGCCAGCGCCGCCACGATCACCATCTGGTCGGCGTTGGCCACCACGACCCGCTCGAGCGGGTCGGTGTCGTCCGGGGAGCGGCGCAGGACGCTGGTCCGCTCCCGTACCCGGACGATCCGCGCGAGCGACCCGGCCGTCCCCGAGGTGTCGCCCGCCAGCGCCACCCAGTCGCCGACCACGACCGAGCCCTTGCCGAGCTCACGGGCCTTCATCGCGGTGAGCAGGCGGCGCTGCCCGAAGTCGGAGTCGTCAGCGTCGATCACGCACCCGTAGCGGCCGCGGTCGACGCTGACCACGAACGCCTCGGGCGCGGACTTGTGCTCCGGCCGTCGCCTGGTGCGCGGCTTGGAGCCGCGTCCAGCGCGGACCCGGACGTCGTCCTCGTCGAGGTCGGACGACCGGTTCCTCAGGGCCGTGGCTCCGTGTCAGCAGCCCCCGTCAGCTCGCCCCAGCGGGCGGTGAAGTCGGGGAAGGTCTTGCCGACGGTGGCCACGTTGGTGACCTCGATGCCGGGCACGGCCAGGCCGAGCACGGCCGCGGCCATCACCATCCGGTGGTCGTCGTAGGACTCGAACGCGTGCCCGGGCTCCGCCCGCAGCGGCCGGGGCCTGATCGTGAGGCTGTCGGGCAGCTCGGTGACGTCGCCGCCGAGCGCGTTGATCTCCTTGGTGATCGCGGCCAGCCGGTCGGTCTCCTGCAGCCGGGTGTGCCCGACCCCGGTGAACGTGGACGGACCGGACGCGAACGCGGCCACCGCGGTCAGCGGGAGGCAGAGCTCGGGGATGTCGCGCAGGTCGGCCTCGATGCCGTTGACGACGCCCGATCCCGTCACGGTGAGCCCGTCCGGGCCGTGCGCGACGGCGCCGCCCATCCGGGTCAGCACGTCCAGGATCGCGACGGCGGGCTGCAGCGAATTCGACGGCCAGTCCCTGATCGTGACCGAGCCGCCGGTCACCAGCGCCGCCGCCAGGAACGGGCCCGCGTTGGACAGGTCGGGCTCGACGGTGAAGTCGCCGAGGTTCAGCCGCCCCGGCTTGACCCGCCAGAAGTCAGGTCGCTCGCCCCCGCCGACCTCGACCTCGGCGCCGGCGTCCCTGATCATCCGAACGGTCATCTCGATGTGCGGCAGCGAAGGGACCGGCGGTCCCTGGTGCTGCACCTCGATGCCAAGGTCGAATCGCGCCGCCGCCAGCAGCAGGCCCGACACGAGCTGGGACGAGGCCGACGCGTCGAGCGTGACCGGCCCGCCGCGGACCGCGCCTGACCCGTGGATGGTGAACGGCAGCGCGCCCCGGCCGCCGTCGTCGATCGACACGCCGATGTCGCGCAAGGCGGAGAGCAGCGCCCCCATCGGCCGTTCCCTGGCCCGGGGGTCGCCGTCGAACGCGACCGAGGCGGGCGAGAGCGCCGCCACCGCGGGCAGGAACCGCATGACGGTCCCGGCGTTGCCGACGTCGACGCTGACCGACGCGCCGGGCTCGAGTGCCCCGGCCGCGACCCGCAGATCGGGTCCGTTCTCCTCGAGCGAGCAGCCGAGCGCCCGCAGCGCCGCGACCGCCAGCGACGTGTCGCGGGCCTTCAGCAGGCCCCGCAGCGTCGACGGGGAATCGCTCAGCGCCGCCAGCATGACGGCCCGGTTGGAGATCGATTTGGAGCCGGGCAGCCGCAAGGTCGCGCGCACCGGTCCCTGCGCGGTAGGTGCGCGCCAGCGTCCTGATTCCATAACCTTGAGGGTATCGGTTGACACGGAAGGAGTCGCTCATGTGCGGTCGGTTCGTCTCCGCTCGTAAGCGCGCCGAGTTGCTCGCGGAGTTCGCCGTCAAGCGCGACGCCGTCCCGGCCGAGCGCGCGGCCGACTACACGGACTACAACGTGGCCCCGACCAAGCGGGTCTACACCGTGCTCCAGCACGACGATGAGCGTGAGCTGCGGCTGGTCCGCTGGGGCCTGGTGCCGTTCTGGGCCAAGGACACCAAGGGCGGCTCCCGGCTGATCAACGCCCGGGCCGAGACGGTGGCGGTCAAGCCCGCGTTCCGGGCCGCCTTCGCCAAGCGCCGCTGCCTGATCCCGGCCGACGGCTACTACGAGTGGCAGACGGACCCGGACTCGAAGGCCAAGCAGCCGTTCTACATCTACCGGACCGACGGCGGCATCCTCGCCTTCGCGGGCCTGTACGAGCTGTGGAAGAACCCCGAGGTGCCCGACGATCACGAGGACGCCTGGTACTGGTCGGCCACGATCATCACGACCGACGCGACCGACGAGATCGGCAAGATCCACGACCGGACGCCGATGGTGGTGGCGCCCGGCGACTGGGCGGACTGGCTCGACCCGGCTAACAATCAGAAGGATCACCTGCTGACGGCCATGCACCCGGCGGTGTCGTCCGGGTCCGGCGGCCTGTCCTTCCGCGCCGTCTCGACCGAGGTCAACTCGGTCAGGAACAACGGTGCCGCCCTGATCGAGGCGGTCTAGCTAAACCCGGACCGCGCAGGTGACGAGCTGGGTGCCGACGGAGTCGTCCGAGCGGGCGCGGAGCTCGGCGCTGACCAGCTCGCCGAACCGGCCCGGATCGCGGGCGAGCAGGTAGCTGACCGTCTGCGGCGAGAACACCGTGCGGGGCCTGATCCAGCTCACCTCGAGCCCGCACCCGGTGAACAGCTCGCCGAGCTGCTCGGCCCCGTAGCAGCGGGTGATCGTGCCGTCCGGCCACGGGATCAGCACCACGTCGGCGTTGGGGACGTCGACTAGATGCGGCCACCGGTGCTGCTCGGCCAGCACCGCCATCCCGAACGTCAGCGAGTCCACGCAGGCGAGCACCCGCCCGCCCGGGCGCAGCACCCGCGCGATCTCGGTCACCAGGTCCTCGGCCGCCAGCCGCAGCGACAGCGTCCGGTCCTCGGCGATCACCCCGTCCGCGCACCCGTCGGCCAGGAACTCGAGCCCGCCGCCTTCGCCGGTTACCGTCACCAGGCGGCCGGCCGCCAGCGGCGGCCCCTGGCTCGGCACCTCCGGAGCCGATCCCTGGTCGACCACCCGGAGCACGTGATGGCCGGCCAGCGCGGCGACCTCGGCCGCCCGCGAGCCGGGGCCCGAGATGTCGACGAGGAGCTCCGGCGTCGGCGGCAGCCAGCTCGTGAGCTGCGCGAGGGCGACGGCGGCGTGGAAGCGCGGATAGTCTGCGGCAGGACCGGCGTCCGGGGAGGCGCTGGCGGTATGCCTGATATCTGGGGATATCGGCTGCACGGCATTACTCCTGGCCGGGCGCCGGTTCGCATGGCGCCCCACGGAGGTTAGCCTTCCCCGGCCCCGGCGGATCCATCCCTGATACTGGAATTGCGCGGCGCGGCGCGGTGTTAAACGCGGCATGGTTGTAGCCCCACCACAGCAGAGGCGGTCACGCCGGCCCGTCTCTCGTGTTGCCGGGAGGGTATCCTCTTACGGTTACCGAGAGGGGGTGGGTCCCGTGCCAGAGACGCTAGCCGAGCGCGGAGAGCGCTTTGAGGCAGATGTCATGCCCTACCTGGACCAGCTGTACTCAGCCGCCCTTCGGATGACGCGAAACCCGGCGGACGCCGAGGACCTGTTGCAGGAGACGTTCGCGAAGGCGTACGCGTCCTTCCACCAGTTCCAGCAGGGCACGAACCTGAAGGCGTGGCTCTTCAGGATCTTGACCAACACCTTCATCAACACGTACCGGAAGCGGCAGCGGGAACCGCAGCGCTCCGGGGCCGATGAGGTGGAGGACTGGCAGCTCGCGCGGGCCGCGTCGCATAGCTCCGGGGGGCTGAAGTCGGCCGAGGCGGAGGCGCTCGAGCGGCTCCCGGACTCCGACATCAAGACCGCGCTGCAGACGCTGCCGGAAGAGTTCAGGATCGCGGTCTACCTGGCGGACGTCGAAGGGTTCGCATATAAGGAAATAGCCGACATCATGGGAACCCCGATCGGTACCGTGATGTCACGGCTCCACCGGGGCCGCCGCCAGCTACGGGAGCTGCTCCAGGACTACGCCGCCGAACGGGGCCTGGTCCGGGCGCAAGCCGAGGAGGGCACGTCATGAGCTGCGGCAAACCGCACGAGACGCCGTGTACCGAGGTACTCGAGCAGGTCTACTGGTACCTCGACGGCCAGGTCTCCGACGAGGACTGCGAGCACATCCGCCAGCACCTCGACGAGTGCGGCCCGTGCCTGCGCGAGTTCGGCCTCGAGGAGGCGGTCAAGCGCCTGGTGGCCAAGCACTGCGGGTGCGACCCGGTCCCGTCGGAACTGCGGAGCAAGGTCCTGGTGCGAATCCGCCAGGTCCAGGCCGAGATCGAGCTCATCGAACTGGCCGAATAAGCCCTGTGCTTTTAGGTCTGCGCGAATTCGCCTGGTCACGTTATCCTGGCTTGGACGCCCGCGTCCTGAGCGGTCGTTAGCGATCCGCGAGGGAGGACTGTCCCGATGAGGGCTTCCGGGGTCTCCTGGGGGTAACGACGGCAATTGGCGCTATTCGGGGGAATTCCGGCTGGCTGCGAGGGGGAAGCGTGGGCAGGCTCTCGCGCGTCGCGTGGCTGTATATCGGCCTAGTCATCGCCGCCGCCGTCGCTGTGATCGCCGTCGGCCCGTTCGGCGGGCTTGACTGGGTCCAGGTGGGCGCGCTCGGCCTGCTCCTTGTCGCCTGCGAATCTTCCGCCACCCTGCTCAACCCGCGCGGTCTGGCCTGGTCCGCCAACAGCATCGCGTC
>Ga0335075_10006396_pt1 | contig 18203 bp, 19 predicted proteins | sample Lox_Sample_24_FD_206723 | JGI IMG/M metagenome (GOLD analysis project Ga0335075, IMG submission 206723) | Soil microbial communities from Loxahatchee National Wildlife Refuge, Florida, United States - Lox_Sample_2.4 | ecosystem: Environmental > Terrestrial > Soil > Wetlands | place: USA...
TCGGAGCTGTCGGTCCGCAGTCGTTAGCAGCCGCAGCAGACCGGCGTGTTGTTCATCATCACGCAGCAGGTGCAGCCTGCCTTCATCATGGCGGTCATGCAATCGCAACACGACTGAATCATCTCACAGCACTTGGCGTCGCCGCTGGTGCAGGTAATGCAGACGCCCTTGTCGGTCATCTCGCACTTGCACATTCCCATCGTCAGATTGCAGCAGCACACCATCATGCCGTTCATCGTCATGCAGCAGCTGCACAGGCCGCCTTGCAGCATGGTACACAGGTTCTGCATCATGCTGCACGCCATTTTGTCGTCGCAGGAGCAGGTGATTCGCATACCGCCCTGGCACTTCTCGAACTTCATCGTGCAGCGCGGCACCATCATCCAGTTGGCCGGCATCGTGGCCGGACCGCCCGTCATCGGGGTACCCATGCCGGTCGCGCCCATGCCCGCCATCGAGCCTCGTTCCATCATCATGGCCGTCATGTCCTTCACTCCTTAGCCGATGAATCACACACTGCGGTCAGCCCCAGCGGCGACAGCAGGGATCCTCTTTCGCAGAAACTAAAAATAAAGTAAGGGGTTTCTTCCAGCTCGACAACCTTCAAACAGGCGTCTCGGAATCTTCGATTCTACTTCGTTAAGTAATGTTTACTGAAATAGTAAACTTAACGAAGAGGGTCAAATAACCAAACGCTTGAAAGAAAAAGGGGTTGCTGATTCAGGAGAAAGACGATAAACTTGATAACGATTCTTATGAATCTGCCAATCTGGCATGTCAACAGAGAAGGAGAACGCGACCATGCACCACCATCGTTTCCGCGACCAGCAGACTCTTGGCCCCGTTACGACCGCCATCGCTCCCGCCCCAGCAGGGGACGCTTTCATGGTCTGTCCGGTCGCGCTGTGTTCCGGCTGGATGGGGGCGTTGTCCTCGTTGGCAGCTTATCAGTTGGCCTACGAGCGTGCGCGGGCCGTGCTACGGCCTTCGATCGTGGAACGCCTTCAGGTCGTATCCTGGAATTGATCGTTTGGAGCCGGGACGGAGACGCCCGCTACGGATGAGGCGGGTGTTTCTCCCTGGTCGCCGCCTTCGGTTTCAGCTCGTGCCTCCGATCTTGTCCCGAGAGCAGATCAACAGGTCGCACGCCAGCACAACCAGGCAGGCGTGGTGATGGAAGCCGCGCCAGGAGCGGCCCTCGAAATGGTCCAAGCCCAGCTCGTTGTGCAGCTCGTCCCGCCCGCGATACAGGGTCTCCAGCAGATTCGGCGGAACCTCCGCTCTCCAGATCCAGCCGCGTTCTATCACCGACTCCAATAGATCATCGCCGCGGCCCCAGGGGATTCCCAGCACAACATTCGTGGTGGAGATGCCGGCGGCGCGGACCTCGTCGAGCAGCTCCAGGGCGAGCATGGTCTTGCTGGCGAGCCGGCGCGCGGAGCTGGGAACTCCTGCCTTGTCGAGGCGGTTTTTATCCTCTACCCAGCGACGCGGCAGATACAGACGCAAGCCAAGAGGCCGCAACCCAGCCGAGCTGAGATGGTGCAGCGCGACCGCGAGCTGGCAATTCACCTTGCGGCGCAGCAAGGCACTGTATTGCCGTTGAACTCCGACGGAGTGCCGGCCCTGCTTGACGAAAGCAAGCTCGTCGAGCACGAGAAGACCGCCAGGGCCGAGGCGTTCGTTCAGCAGTGCGTAATAGTGCCGCTGGAGCTTCTGCTCGTCCCAGGGACTCTGGTTGAGGAAGTGTTGAAGTGCTTGAACGACGTCGTCCACCTGCATCCCGTGTGGAGGAGTGACCGAGCGGCAAAGGTTGGCGATGGTTTTCCGCGTACCCGGCTGGAGCAGACCTTGCAGGTAGACCGCGGCCCACTCGGCCTGTTCTCGGCGACGAAAACAGGCACGAAAGAGGTGTGTAAGCTGTTCCAGCCGCTGCTTCAAGGCGGTGTTGCGCTCAAGCATGATCCCTCGTTCCTTGATCGTCAGGCATTGCTCTGCCGGAGGCCTGGGGGCAGGCCGCCGGCAGAGCGACATGCCGGCATGATCGGGATCAATAATCGGAGCCTGGCAAGTCGCCGCCCGCGGCGGTAACCAGGGCAGCGAAGGTGTAGACTGAAACGCTGTTGCTGATCGTTCGCACCGAGCCATCGCCGAAGGCGGTGTTGATAACTCCGGCGTGGAAGGAATAGGGTGCGCTGGAGCCTTCGGTGCCGAACGGCGCCGAGGCATACGCGGCATAGTTGTAACCGTTGGTGCAGCCGGCGGCGCAGGAGCCGGGGAAGGTACTGCCGTCCAGAGTGGCAGGCAGGAAGTCCATGTCGGAGGCTGGCCGCGCCCAGCCGCCGCCGTTGACTTTTTGTGCCGGCACCGTGCCGAGCGCCAGGCCGCGCTGATAGATCTGCGGCCGGCCTGCCGACTCAATCAGCATCAGCGTGTTGGACAGGCCGTCGGTCACGCCGGCGAGCTTGGCGGTCTGGTTTTTCGGCAACATGCCGTTTTCCGGATTCCCGGTGAAGTTGATGTTGGAAGCCAGGGATGAGACGCAGGTCGAGGCGGCGTAATCGCTGACGGCGACGATGTTCCACACATTGGTTTGCGGATCGCCGTCCAGTCGGGTGGAGCTGGGCGTGCCGGGGCATTGGAAAATCTTGATCGGCTGCGAGGTAATCGGCAGGTTGTCGGCTGCGTCCCAGTTGCTGGTGAGGTCGTAGTTCTTGCTCAGGTTGCCCTGTTCAATGAACGGCAAAACGCCGATGGTCCAGCTAATGCGTGGCGACGTGGTGAAGCCGGCCGGGCGGGTACTGGTGGGCAGGATCTGATAGGTACTCTCGTAGTTGAAGACGGCGAGGCTGACCTGCTTGAGATTGTTGCTGCACTGGGTGCGAGCAGCCGCGTCGCGGACCTTCTGCACGGCCGGCAACAGTAGTCCGATCAGGATGGCGATGATGGCGATCACCACCAGCAATTCGATGAGGGTGAAGCCGGCACGGTGACGAAAACGTATCATAAGAATCTCCTTTGTTGGGTCCGTATCGGTTTGAAGACAAAAGCGCTCGCTTTAGCGTGAATACAGCTGAAGCGGCGCCAATTCGTTATTTCCGTTGGCGACGGTGACGCGCAGCGGGGAGCTTTGCGGGGCGCCATACCGCAGCGGCAGGGCGTTGTAGCGGACCACTTCCTGGCCGTTGTCGAAGACGCGGAACCACGTTACGGTCACGAGGTAGCTGCCTTCCGGAGCGCCGTCGCCGTTACGGTAGCTGGTCAGCTTGAAGTAACCCTGGTCGTCGGTCTGTCCCACCGGATGCGGATCGTCCTTGTCGCCTTCCGCGGGGTGAAGCACGACCTGAGCCTGAGCGGCAGGCTGGCCGTCCACCAGAATCTGCCCGCACACCGAATGCACCGGCTTACGGCCTGACGAACACGCCGAACAGAGCATCGCCAGCGACAGGGCAACAACAGTAGACAGCAGCCGTCGCGGAGAGAGAGTCGGACGGCTCGACGCGGAAGCAGCACGCATGAGTACCCTCCTGGGTAGTGCGTGTGTCTCCGGTGGTCCGGTCAACAACGCAGGACAGGTAGTGAAAGCCTCCCGAGGGACGGGTCGGCGGCGAGCCGCAAGCGGCTCAGCTCGGTGTGTGAGACGAGCGCTGATAGCGGCTCCGCTCGGTGCGTTCGACCTGCACCACGACGCCGTCTTGAACGAGCAGCGTGATCGAGCCGAACTGCAATTCGCGCAAGGCTTTCTCGATGTGCTGCCACGTCCAGCGCAGGTTCGTCTCCTGCGCGGCGGGACGTTGCACCTCGGCGGTCAATCGATCCGGCATGGTAAGGCTCCTTCAGATCGAGTAATCCGGCACAAACACGCGCGCCCGGCGCGGGGCGACGTAAACGCGATCGCCGCTTTTCAGGTCGAGGTCCATGCAGCGCTCCGGACTCAGCTCGACGTTGAGCGAATGGTCTCCCGCCTGTGCCTGGAGCTGCACACGGACCACCGCGCCCAGCGGATGGACGTGCAGCACCGTGGCGGCCAGGCTGGCGGGCGATTCCGCCCGGTGGTCGATGTCCAGCTCATGCGGCCGGACGTATACGTCGGCCAGCCGCTCTTCGTCGTGTGGGTAATCCGGGCAGGGCACTACCGCCTCGCCGAGAAAGGCCCGGTTGTTGCGTACCCGACCCTGGAAGACGTTGACGTGGCCAAGGAAGTCCATGACGAAGGCCGTGGCCGGCTGCTCGAACACCTCGCGCGGGCTGCCGACCTGCTCGATGCGGCCGCGGCTCATCACCACGACGCGGTCGGCCACCTCAAACGCTTCTTCCTGATCGTGCGTCACCAGCACGGTGGTGCAGTGGATCTCCCGGTGCAGCAAGCGCAGCCATTGTCGCAGCTCCTGCCGCACCTTGGCGTCCAGGGCGCCGAACGGCTCATCCAGCAGCAGCACGCGCGGCTGCGCCGCCAAAGCCCGCGCCAGCGCCACGCGCTGCCGCTGTCCACCCGATAGCTGCGAAGGCCGGCGTTTTTCGTAACCTTCCAGACGCACGAGCTTCAGCAGCTCGCCGACGCGCTCGCGGACTTTGGCTTGCTTCCAGCCGCGCACACGCAAGGCGAAGGCGACATTTTCAAAGACACTCATGTGGCGAAACAGCGCGTAGTGCTGGAACACGAAGCCGACATTGCGCTCACGGGCCGAGCGGTGGGTCACTTCCTCGTCCTCGTAGAGCACCACGCCCTCGTCGGCGCTCTCCAGGCCGGCGATGACGCGCAGAAGCGTCGTCTTGCCGGAGCCGGATGGTCCCAGCAGGGCCAGCAGACCGCCGCCGCGAACGTCGAGACTGACCCCGTCAAGCGCCGTGAAGGCGCCGTAACGCTTGCTGATATTTTTGACGGTGATGCTCATGGCTCTCTCCTTGCGTTGGTGTCGGTCAGAGCTTCCGCGATCTCTCGGCGCTCGCGGCGTTCCAGCCAGCTCTTGAGGGCCAACGTCACCAGGGCCAGGAAGGTCAGCACCGAGGCGACGGCAAACGAACCGGGCGTGTTGTACTCCTGAAATAGTTTCTCCACGCGCAGCGGCATGGTGTCGGTGCGGCCGGCGATGTGGCCCGAGACGACGTAGACGGCGCCGAACTCGCCCATGGCGCGGGCGTTGCACAGGATGACGCCGTACAGCACACCCCAGCGAATGTTCGGCCAGGTGACGCGCCAGAACATCTGCCAGCCGCTGGCTCCCAGGCTGACGGCCGCCAGGTCTTCCTCCGGCCCAATCGCCTCCATCACGGGGATCAGCTCGCGCACCACGAACGGCAGAGTCACGAACGCTGTCACCAGGATTAGCCCCGGTGTGGCGAACAGGATCTTGATGCCGTGGTCGCGCAGCCAGGGGCCAAAATACCCTTGTAAGCCAAACAGCAGCACAAACATCAATCCCGCCACGACCGGCGGCACCGAGAACGGTAAATCGATGAGGGTCAGCAGGACCGCACGTCCGGGAAAGCGGAACCGCGCGATGGCCCAGGCACAGGCGACGCCGAAAACGAGGTTGGCGATTACGGCCGACGGTGCCACGGTCAAGGTCAGCAAGATGGCGTGGCGGGTGTTGCGGTCGCCGAACAGATTGTGCCAGTACACGGCCACGCCGCGGCCCAGCGCCTGGTAAAAAACATTGACCACCGGCACAATAATCAGCACGGTGAGAATGGCCAGGGCGGCCAGGGTGAGGCTCCATCGTACCAGCCAGGGGTCATGCCGGTGCGCCCCGCTTGCCTTTCCGTCCGAGCCGCGCACGCAGCGCAGCGAAGTAAGCGGCTCCTCCACCCGCTTACTCCGCTGCGCGGCGTGCGCGGCTCGGATTGGAGGCGCGGAAGGGGAGGCGAGGGCGGTCAGGTTAGATTGCACGACTCTTGCTCCATCTTTCGAGCAGGTTGATGGCTCCCAGCAAGGCGAACGACATCACCAGCAGCACAACCGCCAGGGCGGTTGCCTCTCCGTAAGCGAACTCCTCCAGCCGGGCCACAATCAGCACCGGAGCGATCTCGGTGCGGAATGGCTTGTTCCCGGCGATGAACACGACCGAGCCGTACTCACCCAGGGCGCGAGCGAAGGCCAGCGCGAAGCCGGTCAACAGCGGCGGCACCAGCGGCGGCCAAATGACGCGGCAGAACGTTTGCCAGCGGCCGGCCCCCAGCGTGGAGGCGACCTCTTCAAGCTCCGCCTCCAGCCCTTCCAGCACCGGCTGCACCGTCCGCACAACGAACGGAAAACCCGTGAAGATCAGCACCAGCACGATACCCAGCCGCGAATAGGCGGCCTCGATGCCCAGAGGGACGAGGTACTGACCCAGCCAGCCGCTGGGCACGTACAGGCTCGAAAACACAAGGCCCGCCACCGCCGTCGGCAGGGCAAAGGGCAGATCGACCAGGGCGTCGAACAGCCGTTTGCCTGGAAACGGATAGCGCACCAGCACCCAGGCGACGAGCAGTCCAAGTACCGCGTTGGCCCCCGCCGCGGCCAGCGACGCACCGAAGGTCAGAGCGTAGGCGGCGCGAACGCGCTCGTTCCAGACGGCATCCCAGAGTTGCGCCGCACTGAGCGACGCCGCCTTGAGGAAACAGGCCGCGAGCGGTATCAGCACCAGCAGACCCAGGTAACACACGGAATAGCCAAGGCTCAGCGAGAAGCCCGGCAGCGCCCGCTGGTTTACAGTAGCCACGCCTCTTCCTCCTCACGGCGGTTGAGTACGCGCCGCAGCTCACGCCATAGCTCCAGCTCCACATCGATGAACGGCCCCTTGATGCCGTGCCTCAGCACGACACCGTAGGCGACCTGTGTCAGCTCAGCCAGTAGGTCTTCCGTAGGCGGCGTCGATCTTGCGGTCGCTGTCCTCATATCTCGTTCCTCCCCTCGTAATGTCTCTCCGCTGTGGTTGGCAGCGGCGGTTAATGATTGGCTTGATAGATGCTGTCAAAGATCGCCCCGCTGGCGAAAAACTTCTGTTGCGCGTCGTCCCAACTCTCGGCGACGGTTGTGATCGGAAACAACGTCAGCTCGGGCAGCTGGGCCGTGTATTGCTTGCGCACCGCTTCGTTGATCGGCCGATAGTGGTGCTTCGCCAGAATGTGCTGTGCCCGCTCGGTGTAGAGAAAGTTCAAATATGCCTCGGCGACCGCGCGTGTGTCCTTGCGATCGACGTTCGCATCGACCACCGCCACAAATGGCTCGGCGCGGATGCTCACCGGCGGATAAACGATCTCCAGCTCGCCCGTCGTCTCCGCGATCTCCAGGTAGGCTTCATTCTCCCAGGTAAGGTGGACATCGCCGATCTTCTTCTGAGCAAACGTCGTTGTCGAGCCGCGCGCTCCGTTGTCCAGAACGGGCGCGTGCTGATAAAGCTGTGTCACGAAGTCGCGCGCTTCGCTCTCCGAGCCGCCGCGCCGACGAACGGCGCCCCAGGCGGCGAGGAAGCTGAGTCGGCCATTGCCGGACGTTTTCGGATTGGGCGTGACGACCTCGACACCCGGCTTGATGAGATCCGGCCAGTCTTTGATCCCCTTGGGATTGCCCTTGCGGACGACGAAGACGATGGTTGAGAAGTAGGCCAGCGAATGTTCCGGCAGACGCTCCTGCCAGCCCTCCCGGATCAGCCCTTTCTTGCGCAGCGCGTCGGTGTCCGACCACAGGGCCAGCGTGACGACGTCCGCCTCCAGGCCGTCGAGGACGGCCCGCGCCTGGCTGCCGGAGCTGGCATGCGACTGCTGAATGACGACACGCTGACCCGATTGCTGCTCGTATTCCGGGATGAACCTGGCGTTCAGATCGCGCCACAGCTCACGGGTTGGGTCGTAAGACACATTCAGCAATTCGACGCCATCGGTCTGTTGCGAGCCGCAACCCGACAGACTCGCGAGCAATATGCCGACGAGAAGCAAGCAAGCGCAAATCCGGGTCTTTGTCCACCGCATGGGAATAGCTCCTTTCTCTGTTCGCCAATCCGGAGTAATCGAGAGTGAATATCGCTTCAGCATGTCAGGCGTCGCTGCGGCGCCGGCACAGGATGACGCAGTTGCCGGTAGCGTTGAAGCGCACCGAGGTCATGTACCTTCGCATCAGCAGCAAACCGCGTCCGCAGGGTCTTTCCAGGTTTTCCGGAGCACAGGGATCGGCTACGTCCGACATCTTGAATCCTGGTCCCTGGTCCTCAATTTCGGCGAGGAGGTGATGCGGCGTCAGCTGATAACGCAGCCGCACTTCCTTGCTGGGATCGTCCTTGTGGCCGTGCTTGATGGCGTTGACCAGCGCTTCTTCCAGCGACAGACGGATCGCAAATTGGTCCTTGCTTGAGTAATTCGCGGCTTCCAGCAAACGGAGGACTTCCTCGATCACCGGGAGGATGTCGTCGCGAGAATGCAAGGCTCGCACTTGCCAGCGAAGATAGTTTGTGTAATTGATAATTTTAGTAAACTTTCTTGCCGACGGTAAGATTCCGCTTCCAAGGTTGCGCATTTGTCATCCACCTGTTTGCTTTCGAGTATTACGGTGAAGCAGGTCGCTTCCCGTTCTGTTACAGGGAAGACACGCATAGATGAGCAAGTGTCATGCCAGTGAGTGTTGCTCTTTTGGAGTGCGGCGCTTTTCCGCCGATTTGTTTGCTTTTTTTCTGGAAAACCGAAAGAAAAAATCGGCGGAAAAGCGCCGCACTCCAAAAAAAGCAAAGCAATTTTTTTCGCAAAAAACAGCTTCCAACCGGAATGAAACCGTGATATATGCTAATTAGCCGTGTCTAATCACGGAAGCCGTGACATTTAACGGGATTCTGGAATGAAACATTTTACTCGGCTCTTGCTCGAAGTCTGGCGCGAGGTATGCCGTCATCTCGAAATCGGCGACTCGCTTGAGCGCGTGGCTCCGCCGATGGCCGGCCGTATGTCGGTGAAACTGGTCCTCATCCGTCATCTGGACGTGCAGCGTTCCTTGGTGGAGACAGTGGCAAGCTGGTGCTGGCGTCCGCGACAACCTCTGCCTCCGCCGCAAAACATTTGCCGCCCCGACGACATGAAGCATCTACTGATGTGGTGTAAGCAGGAGCAAATCCTCCGAGCGGAGGCCACGGTCGCCCATGAGCAGCTGCCGGGACTGGTGCCCGCCGGGCTCCGGGGAGAGATCCTCGCGGGACCGCTCAATACCGTCGAAGGGCCAGGAGGACTTCTCCTTCTGGAAGGTCGTGATGGCCATCCCTTCAAGCCGGAGCATGAGGAATTGCTCCGAGCGCTCCTTGAGCCGTTTACCGTCGCCCTAGAGAACGATCGCCGCCTGCGCGAGCTGACGAGCTTGCGTGAGGCCGTCGAAGCGGACAACCGATCTCTACTGTCGCGGCTGGGCCGGCACGACATCACGGACTCCGTCGTCGGCGCGGAGACCGGCCTGCGCGCGGTGATGGAACAGATCGAGCTGGTCGCTCCTTCCGACGCCCCCGTGCTCGTCCTCGGCGAGACCGGCACGGGAAAGGAAGTCGTCGCTCGTGCCATTCACCAGCGCTCCCGCCGCGTCTCGGGGCCGTTTCTGCGCGTCAATTGCGGCGCCATTCCGCCGGAGCTGGTCGATTCGGAGCTATTTGGCCACGAGCGCGGAAGCTTCACAGGGGCGGTCGGCGAGCGCAAGGGCTGGTTTGAACGCACCGACGGAGGCACGCTCTTTCTCGATGAGTGCGGCGAGCTGCCGCTCGCCGCTCAGGTCCGTCTGCTGCGTATTCTTCAAGATGGATCGTTTGAGCGTGTCGGCGGCGAACGATCGTTGCATGTCGATGTTCGCATTGTCGCCGCCACGCATCGCGATTTGCAAGCCCTGGTGTCCGAGGGACGATTCCGCGCCGACCTGTGGTATCGCATCGCGGTGTTCCCGATCCACCTGCCGCCGTTACGCGCTCGCAGCGGCGACATCCCGTCGCTGGCGGCTCACTTCGCTCTCCGCGCCGCCAAGCGCCTGGGAACGCCCCCGCTGGTTCCGACCGCCGAGGACATTCGCTTGCTCATCTCTTACCCGTGGCCGGGTAACGTGCGCGAGCTGGCGGCGGTGATCGAACGAGCGGCCATTCTCGGCGGCGGCAAGGGATTGGAAGTCGCCCAGGCGCTGGGAACGCCGCCGGTACGGTCCCCAGAGCCTGCCCCCGCGAACGCATCTCCCGGCCCAGCAATTGTCGAGAACGAAGTCTGCACCGAAACAGGTTGGTTGACGCTCGACGCCGCCATGGCCCGACACATCGAGTCCGCTTTACGACACACCCACGGCCGCATCGAGGGACCGGACGGAGCGGCCAAGCTGCTCGCCGTCAACCCCCATACGCTTCGCGCCCGCATGCGCAAGCTGGGCCTCGATTGGTCGCGGTTCCGCCGTGCGCCGACCCAGTGGGTATCCGGATAAACGGCCGGACAGGGGTGTGTAGCATGTTTTGCTCATCCTCCGTGACCCACACCTCCGCACCTGTGACAGCACCAGCTTTGACACTTTCGCCCAACCTCTCTCGCCCGGTCGTTTCATTCTCGGGACAAGTCGGCAGCTACTCCCATTTGCGGCAGGAGATCGCCCACGTAAATGTCGGTATCGGGGTGAGCTTCGAGCCAATCCGAACCAGGCCGCCCGTCCTACCGATCCGTTGGCGGCTGAGAGGGCAAGGCGCGAGCCTGCTCGCGGTGGTAGTCGGCACGTTCTGCGTCCTGGTGTTTCTCGTACCAGCGCGCCAACAATTCATGTCCGCGCCGGCACTGCGGTTCGATATGCACGGCGTTAAGCAGCCAGCGAAGGCTGAGATCGTCGTAGCCGAGATCGAGTAACGCGGCGGCAGCTTCGCATTGCAGCGCCGGGTCGTGAGGACGATCGGCCATGTCCCGCGCTGCCTTGCGGAATTGTTTCCAGCGTGCTTCCAGGCGGCGAGTCTTCTCCCGAAAGGACTCCGCCTCCACGGATCGGCCCTGTTGCTGGAGAATCCGCGCCAGTAGGTCGTTGCTCTTGTAGTCCCAGGGAGCGACGGCAAGTGCCCGGCACACGACCCGCTCCGCCTCGGTGAGCCGGTTATCCTGAAAGAGTATATCGCCAAGGCTGCGCAGGGCGACAACATGATCGGGATGCCGAATCAGCACATCCTCAAGCAGACGGCGTGCCCGATCTGACTGCCCCAGCTGATACTGGCAGCGTGCCAGATGGACGAGTGTCTCGACATCCTCCGGATGGCGGCCGCGCAGCTGCTCCCAGTGAGGTAATGCCTCCGCGGCTCGTCCACCGTCTAGCAAACACAGAGCCAACCAGTGCCGCGCGTCGTCTCGTTCCGGATCAAGCTCAAGGACGCGCTGGTAACACTCCGCCGCTTTGCCAAGCGCTTCCGCGTGGCGCCACACGTCGCCGCGCAGCGTGAGGAGGCGGGGATGATCCGGGTGCTGCTCTTGCCACACGTCCAGCACGGTCAGGGCTTCCGGTCCGCGATAATTTCGCAGATACCCTTCTGCCAGTGCCTCACAGACCAGCGGCCCTTCTTCAGCCCCGTGCCGCATGCGGGGACGCAGATAAGATTCGACGGGAGCAAGATCGCCCTGGGCGGCGCACTGCAAGGCCCACTCCAGCAACACGTCGTCGGACTCTTTCGGCTGAAGCCGGCGGATTGCGGCGAAATGATGCTCCGCCTCGTCGAACGCACCCGCCTGGCGAGCGGCGCGGGCGGCCAGCAAGTGGATGGCGACGCGATTCGGCCAAACCCTCAAGCAAGCTTGCAAATGCCGGCGCGCATCTTGAGGCCGAGCCTGCGCTAGACACGCCTTCGCCTCGTGCCAGTGAAACCAAGCCCAGGTATGCGGCGCGGCAGCTGCCGCCAGGACCAGCAAGCACACGAAGGCGAGGGTCGTGCGGGGCCGGCGTCGAGCCGCACGTCCGGCGGCGGTAACGAAGAAGAAAAAAAACGACCCCCTGCCCACGCGAGCGAACCCACGTTCCTTCCGAGCGAGCGACGCGGCACGGGTGTTGTCGAAAGAGCACTCATTTCAGAGGGATATCAAAGGTTTGCGTCCCGCTTTTCACGTCAAGGGTCAGGCCGGACTTCTCCGCATCGCCATATTTCTCTGGGATACGCACATAGGTTTCCGTGGGCGTGGGCGGCTTGACGCCTCCCTTTCCCATTTTGGCGATCTCGGAAGGCGGTATCATGCCTTCCGGGTGTCTGGGAGGCTCAAGCGCCCGAACACTGATTTTGGCTGGACCTGTGGGGACGCCGGGCACGCGATAGGTGCCGTCCTTCTCAATTTTCTGGGAGTACGATCCACCGGCATCCCGGACGAACGTGATAAAGCCTCCCGGTAAAGCTTTGCCCTGATACGTGACCTTGCCAGTCACCGTACCCTTGCCTCCGCCACAGCCCAAGATCAACAAAAGACCTACGGAACACAGAGGCAATCTTCCTCGCGGCCACATTGCGCCTAACAAATTATGCATGCTGAGCTCCCGATGAAAAACGAAGCTAGAACAAAAACGAAAGGAACCCGCAGTCGCGCGCCAAGCCGCGGAAAGAGCGGAGAACCGAGGAAGCAAATCACCAGTCCGGCGGCATAGGCTCGCCTCCCATCGGCGTCAAGGCGTACCACCAGGTAAGGGCACTGGTGCCTTGGGAGACCGTGCGGACACTGCCGTCGCCCAGGCCGCACTGAATCGCTGCCGGGTGTGCCGTGCTCGCCACGCTGCCGCAACCTTGCCCGATGGGCATGGGCTGGATCTGAAAATACGCGCTCGTCCCGGTAGGCTGGCCGGCTTCGGAGGCCGCGATCACCGACCCCCAATCCTGCCAGTAGTTGTAACCTGTGGCCTGGACCCCTGCACAGCTGCCCTGCGTCTTCGCCTCCTTTTCCGTCCAACAGATCGTGTTCGACGTGCCGTCGGGGATCGAGGCCGGAAATCGACCGTAGCTTGTGTTCCAGCGTGACCCCTGGAACACTTGTCCGTTGGCGGCATAGCTGGCTGCCGTTTGGTTCCAGTCGCCTTGCACCGTGCCCTGGTTGGTCGGGTCGGACGGGCATCGGAACCCTTTGACGACGAGCAGCTGGATGACCGACATGTATTCGGAGTAGGTCGGCAAGCCGCCATTGAATGAATCATTGTAGGGATAACTTAGGTTGTAGGCGTTGCCCTGCTCCAGGTAGGGCAACAGGAGAAAGAGCGTACCGCCTTCGCCATTGCCAGGTGAAGCGGTGGGGATGGGATAGGTGCCGAGACTGGGGGGAATCAATCCCGTATTTATGTCAAAGGCGTTCTGGGTCGCCAGGCCGATTTGTTTGAGGTTGTTGGTGCATTGTGTGCGAGAGGCGGCCTCGCGCACCTTCTGCACGGCCGGCAGCAGCAGGCCGATCAGAATGGCGATAATGGCAATCACCACCAACAGCTCGATCAGCGTAAAGCCGCGCGAGCTGACGCCGTCTCGCCTCCAAGCATCTGCGCACTTGATCTTCCAGGTAAAGCGTGGCATGACGCACCTCCGATGAGAACGCGGATGATGAAACATCGGCCCCTCACGTAGCGGTCGATGGTTCTGTAACGGATTCGTGCGAGCTTCGAATGAGAGAAGGGCCTTTTCCACTATCTTTAATGATTTACATGAATTTGCCATCGTGTCAATCAGAAAAATGGGAAAACGATGAAAAAATGCCTCCGAGTCCTGCACGCTTCGTCTCCCACATGCTTCGGTCTTTCTCAGAAGTCCGTCTGCTATGCCATCCCGCATCAGCGCCGAGCGGCACGGAGAATTCGGAGATAACTGTCCGCCAGCACCGCGGCGGGAAGAGTTTCGTCGCCTCGACGGTGGACGGACAGGACGCGTTGAAAATAGGATTCGGCAAGTCGAGATTGGCCGCGCTCCAGCGCTAACATTCCAGCCAGCACCTGCAAGTCTGCTTGCGCTCGCGCCTGCTCTTTCGCATGCGCGGAGGCCAATCGAAGCAACAGGACCGCCTCCACTCTCTGACGATGTGCCAACGACAGAGCAAAAACCGGGCTGAAGCTGCCCGAGAGGGCCAGCTCCACCGCGAGCATCCGCGGCAGCTCCCTTTCCAACCCTCTCACCGCTCGTGCAGCCTGTTGCTGCGGAGGAATGTCCAGGAGCGATTGCAAGACCGTCTGGGCCTCCTCATAGTCGCCTTCGGCGGCACTTTGACATAACAGAAACCATTCGTAGGCGCGCAGTCGATAGGGTCCAGCGGAACCACCTCCGTCGGATAGCGTGACGGAGCCGAGGACCGTCTTGTGTGCCTGAAAGTCCGGCTCGTGCAGCTGCGTGCGGGTGATGTCCATTCGGCCCAACATCAGTTGCAGCCGCACCTGCAATCGTATGCCCTCGGGTCCCAGCAGCACCGCCGGCGTGGTGCTCAGAATGTCATCCAGCGCCAGACGAGCCAGCCCCATGCGGAGGGCAAGCTCGGCCTTTCGCGTCGGCTCCGAACGGAGATCTCGCGTGCGCAGGTGAAGCTAACTTTGCAAATTGCCTACGCGCCGTTCGAGCATCTCGACGGCATGATCCATCTGCTCAAGCCGACGTGCGAATGCTTCTGGGGCGGTTCCAGCAACCGCCTGGTGCGCCAAGCGGACGGCTTGCTGGCGATGGTCGAGAGCAGCATCGAGAAATCCGCGTCGCTCGTACAGCCCTGCCAGCGCTTCATGGGCCGCCAAGGCATTCGGATTGCGGCGCAGCGATTTTTCCAGCGCGGCGACGATTTGAATGTGGCGCAAATCAGCCAGGGGTTGGAGCTGATCGAGCAGGGCGCGCTCCGGTGTCCGGCCGGCGAGGACGAGGTAAGCCTGTCCCAGGTGCAGATAAGCGAGGTCGTCATCGGCATTCCGCGCCAGTGCCCCGCGCGCTGCACGGACGGCGAGCAGCGGCACCGAGGGCGGCTGCTGCTGTAGATCCTGGGGAAACGAGGGTGCGGATTCGATCGCGACGGCCAGTCGGCCCAGCTCATCCCAACCGCCGGCCAGCAGTGCCGGCGCTCCAGTCAGCGCGGCGGCCCAGCCGAAGCAGCAGCGATTACGTTGGAGGCGCGTGGGGGAAGCGCAAGCCTCGAAATAGTACAGCAGCACACCGGCAGCTGCCGTCTCCCACGATGAAGGCGCGATGGACTTGCCGAATTGCGACCACCATTCGTCCGTGCGCGGTCCACGTCCGGGGCTGCGTCCTGGGGCCGGGGGAATTATTTCCTCGCCCTCGGTGAAAGCCGCGTGGTCGGCGTCGAAGATCGGCACTCCGCTCGGCAAGGCGCGATCGCCGTCCCGCCAACCGAGGATTAACGCCTGCCCATCGATGTCCAGCAGTGTGAAATCGTCTGCTTTGTCGGCCAATTGCCTTACCGCCGGCAGCAGACGCGCCAGCGAGGCGTCATAGAGGACCAGGTGCGTGATGTGGTGCGTGCGCAGCAGCGAGCGCCAGCTCGCGGCAGGTTGGTCTTTCTCCGGATCCAGTGCGGGATTCGTCGCTCGACAGATCGCCTCGTATTCGCCGGCCACGTCGCGGAACAAGGCGAAGCGTGGATCGAGGAACCCTTTCTCCTCGGGACAGAACCACGCGCAATAATGGACGAGACTCCAATGGGAGAGAAAACCCCGACCGTCCGCCGGCAGCTTACCGCTCCGTCGCCAGCTCTGGAGCTTCTCGGCGACGCGGCGCAACGAGCCATCCGGCTGCACACTCCAATCGACATGGCGCCCGGCATCCTGGAATCCTTGCAGCCAACCCGGCCAGGCTAACCCCATGAGCGCCAATGTCGATAGCATAAGGCCGAGGTACGCCGTGCGTCTCGGAAATCGTCGAGAAGTCCTTGTCTTCTCTTGCCGGCTCGTGAGGGCGTCTTGCAGGTTAAGAGCGGTGATTGGTGCGGCTACGACAGCAAAGAATGGGATGGTCCGTGCCAGACACACCGATACACCGGCGAACGCCGACCACACCAGCAGCCGCCAACCGATCCAATTGCGAGCGTTCAACAGGAAGGACACTGCTCCTGCAACCAGGAGTATCAGATAGGCACAGCTCGCCAGGTTGATTCCGGCGAGTGGATGATAATACAACGACATTCGCCAAGGCGAGGCATGCACCGCTGCAAAGCGAACATCGTGCCGCAACGCTTCCGGTAGGGGCATGAGGTGCATCGGCAGAGTGAAGGCGTGGAAATGATGCGGATTGATGAGGCACACGGCCAGGCCGAGCGGTCCCACCCACGGCGGTGTGCGCCGCACTCCCTCCACAGCCTCGCCACAGGGATCCAGCCAATCGCCCATCCAGAATAGTGACGCCAACAGTGGACCGAGCCAAAACCAGTCATCGACGTTCACCCAGAGTACAAACAGGAGCAACAAAGGAACATAGCGTCGCCGTTGCGATGGCGTCGCGTCGCCTCGCCTTTGCTCCCGCCAGAGAAGCCAAAGCGTCAGACCCAGCAAAACATAAGACAGACAGGTCGAGCTTAGCAGCAAGCGGGAGCTCATGGCCAGAACCGCCAGCAGCGTACAGACCGCGGGCCACCCCAGCTCACTCTTACTCCGGGACAGACACAACAGGATGCCGGCGAGGAAGGTTGCGAGTAAGGCTTTTCCAACAACGAGGGTAGCTTCCCCGAAGGTTGTGTAGAACAGATACAACAGCAGATCGAAGAGCCAGGAATGATTCGCCCAGTAGTGGTTCTCCGTTGTAAACGCGAAAGGATCGACCCCAAATTGATAACTCCCCGCGGCGAGCAATCGTCCGGCGGCCAAGTGCCTCCAGAAATCACTGTTGCGCACCGCGAAGGAGGAGGCCAGGAAGGTGAAACCCAGCACCCCACCCGCCAGAATGAAGTCGGGGATGCGTCGCAGCATACAAAAATGAGCCATCCAGAGATACCGGCGAACGTTGGAGAGACCAAGGAGAGCATAGCAAATATGGCCGGCACATCCCACCGGCCGAGCAGCGCTGCTCACTTTTCCTGTGTCCGCGGAGGCGAGCCAACAATTGGCGCTTGACAATTTTGCCGACGTCCGCCGTGATGGTCCAGGACGGGCGGCCCAGCCTTACTCACAATTGATCCTCCTGGGGCGCTCGGATAATGCCGAGTTTTTTCATCCGGCTGCGGAGCGTGTTCGGGTGGAGCCGCAGGATCTTCGCCGCGCCGCGCGGCCCGTCAATGACCCAACCGGACTGCTCAAGGGCGGCCAAAATATGGGTCCGCGTGTTGGATTCCAGGCTTTCCAGCGGCGGAGCTAGTCCAGCGTTTGCTGCCGCCTGCTCCTCACGTTCGGAGGTGGACGGCGTTGGTGGACCGGCGCTCGCGGAGCGGGCTGCCGTCGCCGAGGCGAACACTTCCGGCTCGATTTCGAGCGTCGGGCTATTCGACAGGATGATGGCCCGCTCCAGGACGTTTTCCAGCTCACGAACATTCCCCGGCCAGGAATAGCGGTTCAGCCGCTCCATGGTCGCCGCTTCGACCGAATCGATTTTCACCCCGACGCGGGCCGCGAACCGGGCGACCAGGAAATGCACGAGCAGCGGCACGTCCGCTGCACGGTCGCGCAGCGGCGGCAAGGAGATCGGGAACACGTTCAGGCGGTAATACAGGTCCTCACGGAACTTGCCCTCGCGGATCGACTTCCCGAGATCCCGGTTCGTGGCCGCGATGACGCGGACATCGACTTTGATCGGCTGCATTCCGCCGACGCGCTCCAGCTCGCGTTCCTGAAGCACGCGCAGGAGCTTGACCTGCACGTCGAGGGGAACCTCGCCGACTTCATCCAGGAAAATCGTCCCTCCGTTGGCCAGCTCGAAGCGGCCCAGGCGGCGGCTGATCGCCCCGGAAAACGCTCCCTTTTCGTGCCCAAACAGCTCGGACTCGACCAGACCGGTGGGCAGCGCGGCACAGCTCAGCTTGATCAGCGGCTTGTCGCGCCGATGACTGGCGGAGTGAACGGCTCGGGCGATCAATTCCTTGCCGGTCCCGGTCTCCCCGGTGATGAGAACGGTCGTGTCGGTCTTCGCGACCCGGCTCACTTTTTCCAGCACATCCAGCAAGGGCGGACTTCGCCCGATGATCTCTTCGAAGTTATGAACCGATTTGATCTCCTCCTGGAGGTACACGTTTTGAGCGGTGAGGCGGGCCTGTTCCTGTTCCATCCGGACGCGGTCGGTGATGTCCACGAACATCGAGCGCGTGTACTTGTTACCGGGTTC
>Ga0335075_10006398_pt1 | contig 18202 bp, 13 predicted proteins | sample Lox_Sample_24_FD_206723 | JGI IMG/M metagenome (GOLD analysis project Ga0335075, IMG submission 206723) | Soil microbial communities from Loxahatchee National Wildlife Refuge, Florida, United States - Lox_Sample_2.4 | ecosystem: Environmental > Terrestrial > Soil > Wetlands | place: USA...
GACCCTCAGCGACACGCTGGCATTACCGGAAGCGCAGCTGGAGGTGGAGCGAATTGCCCGCGAAGTCCTCGTAAACCCCGTGATTGAAGAGTACACGTATCGACTGGAACCGTGAGCGGAAACTTTTCCGCGGTCGGTTCTTCAGTTCGCCAATAGCCTGCTGGTCGGCCGTTTGTGCCTCTCCATCACCTTGGAACTGCAGGGTTTTCTTCACGCATTACCTCGGAGAGAAGTCGCGCACAAATCGATTCGGCTTCGAATCCGAGATCGATTTTTTCTTGCCCCACAATTGCTGCGGTTCGGGCGAATCAGCGCACGTACAATGGGACAACAACTATGTGCGGCATTGTCGGTTATGTGGGCGGCAAAGATCCTGTTCCAGTCATCCTGGAAGGGTTACGGCGACTGGAATACCGCGGCTACGATTCCGCAGGAATCGCTGTTGCCGGTGGGCCGGACGGTCTGGAACTGCGCCGCGCGCCAGGAAAACTGAAAAAACTGGAAGAAGTGTTGCGCCAGCAGCCACTGCACGGAACCTACGGCATTGGTCACACACGCTGGGCGACGCACGGCCGCCCGACAGAAGAGAATGCGCACCCGCATCGCGATTGCAGCGGACGCCTGGTCGTCGTACATAACGGCATTGTCGAGAATTATCTGCAGTTGAAACATTCGTTGGCAGCCCAGGGCCACACATTTGTAACTGAGACGGATACAGAAATCATCGCGCACCTGATTGAGTCGGAATTAACAGCGGCGAAGGAAAAAGGTCAGGCGATTCAACTGGCAGAAGCGGTGCGCCATGCGGTGCGCCACCTGACCGGAGCCTTTGCTATCGGCGTTTTGTCCGCCGACTTTTCGCAGACGCTGATTGCCGTGCGCAGCGGTCCGCCCGCGGTGGTTGGCTTGGGCGATGACGAGTATTTCCTCGCGTCCGATGTTCCCGGCATCCTGCACCACACTCGCAAACTCTATTTTCTGGCGGATGGAGACATGGCCATTCTGACGCCGCAGGGCGTCACCCTGACTGATTTCGATGGCAATCGAATTGAACGTAAAGTGCAGAACATCTTGTGGGATCCGATTCAGGCGGAAAAGGGCGGCTACAAGCACTTCATGCTGAAGGAAATTTTCGAGCAGGGAAGGGCGGTGCGCGATACCACCCTGAGCCGCGTTTCCTTCGACACCGGCAAAGTCTTTTTGGACGAGATGCAGATCCCGGAAGCTGAATTCCGGACAGCGACAAAGATCAACATCGCTGCCTGCGGCACCAGTTGGCACGCGGGCCTGGTCGGCAAATATATGATCGAGCGCCTGGCTCGTCTGCCGGTCGAAGTCGATTATGCCAGCGAGTATCGCTATCGCGATCCGATCGCCGATCCAAAGGCCATCGGCCTGCTGATCACCCAATCTGGCGAGACCGCCGACACCATTGCCGCGCAGCGGGAGATTGCTGCCAAGGGTTCAAGAACACTGGCCATCTGCAATGTCGTAGGCGCCATGATCGCGCGCGAGGCGAATGGCTCCATCTATACGCATGCGGGTCCAGAAATCGGCGTCGCGTCGACGAAAGCGTTTACTGCGCAGCTGACGGCGCTATTTATTCTCGCGCTTTACCTGGCGCAGCAGCGAGGAACCGTCGATGCGGATGAAAGCTTGGCGCTGGTGGAGGAACTAACCCGCATTCCCAACAAGATTCGCGACATTTTGAAACACTGCAACCCTGTATGCGAAACCCTTGCCAAGATTTATTCGAACGCAAGTGACTTTCTGTTTCTTGGCCGTGGCGTCCATTACCCCATCGCGCTGGAAGGCGCGCTAAAACTGAAGGAAATTTCTTACATCCACGCGGAAGGGTACCCGGCTGGCGAAATGAAGCATGGCCCGAACGCGTTGATCGATGAATCTTTGCCGGTGGTAGTGCTGGCAACGCAGGATCGCAACGATCCAACCTCCAAGCTACGGTATGAAAAAACACTGTCCAATATTCAGGAAGTGACGGCCCGTTCGGGCCAGGTGATCGCGGTTGCGATCGAGGGCGACCAGGATATCGCTCAACTGGTCACCCATGTCATCTACATTCCGCACGCCCCGGAACTTCTGCTTCCAATTCTGGAAGTCATTCCCTTGCAGTTGCTCGCCTATCACATTGCCGTGCGGCGCGGATGCGATGTCGACCAGCCGCGCAACCTGGCCAAATCTGTCACGGTGGAATAAACGTCGCAGCGAGCCAGATATTTGTGGAAGCTGACAACAATTTCCTTAGCCGGACAACTATTTCTTTATTCGGCCACTAATTCTCTTAACCGCCTCGATGGCGACGTGCAACCTCTACTGAGGACAGAGCCTCGCACATTTGGTATTCACCAGCAGCCTACCGTGGCGGCCGATCTTCAGCCACCCCCTTAATCTCATTTTTAGAGTGTGCACTTGAAGGTAGTGGACACCTGGAATGTCCATCTGGCCAGAATTAAGCGGAATGCGCGCCGAGAAGGATGCCCACCATAAGGAACGCAAAGGCCCCCGCCATGAACCCAATGTAAAGAAGATGGAGGCGGCCATGCGGGATCGTGAGACGATACCGTTTCAGGACCCGACGATCCATGTAGTTTGGCCACCACCATTTCGTCGAAATTCGCTCGCCATCAGGTGCCACTCGATTGACTTCATGCGCCATTCGGATGGCGGACCATCTCACCACGACCAGTGACGCGACGATGCAAAGCAACATTGCATTCCGAGCCCATTCGACGGTGCTCATCAGCATCTCCCTGTGTCCTACCTTTTGGCTCTGAACCAGCAGTCACCAAGATTATAGGAGCATATTCAGCAGAATGCCTGCTGGCCGAGCAGTTGGGCACCGCGGTAAGGTCCGAACGCTTACCTGGGGAAGCCCTACCGGACGAAGAAAAATTCCGTCCCGGTCATCGACTCAGATAACTGGTTGCATGCCGCGACGATAGTTCCCCTAGGGCCCAAGGTTGCCGCCCCACAACGTAGACTCGCAGGCTGCACACGCGCCCGCGGATTAGTCAAAGAAATCGCGATCTTCGTCCGCCAGATGCGCTTTGGCTGCCCGAACGTTGAACGCGATGCCGAGGCCCGGTTTGTCCCAAACTTCGATGAAGCCGTTCTTCACGATCGGGTCCGGCAAGCCGTCCACAATGTCGTACCACCATTCCGGATCGCCCTTTGAATATTCGAATGCAATATAGTTCTGCGGCAGGGTCGCCCCCATGTGCACTTGCGCCGCCAGCCCGAACAGTCCGTCAAAAATTCCGTGCGGAGCTACCAGGATGCCGTGGAGATTGGCGTACTCGGCGATCCACTTCAATTCAGCGATGCCACCCACATCCTCCGGGTCTGGTCCAATCACGTTGACCGCCTGAGTCTCGATCAGGTCCTTAAAGTTTTCTCGCAGGTAGATCTCCTCGCCCGTGTGAATCGGCGTCGATGTGCTGTCTGTCACTTGCTTGAAGACCTGAGCGTTCGGATAGGGCGTATAGTCGCCGGTGATGAGATCTTCGAGCCACGTAATATGAAGCGGTTCGACAGCGCGTGCAAACCGAATCGCATCCTTGACCGTCCAGCCCGGACCGCAGTCCAGCGCCAGCCCGATGTCGTCGCCAAGCACCTTTTTTGAAGCTTCGACGCAGGCGACAACGTGATCGAAGCCACGTTCCGTGAGCAGCCCGCGATCCATGTACGGTGGGCCGCCCTTCCATTCCTTGCCGTACCAGGCATCGGGGATGGCAGTCAGCATCGCGGTATTGTGAAAGCCGACCGGCTGCTTGAAAAGTGTGAAGCCCTCCTTCGCCTCCTTCATCTTCGACGTGAGCTCGGCGTAATCCTGAGGGGTGCGGGGAGTCAAGTGGGGCGCGATGTTTTCCGAGTTTCCATAGGGACGGACGCGGTCGCGGATCTTTCCGCCGAGCAGTTTATAGACCGGCAATCCCGCGGCCTGGCCTGCGACGTCCCATAGGGCGATTTCGATCGCACTTACGGCTGCGCCCCACGGCTTGAACGCGCCCATACGGCGAATCTTGAGCATGATGCTGGCAACGTTCGTGGGATCTTCGCCGAGCAAATATGGCTTATAGAACAGCACCATCGGCTTGAGATATGGTTTGGCGGACTCTGCCTGACCATAGCCGGAGATTCCCTGGTCCGTGACGATTCGAACTGTGGGATTGCGTCCGATGATGGCACACTTCAGGTCGGTGATCTTGATCGGTGTGTTTCCCATTTGTCTGGTAGCAGGAGTCATCGGTGACGCCTCCGCCTGACGGGAAAAGACTGCTGCAGCGGCTGCCCCCGAAAGCGATCCTACAAATCCTCTTCGCGTCAACTCTCCCATCTGCCTGCTCTCCTGGAGAATCTCGATGCCATCGCTTTCGCGGAGGAATTCCAATGCCGCCGCAACGCCATCCGTTTTCATTATTAACCTTTGCTTCGGGCAAGATTGAACCAAAGCACAAAATAGCGAACGCATTTCGCGGATGATCGGACGCAGAGCAGGGGCAGCAGGTGAAGTTGGGCACGGTGTGTGCGGGGAAAATTTTCTCCAAAATGTAACGAACTTCTAATGACCGGACGTAGGCGTGACCAGTATCACCTTCCATAGGCAGGCGGAAATGCCTGTTCCTGGAGGAAAGTGAAATGCAAAAGTTAGCTGCAACGTCTTTGGCTGCGTTGCTTGTTGCCGGTCAGCTGGCAATTCCTGCGGCGTCTCAAGCGCAGGAGGATGGAGCGAAAACGGCAACTCCGATCAAGCATGTCGTTGTCATCTTTGGAGAGAACATCTCGTTCGACCACTACTTTGGAACGTATCCTTATGCCACCAATCCAAAAGGGGAACCGAAGTTCGTGGCCGCGGCCAACACACCGGCCGTGAATGGTTTCACAAGTGCGCTTCTCTATAGCAATCCCAACTTTCTGAACACTGCGGGTAATGGTGCAGGAGCGATGAATCCGTTTCGCCTTGATCGCTCTGAAGCGGCAACCGCTGACCAAGATCACAATTACACTCCAGAGCAGGAAGCGTTCCATGCCGGACTGATGGACTCGTTTCCGGAATACACAGGAACACCTGGACCTCCGCCGAACGGTCAATCTACAAACGGGTTAGTGATGGGGTACTACGACGGCAATACCGTCACGGCGCTATGGAACTACGCCCAGCGATATGCCCTCAACGACAACGCATTCGGCACGACATTCGGCCCGTCTTCCCCGGGAGCGATTAACCTCATCTCCGGCCAGACCAGTGGAGTGTCGGATCAGATCAGCGCCGGCAGCAAGGTGGTTACAGATGGCGGCAGCACCACGCTGATTGGAGATGCAGACCCGATCGGCGACGTATGCTCAACCACCACTGGCGCGCAGGTTGCAATGAGCGGCCAGAATATCGGTGATTTGCTCAACAGCCGCGGCGTTACCTGGGGATGGTTCCAAGGCGGGTTTGACCTGGCGCTGAAAAATGCTAATGGAACGACCGGATGCGCCCGCTCCACCCTCTCCAAGGTGACGAATGTAGCGGAAACCGACTACATCCCGCACCATGAGCCGTTCCAGTACTACACGTCCACGCAGAATTTGAAGCACTTGCGTCCCACCTCGACGAAAATGATCGGGCACGCTGGCGATCAGGCAAACCATCAATACGACATCAACGACTTCTATGCAGCCGTGGACGCCAACAACATGCCGGCAGTCAGCTTCCTGAAGGCTCCTGGCTATCAGGACGCACATGCCGGATACTCCGACCCGTTGGATGAGCAGGCTTTTGTGGTCAGCATCATCAACTTCCTGCAGCACACGCCGGAGTGGAGTTCCACAGCGGTCATTATCAACTACGATGATTCCGATGGTTGGTACGATCACCAGATGGGGCCGATTGTGAATCAGTCCACAACTGCGTCTGACATGCTGAGCGGCAACGGTCAATGCGGAAACGGAACCGACACCGCGTTGGCCGGACCGGACGCGCAGCATGCACAGGGGCGCTGCGGATATGGACCGCGCATTCCGATTCTGGTGATTTCGCCGTATGCTCGCAAGAACTACGTCGATCACACCGTGACCGATCAAACCTCGATTATTCGTTTCATCGAAGATAATTGGTTGGACGGCCAACGCATCGGAAATGGATCCTTTGACGCGCTGGCGGGATCGCTGGATACCATGTTCAATTTCAAGAACCCGAAGAATCAAGGCATGTACATTCTGGACCCAACCACCGGAGAAGTTTCGTCGAATTCCGGCAGCAGCTGGTAGGCCGCAAAGCGAATCCATTCGGGAGTGGCGCCAACCAGCGCTGCTCCTGATTCGATGGAATCAGCAGGAGAGACAGAGTTCTGATCACACGGCGTAATTTTCTGAAGCACAGTAGCCTTACACTCGCGAGTCTTGCGGTAAGCAATCCGAAAAGTGAAGCCTCCGATGCAGCGACCCTCGATCCCGGGTCGCTGAAGCCATTTGTGGACCCGCTGCCGATCCCAACCGTGGCGCAGCCAACAGGTTCGCAGCCGAATCCCGACGATTCGACGCAGAGCATCCCCGTCTACGACATGGCCATGCGTGAAATGCGAGTGAAGGTGCATCGCGATTTGCCGCCGACGCGCATGTGGACCATCGGCGGGACCTTTCCTGGAGTGACCATCGAAACCAAGAGTGGCCAAGCCGTCCATGTGAACTGGAAAAATCAGTTGCCCTTGCAGCATTTTCTGCCCATCGACCACACCTTGCATGGTGCGGAGCGAAGCGTGCCGGACGTGCGAAGTGTGATTCACCTGCACGGCGGCAGAACGCCGGCCGCAAGCGATGGCTATCCCGAAGAATGGATTGTGCCGGGAAAGACCCAGACGTGTTTGTATCCATCGCAGCAGGAGTCAATGCTGCTGTTCTATCACGACCACGCCATGGGGATTAACCGGTTGAATATTTACGCGGGCATGCAGGGTTTTTTTATCGTTCGAGACGATGTAGAAGAAAAGCTCCATCTGCCAAAAGGGAAGTATGAAATCCCCTTAATGTTTTGTGATCGCTTGCTGCGTACCGACGGTCAACTGTTCTATCCTGTGTCTCAAAATCCGAAAGCGCCGTGGGTGCCGGAGGTCTTCGGCAACGCAATTTTGGTGAACGGCAAGCTGTTGCCCTATCTTGATGTGGAGCCGCGCAAGTACCGCTTCCGCCTGATGAATGGATCGAATGGGCGGTTCTATCGCTTTTCGCTGCAGAACAAAGCCGAGTTTCACATGATCGGTTCCGACCAGGGATTTCTGGCCGCGCCGATTGCGTTGAAGCGTTTGCCGCTGGCTCCGGCGGAGCGCGGAGATATCATCATCGACTTTCGCCAGATGAAAGGCGAGACCGTGGAGTTGCGCAGCGACTCATTTTCGATTCTGCAATTTCGCGTGGGTCGCGATTCGATGTCCGACGACAGTCAACTGCCTTCGAGCATCCGTCCGATTCGCCGAATCCCACAAAGTGACGCCGTTCGAACGCGGCAACTGACGCTGGATGAACGGCTGGATATGGTCCAGCGATCCATGGGCATGCTGCTGAACGATACGCCGTGGCGTATGCCGATCACCGAAAAGCCAGTGTTGAATACCACCGAAATATGGGAACTGATCAATCTGACGGAAGACTCACACCCCATTCATCTTCACCTGGTGCGCTTTCAGATTCTCGATCGCCGAACATTCGATACTTTTGAATACATGCAGAAACAGGTGGTGCGTTACACGGGGCCGGCGGTTCCACCCGCGCCTGCGGAGATGGGATGGAAAGATACAGCCCGCGCCGATCCTGGCATGGTCACACGCATCATTGTTCCGTTTCAGGGTTATGCTGGCCGTTATGTCTGGCACTGTCACATTCTGGAACATGAGGATAATGAAATGATGCGGCCGTTTGAAGTGCTTCCGGCGGCTTCAACACACGCTTGAGGCAAACTCGCAACGAAGGTCGCGAGTTTGCTATTTCCTATGGTGCGTGGCTACGCTTTCTGGATTTCACCAGCTGGTGCCAATCGCGCTCTGTCTGATCGGCGTAAGCCATGGCAAAGTTCGCGACCGCTGCTTCAAATCTTCCTGAAACTCCCAGGTAGCCGGATAACATGGAGCAATCGCCAGCACGTGCGTGGCCACGTGCCAGCAAATCTCCGCAGACGCGTGCATATTCCACCAGGCCCGCTTGCTTCAGGTCATCCAATTTCACTGAAGCTTTGTGGTCGTTCAACTGCCGCACCAGGTAGTCACGGCCCTCAAGCGTTGTCCACCCTAGAAACGGATCTGACTGCAGTTGCATGAGCCGTTCTCCCTCCACAACCCTGCGACCCTGGTGATTATGCTGATCTCCGTCGCTGCGCGCATGGCGAAGATAGGGTGCGTAGGCGGATGCGACCTCCTCTTTGATCTGAATGAACAGGGGATCCTTTGGGCCATTGCCGACCATGTAGACGCAATAATCGCGCAGCCCGATGGATCCGGTACCCACCACTTTGAAGGCCACATCGACCGGCCGATACTCCAGGAAGAACTTCTGCCGCTCGGACGACAAACTCTCCACATATTTTCCCAGCGAGGCGACGATCCGTTCCGCCTCTGCGCCGGTCACCCGTTTTAATAGCGGCGGCGTGTTCTTAAAGATGCGCGGAGGCTGTGTCGGCAGTCCGGATTTTATTTTCTGCTCTGGGATAGGTCTCTTGGCCGATTTCTTGTGTCGACCATTCACCTGCGTCAACGCTTTCAGAGTATCCGTCGCGGCCGCGCGCTGCGCCACTTCGAGAATTCGCTCTACCGTTGGAACACTCCGCAAACGATGCACCTGGAATCTCGCCACTTCCAACACTGGCATGCGCGCAAATGACGCCATCGCGCGCCGATATCGGTCCAGGAAAACCTCCGCGGCCTCACGGCAATTTCCATCGCTCGCGCCGGCTTCTCGGCCGGCCAGCACCAAGCTGGTGGCCATGCGTTTAACATCCCACTCAAACGGACCAGCAATGGTTTCATCGAAATCATTGATATCGAACAGCAGCCGACCATCGGATCCGGCATACGCGCCAAGGTTTCGAACGTGCGCGTCACCGCACAGCTGCGTCAAAATGCCGGTATTCGCGGCCAGCGAAAAATCGTACGCCATCACTGGAACGGCGCCGCGGAAATAACCGAAGGGAGACGCTACCATCCGCTCATATTTCAAAGCCGCCAGCGCCGGAACGCGACCGTGCATGGATTTCTCCATCAGCTTCAGCGGATCTTCACGCCGCTGTTTCGCCTTCCATACTCCATGTTCCGCGCGACGCATTTGCTTACGCCGCTGTTGACCCAAAGCAAGCCGTTCTTGTGGACTCAGAGGCCTCGTCATCGGATTTTTGTCACCCCTCACGACGCATCGACACAACACTACTCGTGATTCATGTGGCTTTAAAGTTATCAGCAAGTTTGCTCGCGATCCGGACACACGCCTCGACGGTTGGCGCTCTGATCGCAATCCAGGATGCACAATGCGGTAAACTAGTAAGGAGATCGGGATACTCCCGCAATCCGCGCGCTTGCCATTTGGATTCTCGCGTTTGCCGCCCAGCCAATCTACATACCAGAACAGGAAAGTTCATTCATCGTGTCGTCCGTTATCCGCAATATCGCTATCATCGCCCACGTCGATCACGGCAAAACCACACTTGTCGATGCCATGCTACGTCAAAGCGGGACTTTCCGCTCCAATGAGGCGGTTGCCGAACGGGTGATGGACTCGAATGATCTGGAACGTGAGCGCGGCATCACGATTCTGGCGAAGAATACCGCAATTTTCTTCCACGATACCAAGATCAACATCGTCGATACGCCGGGTCACGCCGACTTTGGCGGCGAGGTCGAGCGCGCGCTGAAGATGGTCGACGGTGTCATGCTGCTGGTTGATGCCAGTGAAGGCCCATTGCCGCAGACCCGCTATGTTTTGTCGAAGGCTCTGGAAGCGAAGCTGCCTCCTATCCTGGTGATCAACAAAATTGATCGTCCGGATGCTCGTCCGCAGGAAGTTTTGAACGAGGTCTACGACCTGTTCATCGATCTGGATGCCGGCGAAGATCAACTGGATTTCCCAGTGTTATACACGAATGCGAAGCTGGGCACGTCGTCGACCGATGCGAAAACTCCGGGCACCGATTTGCAGCCGTTGTTTGAGGCAATTGTGTCGACCATTCCACCGGCCACCGGCGATCCGAACGGGCCATTGCAAATCCTGGTAACGAATCTGGATTATTCGGACTACCTGGGACGCCTGGCGATTGCGCGAGTGTTCAACGGCACGCTGCACACCGGGGATGAGGTTGCGATTTCCAAGCGCGACGGGTCGCTGGAGAAAACAAAGATTACCAAACTGTTTAGTTTTAGTGGACTCAAGCGGACCGACATTGAAGAAACCACTCTGGGCGATATTGTCGCGGTCGCGGGGATCAGTGGCATCACCATTGGCGAAACCATCACGAGCCTTGAGAATCCGGCGCCATTGCCCACGATTTCGATCGATGAGCCCACGATTGCCATGCAGTTTTTCGTCAACAACTCTCCATTCGCCGGGCGGGAAGGGCAGTACGTCACCTCTCGGAATTTGCGCGAGCGGCTGGAAAGAGAGTTGCTCACCAACGTCTCGATACGCGTAGAAGATGTAGGCAATGCCGACAACTTTAAAGTGCTGGGACGCGGCGAACTGCAGCTTGCCATCTTGATTGAGATGATGCGTCGCGAAGGGTATGAGCTGATGGTGGGCCGGCCGGAAATTGTGACGCGCACAGTTGACGGAAAGCTGATGGAGCCGGTCGAACTGCTCACCATTGATATTCCCGAAAATTTTGTCGGAGTTGTGATGGAACGGCTGGGACCACGCAAAGCCGAAATGGTGAAGATGCACAACCACGGCTATGGGCGCGTACGTCTGGAGTTCCGCATTCCCAGCCGCGGCCTGATAGGCCTTCGCAATGAAATGCTGACGGAGACTCGCGGCACCATCGTCATGAATTCTTTGTTTGACGGTTACATGCCGCACCAGGGAGAGATTCCGCAGCGCTCCACGGGCGCCTTGATCGCTGATCGTGCCGGGACGACAACAACCTACGCGCTGGATGGACTGCAGGAGCGAGGGGTTTTGTTCGTTGGGCCTGGAAATGAAGTCTATGAGGGCATCATCGTAGGCGAACATTCGCGGGATAATGATCTGGACGTGAACGCGGTGCGCGAGAAGAAGCTGACCAACATGCGTGCTTCCTCTGCCGACGATGCCATCCGACTGGTGCCATTCAAGCCGCAGAATCTGGAACAGGCGATCGAATTTATCAACGAGGACGAATTAGTGGAAGTGACGCCGAAGAGCCTGCGCCTGCGCAAGAAGATCCTGCAGGCCAATCGCCGACCCAAGAAAAATGCGGTGCCCACCTCGGTCTAGAGATGCTCCCCATGGAACTGCTCTAAAATCGAGGAACGCGCTATGGTGCCCTGGCTGAATAAGGAGCCTCGGTATCGAGGACTCCACAGCTGGGTCAAAGGAAAATGTCGCAACAGGATTTGTTCTCACCGGAAAGCTTGAAACCCGAGGCCTCCGCTTTGCCGAAGACGGAAAACTGGTCGGAATCCCCCGCTCCACTATGGCTGCAACGGGTATCCATCGTCATCCTGGTAGTGTTTTGCTTCTATGTGGGGCTGCTCGTATTCCTGCTTCCGTGGACGAGATACTGGAACGAAAACCACTATCTGCTGACCTTTTCGCCAATTGGTCGATTGATGAGTTCCGGCATCACGCGCGGGGTTGTTTCTGGACTTGGACTGCTGGATGTCTGGATCGGCATATCGGAAATCATTCACTACCATGAGCATCGATCCTAAGCGTGCCCAGCGATCTCCTGCGGTCGGTCTACAGAGCCACCCGAGACTGCATCCCATCCCATGGTTCCAGCAAGTTCACACATTCAGCATGAGGTCGTAGATGGCCAATAGCAAGCAGGCTCTCCTTTCCTATGAAGATCCGGGATTTATCAATAGCCCTGACGGACGTCTGCTGCGGATCATGGCCGAGTATGTGAAACCGTTAGCGCATTTTCGGCGAGAGAGAATTCAGGACACGGTCGTTTTCTTTGGCTCGGCCCGATTCGTCGCGCTGGATGAAGCCGCTCACAGTCTGGAATTGTTGGACACTTCAGGATCCGCAAAACGGGCTTCAGCCGAAGAGCAGCCGGCGACGTCAGAGCAGATTGCCAGCGGACAAGCAAGTCAACTGCAACGGGAGCACGCCGAAGCTGCTGTTGAGATGGCGCAATACTACGAAGATGCTCGAAAGCTCGCCTATCTGCTGACGCAATGGTCGATGACGCTGCGTTACAAGCGCCACCGCTTTGTGGTCACCTCTGGCGGTGGTCCCGGCATTATGGAGGCGGCGAATCGAGGAGCCAGCGAAGCAGGAGGCAAAACCATTGGCCTGAATATTCGCTTGCCTTTTGAGCAGGCTCCCAACCCGTACATCACTCCCTCGCTGAGCCTCGATTTTCATTATTTCTTTATGCGCAAGTTCTGGTTCGCCTATCTCGCGAAAGCGCTCGTCGTGTTTCCCGGAGGGTTCGGCACGCTGGACGAAATGTTTGAATTGTTGACCCTGACGCAAACCCACAAGCTGGCGAAGGAGATGACGATTGTGGTGTATGGGTCGCAGTATTGGAACGAGGTCATCAACCTCGACACCCTGGTGAAAAAGGGAACGATCTCTCCGGAGGATGTGAAGCTGCTCCACTTCGCGGACACTCCCGACGACGCTTTTACGATTTTGAGGGACTCGCTAACGCTGAATCATCTTGGTGGGAAGAAGCCCGAAACAGGCACGATGGAAGAACTGCTGGACGAGGATACAGAAATGTCGTTGCGTCCGGAAATCAGAAAGACGCGGCCGTAACTGCGGCGGAAGTTTTCCTGCGGAATAAAAAGTATTCCATGAGGCGCGTAGAATTTCTTTTCATTCACTATTCGCAATTGACGTAGAAACTTTAGAAGAGGAGCAACCATGGAAATTCGAGAGATGTTTCTACCGGAATTCGACCAGGAAATGAAGAAGACGCGGGCCATCCTGGAACGTGTGCCCGAGGGAAAGCCCGACTTCAAGCCTCATGAAAAGTCGATGGCATTGGGCAGGCTGGCAGCACACACGGCACAGTTGCCGGAATTTGCAGTGATGATTGCAGAGCTCCCAGAGCTGGATTTTTCGAAGTCAAGTATGAAACCGCTGGTCATGGAATCGCGGCAGCAACTTCTGGACGTCTTCGACGAAAATATTGTGAAAGCGCGGGCTGCAATTGCCAAAGTGCCCGACGAAGAATGGCAGAAAAAGTGGAAGCTCAGCTTTCAAGGGCACGCTATTGCTGACGCGCCGCGTTTCATGATGTATCGCGAGATGTTCCTGAACCATCTGGTCCATCATCGAGCCCAGTTGGGGGTCTATTTGCGGTTGAATGATATTCCTCTGCCCGGGACGTACGGTCCGTCGGCAGACGACACGATGGGATTCTAGGATCCTTTTCGATCTGCTCGGCGGCTTCCATAAATCAAAGGCGCAGCTTCCTTTTCAGAGAGCTGCGCCAATTTCATTTTGACCAGATGCATCGGGTCGGTGCCTCGGGGTGTGATTCTATTGCACCGTTCCGATGAAAACCGCGAATGGCGGCAGTGTCACGTGATTCAGATCGATGTCCTTGGCTACACCCTGGTCGGCGAGTAGAGCCGACGCGTGCGTTCCCTGGATTCCCTGTGCCTGCAAGTTGTACGAGACAGTATGGGGTTGGTCGGTGAAATTCATCGTCACCAGCACCGACGGTCCTGCGCCAGGATTTTTTCGCAAATAGGACAGAACATTGGGATTCGAAGTATCCACCATAATGTTTTGGCCATCGCGGAGCGCAGGATTGTCCGCTCGCATGTCAATGAGATGCTTGTACCAGTTCAGCAAGGAGTCAGGCTGGCCGGATTCCACCTGCACGTTGACGGTTTTATAGCTGGCCGGAATGGGCAGCCAGGTCTTCGCCGCCGTGCTGAAGCCGGCATTTTTCCCTGGATCCCACTGCATGGGGGTTCGTTCGCCGTCGCGCCCTTTGTATTTCGGCCAGCCGCGAATGCCGTCAGGGTCTTTTACTTCCGCCAGCGTTTTCGGCGGAGTTGTGACCATTCCAATCTCCTGTCCGTAATACATCAAATCCGCGGAGCGAGTGGTCAACAGGATGGTCGCCACAATGCGAGCTATCGCGGCATCGTGTTTGCCATCACCATAACGGTTCCAGCTGCGGTCGTTGTCATGGTTGTCAAAGACAAACAGCGGCATGTAACCGTCCAGCTGCGTTTCCGCCTGGTTGATCTTGGTGCGAAATTCGTTCACATCGAGCCGATCGATGAAACCTACCTGCATGTCCATCGGCAGTTGCAGTTCGTTGTGGGCCTTGCCGCCGTACCATTCCAATTGGCTTTGAATATTGTCGAGATAGGTTTCCCCGATCAAAACTCGATCTCCAGGGTAGCTATCAACCAACTTGCGCAGCGCTCGCATCACGACGTGAACCTCTGGAAGATTCTCCGTTCGGTTTTGTTCTTCATTCGGACTGCCCACTTCGTTTGTTCCGGGAAGGATTTTCTCATTGCGCAATTCCGGGTCTTCAAACAGTTCAGGAATCGCGTCGAGGCGAAATCCAGCGACCCCTTTGTTGAGCCAGAATCGGCAGGCATCGAACATGGCCTTCTCGACGGCCGGGTTGCGCCAGTTCAGGTCTGGCTGCGCAGCCAAAAACTTGTGGTAATACCATTGCTTTGTTGTTGGATCATACGTCCAGGCGGAACCGCCAAATTCGCTCTCCCAATTATTGGGCGGGATGCCGGGGCCTTTCCCATCGCGCCAAATATACCAGTCGCGTTTGGGATTATTGCGGGAGCTGCGACTCTCTTTGAACCAGGGAGACTGATCCGAGGTATGGTTCATCACCATGTCCATGATGACGCGGATGTGATGGGCTTTGGCTGCAGCCAGCAGGTGATCGAAGTCCGCCATAGTGCCGAACATGGGATCGATCGCCTCATAATTGGAAATGTCGTAGCCGAAATCTTTCTGCGGGGACGGATAAATCGGCGTCAACCAGATGGCATTGACTCGCAAATTTTGCAGGTAGCCAAGGCGTTGAATAATTCCATTGATATCTCCAATGCCGTCGCCGTTTGTGTCTTGAAAACTACGCGGATAGATTTCGTATATCAGGGCATGTTTCCACCACGGGGAAGCGTTTTTTCTGGGTGTGGTTGAGACGGAATTGGCCGTTTGAGCAGGCTCGGGAGTCATGGCCGCAAACAGGGGGCCCGCGGCAAGGCAGCTTACAACCAAGCCAATTATCAGATTCCGTTTTGCGGTTAGGAAAGGCACGCACGAGGGTTTGATGGCAGAGAATGAATTCATTTCATCTCCTGAAGTGAGATAGGCCCGGAGAATCTATACCGTCCACACATCCATTGGATGTGCGAACGGCGCATGGCGGAACACGCACGATCGCAGTTGGCAACATGACTGGCGAGTGAATTTCAAAGAATCGATTCACAAAACATTGCGAACTTCTCGGGCTTTCGGCACAAGTTCCTGCCCGGGCAAGACAATTTTCGCTTGAACTTTTCGAAACCCGAACAGCACAGCGACTTGCGGCGCAACATATCTCGTGATCCACATCACAAGCAGGATGAGGGGCACATAATGCCCCCAAAGCTGAGGATGGACTGGCAATAGCAGTCCCGGTGCTTCAAAGGCGGCATAGGCGACTAACACCAATCCCCACGGGCTCTCGCGAGCATCTCCGAATACGCCATTCAAGAAAATAAAGGTGAAGAAATATAAAATTGGCATCACGACCACGATGCCGGACCAGCCTAACTCACGATAAGCATCGCCAACGGGCGCAAACGCGACAGCGGTCGTAAAGTCTTCCTGGTTGGCTTCATCGGTTTCCCGGCCATAAATATTTCCGAGAGAAAGAACGATGCGGTTAGGCCACAGAAAATGCGGAATAACCATTTCAAATCCATCCACAAGGTAGCCGAGACCCGCCGGGCCCGTATGCTGCGTAACCTGAATGAGTCGGTCGTCCTGGCAGATCAAGGATTCACGATCGAGCAGACCGTGAGGGTGGTCATAGCAGAGCGCGACTTGATTGATGTCTTCGTTCTTCTTCAGGGAATCCGAGTACCACTGATACATCGCCGGAATCGTGGCGGGATTTCTGAGCAGCGCGATCGTAGCATCGACCGTCCCGGTCAACGTTGACTGGCGAGTCATGGAACGGGCATATTGCGCCCAGGGAAATAGAAATCCGAGGGCGAATGCGAGCCACGCAATCATTGCCATCACTTGCAAGGGGCGGAACTTGTATTCCAGGGCGGCGCACACGAGAAAATAGGAGAAAAAGGGCGCATACATTCCTTGCTTGGAGGCAGCAATAAAGCCAAACCCAGCCACATAGAAAATGCTGACGACCACGATCCAATTCATGCTGCGCGTGCCACGGCTGATACATATCTCGTAGTAGGTCGCAAGAATTGTCGCCATGGGAATGAAGATATTCAGCTGGTTCAAGGCAGCCCAAATCGTCCCGTTAACTCCGGTGTTGTAATTGGTCAGCAGAATCTGGCTAAAGAGTCCAATCACCAATAAGCCTGCCGAGGTATTCTTCAGGTTTTCCAAATCGCGAGCGGTGAAGCGTACAAGGTTGCGCCTGGTTGAGAACCTGCGGCTGAGCCCAGCCGCCGCCAATATACCCGCCCATCCGATCGCGGTTGCCGTAATCGTGATCATGGGTTGTTCAAAATGACGGTTTGTGGGCTCCCATGTAATAAGTTTTACAAAAAACAGAATGGCAAAGGTGGGGATGGCCATGAAAAATACAAAGGCACCGCTCGTGGTGGCCAGGCCGTCCAGCGCGTTAAAGGCCAAAGCACTAAAAACCAGCGCTAAACATGCCAAAAACGCGAAAACAGGATCGGTACCATCCAGCAATTGCCCGAACAGCAGCACCGCTGCCGCAATCAACACGTGGTTGATGTTGATTCGGGTTGGATACGGTAGGCGCATGAATCAAATTTCAACGACAGGACCCGACAGGCCGAAAATTCATAGCTCTTCAACAAAGCGGTGCCGGTAACGACCGCTGGCCGCTTCGATGATTGCCAGATCAGTCTAAGAGCCGGGTCAGTAGCGAGTATACCAACTGAGCACGCAACCTGAGCGCGCAAGAGATTCACACGTTCAGTGCTGTTGGATTCAGTCTTGCACATCAACTTCTTCCGGGCGACACTAGTGTCTGAATGCCTGATGCGCGCGAATTGACTGCCGAGAAACGTAGCCCGTTGCCCGCGTTAACCGGCATTCGGATATTTGCTGCGTACTATGTGGTGATGTTGCATACGGGCGCGGGCTATTTTGGCCGCCATGGAGCTCCTGAAGTTGTTTTGCGTCTGCTGAACAAGGGTTATTCAGCGGTAAGTCTTTTTTTTATTCTCTCCGGCTTCATTCTCGTCTACACATATCAAGGAAAGATGTCAGGCCCGGAGAACGTCGCTCGTTTCTGGGAGGCTCGATTTGCCAGAATCTATCCGGTCTATCTTCTGGCTCTGGCCCTGATGGCTCCGTTTGCCAAGACAATCACCGTTGGCCAGAGGCTTGCGGTTCTTACCATGGTTCAGACGTGGATGCCATGGAAGCCCGAGATGATCGGGGCTTGGAATTTCCCGGCATGGTCCCTGTCTGTCGAGGCTTTCTTTTATCTTTCGTTCCCACTGATTCTTATTGGCTTAAAGCGCTTACGCGTTTCTGGACTGAGGTGGGTCGCGGGCATCCTCCTGGCGCTCATCGTGGTCGGCCGTCTGCCGCGTCCAGTCCTGGATTGGCAGCACTCTGCCATCGCCTTCGTACGCTACATTCCGGTGCCGGTTCTCCGGCTGCCAGAATTCATCGTCGGCATGGCTTTGGGATTAGTCTTCCTACGTACACCGGGGCGGCGATTTAGCGCATTGATTTCTATCGGTGCGCTGCTGACTGCCATCGTTGTCTTGTGTCTGCCATCGGCCGTCTGGGCATCAGTGGCCGTGATCCCTTTTGCCATTTTGGTTATCAGCCTCGCCTATCAGAGTGGGCCGGT
>Ga0335075_10006399_pt1 | contig 18200 bp, 17 predicted proteins | sample Lox_Sample_24_FD_206723 | JGI IMG/M metagenome (GOLD analysis project Ga0335075, IMG submission 206723) | Soil microbial communities from Loxahatchee National Wildlife Refuge, Florida, United States - Lox_Sample_2.4 | ecosystem: Environmental > Terrestrial > Soil > Wetlands | place: USA...
TCGATGTGACCCATCCGCTCGCGACGCACCTTGGCGCGGGTGACTTCCACGCCGCAGCGCTCGCAGATGATGCCCTTGAACCGGACGCGCTTGTACTTGCCGCAGTAGCACTCCCAGTCCCGGGTCGGGCCGAAGATCTTCTCGCAGAAGAGCCCGTCCTTTTCCGGCTTGAGCGTGCGGTAGTTGATGGTCTCCGGCTTCTTCACCTCGCCGTGCGACCACTGCCTGATGTCCTCGGCGGTGGCGAGCCCGATGCGGAGGTCGTCGAAGAAGTTGACGTCTAGCACTTTGGTTGGTTCCCCCTTCTTGGTCAGACCTCTTCGACGCTGCTCGGCTCACGCCGGGACAGGTCGATGCCGAGTTCTTCCGCGGCGCGGAACACGTCCTCGTCGGTGTCGCGCATCTCGATGGCGGCACCGTCGCTGGACAGGACTTCCACGTTGAGGCAGAGCGACTGCATCTCCTTGATCAGCACCTTGAAACTCTCCGGGATGCCGGGTTCAGGAACGTTCTCGCCCTTGACGATCGCCTCGTAGACCTTCACGCGGCCGAGCACGTCGTCGGACTTGATCGTAAGCAGCTCCTGCAGGGCGTAGGCGGCGCCGTAGGCCTCGAGGGCCCACACCTCCATCTCGCCGAAGCGCTGGCCGCCGAACTGCGCCTTACCGCCCAGCGGCTGCTGGGTGATCATCGAGTACGGGCCGGTGCTCCGCGCGTGGATCTTGTCGTCCACGAGGTGCAGCAGCTTGAGGATGTAGATGTAACCGACCGAGACCGGCTCCTTGAACGGCTCGCCGGTCCGCCCGTCGAACAGGGCCGTCTTACCGGTGGACCCGATCATCTGGTCGCCGTCCCGGTTGGCCAGCGTGGAGCCGAGCAGGCCGGTGATCTCCTCCTCGTGCGCGCCGTCGAAGACCGGCGTGGCCACGTTCGTGCCGGGCTCGCTGGAGTCGGCGCCGATGCCCCGCAGCCGCCTCTTCCAGTCCTCGTCGTCGCCGTCGATGTTCCATCCGGTCTTGGCCACCCAGCCGAGGTGCGTCTCAAGGACCTGGCCGACGTTCATCCGGCCCGGGACGCCGAGCGGGTTCAGCACGATGTCCACCGGCGTTCCGTCGGCGAGGAACGGCATGTCCTCGACCGGCAGGATCTTCGAGATGACGCCCTTGTTGCCGTGGCGCCCGGCCAGCTTGTCACCGTCGGTGATCTTGCGCTTCTGCGCGACGTACACCCGGACCAGTTCGTTCACGCCAGGCGGGAGCTCGTCGCCCTCCTCGCGGGAGAACACCCGGACTCCGATGACCTTGCCTTCCTCGCCGTGCGGCACCTTGAGGGATGTGTCACGCACCTCACGGGCCTTCTCGCCGAAGATGGCGCGCAGCAGCCGCTCTTCCGGGGTCAGCTCGGTCTCGCCCTTAGGGGTGACCTTGCCGACCAGGATGTCGCCGTTAACGACTTCGGCACCGATCCGGATGATCCCGCGCTCGTCGAGGTCCGCGAGGACCTCATCGGAGACGTTCGGGATGTCCCTGGTGATCTCCTCGGGACCCAGCTTGGTGTCCCGGGCGTCGACCTCGTGCTCCTCGATGTGGATGCTGCTGAGCACGTCGTCCTGCACCAGCCGCTGGGACAGGATGATCGCGTCCTCGTAGTTGTGGCCCTCCCACGGCATGAAGGCGACGAGCAGGTTCTTGCCCAGCGCCATCTCGCCCTCGTCGGTGCACGGGCCGTCGGCGAGCACCTGGCCCTGCTCCACCCGCTGGCCCTCCTCCACGATGGGCTTCTGGTTGAAGCAGGTCCCCTGGTTGGACCGGCGGAACTTCTGCACGTGGTAGGTAGTGCGGGTGCCGTCGTCATTCGCCACGGTGACGAAGTCCGCGCAGGACTCCTCGACCACGCCGGCCTTCTCGGCCAGGATGACGTCGCCGGCGTCGGTCGCGGCACGGTACTCCATGCCGGTGCCGACCAGCGGCGCCTCGGACCGCAGCAGCGGAACGCTCTGCCGCTGCATGTTGGAGCCCATCAGCGCGCGGTTGGCGTCGTCGTGCTCGAGGAACGGGATCATGGCGGTGGCCACGGACACCATCTGGCGCGCGGACACGTCCATGTAGTCCACCTCGTCCGGCGGGATCTGGTCGATCTCGCCGCCCTTGCGGCGGACAAGCACGCGGCTGGTGCCGATGGTGCCGTCGGCGTCGACCGGCGTGTTCGCCTGCGCGATCACGTGCCGGTCTTCCTCGTCGGCGGTCAGGTAATCGATCTGGTCGGCCACCTTGCCGTCGACGACCTTGCGGTACGGCGTCTCGACGAAGCCGAACGCGTTGACCCGGGCGTAGGAAGACAGGCTTCCGATCAGGCCGATGTTCGGACCTTCCGGCGTCTCGATCGGGCACATCCGGCCGTAGTGGCTGGGGTGCACGTCACGGACCTCGAACCCGGCCCGCTCGCGGGACAGGCCGCCGGGACCGAGCGCGCTCAGCCGCCGCTTGTGGGTCAGGCCGGCCAGCGGGTTGGTCTGGTCCATGAACTGGGACAGCTGGCTGGTGCCGAAGAACTCCTTGATCGACGCCACCACCGGGCGGATGTTGATCAGGGTCTGCGGCGTGATCGCCTCGACGTCCTGCGTGGTCATCCGCTCGCGGACGACGCGCTCCATCCGGGCCAGGCCCAGCCGGACCTGGTTCTGGATCAGCTCGCCGACCGTGCGCAGCCGCCGGTTGCCGAAGTGGTCGATGTCGTCCGTCTCGAGCACGATGCTGCGGTCCGCGACCGTCATCTCCTCCTCGCCGGCGTGCAGCCGGACGAGGTACTCGATCGTGGAGACGATGTCGTCCTCGGTCAGCGTGCCCTGGCGGATCGGCATCTCAAGGCCCAGCTTGCGGTTGACCTTGTACCGGCCGACCTTGGCCAGGTCGTACCGCTTCGGGTTGAAGTAAAGGTTCTCAAGCAGCGCCTGGGCCGACTCCCGCGTCGGCGGCTCGCCCGGGCGGAGCTTGCGGTAAATGTCAAGCAGCGCGTCGTCCTGGCCGGACGTGTGGTCCTTCTCCAGAGTCGCGCGCATGGACTCGTAGTCCCCGAACCGGTCGAGGATACGAGCGTCGTCCCAGCCAAGCGCCTTCAGCAGCACGGTCACGCTCTGCTTGCGCTTGCGGTCGATGCGCACGCCGACGCTGTCCCGCTTGTCAATCTCGAACTCAAGCCAGGCGCCCCGGCTCGGGATCACCTTGCAGGAGTAAATATCCTTGTCACTGGTCTTGTCGACCTGACGGTCGAAGTACACGCCGGGTGAGCGCACGAGCTGGCTGACCACCACGCGCTCCGTACCGTTGATGATGAAGGTGCCCTTGGCGGACATGAGCGGGAAGTCGCCCATGAAGACCGTCTGGCTCTTGATCTCGCCAGTAGTGTTGTTGATGAACTCCGCCGTCACGAACATGGGGGCGGAGTAGGTCATGTCCTTGTCCTTGCACTCCTCGGCGGAGTACTTTGGCGGCTCGAACCGGTGATCGCGGAACGACAGGGACATCGTGCCCGAGAAGTCTTCGATCGGGCTGATCTCTTCGAAGATTTCTTCGAGACCCGACTGCTCGGGAACGTCCTTACGTCCCGCCTCCTTGGCGGCCTGGACACGTGCCTTCCACTTGTCGTTGCCGAGCAGCCAGTCAAACGACTCGGTCTGCAGGGCGAGCAGATCGGGAACCTTCAGGGGTTCGTTGATCCGCGCGAAGGACACGCGGCGGGGACCAAGATTCGTGGCGGAGGCGCTGCGCGATGCTGCCAACAGGGGTCCTTCCGAACTTGTCGCGGAACTATCACCGCACGCACGCCAAACGCCCCGCGGCAAAAACCCCAGAGAGGCGAAGGAGACACCGAGGACGTTAGAGTGCAGCGCAAATGGCCAGTGTAGCCAAAGACTGCACTGCCTGTCAACGGTACGCCAATATGAGGTTCACCTTGCTCCGCAGCATCCCCTGTCGGGGACGAAACGTCAAGCCGAAACGGCCCAGTTCGGGCCGGTTGGCCGCGTGATCGATGCCACATGCATGCTGATGTGTAAGTAGTAACAGCACTGGGTATGCCATCTATTCCGGCTATGGCCCGGACGTTCCGTTTCCTGGTTGCCGCGCTCCGGTCCCGGGTCGCCGAGCGGAGCGCCGCCCCCGTCAGACGACCGATGGCGCCGTCCCGGCCGGGACGGCGCCATCGAGTGAGCGCGCGGCGGACTACTTGACCGTGACGGTGGCGCCGGCGCCCTCAAGGGCGGCCTTGGCCTTGTCCGCGGTCTCCTTGTTGACCTTCTCAAGAACGGTCTTGGGCGCGCCGTCAACCAGGTCCTTAGCCTCCTTCAGGCCCAGGCTGGTCAGCGTACGCACCTCCTTGATCACCTGGATCTTCTTGTCGCCAGCGCCCTCGAGGATGACGTCGAACTCGTCCTGCTCCTCGGCCTGCTCGGCCTCGCCGCCGCCGGCACCGGCCGGAGCGGCCACGCCCGCCACCGCGACCGGAGCCGCGGCCTTGACGTCGAACGTCTCCTCGAAAGCCTTCACGAACTCGGACAGCTCAAGGAGGGTCATCTCCTTGAACGCGTCAAGCAGTTCGGCGCTGCTGAGCTTCGCCATGATCGTTTCCCTTCGTTCCTTAATCCTGGGTATCAGTCGCGGTGTCCGGTGCGGGCGCGCCGCCCGGTGTGGGCGCTTCGCCCGCCTCGACCTTGGCGCGCAGCGCGTCGGCCAGCTGCGCCATCTGCACCGGCAGCGCGTTGAACACCGAGGCCGCATTGGCCATGGACGCCTTCATCGCGCCGGCCAGCTTGGCCAGCAGCACCTCGCGCGGCTCCAGATCGGCCAGCTTGCCGACCTCCGCCGCGGACAGCGGCTTGCCGTCGAGCACGCCGCCCTTGATCACGAGCAGCGGGTTCGCCTTGGCGAAGTCCAGCAGGCCCTTGGCGGCCTGCGCGACGTCCCCTTCGACGAACGCGATCGCGGACGGGCCGGTCAGCATGGGGGCGAGCTGGTCACCCAGCCCTGCCTCGGTGACCGCGATCTTGGTGAGCGTGTTCTTCACCACGGCGAACGTGGCGTTGCCCTTGAGCGAGCCGCGAAGCTCCGACAGCTGGGCCACGGTGAGCCCGCGGTATTCGGTCAGCACCGCGCCGCTTGACTGGCGGAACTTGTCGGTCAGCTCCTCGACCACAGCCGTCTTCTCGGCGGTTGCCATGAGCCTCCTTCCCTTTCTTCGTGCCTGTTGTGCACGGCCCGAAGACGACAAACGCCCCGGGCGCAGGGCGCACGGGGCGGCTACCGCTCAGCTGGTAGCCAACGGGGCGGTTTGGCTCACGGTCACCTGCGCGGGATGTCCGTCCGCAGGGGCGGCGTACGCGACCCCTGCCGGAACCTTCGGCCGGCTCCGCGCTTACACCCGTTCCCGGGGGCCACGCGAAAGCCAGCATCCAGCGGTCTTCGGCACTGTCAGTGTAGTCCTGGCCGCGAACGCGGCCAAATCACGGCTCCGCGGCCTCCGCGGGCTCCGCGGCCTCCCACAGGCTCGGCAGCGGGCTCCGCCACCTGCCCGGCTCGGCCGCGGCCTACTGGCCGCCGCCTTGCCGGGCCGCCGACGTTTTGCGGGGAATACCGACGTTTTCGCGAAGAGTTTTTTCCTGGCGAAGATTTTGTGCACCTATGCGATGAATCACTTACATCAGAAAATAAGTCTTCGCGATCATGGAGCCCACCAGGGCCGATATGTCCAGAATGTCAGCTTTGCGTATCGAGACCTATGATTTGTTCGGGTTGCTTCCGGGGCGGCCGATCATGGGCCGGCTGGACGCTAGGCCGTCAGGCCACAGATTCGGCTTCCTCGAAGAAGCCGCGCGTCCTGTTCGGGTCGACCGGAATACCGGGGCCCATCGTCGTGGTGATCGTCACCTTCTTGAGGTAACGCCCCTTCGCCGCGGCAGGCTTGAGCCGGATCACCTCGTCAAGCGCCGCCGCGTAGTTCTCAAGCAGCGCCCTGTTATCAAAGGACGCCTTGCCGATCACGAAGTGCAGGTTCCCATGCCGGTCGGTGCGGAACTCGATCTTGCCGCCCTTGATCTCGGTCACCGCCCGGCCCACGTCGTTGGTCACCGTGCCGGTCTTCGGGTTCGGCATCAGACCGCGCGGCCCGAGCACCCGGCCCAGACGGCCGACCTTGCCCATCAGGTCCGGCGTCGCGACAACGGCGTCGAAATCGAGGAACCCGCCCTGGATGCGCTCGATCAGGTCGTCCGAGCCCACGAAGTCGGCGCCGGCCGCCTCGGCCTCCGTGGCGCGGTCACCGGTGGCGAACACCAGGACGCGCGCGGTTTTGCCGGTGCCGTTCGGCAGGTTGACGGTGCCGCGGACCATCTGGTCCTGCTTGCGCGGGTCGACGCCGAGCCGGAGAGCGACCTCCACGGTCGGGTCGAACTTAGTTACCTTGCCCGACTTCGCCAGGTCTACCGCCTCGGCCGGGCTGTACAGGTGATCCCGGTCGATGTGTTCGGCGGCGCTACGGTATGCCTTGCTGCGCTTCATTGTTTATCTCCCTTTCACGGAAGTTGTGGTCGACGGGCCCGCGCAAGGCCCTGCCACGGGGTTCCGGGGGCGTTTCCCCCGGCTGGCACTAGCCCTCGATCTTGATGCCCATCGAGCGGGCAGTGCCGGCGATGATCTTCTCGGCGGCCTCGATCGTGGTGGCGTTCAGGTCCGGCATCTTGGTCTGGGCGATCTCACGGACCTGGGCCGGGGTCAGCGAGCCGACCTTGGTCTTGTGTGGCTCGGAGCTGCCCTTGTCCACCCCGGCTGCCTTCTTGATCAGCTCGGGCGCCGGCGGCGTCTTCGTGATGAACGAGAAGGAGCGGTCCTCGTAGATCGAGATCTCGACCGGGATGATGTTGCCTCGCTGGCCTTCGGTCGCGGCGTTGTACTGCTTCACGAAGTCCATGATGTTGACGCCGTGCGGGCCCAGCGCGGTACCGACGGGCGGGGCCGGGGTGGCCTGGCCCGCGGGCAGCTGCACCTTGACGACGGCAGCGAGTCTCTTCCTTCTTGGCGGCATTGCAGTGCGATTCCTCTCAGATCTTCGAGACCTGGTCGAATGAAAGCTCGACAGGTGTCTCCCTGCCGAAGATCGACACGAGCACCTTGAGCTTCTGCGTAACGGAGTTGACCTCATTCACGGTCGCGGGAAGCGTCGCGAACGGTCCGTCCATAACGGTAACCGACTCGCCGACCTCATATTCCGGAGCTGCCACCTTGGCTGCCTCGGCCGGCTTCGCGCCCTCGGCCGGGACCGGGGCGAGCAGCCCGGCCACCTCGCTCAGCGGCAGCGGCGACGGGCGGCTGGACAGGCCGACGAAACCGGTGACGCCTGGGGTGTTCCTGACCACGGCCCACGACTCATCGGTGAGGTCCAATCGGACCAGGATGTAGCCGGGCAGGACCTTCTCGTTGACCGTCTGCTTCTTACCGCTCTTGACCTCGGTTACCTGGTGCGTCGGAACCTCGATCTGGAAGATGTAATCCTCCATGTTCAGCGAGGTGATACGGCTCTCCAGGTTGGTCTTCACCCGGTTCTCGTACCCGGCGTACGAATGGATCACGTACCAGTCACCGGGCAGCATGCGAAGTTCCCGCATGAACTCCTCGGCCGCGTCGGTCTCCGCGGCGGGCGCGGTCTCGTCCGGCAGCTCATCCTCGGTCGGCAGATCCTCCTCGGTAGGCACGGCCTCATCCGCGGCCGCGCTCTCGGCGGCCGCGGCGACCTCGTCGCCGGCAGGCTCGTCAGCGAAGCCAGAACTCTCGGTCACGTTGGCTGCCTCCCCATCCGCTGCGCTGGTATCCAGGTAGTCGTCCACGTGCAGTCGCGACTCGGACACGGTTACTCACTCTCTTCTGTGCTCGCCGGCAATGCTCGCGTGGCAACTCCCCGGCGGGGAGCCCCGTGATCACCGTGCCACGCTGGGCGCGCGCGCCGCGTGCGCCTGACGTCCGTCCTCAGGTGAAGAGAGCGAACACCAGCTTGGTGAACCCGTAGTCCAAGCTGGTCACGATAGCGGTCATCACGATCACGAACACGAGCGCGACCACCGTGTAGGTGATGAGCTCCTTACGAGTCGGCCAGATCACCTTCCGGAGTTCGGCCGCCACCTGCCTGGTGAACACTGCGGGCGTCGTCCGATCCCGCTTGGCCGCACGACCGGCCCCGCTACGTCGCTCCGCGCCCTGGCCTCGCGTCTGGGTTGCCATGTCCTCACCTATGCAGCACTGAACGGATCACCCACCGCACGGCCCGATCGGACCGCGGTCCAACCGGATCGCACTGGCAGGGCAGGAGGGACTCGAACCCCCAACCGCCGGTTTTGGAGACCGGGACTCTACCAATTGAGCTACTGCCCTCCGGATTGCAATCACCAGAGTGTACGTCGAATGCTGCCCTCCCGTCGAACCGGAAGCAATACCGCCCGGGGGGACGACCCCCCGGAACCCCCGGCTGCAGGCCCGATCCTTCGGATCGTATCGGGCCTGCGGGCGGGTGCGGCCCCTGACCTCGAAATGGCGACACGCCGCTACCAGGAGGAACCCGGACGCGCCGCTCCGCAGAAGATGACACCATAGACGTATGCCAACCACGAGAATATCGGCCCGAGTGTCCGCCATCTCCGAATCCGCGACCTTGGCCGTAGACGCGAAAGCCAAGGCGCTGAAGGCGGCCGGCCGGCCGGTCATCGGGTTCGGCGCCGGCGAGCCCGACTTCCCGACGCCCGGCTATATCGTCGAGGCCGCGCGCAACGCCGCGGCCGAGCCTCGATACCACAAGTACACCCCGGCCGCCGGCCTGCCCGAACTGCGGCAGGCGATCGCGGACAAGACCGCCCGTGACTCCGGCTACCAGGTAGAGCCGAGCCAGGTGCTCGTCACCAACGGCGGGAAGCAGGCGGTGTACCAGACGTTCGCCGCGCTGCTCGACGACGGCGACGAGGCGCTGCTGCCCGCTCCGTACTGGACCACCTACCCGGAGACCATCGCGCTGGCCGGCGGCGTGCCCGTGCCCGTACCCACCGACGAGAGCACCGGGTACCTGGCCAGCATCGAGGCCCTCGACGCCGCGTGCACCGAGCGCACGAAACTGCTCGTGTTCGTCTCCCCGTCCAACCCGACCGGCGCCGTCTACCCACCGGAGCAGGTGAAGGCGATCGCCGAGTGGGCTGCCGCCAAGGGCATCTGGGTGGTGACCGACGAGATCTACGAGCACCTGGTCTACGGCGACGCGACGTTCTCCTCGATCCCGGTACAGGCCCCGGAGATCGCCGATCGTTGCGTGGTGCTGAACGGCGTGGCGAAGACGTACGCGATGACCGGCTGGCGGGTCGGCTGGATGATCGGCCCCAAGGACGTGATCAAGGCCGCGGCCAACCTGCAGAGCCATGCGACCTCGAACGTGGCGAACGTCTCGCAGGTCGCCGCCCTCACCGCGGTCTCCGGTGACCTGTCCGCGGTGGAAGCCATGCGGGAGGCCTTCGACCGGCGCCGCATGACAATGGTCCGGATGCTGAACGAGATTCCCGGCGTGGTGTGCCCGGAGCCGCTCGGCGCGTTCTACGGGTACCCGAGCGTCAAGGGCGTGCTCGGCAAGGAGATCGCGGGCAAGCGGCCAGAGTCGTCCGCAGAGCTGGCGAACCTGATCCTGGATGAGGCCGAAGTCGCGGTGGTTCCCGGCGAGGCGTTCGGCGGTAGCGGATATTTCCGGCTCTCCTACGCTCTTGGGGACGCTGACCTGGAAGAAGGCATCATACGGATCGGCAAGCTGCTGGCTCAGGCCAGGTAGCGGTCCGCTACAAAGAGCGGATGCCCCTCCATGATCTGTCCGCGCTACCGAAGGCGCACCTGCACCTGCACCTGACCGGCGCCATGCGTCACCCCACCATGGTGGAGCTGGCGCGCGTCCATGGCGTGGCCCTGCCGCCCGCGCTCACCGAGGAATGGCCGCCCCAGCTGGCCGCCACGGATGAGCGCGGGTGGTTCCGGTTCCAGCGGCTGTACGACCTCGCGCGCTCGGTGCTGCGCCGAGCCGAGGACGTGTACCGGCTGGTGCGGGAAACCGCCGAGGACGAGGCGGCCGAGGGCTCGGGCTGGCTTGAGCTCCAGGCCGACCCGTCCGGCTACGCGGCCAGGTTCGGCGGCATCACCGCATTCACCGAGCTGCTGCTCGACGCGGCGGCCGCCGCGACGCGGGCCACTGGCGTCGGGGTCGCGATCATCATCGCCGCCAACCGGACCAGGCACCCGCTGGACGCCCGCACGCTGGCCCGGCTCGCCGTACAGTACGCCGCCGACGGCGTGGTCGGGTTCGGGCTGTCCAACGACGAGCGACGCGGGCCAGCGGAGGACTTCGAGCGCGCGTTCCGGATCGCGGAACGGGGCGGCCTGCTGCTCGCCCCGCACGGCGGCGAACTCACCGGCGCGGCCAGCGTCGCCGCCTGTCTGGAGTGGCTGCACGCCAACCGGATCGGGCACGGGGTGCGCGCCGTCGAAGACCCCGAACTGGTCGAGCGGCTCGCGAAGGACAACGTCACGCTTGAGGTCTGCCCGTCCTCAAACGTGGCGCTCGGCGTCGCGCCCGATCCGGCGGCGGTGCCGCTCCGCCTCCTGTTCGAGGCCGGCGTGCCGATCGCGCTCGGGGCGGACGACCCGCTGCTTTTCGGGCGCAGGCTCGTCAGGCAATACGAGATCGCCCGTGACTCGCACGGCTTCACCCCGTCCGAATTGGCCGACCTCGCTCGCATGTCCGTGCTCAGTTCCGCGGCGCCCGCGCCGGTCCGCACCCGCCTGCTGGCGGGCATCGACTCCTGGCTCGCCGCCGACGCTAGAGGGTGACGCCGACCAGGATCGGCTCGGGGTTCAGCGTGACGCCGAACGCGGCGCGGACACCCGCGCGGATCTCGCGCGCCAGCGCCAGCAGGTCCGCGGTGGTCGCGCCGCCCGCGTTGACCAGGGCGAGCGTGTGCTTGGAGGAAATCCGCGCCCGGCCCGCGCCGTGCCCCTTGCCGAAGCCCGCGTGCTCGATCAGCCACGCGGCCGGCACCTTAACCCGTCCCTGGCCGGCGTCGAACCGCGGAACCGGCACCGGCACGCTGGCCTCAAGCCGGGCGAACTGCTCCGCGCTGAGCACGGGGTTTGTGAAGAACGAGCCGGCGCTCCGGCTGTCTGGATCCCCCGGGTTAAGGAGCATCCCCTTGCGTGCCCTGATCTTGAGTACCGCGGAACGGGCGTCGGTGACACTCACTCGTTCCCCCATCTCCACGCCGAGTTCGGACGCCAATTCGGCGTAGCGCACCGGCCGGGACAGGTTCTCTCGCGAGAGGCGGAACGTCGCACCGGTCACTACGTACCGGCGGTCCCCTTGAACCTTGCTGTCATCGGATGAGGACGTGAGAGACGGCGATTCGGCCGTGCTGGCCCGGGGGGACGACGCTTCACCGGCATGGGGGCTACCCGCCCCCATAACCCCCGGGAAACCCCCCGACTTGGCCCTGCTGGCCCGGGGGGACGACCCCCCGAAACCCCCCGACTTGAAAATGCTGTTTCGATATGAGAAGCAGCACCGCTCGTTCGGGATAATCGAGGTTTCCCCGGTCAGCCGGTCGAAGACCCGCACGCCGGCGATGACCGCGGCCACTTCTTGGCCGTAGGCGCCGACGTTCTGGATCGGGGTCGCGCCGGCCCGGCCGGGGATGCCGGACAGGCACTCCAGCCCCGCCAGCCCCTCGGCGACCGTGGCTGCCACCACGTCGTCCCAGTCCTCGCCGGCCTCGACCGTGACGGCGACGTGGCCGTCCCCGGCGTGGGCGTAGCCGACCCCGCGGGTGTTCACGTGGATCACGGTGCCGGGAAAGCCGTCGTCGGAGATCACCAGGTTGCTGCCGCCGCCGAGCAGCAGCACCGGTTCGCCGGCCGCATCGGCGGCGCGGACGGCCTCGATCAGCTGATCGGTGGCCGAGGCGGTCACGAAGGACCTCGCCGGGCCGCCGAGGCCGAGCGTGGTGTAGCCAGCTAGGTCCGTCACCGCAGCCGGACGACGGCACGGGCGCGGGTCAGCACCTTCGCCCCTTCGGCACGCGCCACCAGGTCCACCGCCACCTTGTTGTCACCGAGCTTTTCCGCGACGGTTCCGCTGACCTCGATGACCGCGCCCTTATCGTCATCGGGGACCGGGACCATGGAGGAGAACCTGACGCCGAATTCGGTGACCGCGCCGGGGTCGCCGCCCGCCCATTCGGTGACGTACCGGCCGGCCTGCGCCATCGTGTACATGCCGTGCGCGATGACGTCGGGCAGGCCGACGGAACGCGCGGCCCGCTCGTTCCAGTGGATGATGTTGAAGTCACCAGAGGCGCCGGCGTAGCGCACCAGGTCAAGCCGGGTGGCCTGGTAACTCTTCGGCGGGATTTCCGTTCCCGTCTCGACATCCGCGTAACTGGGGGCCATCGCTACTTCCCGCGCTCGACGAGTGTGGACCTGGCCGTGCACACGTGCTCGCCGCCGGTCGTGCTGATGTCCGTGGACGTGGTCAGCATGGTCATGCCGCGGACCGGCTTGATCGACTCGACCGTGGTCTTCGCGACCACGACGTCCCCGGCGTGCAGCGGACGGGCGTAGCTGAAGCTCTGCTCACCGTGCACGACCATCGAGTAGTCAACGCCGAGACCCGGGTCCGCCACCGCCTGCGCGCTGGAGTTCATGCTGATGACGATCGCGAACGTCGGCGGCGCGATCACGTCCGGGTAGCCGGCCTGCCGCGCGGCCTCCCGGTTACGGCACAGTTCGCTCGGCTCGCCGATCGCGGTGGCGAACTCGGCGATCTTCACCCGGCTGACCTCGTACGGCTCGGTCGGTCCGAAGACCCGGCCCACGTAGTCCTGGTTGATCGCCAACCCGCTCCTCCGCTACCTGGTCTCGCGGTGCGGAGTGTGGTGGCGGCACCAAGGGCAGTACTTGCTCAACTCCATGCGGTCCGGGTCGTTGCGCCGGTTCTTCCGCGTGATGTAGTTGCGGCGCTTGCACTCCTGGCAAGCCAGCGTGATCTTCGGCCGGACATCTGTGGCAGCCACGGTGGAGTGCCTTCCTTCGCGAGCGTAGTTCGGGTTACCTGGGTTTTCGGGTAGCGGAGGCCGGACTTGAACCGGCGACACAGCGATTATGAGCCGCTTGCTCTGCCTGACTGAGCTACTCCGCCATTACGACCATGTAAGGGTACCCGATATCGCGCCCGCCCGTGGCCGCTGACTCGCCAGCGGTCGGCCGCGGCCGCCATCACCGCCTCCGCGGCTCGGGTGCGGCTCCGTCCCCGTCGGAGATGCGACCACGGCGCCGGCCGAGACGATGGTCCGGGCGGACAGCCGGGTCCCGGCGCGGCATCGGCGTGGGTTACCACAAGTGCGGGATTCCCCGCCGTTTTGCCGGACAACCGGTGGATCGCTCCGCCTTGTACCCGCTAAGGCTGCCGGTATAGCGAGAACCCGCCGGCCGACGAATTGGGCCGGCCCGCCGCAACCGCTTGCAAGATACTCGGCCGGGTCATTCGTATGACGCATATCCGTTTGCTAGATGGGCAGTTACACTTCGACAGGAGTACCCGTTTACGCCAAATGGAGTAATTGTGGCCACTGTGACTGGAATCTCCAGGAACGGGCCGCGCGATCACGTCGTTCACTTCTATCGCAGCAAGGAGGAGCTGGCCACGCAGGCGGGGGGGTACCTGGCCGAAGCCATCCAAAGTGGCGGCGTGGCAATTGTTATCGCCAGCGAGAAGCACCATCTCGCTTTTGAGAGACGGCTCGCGGAAGCTGGCATCGACGTATCCGCTGCCCGTGCGTCCGGCGCCTGGCTGGTCGTCGATGCCGAGGAGGCGCTCAGTCAGTTCACTGTCAACGACAAGCCCGAGGTGGGCAGGTTCGACGCGGTGATCGGCAAGCTGATCCGGCAGGCGGTCGGCAGCGGGAGGCCGGTCCGCGCGTACGGCGAAATGGTCGCCATGCTGTGGGAGGCTGGCCTGCTTACGGCAGCCATCGAGCTTGAAGAGTTGTGGAATGAGCTGATCCGCAAGGAGAGGTTCGCGCTGCTTTGCGCCTACCCGGCGGGCTCGGTCGCGGCCGAACCGCACTCGGCCGCGTTCACGGAAGTGTGCCGGCTGCACGCCGCCATCGTGGATGAAGCCCCGGACGGGGACGCCGGGCTGGGCGAATCCGGGCTGGGCGAATCCGGCCCGGCGGCGGAACAGGTATGGACGTTCCCCGCGGCACTGGAGTCGACCCGGGCGGCCAGGCACGTCACGACCGCGGCGCTGGAGCAGAGTGGCTCGCCACAGCTCGCCGACGACGCCGCGCTTGTCGTGACCGAGCTGGCTACCAATGCCGTGGTGCATGCTCATTCCGGCTTCCGCGTCACCCTCACGCTCCAGCAGGACGTGATCCGCATCAGCGTCCACGATGAACAGCCGCTCCCGGCGGTGGACGGCGCCGACGCTATCGCCGTCCTGCCGGCCGAGCCACTGCACGGCCTGGGTGCGGTGGCGGCACTGGCGACGCGATGGGGCGCCGAGCCGACCGGAACCGGCACCGGCAAGTATGTGTGGGCGGAGCTGTCTCGCTAGAGGATCCAGCCGGATTTTCGGCAAATATTTATCATGAAAAGTTTTATGCGCTTATATAATGAATTATCTTCACCAGGAGCGAAGTTTTCAAGTACTGGTTCATATCTTACGAAGATAATTACCTCAATCGGAACAAATCCCTCGGATACCGTCGTTTCGCAGATAGCCCACTAGGGCTAGTAATGGTGGCCCAGATGGCCGGTGACACATGGTCCTAGGTACCACGCCACGGCCGTTCTTGGGTCTAGGTTTATACGTGTGAAGGTAGTCCCCGGCGCCGCGATAGATGAGGTCCGCGTGAGCGGACATGCCTGCTGGGTGGTGGATGATCCCGCAGACTACGTGAAGTCTGCCGCGGACCTGCTGACCGAGGGCACGCGGATTGACCATAAGGTCGTCTTCGGGCCCCGGGGAGACGTTCTTGACGAGATCGCTGCCGTGGCCGGCGCGACGGCCTTCGACCCCGCCACCGCGTATCCGAGCGGGAAGCTGGACCCGGTGATCATGTGCGGCATACTGCGCAGCTACGCGGTCCGGGCGCGCGAGGACGGGTACAGCGGGCTGCGGGTCGTCGCCGACATGGACTGGCTGCTGCCGTTCCGGCCGCAGATGGCGCAGATTATCAGCCTGGAGCTTCAACTCGATCGCCTCATCGCCGAGCTGGACGTGACGCTCGTGTGCGCTTACCGGACATCCTCGTTCAACACCGCCGCGATCATCGCCGCGCTGACCGTCCATTCCGCTCAGCGCGGCGGGCATCCGCTGCCGCAGTTCCGGTTCACCGCCGCGGGACCTCAGTCCTGGCGGCTGTCCGGCGAGATCGACCTCCGGGTCAGTGACATTTTCCTGGCCGCTCTCGGCACCGCCGCGTCGCTGGGCGAGTGCGTGATCGACGTTTCCGGGCTGAGGTTCGTGGATGTCTCCGGGATGCGCACCCTCGCCGTCGCTTCCTGGACGGCCGCAAGCGGTATCCGGCTGCTCGGCGCCTCCCATGGACTGCGCCGGCTGTGGGACCTTTGCGGCTTCGCCCAAGCCGCCCCCTTGGTGCAACTTTCGCCGTTAGCTCCGCACTGGGATGCGGCGATGGCATCGGCTGACCGGCGAGGGTGCCCTGGTAAAACGCGAGCAAGTACGGCGTCGAGCGGCTGCGGCATGCGGCCGAGGTTGACCACATCGACGAGCAGCCTCGCGTAACGGAGTTTGCGCTGGGAACCCGCGCCCAGGAACCGCCGCATCTGCGCTTCTTCCTCCTCCAGATCTTGGATGCAAACATGAAAGCCCAGGCGCTCCAGGTCCGCACGCGACCGGGGCGAGCCAACATTGGCGGCGGCATGGGCTCGACGGACGATGTCCTTCTCCGCGACATCACACAGTCCGGCCAGTCTGACGCCTGCCCCCTCGGGCCCGAACTTCATTAGGTGGCGGGTGACCCCGTGGACCCCGCCGACCGGAAGGATCACGACACCTTCCGCATCGAGGTCACGGCCACGGCGGACCGCCAGCGTCTCAAGCGCGATCTGGTCGCTGATGCCTTCGACGAGGACGATGGCATGGGCACCTTCCGTCTTCGCCAGCGCCAGGGCAGTCGCCTGGGTCGCGGCGGCGGGCCCGCTCACGTAACCAGCAAGGACCTTGCGGGCAAGCTCGCGGCGTCTGGCGACATCCATCTGGTTCCCATCCGTTACGGTAGCCAGCCCCACCATGGATGGGGGCTAGTCCCACCCTGCGATTGGGTGGTTAGCACCACTGTGACCAAGCATAATGCTCAGTATGCTACCGAGCATGTTGAGGAGTAGGTCATGAGTGTTCCCCATGCGATGCTCGCGCTGCTGAGCGAGGGTCCTAAGTACGGCTTGCGGCTTCGCGAGGAGTTCGAGGCCCGCACCGGCGAGGTCTGGCCGCTCAACGTGGGTCAGGTGTACACGACGCTGCAGCGGCTGGAGCGTGACGGGCTCGTGGAGTCCGACAGGACCAGCGAGGAGGGACCACAGAAGAGCTTCCGGATCACCGCCGAAGGCGAACAGGAGCTAGCCAGGTGGCTGCGCACGCCGCCGGACCTGAGCTCGCCGCCACGCGACGAACTTGTGATGAAGGTACTCATGGCGATGCGGATGCCGGGCACCGACGTGCACGAGGTCATCCAGGCGCACCGTCGTTACCTGGTCGAGCTGATGCAGCAGTGGACCCGGATCAAGGAAGACGACAATGCCGGGGACGACCTGAGCGTGGCGCTCGCCGTGGACGCTGAACTGTTCCGGCTCGATGCGGTCGTCAGGTGGCTGGACGCCGCCGAGGCCCGCATTCAGCGCGCGGCGGCCGACGGGTCCTTGACCCGGGAAAGCCCGGCAGCCCCACAGACACGGACACTAGCGCCGCTGCCACGGCACCGGCGGGAAGCGAGAACACCGCGATGAGCATGCTTGAGCTTCGCCACGTATCGAAGAAATACGGCCAGGGCAGCGCCGAGGTGCATGCCCTGCACGACGTCAGCCTGACCGTCGAAGAAGGCGGGATGGTCGCGGTGATGGGGCCGAGCGGCTCGGGCAAGAGCACGCTGCTGACCATCGCCGGAACCCTGGAGGATCCCACCAGCGGTACGGTCCTGATCAACGGGCAGCCGGTCAACGCGATGTCGCGTAACGCCAAGGCCCGGCTGCGGCGCCGCACCATCGGCTACGTGTTCCAGGACTTCAACCTGCTCCCCGGGCTGACGGCGGCGGAGAACGTCGCGTTGCCGCTCGAACTGGACGGAGTATCCGGCCGCAGGGCCCGAATCGCCGCGCTCAGGGGGCTCGACCGGCTAGGCCTCAAAGAGCGCGCGTCTCACTACCCGGACCAGCTGTCCGGCGGCGAGCGGCAGCGGGTCGCGATCGCCCGGGCGATGGTGGGCGAGCGTCGGCTGCTGCTCGCTGACGAGCCGTCGGGCGCGCTGGACTCTGTCAACGGCGAGGCCGTGATGCGCTTGCTGCACGACGCGTGCAAGGGAGCAGGCATGGCCGCGATGGTGGTCACCCACGACGCGCAGCTCGCCTCCTGGGCCGACCGCGTCGTTTTCCTGCGCGACGGTCACGTGACCGACCAGACCACTCCGGTGCAGGGCCCGGAGTCCTTGCTCGAAACGGAGCAGCAGTAATGACTGCCACCGCCGTAAAAGAACGGCCCGCACAAGGACGAGCCGGCAACGGCGGCGTGCCCGCCCGCCGTGCCGTCATCCGCTGGGCGCTGCGGCTGCTGCGCCGCGAATGGCGGCAGCAACTCCTGATCCTCGCGCTGATCACGGTCGCGGTCGGCGCCACCGTCGTCGCCTCGACGGTCGCGACCGACACGCCCGCCCCGGTGGCCGGGACTCTGGGCACCGCCATGGACGCGGCCTCGCTTTCCGGCTCCCCGACGAGCGTCAACGCCAAGATCAAGGACCTTGAGAACCACTGGGGCAAGGTCGACGTGATCGAGAACGAGAGCATCCAGATCCCCGGCACCCTCAGCACGTTCGATCTGCGGGCACAGGATCCGCACGGGCCGTATGGCGGGCC
>Ga0335075_10006400_pt1 | contig 18200 bp, 10 predicted proteins | sample Lox_Sample_24_FD_206723 | JGI IMG/M metagenome (GOLD analysis project Ga0335075, IMG submission 206723) | Soil microbial communities from Loxahatchee National Wildlife Refuge, Florida, United States - Lox_Sample_2.4 | ecosystem: Environmental > Terrestrial > Soil > Wetlands | place: USA...
GGAACCCAAAGCGGCGGGAGAGCGCGAACTCATCGTTGTGGCCGATGACAATGCGGACATGCGCCAGTACCTCGCACGTTTACTGAGCGAGCGATATGAGGTGCACGCGGTCGTGGACGGCCGCCAGGCATTGGAAGCAACACAGCGGTTGCGCCCCGCTCTTGTGCTGGCGGACGTCATGATGCCGTCTCTCGATGGGTTTGGCCTGCTGCGAGCGATTCGCGATGATTCAGCGCTCGCTGGCACGCCAGTCGTCCTGGTGTCGGCGCGGGCGGGCGAAGAGTCACGCGTGGAAGGGCTCGAGGCCGATGCCGACGACTACCTCATTAAGCCGTTCGCTGCGCGGGAGTTGCTGGCGCGCGTAGCTGCGCACGTTAAAATGTCCAAGCTTCGCCGCGAAACTGCGGAACGCGAAGAACGGATGCGCAGCGAGGCGGAACTCGAACGCGAGAAACTGCGCGCCAGCGAGGAACGGTTGGCGGAAACAAGCCGTCTCTACGCTGAGCTGCAACAGGCCGATGCAGAGTTGCAACTACAAGTTCAACTGCTGCAGCAACTCCCCGTATCCGCCTGGACGCTCAACCCCGACGGGACACCGGATTTCGTGAATCGAGTTTGGCTTGAATTTGCCGGTCAGAGCCTCGACTACGTCCGGTCGCATCCCGAGGCCTGGATGACCGCGGTCCACCCTGAGGATCGCGAGATGGTAGCCAGGAGTTTTTGGGAGGGCGTGCATTCGGGGAAGAGCTTTGCATTTGAAACCAGATCTCTCCGTGCCAGCGACGGGACCTATCGCCGGCACCTCCAGCAAGCCGTGGTGTTGCGCGATGCGGAAGGGAAGGTCCTCAAATTCGTGGGTACGACCACCGACATTGACGACCAGAAGCGAGCCGAAGAGGCTTTGCGCCAGTCGCAGAGCGATCTCGCACGCATCAATCGGGTGACAACCATGGGAGAGTTAGCGGCGTCCATGGCTCATGAAATCAAACAACCAATTAGCGGTGTCATGACCAACGCTGGCACCTGCCTGCGAAAGCTTGGGCGCGATGAACCCAACCTCGACGAGGTACGCGCCGGCGTGACGAGAATTGCAAGAGATGCACAACGGGCCGCTGAGATTATTGACAGAATACGCACACAATTCGAGAAAGGTGCTTCGAGTGAACAGGCTCTCGATGTAAATGAGATCATCCCGGAAACCATTGCTCTTGTGCGTGACGAAGGGGTGCGATACAACGTCTCGATCCGTACGGAACTCGCGGCTGATCTGCCTCAGATCTTTGGAGATCGTCTGCAATTGCAACAGGTTCTGATGAACCTGATCGTCAACAGCATCGAAGCCATGAAGGAAATCGATGGGACACGAGAGATCATCATCAAGTCGAAGCGAAACGAAAGCACGCAGATTCTTATTTCGGTCAGCGATACGGGCGTAGGACTTCCCCCGCAAGCCGCGGAAAAGATCTTCGATCCCTTCTTTACGACGAAGGCTCACGGCACTGGTATGGGGCTTCGCATCAGCCGGTCGATCATTGAGTCTCATGGCGGGCGCTTGTGGGCCGCCGGTTCCCCGGGGCGCGGTGCAACGTTTCAGTTCACCCTGCCTGTAAAGGTCGCGGATCGTAGCTAATTCTTCCAATACAGCTATCAAATAATCCATCGGAAGGTTGGGGCCGCTCTTCGGGAAGGAATAATGACATTCCCCGAATATTGGGATTGTGCGCCGAGGCGGAGAGGGTGGTGTCAAGGGTCTTGACCGCTTCGCGGCGGCGTAGCCGCCCTTCACTCCGCCCGCGCCTCGGCTATGCTGCTGCAATCCGGAGAATGTCGGCGGGACCTGCCTACTGGATTACCGGGGCCGAAAAGCCATTTCGATTTCATTAAATCGAAATATCCTCAATCCTTCCGATGTACTGGGCGTGACTCCCTGCACCTGCCTGCTCCTCCGTGCTCCTGTCTGTCCTTTCTGCTCCGGTCCTTCCGGTCCGTATGATGAAAAAATGGCCCAACTCATGCGGTAGACCCGAAATTCGGTTCGATCCATTGTGGGTTCAAGGAGCATACGAGCCATGTCCGACCTCCTCCATGTTCTCAAACCTTTGCTCGACAGCGACCAGGCAGCCGCTTATGCCAAGGTCCACAAGAAGACGCTTCATCGGCACGCTCGTCTCGGAATGGTCCCATCCATGATCCGGGTGCATCTCAGACCGCGCTGGGGCGACCACCGTTTGGGCCGGTTCAGACCCATGGTGATCGAACAATGATTTCGAGAACTGGAGTTTGCGCCGAAGACATGACCGACCGCAAACGTCACGCGAACAGTCAGGTGGTGAGCCTGGTGTTCGGCGTGCCAAACCAGACCGTCGAAGGGTCTGCAACCATCCAGTAGTTTGGGGAGTTTTGGGGCCGTTTCCAAATGGGGTCAAACGGGGTCTTGCTGGAAGGGATCGATCAACCGTAACTGATTGAAAGATTTGGTTGCGGGGGCCTGCAATGCCTCGAATTTGCTGTTGTCAGGGTTCCGTTTGGAAATTGTTCGACCTGCCGCATAGCCCAATGCAACATCCTCCCCTCCTCTTTCCCATTTCTGGCGAAATCACCGCAGCTAACCGGGTCCAATCCGGCAGGTTTTGCGGCGGACAATCCGGTATAATCCGGCATATTAGCCGGTATGATCACCACCAATACCATTCTCGTTACTCAAGAACTTCTTGCGCTCCTCTCCGAGGTCGATGAATTCAAAGGGGCATGGCGTGCTCTCAGCACAATCGCACCAGAGCGTCTGAACGCGCTGCGTCATGTAGCTGCGGTTGAGAGTATCGGATCGTCGACTCGCATCGAGGGAAGCAAGCTGACCGACCGAGAGGTGGAACGGCTGCTCGGAAGTCTTGAGATTAGGCGCTTTGGGACACGCGACGAACAGGAAGTGGCGGGCTATGCCGATGTAATGGAGGCAGTTTTCCGGTCGTGGTCAGATATTCCGCTCACCGAGAATCACATTAAGCAGCTTCACCGTGATCTTTTGCAGTACAGCGAAAAGGACGAACGGCATCGCGGGAACTACAAGACATTGCGCAACGATGTCGGCGCCTTCGATGCCGCTGGCAAGATGATTGGCATCGTGTTCGAAACGGCCACGCCGTTCGATACCCCGCGCCGCATGGCAGAGCTTGTCGCGTGGCTGGATGAGGAGCGCGAAATTCGGCGCCTGCATCCTTTGCTCACTGTTGCTGTTTTCATTGTTGTATTTCTTGAAATTCATCCGTTCCAAGACGGTAATGGACGATTGAGCCGAGTACTGACCACTTTGCTTCTACTGCAAGCTGGTTATAGTTATGTGCCTTATTCGTCGCTCGAGAGTGTGATCGAACACAGTAAGGAAGGCTACTATCTAAGTCTGCGGCAAACTCAGAGCACCATCCGAACGGACGCGCCGAATTGGCAACCCTGGCTGCTTTTCTTCATGCGTGCCCTTCAACAGCAGAAGCGCCGCCTCGCAGTAAAAGTGGAGCGAGAAAAAATTTCTCTTGCCACACTGCCGGAACTGGCAGTCAGGATTCTCGACTATGCACGTGATCAGGGGCGTGTCACCACCCGCGACATGGTGCGAGAATTCGGCGCGAGCCCGAATACTCTTAAAGCTACATTCACCTCACTTGTTGATAAGGGCTTGCTGCTGAGGCATGGCGGCGGTCGTTCCACCTGGTACGGACTTCCGTAAGAACGGAGATGTATGGCATTCAAAATTCCTGAGAAGCGCGCTGTATGTCCTGCGATCGGCCATAACGCACATACTGCTTGGCTGCGGCTATGATGGCCTGGGTCAATTGATCTTCGCCTTCTCGTTGCGTCGGTCGGTAACGTTGCACGTCACGTGGCTGATTGACCAGACGGCACACATGATGCTCTGCAATGCCCGGGCCTCTGCTGCGCATGGAACACCGCCTGATGCCGCCATTCAGGGCTTAGAAGTTTCCCATCCGATGTCCTTCAACACCAGCTTCTCCAGGGATAGCCCGCTTGCCAGCCTCTTCAGCTTCGGGTTCCCCCGTTCAAGCTCCTTCAGCCACTTAGCCTAGTCTACTTGAAGACCGCCGTACTTCTTGCGCCACCGGTAGCACGTCTGTTCAAAATGCCAGCATCCCGGCAGGCATGCTAGAAGGTCGACTTCCTGCCCACAAGCCCAACCTCAACCTGCCGCAGCAGGTTCACCACCCGCTCAGGTTGGTACCTCTTCCCTCGTGCCCTCCAGTTTCTTACTGCTCCACTGGCACAATCCAAACCGAATAGATCAGGATACTACGACTGAAGCAAACACAACAATTCTTGTGTTTCAATTCGTCGGAAATTCATGGTGGTTCGACAGTGGATGAACCGTATTCTACCGTATGCCCCCTGCACAAAGGTTGTTTCCCATGAGGAACTAAAGCGGCACCTGACCACAGACCACCGCCGCGCCCTCAGATGGGAAGTCCGGCGATGAATATGGCGTGGCCAACCCTGATTGGAGATGACTCATGTTCTGTTCGAAACGTAATTCAGGTTTTGTGCAGGTATTCGTTCTGGTTGTCGCTGTGATTGAGCTGGCCGTGGGCTGGTCTTCCACTGCTACCGCTCAGAATAATACCTCCATTTTTGGACCGAACGTTTACATCTTTAGCCCGAGCACGTCGCCTGCTGTGATCTCGGCCACTTTGAACATCTTGAATCAGGAAACACAGTTCAGTACCAATCGATACGCGGTACTGTTTATGCCGGGTACCGATGGCATCCCAGGCGACTACGGTACGTCCAGCAATCCGCTGACGGCGCAAGTCGGTTTCTATGAGCAAATCTCAGGTCTCGGCGAGAGCCCCGACGATGTTCAGATCACGGGTGGATTTTATGCGGACCAATTGATTGACGGTAACATGACTCAAAACTTTTGGCGGTCCCAAGAGAACATGGGCATCTCGCCGTCCGGCGGCCTCACCCCGGGGGTTTTGGATTGGGGTGTTTCTCAAGGCGCCTCACTTCGGCGAATGGATATCGCGGGCGGCCTGACGTTGACCAATTCCCAGGCCATCGGGTCGGTGAACGCGTGTGCGGAGTCCAGCGGCGGATTCATTGCCGACACGAATGTTAGCGGTCTGGTGAACGCATGCTCCCAACAGCAGTGGTATACCCGCAACAGTGATCTCGCAGGCGGCTTCTCCGGCAATGTTTGGAATTTCGTCTTTTCTGGGGATATCCCCGCAAATGTGCCTGCGCAATCCTATCCCGGGGGATCGGCAGGCGATGTAAATGTGACCAACCTCACGAATACACCGGTCAGCGAGGAGAAGCCGTTCCTGTATGTCGACAACAGTGGGAACTTCAACGTATTTGTACCAGCACTCAAGACAAACTCTTCAGGCACAAGTTGGTCAGGAGGTGGTTTGGGCTGGGGCTCCTCAATGCCGATTAGCAGCTTCCTCATCGCCAGTCCATCGACTTCGCTTACAACAATCAATAACGCTCTTGCGAGTGGGCAAAGCTTGATCCTAACTCCAGGTATTTACCAGTACAGCGGCCCGATCCATGTGACGAATGCAAATACCGTTGTGCTTGGCATGGGCTATGCAACCTTAGTTCCCCAAACCGGCACACCCGCTCTCGTGGTGGCTGATGTAGATAATGTGCATATTGCGGGTTTGCTAATTGATGCAGGTCCGGTGACCTCAGCCATGCTGTTGGAGGTGGGTAACCCGGGAATCGTCAATAACTCTCATCCTGTCAACCCAACCGTACTCAGCGACGTATTCTTCCGCATCGGTGGCGCGACAGCTGGCTCGGCAGTGACAAGTCTTCAGGTAGACAGCGGAGATGTCATCCTTGACAACATCTGGGCATGGCGTGCGGACCACGGAAACCCAGGTACGGTAGGTTGGACTGTGAATACGGCCGCTCACGGTGTGGTTGTGAATGGAAGCAATGTGACGGCCTTAGGACTGGCAGTTGAACACTATCAACAAGAGCAGGTCCTGTGGAATGGAGACAAAGGAGAAACGATCTTCTATCAGAGCGAATTGCCTTACGATCCTCCGAATCAGGCTGCTTGGTCCAATGGCACTTCAAACGGTTATCCTTCCTACGCCGTGACACCTGGTTCAGTTTGCACCCATACCGCCTATGGGCTTGGAATCTATTCGTACTTCGATTTGGGAGTCAATATCGTTGATGACAATGCGATGACGGTGCCGGGTTCAACCGGTGTGCAAATCAACGATGTCGGCACAGTGTTCCTCAACGGCAGCGGACAGATCAGTAACATCATTAACGGAACGGGTGGCCCTGCGAGCACCGCAAATTCCGGCAAGCTCAATCCTCTTGCTTCGTATCAGGGCACTGACCTGTGCGCTGCACCGACGGAAGATCCAGGGGACCTTAACTTTGGAGCGCCACTTACTAACCCGAACCCTAACAATTATCTGGCCGCAAACATTATGCAAGAGATCGAGAATCCCCATACGGATCTCACTTTGGTTGTGGCCCATCGTGGACTTCATGCGCTTGTAAACGGAGAATACGCGGGTGTCCCGGAGAACTCACTTCAATCGATCGGCCTGGCGGCACAAGCAGGAATAGAGATGGTCGAAGTTGATCTCAAGCTTACCGGGGATACACCAAACGGGATTCCCATTCTGAGTCACGACGAGAATTGGGGACGAGAGACCTGCACTTATTGGTTTTCGACAGGCGATGGCGTTCCTTTCGACCCGTTCCAAGCTCAGGGCAGCAATCCCACCAACGATGCCAAAAACCCCGCTGTGTCAAGCGTAACAAAAGATCGAATGAGATGGTATTACCTGGACAACACCGTACTCAGAGACAGCATCAGTCTCACGTACGGCAACAATGGTTTTTATGCTCACGGTTGCTCAGTTACCGGCCATAGTCTTTTTGCCGGAGAATTCGCACCTACTCTGCAAGAAGTTCTCGATTACATGACATATAACAAGATCGCCATGGTACTTACCCTCGATATCAAAGATCCCGCGACTGCGTCGGCCGCATGGCAGGTTGTCAACGATACGAAAGACTACTTGGGAAACTCCTATGCCCAGACAACCCTTTTCAAAATCGCAGCAAGGAATTTTACGTCTCCAACCAGCATGATTAACACCATATTCTCGTACGGAGCGGGCCCATTCGCAGTACACCTCTTTCCATATTTCGGCACAGCAAATATCAAGCCTGGCGTCTTTCCCGTCAGCCCCGGGGGCGGAGACGCAGCAGTGTCCTCTATGATCCGATACTATGAGCTCTCTGGACTGGATATAGCCGCGGTTGAAGTGGATATGAAGGAAAACGGCGGAATATTGTCGACCGCTCTGGACCCCGCACGGACAAACGCCCTTACGGAAGAACCGGAAAGAGTTGGTGTGTTTAGCCCTTACGTAGAGTATTGGGATCCGGCCGACACCAACCATACAACTCCCAAGTTCTTTTCGAAGTATGGTTATTGCTGCGAGACCCTCGCAGACTATTTTTACAATGCCCCAGGGAGCGCAAATTATGACCCCACCCAACCCTCGGATACCGCTGATAACCGTGGCAACCTTGAATCTTTCGTGATCCCGAATGACTTTAACATCGTTACCACGGACGACGCATTTGACGTCGCCGGACAATTTAAGGCTATTGGTTTGCGAAACATCGAATATTTGCAGGCTGGTTACAACGGTACTGGGGTTACGGGGACCGGAGGCCCTGCGAATGGAATCTATACGATCGTTAATGTAAACAGCAGTCTTACAATCGATGTACCAGGGGGATCCACTTCGCCTGGCGTCGAGATTGAGCAGTGGACGCCCAATGGCGGTGCAGGTCAACAGTGGGCGATCACGAGCTTGAACAACGGTTACTATCAGATCGTCAATGTGAAGAGCGGCCTTTGCCTCGATGTAGTCGGCGGATCAACACAGACTGGAGCGAAGATAGATCAATACACGTGCTACCCGTCCTACGGCAATCAGCAGTTTGCTATTTCATCCAGTGGGGCCGGCACCTATACCATCGTTGGGGAGCAGAGCGGACTGGCTGTAGAGATCCCTGGGTTCTCCACGGCTGCCGGCACGCTGCTTGATCAGGACACGAATAATCAGAGTGCGAACCAGGAATGGACTTTGCACTTAGCAGGTCCCCCAACCGGAACCTACACCATTACCAACGCCAACAGCGGCCTCGTCATGGATGTGGCGGGGAACTCCAAGTCAACCGGAGCAGCGATTGATCAGTGGACATCGAATGGCCAATCGAATCAGAAATGGACGCTAACCTATCTCGCAAGTGGGATGTTCCAACTGACTTCTGTGAACAGCGGCCTTTGTCTCGATGTGTCCGGCGGATCGACGCAGAATGGAGGAACGCTTGATCAGTACACTTGCTATCCAACGTACGGCAATCAACAGTTCACCATTTCACCCAGCAGCGGGGGCAATTACACAATTGTGAACAACCAGAGCGGACTTGCTGTAGAGGTTCCTGGGCTTTCTACCACACCCGGGACGGTGCTCGACCAGTGGACCGTGAATGGAGGTGCGAATCAGGTGTGGACCTTTACGCCGACCACGCCATGAGATGATCCCGCTAACTCGGGTACGGACGCGCTGTGACGGTTTCTGCTTGAACCGCGTCCGCATTTTTGCCCCAATTCAAAAAATGCACGGCGTAACCCTCTGGTTGTCCGAAAGGCATACGGTGGGCCTGAAACTTTGCCTATAGAGGTTTCGACAAGGCAGAGGTACGCGACGAGAACGCACCACATCTATCTTTTTCCGTTGCCAGGGTAGAACCGCGTCGCGATGATCTGCGCATCAGGGCTGCTGCTCTTGAGGAAGTCTGCTGCCAACAAGATCTCAAAACTCCCAAGCCCATTAGGTTGAGAGGCTTCTTTCAGAATATGATCCATCTTCGAATCATTCATCAGGAAGGAGAGTGAGGCATCGACGCCGGCAACCGTCGAGCCTTCGACCAGTAACACGTGCCCATCGCCCTCAAGGTTTGTGATCACGGCAATATATCCGAATCCATGGGTATAACCGCGCTGGGTTGGATCCTCGCCAGCTGGTTGGTATTCTGCGGGTTCTCCATGCATCGGCTTGTCATTCAAGACACTCACACTGTTGTGTTTGCCATCATAGTGAAGATGGAAGTTTAGGTGATTGTCGAACATCTCTACCCAAGGATTATAGGTTGGTGCTCCAATGAGGATCACGTTTGCATTTCGGAAGTCTTCTGGGCGCACGTCCCGGGCGAACTTGATTGCGTATTGCGCTCCACTCTCAGTTGCAACCTGTCGCAGATGATCGGCGAGCGCCAAATCGACCCAACTGACATAACGGCGAGACGCCAGTGACGCCCAAGTGTATCCATTGGGAGTTTGGGCCTCAGGTGTGGAAAGATACGCCCGACTGGCGTAGTCTCCGAGTTTCACTTGGGTCCGGGCGAGATTGTCATACATGTTCAGACCGGCGTCCCCGGCCACGAAAACTGTGGACTTCCCTGGAACAAAGACCGTCGACCAAATGGGGCTTACCTGGGGTGAGCGCGCTCTAAAGTGCCGCATGGCGCGTTGGCCCGCCAGCGAAAGAAAAATGCCGCAGATCACAGCGAGACTCAACGCCAGCGAAGACCAGCGGCGCGACTGAGTCCTCTTTGGAGGATCTTGTAACGGGAATGCCCTTGGCTCAGGTTCAACCCCTGCTGCATTGATTACGGAGTTCTCACTTGCGAAATTGATAAAGCTCGGACGGTATCCCCCCTTCGGTACCGCAATCCGAATATCGTCTTCCCCACCCTCTTCCTGGTAATAAAGGGCCAATCGCTGCCTGAGCTGACGAGCTGTCGTTCGAACAATATTGTCATCGCCAGGGTTGTAGTCGGCGGGTCGACCGAAGACATGCATTCCAATTTGCTGCTCTGTGATCTCTTCGTTGCGGTCCTCTAGGGCGCAACGGCAGATGTACACGAGGAACGCACTCAACCTTCCAGATTTGGAGAAATTTTGGGATGCGAGGACGCGCTGAACCACTGCCCATCTGGGATTATCGTCGATTCGAGTCGAATTCGGATCAGCGTCGGCTCCAACTTTTTCAAGTGACGGCATCGCCCATCTTTTGCTCCGCAAGGAGTTTACCAGCCGCAGGTTTCAGATGGGTGAAATGTTGACGTCGGGACGCAAACGTAGTGTTTTCACCGAGTTCTTCCTGAGGTGTTCTCCTGTGAACCCCCTCATAACTAACCTCCACCCATGGCACCCTTATGCTTGGGCTCCCGTACTGCCCACATGTAGCCATTCCGAGGATACGCCGAGCTGCCCCCCATGGCTTGAGAAACCAGGAGAGGATTATGGTCATCCGAATCAATTTCGCAGGCTTGCTGCGGAAGTCCAACTACTGCCTGATTGCCGTCGGGCTAGCTTTTCTAGCTAGTATCGGTTTGCAGGCGCATGCTCAAACCTCTGGGGTCAATGGACACGTCACAGACTCCTCGGGCGCGCTGGTCCCAGATGCAGAAGTCAAAGTAGTTAACACTCGTACCGGCCAGAGTGAACTGCTACATACGGATCAGGGTGGAAGGTACGAAGCGGTGACCTTACAGCCGAGCGTTTATTCGCTGGTCGTGAGCCATCCCGGATTCAAGACCCAGCAACGCAATGGGGTCACCCTGGAATTGGACACTACCACAACTCTGGACTTCGTTATGACCCCCGGAGCAACTTCCGAATCCGTGACGGTCACGGCCGATGCCGATCTCTTGCAGCCCAATTCTCCGGACATGTCCACCGAAATTACCGAGAAGGAGTATGGAAACCTCCCGCTGATCCAGAACAACCGTCTGCGAAATCCCGCGAGCTTCGTCTACCTCGCTCCGGGTGTTCAGGGAAACATCCGCCTCGATGGGAATGAATACACTGGAGCAACAAATGTGATTGCGGTAAGCGGAGGCCCGATCTGGGACACCGAACTGCTGATTGAAGGCCTTCCGGGTGGGCAGACACGCATCGTCGGAAACTATACAGAGAGTTCTCCGCCAGTCGACGCTGTGAATGAGTTCAAGATCACTACAACTCTTCTGCCGGCCGATTATGGGCATACCGGTTTCGCAGTAGGCAGCTTCAGCGTCAAGTCCGGCACCAACAGGCTTCACGGCTCCATCTTTGAATACTTCCGGAACACGGCTCTTGACGCTGCAAACTGGTACGCCAAAAATCAGGGTGCGGTCTTGACCAATCCTCCGATCCATCAGAACGAGTTCGGCGGAACTGTGGGCGGTCCAGTCGACATTCCTCACCTGTACAACGGCAAAGATAAGACGTTTTTCTTCTTCGCTTTCGATGCTTCGCGGTTCTCAGGCGCTACCAGCTATGGTACTTCTACCACGCCGACGGCTCAAGAACTGACCGTGAATGCGAACGGATACTATGACTTCAGCGACCTCAAAACCCCCATCTATGATCCCGCAACGACCGCTCCAAATCCAAAGGGGGCTGGTTTTGTTCGGACGCAATTTCCTGGAAACCTGATCCCAGCCAACCGGGTCGATTCCGTGGCCAAGAAGATCCTGGCGCTTTATCCCATCCCCAAACCTGGGTCCACCACTATTGGCGCCTTTGAGGGTGACGAGATCCTCAAGCCTGACACCTACACGGCGAAGGTGGATCGAGCTATAACTCCTGCCCAACATCTAAGCTTCGCATATGTCCACACGAAAATCCCGCGCCTCAATATAGGAAGCGCTTTTCCTATTCCACTTGCCTCCGGATACCATCAGACAGTGGCCAGCGATACAGGACGAATTAACTATACATGGACCCTCAAGCCAAACCTCGTCAATGCAGCTTATGTTGGCTATAACCGCTTTGTTAATCCGGAAACGCCAACCGGAAGCAACTCGGACTATCCTGCTCTTCTCGGCCTCAACGGTCTATCGGGCGGCCTTTTTCCGACCTTCTCACTCTCGGGCTACAGCAGTTTCGGCGATACCACAGACTCCAACAAAACTGAAAACGACTTTTACTACAAAGACCAAATGTACTGGACCATTGGCAAACACAATTTGCGCTTTGGCGGTGAATTTCGCGCGGTCCAATACAACGACCAAAGTCCCGCCACGACGACAGGATCATTCTCGTTCAAGACAAACGAGACGGGGAACCCGCAATCGCAGTCCGGCACGGGCAACGCTTTCGCGAGCTTCATGCTCGGCCAGGTCGACAGCGCGACAATCAATGTACCCTTCCCACTCTATACTCGCAAATCTTATGCTGGTTTCTTCGTGCAGGACGATTGGAAGCTGTTCCCAACCCTCACAATCAATCTTGGACTGCGCGAGGAATGGCAGAATGCTCCCAGAGAGGCTCACAACAATCAAAGCATCATTAGTCTGACAACATCCAATCCCGGCGCCGGGAATCTTCCAGGCGCGCTGATCTTCGCCGGCTCAAGCTCGTATGGAAACGGCCAGTCAACGCTGTTTAACACCGACTATTCAGCCATCGGTCCGCGAATTGGCTTCGCCTATCAGCTTGACGCTAATACGGTGATCCGCGGAGGATACGGCATATACTATACGGACTATCTTCCCGATCTTGACATCTACAATACCGGTTTTGCCGCGTCGGGCCATTTCACGAACGAGAGCGGGAGCGTCTCCCCCGTCTTTATTCTGGGTTCAGGCGTGCCAAGTTACACAACCAGCCAGACCCTCACGCCTACAGCCTTGAACGGTACAACTGGCTCGTACTATGGGGGAAATGTGGGGGCGATGCCTCGCACTCAGAACTACAGTTTAAGTGTTCAGCGTCAGATTGCATCCAACACTCTGATCGAGATCGCTTACGTGGGGGATCGCAACACGCGTCAGGTCAACCCGCATCTTGTAAATATTAACCAGTTGAATCCGTCTTACCTTTCGCTCGGCGAAGGCCTGCTGACCTCCACCGCGACGGCAGGAAATTTAGCTTCCATCGGAAAATCACTCCCGTACCCTGGCTTTAGTGGAACCGTGGCCCAAGCGCTCCGAGCTTTTCCGCAGTACAGTACGCTCACGTCGCTAGGCGCTAAAGTAGGATCATCAAATTACAATGCGGGGGAAGTTGTATTTCGCCAGCGGCTCTCGCATGGAGTGACTGCGAGCATCAACTATACCTACTCTAAGGCTCTCGGATACGAATACACCACTCTTGAGGGAAACACAGGAACGGACAATTCCGTCCAAAACTCCTTCGACCCATCCGCAGACTATACCCTCCTGCCTGGAGATACCCGCCACGTCCTTGTTGGAAACGAATCATATGTCTTGCCGTTTGGAAGTGGCCAGTGGCTGTTTCACAATGGAAAGCTGGCAAATGCACTTCTCGGAAATTGGACCCTCTCTGGTATCGAGCGCTACCAGAGCGGCTATCCGCTTTCGCTCGTGATGAGCAGCAACTCTCTGCCGATCTTCAACTACTATCAACGCCCGAATCTGGTTCCCGGTGTCGATCCTTCTTCACACACGCCCAATAGCCGTTTCAACCCCGCAACCGGCAGCAATTACTTCAACAAAGCTGCCTTTGCCGCCCCCGGCAACAGCAGTTTTGGAAACGCGAAGCCGACCTACTCCAATCTGCGGAACTATGCGGTGCTTGCAGAAGATGTGCAACTCACCAAGCAGACGCAACTCACCGAAAGGCTGACGTGGTCCTTCTATGCACAAGCATTCAACGTTGCGAATCGCCATCGATTTACTGGAATAGGCGCAGCTTTTGGCTCTAGTAGCTTCGGGGAGCCAAACGCGACCAACACCGCTCGTGCGCTGCAGTTTGGAACTCGCTTTGCTTTCTAATGGTGATGACCAGCCAGAGTGTTCAGAAGAGTGTTCCGACCTCGTCTTACCGGAGAATGGATCATGCGGTTCAGAGTAGCCCGATACGTCTTCTTCATCTCCATTATTGATCCACTAACTCTGTGGTCTCAGCAGTCTCAAGTCACAACTCCGCCTCACGTCCTGACCTGTGGTCGATCCTCTGTCGTTGAGAGTCAAGTCATATTGCAAACGAGCGGCAACGCAGGACTCGTTCCAGTCTGGACCTGGACTCCCGAAAAGAGCAAAGGAATGCCGCCGGGTCTGATCAAGAACTTTTCAACGATAGATGAGTGCAAGCCGGCAAGTGGTGGCTCAGAACTTCTCGTGACATCTTCACACGATGCTGTCGCCATCGTCTCAAGGAAGACTGGGGATACACTATTCAGCGCTAATGTCAAGAATGCTCACTCGGCAGCGTTGCTCCCTGATCATCTGATAGCCGTTGCGTCGTCCGATGCGACAGATGGAACGGGAGACCGCATTGTCTTCTTCGATCGTCGCGTCTCAAACGTCAGACTGGCTGAGTTGCCATTACATGCTGCGCACGGATTGGTTTGGGATGAAGACCGAAAGCGGCTTTGGGCCGACGGATTCGACCAGTTGGTAAGCGTCCGAGTCACACGAGACGAGACAGGGCTAGTACATGTGAGCTTTCTGAAGATCTACAACCTACCTGAATCAACCGGCCACGATTTTAGGATGAGTTCGGACTGTTCGACCCTCTACGTCAGCACCACACACCATGCCTATGAGTTTCCGATCGCTGAGGAAAAGTTCCTTCCCTACGCGCCTCTTGCGGACTTCTTGGATTTGAAGAGCTTTTCGGTTGACCCGCGATCAGGGCAAATTGTCTACACGCTGGCTGACAAAGGAGGCTACTGGACATCAACACTGCGCTTTGTTCTCCCGAAGGGAACAGCGCTACTAGAAACCCCAATCTACAAGGCGCGCTGGGTTACTGATCTTCCGCCTACTTGTGGCGAGACAGCCGTTCCTCGGTTGCCCAAGTGATTAAGAGTGGCTAATGACGGTGTTTCCCTAGTGTTCTCCCAATTCTGTGCCTCGGACGGGCTTATTCGGTCACGGTACGGCACAAAGGGATGCTGCACGCTGGCGCAACTAGCACCAAGTATTAGTGCACCAGATGTCATCTCGATGGGCGACTGTCATCATGGAGTGCACGACAATTCAACTAAATAGCTGCTAGATCACTGAGCGACGGTGAAGAAGACGACGATCTGCGTGGATGACAGAATGGTGCATCTCTTAACGGCCCTATCTCTTCTTATGCTCATACAACGAGAGAGAAGATCGCCATGACAAACAGAGATAGTAATACGGGCGTTAGTAGTGCCCACCAGCCATACCACTGTACGAAGCGTGACCGGGAAATGGTGCCCTTTCTCCCATGGGGGGTGTATGGCTGTCGATGTCGAGCGAGAGCTGGCGCAGCTGAGAGATGAGCGTGAAGCGTAGGAATAAGGGTGGATGAATGCCAAGAAGCGCTACCCTTCTTTGTTGACGGGCCAGAAATGTCGGACGACGTGACCATCTACCGGCTGAAATGCATCATTGCGGTGGCGCAGGAAGGAAGCGAAACGCGTGCGGCGTTCCGTATGCACACTACTCAGCCTGGGATAAACCGCGCGGTCCATGACGTTGAGGCAGAGGTAGGAGTGCGGATTTTTTACACCTGGCATGGAGGCTCGCGTTTGACCGATGCCGGGAAAGTATTTGTTGAAGAGGTTCTTCATTCCGTCAACCGATACGACCGCGCAGTGCAACGAGCCCAGAATGTGGCGAAGCATGAGACCGGGTTTCTCCATGTCGCATATTCGTCCTTTCTCTGCCCGGAGTTGTTGACGACCGTTACCGATCTTCATTTCGAGCGGCCCAACGATCCGGTACTCAGAATGACCAGCCTCTACACGATGGGAGTGATTCGAGGCGTACTGGAAGGCAAGTTTCAAGTCGGAGTTGGTTACCTTCCCATCCATTACGCGGAGCTTGAAACTCGAGAGCTGTTGAATGAGGATCTGATGCTCTGCATTCCGCCGCGGCATCGCCTTTTTCGGCTCGATAGTATTTCTCCACAGGACCTCGACCGGGAGCCGCTGTTCGGCGTGTCAGAACACGCGCTGCCCGATGTGAATAAAGAGATCACTGCCTATTTCGAGGTCCTCGGCATCGACCTGAACGTAATTGCACAGCCTTTCAGCTTCTATGAAGCCATCCACCTAGCGGCGGAAGGCAAAGGGATTGCAATGGTGAGCAGCGGCTGGTCGCACATGGCGAAGAATGGAGTCGCTTTCCGGCCTCTGGCGGACAGGCTGTTGACCATGAAGAGTGGAATCTTTGTTCGTCGGGACAACCGCAGTGGAGTGGTGAACGATTTTCAGAACCTGCTCTGGACAAGAACCGAAAGGCTCAGGAAGGAGCGGCAAAAGGTAACGCTCAATCCTCGACATGGGTAGGAGGACAATCATGCGCAAAACCATCTTGCTTATATCGACCGTTTTCGTTACACTCGGCGGCTGCAACAACGAGAAGATGCCGAGCGCCGCCAATTTCGCAAAGGCAATTGACCAGTACCTTGCAAACCACGGCCAGGTCTGTGCGCTGGTCGACCAAGCCTTCCCCGCGAATGTGACGCTGCCGGAACAGAAGCAGCAGACGGGGATCGGACCGCAGGCCGTGGCGCTGGAACAGGCAGGCCTGGTGCACGGGAACAATACCACGGCGGTGGTTCACGGATTGATGGATGCGTTGAGCGGCCCAACCGCGCCGCAACCCGTGAGGCGATACGAGCTAACCGACAAGGGCCGACAATACTTTCGGCAGACGCTTGTTGGCTTGGGGCAGGCGGGTGAGTTCTGCTACGGCCAGAAATCCGTCGATTCGATAGTGAAGTGGACGGAACCGGCAGCGACGGGACCGTATACGCAGAGCGAAGTCACCTATAGCTATAAGATTGTGAACCTCGCGGCCTGGGCACAGCAGCCGAAGATCCAGCAGGCATTTCCCGATATTCGCTCTACGCTTCAGGATGCGTCGAAACCGGACCAGATCGCCGGATTGGTGTTGACTAACAAGGGATGGGAAGTTCCTGAGCAGTAGCTCTACTCGAAGGCTACCGCTCTGATCTCGGTGATGCGCCGCCATCCGTCCTCGTTGGCTACGTGAACGATCACATTGATGGACCGCCTGCATTCCTCTTCCACGTCGCGCAGAGAGACGCCACAGGAAGCGCGCATGGCAAGCTGCGCCAGCCGGCGCAGCGCGTCCTCGGTATTGTTGGCATGGATGGTGGTCAACGATCCACGATGTCCGGTATTGAGCGCGTCGAGGAAAACCCGCGCCTCCGGTCCACGAATCTCGCCCACGATGATCCTGTCCGGTCTGTGGCGGAGCGCAGCCTTGAGCAGATCAGGAAATCCAACCTGGCTCTTATGGGTGTCAAGCTGCGCCTCGGCGGAGATGACATGCGGCTTACAAATGTGAAGCTCCGCTACATCTTCAAGGATCAGGATGCGGTCGCTGTCGGGGATGAAACCGGCCAACACGTTAGCAAGTGTGGTCTTGCCAGAACTCGTAGCACCGGAAATCAGTAGGTTGTCGCTATGCCGCACGGCATCGGCCAGCGTTGCAGCCTGTGTTTCCGTCAGAGTCCTTCGCTCGATCAGATCGCGGATGGTGAAATTCCGCGAAGTCAGCTTGCGGATGGTCATCAAGGGTCGGGGATTCACCACAGGCGGAATCAGCGCGGCCATGCGGCTGCCATCGGGCAGGCGCAGGTTGAGTATGGGCGAATCGGCATCGAGCTTCTTGCCGAACTTGTTGGCGATGACTTCGAGTCCGGTGGCAAGGGCATCTTCTTCAAAGCGGACATCCGGCAACGACTGAATGCGGCCCGCCTCTTCGATCCAGACGGAGCCATCAGGGTTGACCATGATCTCAGAGATGGTCTGGTTCAGCAGCAAAGGCTCGATAGGTCTGAGGAAAGGAATGATGATTTCAAAGCTCACTTCGTTATTCTCCTGGGATCGAACCCAATCCTCTCCTGCTCGAACCAGGACATCGTAATGGGCAGGAAATCCGGCTTGAGATAACAGTAGGTCGGCGGCAGAGGCGTCACGCCGTCGAAGGCGACTACAACGGCCTGAGCGTTTTGGAGATCGAAGAAGATCTTTTCCTCAAACAGCGGTTCCTTGTGCTTCTGGTACTGCTTGGAGGCCGAGACAGAGCCTTTGCTCGATGAGGTGCGGCCACTGAGCCATCCGACGTTGGCGTTGGTCGAGGACTCGGAGACGGTATAACTGATGCGTGTC
>Ga0335075_10006401_pt1 | contig 18199 bp, 15 predicted proteins | sample Lox_Sample_24_FD_206723 | JGI IMG/M metagenome (GOLD analysis project Ga0335075, IMG submission 206723) | Soil microbial communities from Loxahatchee National Wildlife Refuge, Florida, United States - Lox_Sample_2.4 | ecosystem: Environmental > Terrestrial > Soil > Wetlands | place: USA...
TTTCGTCGGTCTGCTCGGCGAACCCGGGAGCCGGCCCGGACGCGGGTGCGGTCACATCGAATTGCACCGGGTTGGCGACGAGCTCGAGTTCGCCTGCGCGCACTACATATTCGTTCGCCCGGATCTGCGAGTCGTTGGCTGCCTGCAAGGTGTCTTGCACCGGAGCCCACGGCCCGGACAGCGTCGCGAAACGTTCACTCCACTCGGCAAGCGTGTGGTTGCCGATCGCTTTGGTGAGGATCTGCACCGCCTCTGCGGTATTGGCGGCGATCTTTTCGTCGGTGTCGAAGCGCGGGTCGTCTGCCAGTTCTGGTTGGTCGATATGGCGACAAACATCCGCCCAAAACTTGCTGGCTTGCATCATCACAAAGGAGATGTAGCGACCGTCGGATGTCGCATAGAGCCCCACCAATGGGTTGATTGGCGAGCCGTGCACGCCGGGCGGGAACGCCTCCATCCGCTGCCCGAGATGCACGGTCAACGCCACCGTGTGTCCGAGCGACCAGAGCCCGCTGCCCAGCAACGAGACGTCGACGATCGACGATTCGCCGGTCCGCTCGCGTTTCAGCAAGGCCGCCGCGATCCCGCCGGCGAGGTTGGTGCCGGAAATGGTGTCGCCGTAGGCGGGTCCGGGCGGACCGACCATGCCCTCCGTCCCGGGCGGCGTAATGGTGGCGGCGGTGCCGGCCCGGCACCAGAACGCGGTCATGTCGTAGCCACCCTTTTCCGACTCCGCGCCGCGCGGACCTAACGCGCTGCCGCGGGCATAGATGATGTTCGGGTTGACCGTACGGATGTCGTCGACGTCGATGCCGAACTTCTTCCGATGAGCGGGAAGGAAACTGGTCAGGAAGACATCCGAGCGGCGGGCCAACTCGTAAAGCACTTCTCTGCCTTCGGGCACCGACATGTCCAGGCCAAGGCTGCGCTTAAGCCGGTTGGCGTGCTCGATGTTCGGGTTGGGATCACCCTCGACGCGCAACAGGCCGGTCTGCCGCAGACCGCGCTGCGGGTCACCGGTCACCGCATGCTCGACCTTGACCACGTCCGCGCCCCATTCGGCCAGCACCGCGCCCGCCGACGGGACGAACCCGTACATCGCGACCTCGAGAACGCGAATGCCGTCCAGCGGGCCCATCAGGCCACTCCCCCAACGGGCACGACTGGGACTGCAAAGGTCTTGCGCTCCAAGAACTCCTCCAAACCGGCCACCCCCATCTCCCGGCCCACGCCGGACTGCTTGAAGCCTCCGAACGGACTGTCCGCGGCGAAGTAGTTGCCGCCGTTGATGGAAAAGGATCCGGTGCGGATCCGTCGCGCCACCGCCAACGCCCGATCTTGATCGGCGCTGAACACCGCGCCGGCCAAACCGTAGATGGTGTTGTTGGCGATGCGCACCGCCTCGTCGTCATCGTCGAAGCCGATGACGACAAGCACTGGGCCGAAGATCTCTTGCTGCGCGATCTCGCTACCGGGATCGACGTTGGTCAGCAAGGTGGGCGCATAGAAGTAGCCCGGACCCATGCGCTTGCCTCCGGTGACTAGTGTGGCGCCCTCGGCGACCGCCCGTTGCACCATCGCGTCGACCTTGTCGCGCTGACGCTCGTTGATCAGCGGTCCCATGTAGGTCTTAGGATCGGCGGGATCGCCGTGCCGGACCTTGGCGAAGTTCTGCGCGACCAACTCGACGATCTCGTCGTGCTGCTTCTTCGGCACCAGCAGCCGCGACGTCAACGCACACCCCTGCCCCGCATGAGTGACCATGCTGAAAGCCGCGAACATGCTGGCATTCGCGAAGTCCGCGTCGTCGAGCATGATCGCCGCCGACTTACCACCCAGCTCGAGAAAGACGCGTTTGACGGTCCCGCTGGCCGCGGCCGTGATCCGGCGGCCGACGGGCGTCGATCCGGTGAAGGTGATGACGTCAACGTCCGGGCTGGCCGTCAGGGCTTCTCCGACAACGGCATCCGACGAGCTGAGCACGTTGACCACGCCGGGCGGGATGTCGGTGTGGTTGGCGATCAACTCCCCCAGTGCCAGCGTGACCAGCGGGGTGTCCGGCGCGCCCTTGAGCACCACCGTGCAGCCGGCCGCCAGCGCGGGTGCCAACTTGGCCAGCGCCAGCTGATTCGGGTAGTTGTACGCGATGATCGCGCCCACCACCCCGGCGGCCTCTTTCTCCACCCAGCGACGGTGCCGCATGCCGCGCGATTCGATTTCGCCGAGCTCCTCGGTCATCGGATAGTCGCGCAATAGGTCGGCGTAATACCGGACGATCTTGATCGGCTCGTCCAGCTGAGCCCCGTGGGTCAATGCGCGCGTCGCGCCGACTTCGGCGATCGTGAGATCGCGCAATTCGTCGGCGTGGTCGAGCAGCGCCTGATGCAACTGGTCGAGGCAGCGGACCCGCAACGAGACATCAGTCGACCAACTCGTCGTGTCGAACGCGCGCCGGGCGGCCGCGATGGCCGCCTCCGCCTCGTCGAGCCCGGCGTCCGGGGCGTGGCCGATCACGTCACCGGTGGCGGGGTTGACCGACGCGAAGACCTGGTCGGCGCCGACGAGCCGACCGTCGATCACCAACCGTCGGTCGGCATGCGGCTCGGAGCCGCCTTCCGTTCGGCTATCACCCACGCTGGTGGTGGCCTCCTGATGGCCCGGCTTCTCCTCAGACCGCTGCGCGGTCTGCATCGTCGCCGCGGGGTCCTGATTGCCCGGCTTCTCCTCAGACCGCTGCGCGGTCTGCATCGTCGCCGCGGGGTCCTGATTGCCCGGCTTCTCCTCAGACCGCTGCGCGGTCTGCATCGTCGCCGCGCGGTCCAGCGGTGGCATACCGGTCTCCTCGACAAGTGGATAATTTCATTCTCGCCCCGGGCGAATCTTACATTCCGACTACGAGAATTCAACCAAACAAAAGAAACGAGACCGCCATCCTCGTTACCCGTTGGTACGTCCGCAATTCTCAGCATCTTTGCAGGAAAAGTGAGGTTTCTGTGCCGCCTTGCGGGCAACTGTTCGGTGAGAGTAAGGTTCTCATAATTGGAAGGGAGATTCTTTGTGCCTGAGACCCTCTCTGCCGGGATGTCCGCGTGAGAACAGCCGTCGTCACCGGGGGCGGCTCCGGAATCGGCCTGGCCATCGCCGAGCGGCTCCGCCGAGACGGCTACCAAGTCGCGACCGTCGATGTCAAGCCGGCTGAGACGCAATTCGCCTTCACCGCCGACGTGACCGACCGCTCGCAAATCGATGCCGCGCTCGCGGGCGTGCGCGAGCAACTGGGCCCGATCACCGTTCTCGTCAACGCCGCGGGTCTAGACGGGTTCAAACGCTTCAACCACATCGAGTTCGCGGATTGGCAGCGGTTGATCGACGTCAACCTCAACGGGGTCTTCCACATGATCCAAGCGGTGCTGCCCGACATGCTGGAGGCCGGCTGGGGCCGCATCGTCAACATCTCCTCGTCGAGCACCCACTCCGGCGCTCCGTATATGTCGCACTACGTGGCGGCCAAATCCGCCGTCAACGGGCTGACCAAGTCGCTGGCCCTGGAGTACGGGCCGAGCGGGATCACGGTCAACGCCGTGCCACCGGGCTTCATCGACACCCCGATGCTGCGCGCCGCCGAGGAACGCGGCAATCTCGGCGACATCGAGAAGACCATCGCCGCAACGCCGGTGCGCCGGATCGGTAAGCCGGAGGACATCGCCGCGGCCTGCGCGTTCCTGGTGTCCGAGGAAGCCGGCTACATCACCGGCCAAATTCTCGGCGTCAACGGCGGCCGAAACACCTGAAAGGGCAATTCGTTGGGACGTGTTGAAGGCCGGGTAAAGGGAAAAACTGCATTCGTTACGGGTGCGGCGCGCGGCCAGGGCCGCTGTCATGCCGTGCGGCTGGCCGAAGAAGGCGCCGACATCATCGCCGTCGACCTGTGCCGCGACATCGACACCATCGGATACCCGATGGCCACGCCGGAGGACCTCGACGAGACCGCGCGACTGATCGAGAAGACCAGCCAGCGCGTGGTGATCGCGCAGGCAGACGTCCGGGATGCCTCGCAATTGCGTACCGCACTGGAAACCGGCCTGGCCGAGTTCGGCAAGCTCGACATCGTGGTGACCGCGGCCGGCGTCGCCGGCATGAAAGGTCAGCCGCCACTACAGGCGTGGTGCGACGTTATCGACACCAACCTGATCGGGACGATCAACGCTATTCAGGTTGCGCTGCCGCATCTTCGGGAGGGCGCCTCGATCGTAGCCACCGGATCGACGGCGGCGCTGATGGACACCTCCAAGAAGGACAGCCCCGGCAAAGACCCGGGCGGTATGGCCTACGTGCACTCCAAGCGGGCACTGTCGAGCTACCTGCACGATCTGGCCACCGAACTGTCGGTGTTCGGGATTCGGGCCAACGTCGTTCATCCGACGAACACCAATACCGACATGTTGCAGAGCGAGCCGATGTACCGTGCGTTCCGGCCGGATCTTGAAAGCCCCACGCGTGCCGACGCCGAGCCGGTTTTCGGTGTCCAGCAAGCGATGAAGATTCCGTACGTCGAGCCGGAGGACATCAGCAATGCCGTGCTGTGGCTGGCCTCGGACGAGGCCCGATATGTGACAGGTATGCAGCTGCGCGTCGACGCGGGCGGCTACCTCAAGTGGTACGACTACCGCACATAGGAGAGTTGTGAAAGTTCGCGTTGATTCGGATCGCTGCCAAGGGCACACGCTGTGCTCGATGATCGCGCCGGATTCTTTTGTGCTCGACGAAATCGAAGGCCATTCGTCGGCCGTTTCGGAAGACGTTCCGCCCGAACAGGAAGACGCCGTGCGAGAAGCCGCGCACTCCTGCCCCGAGCAAGCCATCCTCATCACGGAGAGCACATCGTGAGCATCGACGACGACATCGTGAGCGATAGCGATCGCAAGAAGAACCGATATCACTTCGACCGGCACACTCCGGAGTACCGAACCCAGTTCGAGAAGATCACCGAAGAGATCCACGCAAAGTGCCCGGTCGCCTGGAGCGAGACCTACGAGGGCCATTGGGTCGCCGGCGGCAGCCAGGCAGTTTTCGAGCTCGCCCGATGCCCCGTCGTCTCCAACGACCACGACATCAATGGCGAACGTAAAGGCTATAAAGGTATTTCGATCCCGACGGCCAAACGCGCGAGCGGGGTGCGGGGCGGCATCCTGGAAATGGACGAGCCTGAGCACCGCATCTATCGCAACGAGCTCAACCCTTACCTGTCACCGGCCGCGGTCAAGCGCTGGGTACCTTTCATCGACGACGTGACGCGTGCGTGTCTCGACGAAAAGATCGAAGAAGGCCACATCGACTTCGTCGACGATCTCGCCAACGTCGTGCCGGCGGTGCTGACGCTGGCGATGTTGGGGATCCCGCTGAAGAAGTGGTCGATGTATAGCGAGCCGACCCATGCCGCGCTATATACACCGGAGCACTCCCCCGACCTCGACCGTGTCAACGCGATGCATCGGGAGATGGGTTTGGATCTGCTGAACAACATGATCGAGATCAAGGAAAACCCGCGGCCGGGAATCGTGAACGCGCTCATTCAGATGCGCATCGACGGCAAGCCCGCTCCCGACCTCGAGATCATGGGCAATCTCGGGTTGGTCATCGGCGGCGGCTTCGACACCACCACAGCACTCACCGCCCACTCGCTGGAATGGCTTTCGCAGCATCCCGATGAACGCGAGCGGCTCAGCCGCGAGCGCGACACCCTGCTGGATTCCGCCACCGAGGAATTCCTGCGCTACTTCACCCCGGCGCCCGGCGACGGGCGGACCTTCTCCGATGACGTCGAAATCGAAGGGACGCAGTTCAAAGAGGGCGAGCGGCTGTGGATCTCCTGGGCGATGGCCAACCGTGATCCATCGGTGTTCACCGAACCCAACAAAATCATCATGGAGCGTAAAGGCAACCGGCACTTCAGCTTCGGCCTCGGTGTGCATCGTTGCGTGGGCTCCAACGTGGCGCGCACGGTGTTCAAGTCGATGCTCACCGCGGTACTCGACCGGATGCCCGACTACAAGTGTGACCCGGAAGGCACCGTGCACTACGAAACCATCGGTGTCATCCAGGGCATGCGACACCTGCCGGCGACATTCACCCCTGGCCGCCGGCTTGGCGCTGGCCTCGACGAAACCCTGGAGAAACTGCAGCGGATCTGCGACGAGCAGCAACTGGCACTGCCCATCACCGAACGCAAAGACGCCGCGGTTATCGACTGACGGTCTAGCGAGCAGGCGCAAAAGCCCCCAGAACTGCGTGTTTTTGGGGGCTTTTGCGTCTGCTCGCGCTGATCAGCCGGTGGGCAATCCGAGAACGCGCTGGGCGATGATGTTGCGCTGGATCTCCGACGTGCCGCCGGCGATCGTGCCGGAGAAGCTGCGGGCGTACCGCTCGAACCAGCTGCCGAAGTAGTGGTCGAGGTTCATCGGCTCGTACCGGCCGGTCAGCGCGGGGTGCGCCAGGCCGTCGGATCCCGCTGCCGATAAAGCATTTTCGCATGCCTGTCGTTCGGCTTCGGAGCCGAGCAACTTAAGCACCGACAGCGCGGGCACATCCTCTTCGCCGCGGGCGGCGCGGGCCAGGACCACCGAGCCGAGCAGACGGAGCGCAGACAAGTCCATCAATGTGGTGGCGTACTGGTCACGTTCGAGTGCGTTCGTGGGATGGAAGTCGGCGAGGACGTTGTCCATCCGATCGGCGAAACCCAACCACATCATCGTGCGTTCGTGCCCGAGCGATCCGTTGGCCACCCGCCAGCCCTGGTTAAGCGGGCCGACCAGGTTTTCGGCTGGAACTCGCACATCGGTGAAGAACACCTCATTGAAGTCCAGATCGTCCTGCCCGCAGATAGACGGGAACGGCCTGCGCACCACGCCGGGAGTCTCGGTCGGGATCAGCAACACGCTAATCCCCTTGTGCTTGGGTGCATCTGGGTCGGTCCGCACAAACGTCAACAGTACGTCAGCATCGTGTGCACCCGACGTCCACACCTTTTGGCCGTTGACGACGAAGTGATCACCGTCGAGGGCCGCCTTCGTGCGCAGCGACGCCAGATCTGAACCGGCGCTGGGCTCGCTCATCCCCAACGACGCGGTGATCTCCGCCCGTAGGATCGGCACCGCCCAACGCTGCTTCTGCTGGTCACTGCCGAACGAAATCAGCGATGCTGCAATGATGTTGACGCCCTGTGGGTTGAAGCTGTGGTAGATCCGCCGCCGGCACAGCTCCTCCAGATACACATACTGCTGCAGCACCGTGGCGTTGCGGCCACCGAACTCCGGCGGCTGAGTCGGCAGCAGCCAGCCGTTGTCGAACAGCAACCGCTGCCACCGGCGCGCCCAATCCGGCATGTGCGACACGGACTTCGGCCGTTCCAACGCCTCAGCCGCGGCGGCAGGCACGTGCTCGTCAAGGAAGGCGACGAACTCCGCGCGGAATGACTCGACATCGGAATCAAACGTGAGTTGCACGGTACTCCTCGGTGATCATCGCCCGGTGCTCGGCGGCCCCGCCGAGCATGAGCTCTCCTGCCTTCGCCCGCTTCAGTGCGAATTGCATATCGTTTTCCCACGTGAAGCCCATCGCGCCGAACAGTTGCAGGCCATGACGGAACACCAGCGACTGACACTCGCCCGCAGCGGCTTTCGCCATCGCGGCCGCCAGCCGTCTACGCGGATCGTCCTCGGCGATCGTCAACGCCGAGTAGTAGGTCAGTGCCCGCGCCCGCTCCACCGCGACATGCATGTCGGCAGCCTTGTGCTGAACCGCTTGGAACGAGCCGATCGGCACCCCGAACTGGTGGCGGCTGCGCACGTGATCGAGGACCAGATCCAGAATCCGTTGACACGCACCGACCATCGTCATCGCCATGCCCATCAGCGCGACATGATGCGCCCGCTCGACGTCGACGCTGACCCGCGCGGCGTCGGGTACTCGGAGTCCGTCGAACGTCAAGTCGGCGACATGCAACACCGGGTCGAACACGGCACCGCGTCGCCGAGATACCTGCGCGGCCACCTCGCCGGCGCTGACGATGAACACCGCGGCATCGGTCACCACCGCCGACCACTCGGCCCGGTCGCCGTCCAGCACGTGCTTCGCCGTGCCGTCCAAAACCCACCCATCGCCCTCCCGGTGTGCTGTCACCCCGGAATAGACGGCGGTACCGGAGGCCTGCGGGTCGAACCGGTCCGCCGCCAACGGTGCGAACTGGCTCATCGTGGCCAGGAACGGAGTGGGATCGGTGGCGCGGCCGAGCTCTTCCAGCACGATGGCCAACTCGACGGCGGTCTCGGGGTCATTCATCTCAGTCCAGCCGTGCTCCACGTAGGCCTGCCAGACCGGGGTCGGGTCCACGCCGTCTTCGGCCACACCTCGAACCAGCGCCGGCGGGCACTGCTTGCCGACGGCATCGCGCACCGTTTCCTGCCAAAGCCGCTGATCAGCGTCGAATTCCAGCAGCATGCCGGCCAGCTCCTTAGATCGGTTAACGTGCTGTGAGAATACTATTCTCTTATTAGCACAGTAACAATCTCGCCGACAGCTACCCGCGGGCGATCGTGATGTCGTCGTCTCCCATCCAGTGCACGAATCGCTGCAGCGGATACATGGCATCGTGCGGGCTGCCCAGGGCATGCGCGTTCGCGGTTCCCAGCCGGCACAGGCGCTGAGCACCGGAGCTGGCCAGCCGGTCGCGCAGTTGGGCCTTGCGCTCGTAGGGATAGACGCCGATGGTCTGGGTGGCCACGTTGACGTAGCGGACAGCGTCGTCGAGTGAGTCGACCATGACGACGTTCGAGGTCTTGTTGGACGGGAGGAACTCGACTGGCTCGTCGGACAGGATCACCAGACCGTGTCCGTCGAACCCGCCCCACACCTTGACGTCGCCCATCGCGTTCATCACCTCGACCTCGTCGCGCACCTGCGCCGCGACGGGCGGAGCAACCGCCGATGCGAAGTCACGGTCGACGCCCAGCCGCGGGGCGAGCTTGGCGCAGAGCGCCTCGACCTGATCCCGTTCGCCTTCGACGAAGGCGTACCGGCTGGCCAAACAGGCCTCCTGGTTGAACACCGTGGTGTCGGCCGCAAGCCGCTCGGCGACCTCGGCAACGGTGTCGTCGGAGGCGAATGCCTCGCGCCCGATCATCGAGATCGACGACTTGGGATCGAACGAGATCAGCTGGATACCCGGTCCCAGATAGCCGATGACGTTGTTGATCGCGTCGCCGCCACCCCAGGCGACGATCTTGTCGATGTACTGCGGCCGGTAAATGGTTCGCTCGATCGCGGTGTCGCCGCCTTGCCAGTAGACCGCCGACATCGAACGCACGACGGGGTGGCCCGGATCGATTTCGGCCATCGTGCGCAGCACCGCAACGGTTGTGAACGGATCGCTGGACGGCATCTTGAAAATGTTGACCGCCTTGACAAGTGCGCCCTGCGCGATCGACGCAACACACCCCGATGGCGCGTTTCCGGCCAACATGTGCACCATACGGGGCGGGAAGGCCCGGACCGCCAACTTGCTGCCGTGCGGGTCGACTCGTTCTACCCAGCCGTCGAGCGCATCGCGGCTGGGGAAATTCGAATCGATGATGCTCTCCAGGACGTGCCTGCTCAGGTAGTAGGGCGCCTCGCGGTAGAGGTTTTCCACCACACGTCGCGGCAGCGGATTCATCGCCGCGATCAACTCCAAACACTCTTGCAAGTACGGGTTGCGATCCAGGTGCAATCGCTCGCCGGCCTCCACCAGGAAGTCGATGATCTCGGCGAGTTTGATATCCAGCAGCGGCGGCAGCTGGGAGCGCGGCATGATCAGCGCATCGAGATCAATTGCGGGCGTGACGAAGTCAGCACCCAGGTCCCGAGAGCGGTGGCGAACCGCGTCGCCGTCAACCAAAACGCCTTGCACGAAGTGCGGCGCCGACAGCGTGGTCATGCCACACCCCGCACGTAGGCGTCGATGCTGCCCGCGCAGGTGATCTTGTCTCCACCCGGCAGGTCAGAGTAACGCGTGATATCCCGTCCGACGGTCGGGCCCTGATGGCCGCAAGCGCATTTGGCGAAGCTGACCTTGAGGCGGTCGCCGCTGATCACCCCGCCCCATCGCCCCTCGATCGAGGTGTCGAAAAACGCTGCCCGCGCCTCGACCTCGTCGGTGCCGGCATCGAGAAGCTGCTCGCCGTCGGTGTCCAACGGCAGAATGATCACCCAGGGCGAGATGTGGTAGCGGCCGGCATGGCACAGCGGAAAGGTCGCGTTGATCTCACGCATGCTGTACATGTGGTAGAGCCGCTCTTCGTCGACGTTGAACGTCTCCAGGACGTATTCGCGGTAGTTCTCCGGTAGCACGGCGCCCTTGAGCCCGCCGGCCACCATCATCGCGTTGTTGGGCTGGAAATCGTTGCCGCCGTGGCCTTTTTCTCGAATGCCTTCGGCGATCTGGTACAGGGTGGCGAACATGCCGGTCGCCAGCAGCGGCAACGAGCGGGCTTCGATGACCGCGTCGATCGCCTTCGTGGCCGAGGAATCCATGTCGGCCGCGCGCTGTGTGGCGATGCGCTCGAACTCGCTGATTTCGCTCGGGCGTGCGGTGCCGTCGGCGAGTTTGCGCCGCAAGGTGATGATGTCCACCATCGAGCCGACCGTGATCGGCTCGCCGTCGCCGAACTGGTAGGGCTCGTAACGTGTCGAGAACGCATCGACCATCGCCTGCCGTATCGCGTCTTCGCGTGGAGCGGCGAACTGAGGCCCGAGCCCGAGAAACTTGCGGTCCTCCCCACGCCGCAAACCGGTGGCCCACAGCAGCGCTTCGATATTGACTTTGGCCGAGAGCTCGATATCGCCCTCGGTACAGCTGAGCATTGCCGGCTTGCCGGTCGTGCCGCTCGAGCAGGACAGGTAGTGCCCGACGGTCTCCAACTGCTTGATCCAGTCGTCGAGCGTTTTCACCCCGTCGGTGTCCAGACCTTCGACGGGACGAGTCGAGACGGTGGCCAACCATTTGCCCATCCGGTCCCAGCGCTGATCGTTGAGCCAGCCTTCGGCATAGGTCTTGTACGTCGTGTGCGCGAACAGCAATGGCACCAGGTCGGCGGGCTTTTTGATCTCCGTCACGTTGGCCGATTCGGCGCGGTTGGCGAGTAGCCCGATCTCGCCGATCTGGCTGTGCAGTCGTTCGTTGGCCGCTTGCAGCTGAAGGGGTATCAGATCAGCGGGCGCGATATCGAAACAGTCGTCCGCCCCGACGAAGTCCACCAAGCGCTCGGTTGCAGCAGTCATCCATTAAGTAAACATCAGCGTATATTATTGTCAAGCCGCGTTCGCGTCACCTCGGCAATATGCCCCGCAAGAAGAGGCTCACCGCGTGCTTCAGATGACGCTCTTCTTGCCGCCGGCTGCGGAACACGCCGAAGTCGGCCAGCCGGGCAGGCAGGGCTTCGACCAACGCCAGAAAATGCTCAGCCGCCAGCTCGATGTCATCCACCTCGATGTCTCCCGCGGCCGCACGGCGCCGAAGCAGTTCCATGACTTGCCGCTGGCGATGCGACCACCCGAAAGTTTCGGCGCTGACTCCGAATTCGGGGAAGCGGGGCGATTCGTTCATCGCCATCCGGTGCAGCCGCACCGTGTCGGGGTCGAGTGCCCGCTTGAGCGCGCCGTGCCCGATCGCAAGCAGTGCAGCCTCAATGTCATCGTCGTCGCCGATGGCTGGAGCCGCGTCGCGCTCCACGCTGCGGCTCAAAGCCCGAGGGATGACATCGAGGAACACCGCGCGCTTGTCGGCATACCGCGCGTAGAGAGTCCGCTTCGTGATCCCGGCCGCCTCGGCGATCATCTCCATCGTCGCCCGGTCGTAGCCGTGCTCCAGAAAGGTCGCGACGGCTGCATCGCGCAACTTCTGATCGAGCTGCGCCGCCTCGGCACGCGTCGGTCGTCCTCGCCGCGCTGTTGTCACAGGCGAAAGTGTACGTGTCGGTGTACTTACTTCGACGCTAGTCGGCATCGTTCGATCAGATTGTCGCCAGCCACCCTGGTTCGCTGTACATCAGGTCGTGGCAGGTGTCGACGCAGATCAGCGTGTCGACCCCGCCGAGCGCCGAGATACAACCGCGCTGCTGGCGCACAGACAGCGCGCGGTCGCGCAAGGTCATGATCCAGGTCCGGTGTACCTCATCGGGCAGGTCGCTGCGATCCACTGCCTCGGCGATCACGCGTGGCGACTCGCCGTAAATGCGCGCCAGCGCGTACGCCCGCTGATCTTTCGACATGCCGTTGCAGAACGCGAACCGTGCTGCGGCAGTGGGCATTCCGAAAGGCTTGCTGATCCGGACGCCCAGGCGCGCCAGCGGAGCCAGCGGCCCCTTCAGCACGTCCACCACCGACAGCCCCTGGGGCGGAATGAATGCAGCCGCCAAAATCAGCTCACGCACCCGCGACGGGCCGAGCCGGGCCACCACACCGGGAACGGTGAGCCCACCCAACGAATGTCCGACGACGACAACGTCGTGGAAGCCGGCCTCGTCCACGTCGGCGACCACCGAATCCGCCCAGCCCGCCAGGGTGGCGGTGGCCGGATCCGCGGGGTGGCGCCCGCGGCCGGGTAGGTCCACCGCAAGCACGCGCAGTTCCGGCTCCTGGCAGGCCAATTCAGCGATCGTCAAATCCCAGCAGTCGGCAGCATGAGCACCGCCGTGAACCAGCACGAGATCCGGCAGTGTCATTTGGGACCGACTCTACGACTCGGGGCCGAGGCTTGACAGAAATATACACAACTGTGTACTTGTAAGTCTTGGCAATCACAGAGTCGTTCATCAACGGTGAGTCCGTGTCCTCGGCGGACTCCTACGACAACATCGACCCGTCGACCGGTTTGGCCCTGGGCCCGGTGGCGCGCGGCGGCGGGGACGAGATCGATCGCGCCGTCAGCGCCGCTCGGGAAGCATCCAAGGCTTGGCGGCAGACCTCGCCACAAGCGCGAAGCTCACTGTTGACGCGGATCGCCGATCTCATCGAAGAGCATCGCCAGGAATTGGCTGCTGTCGAAAGCGAAGACACCGGCAAGCCGCTGAGCCAGGCACGCACTGACGCTCTTGTCGCGGCCAGGTATTTCCGTTTCTACGGCCACGCGATCGACACCTACTACGGCGAAACCATCCCGCTGTCAACAGATCTGCACGTCTACACCCGGCGGGAGCCACTGGGCGTCAGCGGCCACATCGTGGCCTGGAACTATCCGATGCAGTTGCTGTCCCGGGCGGTGGCGCCCGCGATCGCCGTCGGCAACTGTGTCGTGGTCAAGCCTGCCGACGAAACACCGCGCACCGCAGTGTTGTTCGCGCAACTGGCGGTGCAAGCCGACCTGCCGTCCGGCGTTTTCAACGTGGTGACCGGTATCGGCGCCGAAGCCGGCGCCGCGCTGGCGGCACACCCGGATGTTGACCACATCGGCTTCGTCGGATCGGCTCAGATCGGGTCGGCGGTCGCGCACGCCGCGGCCGATCGCGTTGTCGCCACCACATTGGAATTGGGCGGCAAATCGCCCCAGATCGTCTTTCCCGATGCAGATCTGGCGCGCGCCGCAGATTTCACCGTCAAGGCGATCCTGCAGAACGCCGGCCAAACCTGTTCGGCCGGTTCTCGACGTACTGGTCGACATGGTGCGCCAACGTTTATTGCAGGCCACGATGGGGCCCGGCATGGAAGACAAAGACCTCGGACCGCTGATCTCCCGCAAGCAGCAGCACCGGGTGCAGTCGATGCTCGCCGAGAACGTCAAGGGCGAAATCCTCTGCGGGGGGCGGGCTCCGGAAGAGCAAGGCCTGGCCGAAGGCGCGTACTTCCTGCCGACTTTGATCGACGCCGTCGATCCGGCGTCTGCCATCGCGCAGGAAGAGATTTTCGGCCCGGTACTGACCGTGAACAGCTTCGTCGACGAGGACGAAGCGATCGGGCTGGCCAACGGCACGCAATACGGCTTGCTCGCCGCCGTGTGGACTGCCGACATCGCCCGCGCGCACCGGCTCGCTGCCGAAATCCGGGCCGGTCAGGTCTACGTCAACACCTACGGTGCCGGCGGAGGCGTTGAATTGCCCTCCGGGGGTTTCAAGAAATCCGGATACGGGCGCGAGAAGGGCTACGAGGCACTCGACACGTTCACCGCCACGAAGACCGTGGTTGTCCGGCTCGATTAGAGGAGAGGAGAGGACGATTGGACCGACCAACGTATGACAAGGGACTCGAAATACGTTGCGCTGTATTGGGCGAGGCGTACGTCAACAAGGCTCTGGCGGAGGCGGACGACTTCACCAAGCCTCTCCAGGATCTCGTCACCGAGTACTGTTGGGGCGCGGTGTGGGGACGCGACGGGCTGGCGCTGAAGACCCGCAGCATGCTCAATCTGGCCATGATTTCGGTGCTGAACCGACCGCATGAATTGCGCACCCACGTCAAGGCGGCACTGACGAACGGCGTTAGTCGCGACGAGATTCGCGAGATCTTCCTCCAGGTCGCCATCTACGCCGGCGTGCCGGCGGCGGTCGACAGCTTTCGCATCGCGCGGGAAGCGTTCACCGAATTAGACCAAGGCTAGGCAGGCGATGGTGGAGATCGGATTCATCGGCCTGGGCAACATGGGTTTTCCCATGGCGCAGCGGCTGATTCACGCAGGCCATCAGGTCATCGCATTTGACACGCGTACGGAAGTTCTCGACCGGGTCGTCGCGCTCGGCGCGCGGGCGGTGTCGTCGCCCAAAGAGGTGGCCGACTCCGCGGAGACGGTGATGGCCAGCCTGCCCACCCTGGATGCCGCACTCAGCGTGGCGACTGGCGCGGATGGCGTTATCGAGGGCTCGCGGGTCAGGCGCTACGTCGACCTGTCCACGGTCGGCAGCCGAACGGCGGTGCAGATCCATGACCTTCTGGCGCAACGAAACATCGTCGCGATCGACAGCCCGGTCAGCGGCGGCGTCGGCGGAGCCCAGAAGGGCACCCTCGCCGTGATGGTGTCCGGACCCCGCAGCGAGTACGAAATCGTGCAGCCGGTGCTCGAAACCATCGGCAGACCCTTCTACATCGGCGGGCAGCCGGGTTCGGCGCAGACGATGAAGCTGGCCAACAACATCCTGGCGGCCACCGTGTTGGTGGCGACGTCAGAAGTCGTCGTGATGGGAGTCAAGTCCGGCTTGGACGCCGGCGTGATGATCGATGTGCTCAACGCGGGCAGCGGCGGGACGAGCGCGAGTCGCGACAAGTTTCCGCGCGCGATCCTGCCCCGCACGTTCGACTACGGCTTTGCCACCGGCTTGATGGTCAAGGATGTCGGGCTGTATCTCGACGAAGCGAAAGCGCTCGGCGTCTCTGTCGAAGTCGCCGAGGCCGTTGGCCGGCTGTGGGATCTCGCGAACCGCGACCAGGGCCCCGATTCCGACTTCACCGCGGCGATCAAGCCGATCGAACAGGTCGCCGGAGTCGTTGTGGGCCAAGCCGTTCAGCGGTCGGAAGGCTAGCTCGCGGTCACCAGGGTTCGGCAGGCTCGAAGGTCCAGCCCGCGAAACATTTCGCTCGGCTCGGCCGCACGCGGGCACCCGGCGGCCGTCAGCGCCTGTGCCTTGAACGCACGCGCGGCGACGCTGAGCCGATGTTGTGCCGGGCTCATCAGCCCTTCGAGTTCGGTCGGCCAGGCCTGGCCCCACATCAGGACGTTGGTCATGCCGAGTGCGATCGTGTCCAGCACACCGTGCCGTACCCGCGCATCGCCTTGATACAGGTCGGCGGCCACTAGCAGCACGTCCGGTTCGACGGTGTGCACCTCCGACGCCAGCGCAGTTTCCAGGTCGAAGGTGGTGGCGCCGACGATACGCAGGGGCCGGTCGTCGTCGTGATCGGAGATCAAAGCAGTGACGTCGCAGCCGGCCCACGCGCGGTCGAACAGCCAACCGGCTGCCGCGCGGACCACGTCGACCACCCCGGGCGAGAGCACGACGACCCGGTATCGCACATCGCGGCTTCGGGCGTGCAAGCTTGCAGGCGCGGGTGAAGACATGAGAAAAATATACGTAGATGTGTAATTGGAAGTCCACAGATGCCTCGATTGGACTGGCGTGAACACGAAATGGACGGCGGCAGACGTGCCGGATCAGACCGGGCGCGTCGCGGTTATCACCGGAGCCAACACCGGCATCGGCTATGAGACCGCCGCGGTCCTCGCGCGCCGAGGCGCCCACGTCGTGCTGGCCGTCCGCGACATCGACAAGGGCGAACACGCTGCGGCCCGGATCACCGCCGCGAGTTCGCACGCCGACGTCGCGGTGCAGCAACTCGACCTGACCTCGCTCGCCTCGGTAACCGCGGCGGCCGACGCGATCAAAGCCGCGCACCCGCGTATCGACCTGCTGATCAACAACGCGGGCGTGATGATGACGCCGAAGGGCAGCACCGAGGACGGGTTCGAATTGCAACTCGGCACCAACCATTTCGGGCACTTCGCGCTCACCGGCCTGCTGCTCGACCATCTCTTGCCGGTCGACGGCTCGCGGGTGGTGACGATCAGCAGCCTGGGCCACCGGATTCGGGCCAGCATCAATTTCGATGACCTGCGCGCCGGCCTCGGCTACGACCGGGCGGCCGCCTATGGCCGGTCGAAGCTGGCCAATCTGCTGTTCACCTACGAGCTACAGCGCCTGCTGGCCGACAAAGCTGCGCGGACGATTGCCGTCGCGGCCCATCCGGGCGGCTCGCGGACCGAACTCGGGCGCAACGCGCCGACGTGGGTCCGCATCGGGATGACCGTCGTCGGACCGCTGATGTTCCAAAGCGCGGCAATGGGTGCGCTGCCCGCGCTGCGGGCCGCCACCGACCCGCAGGTCCGCGGCGGCCAGTACTACGGACCGAGCCACCTCGCCGAGCAACGCGGCTACCCGCGGCTGGTGCAGTCGTCCGCCGCGTCGCATGACGAGGAGCTGCAGCGCTGGCTCTGGGCGGTGTCCGAACAGTCGACGGGCGTGACATATCCCCTCTGACGAGGAGCCGATGCAGTGCCCTGAAATAGCGGCTGACACATCCGCCTGCGTGGGAGAATGGTATTATCGCTTACGAAGAACAACACTTACAGCGCATAGTCGCAATTGTGACCACTACCAGGTGCGATGATTAATCGAAATGCTTACCGGAAACCCGTTGATTGGCCATCAACGAGAATGTTAGATTGGCTAGCGTATGGCCGGCAGGCCCGACGCATTCGACGCCGCGAAGGGTGGATTAGGTGATCGAACACCCGGACGGAACCCGGACGCCGTTGATCGACGCCAGCGTCCACATCTTCTTCTCGTCCAACAAGGAACTGCGCTCGGTGATGCGCGAGCCTTACAAGAGCCGCGGTTTCCCCGACTACGAGATGGACTGGTACGGGGCGCCCGGTGGCGAATACGCGCCCAACACCGAGGGACCGGACCGTCAATACCCGGGTTCGGATCCGGAATTCGTTGGGAACGAACTGTTTACGAAGCGCGGAGTCGACGTCGCGGTCCTTCACCCGATGGGGCGCGGCATCATGCCGGATCGGCACCTGGGCAGCGCCCTGCACGCGGCCCACAACGAGATGATGGTGTCGAAGTGGCTGGAGTCCGCCCAGTTCGGTGACAGGTTTCGCGGCACCATCCGGGTGAACCCCGACGACATCGCCGGCGCCCTGCGCGAGATCGAGAAGTGGCGCGGACACCCGCGGGTGGTTCAAGTCGCCGTCCCGTTGCAGTCCCGCGAGCTGTACGGCAAGCCGCAGTTCTGGCCGCTCTGGGAGGCCGCCGCCGACGCCAATCTCCCGGTGGCGGTGCACATCGAAACTGGCGAGGGCATCGGCTTTCCCCCGACCCCGTCCGGCAACACGCTCACCTATGAGCAGTACGTCAGCTTCATGGCGCTGAACTACCTGTACCACCTGATGAACATGATCGCGGAGGGCGTGTTCGAGCGCTGGCCCAGCCTCAAGTTCGTCTGGGCTGACGGCGCCGCGGACTTCGTGACGCCGTTCATCTGGCGCATGGACACCTTTGGCCGTCCGCACCTCGAACAGACGCCGTGGGCGCCCCGGATCCCCAGCGATTACCTGCCCGGACACGTGTACTTCGTCCAGGGCAGCCTCGACGGCCCGGGCGACGTCGAGTTCGCCGGC
>Ga0335075_10006403_pt1 | contig 18191 bp, 17 predicted proteins | sample Lox_Sample_24_FD_206723 | JGI IMG/M metagenome (GOLD analysis project Ga0335075, IMG submission 206723) | Soil microbial communities from Loxahatchee National Wildlife Refuge, Florida, United States - Lox_Sample_2.4 | ecosystem: Environmental > Terrestrial > Soil > Wetlands | place: USA...
GGCCGGCGGCACCCTGCTTCTCACCAGCCGGACCCTGGCCGGCTCGGGTGCCAGCGTGCGGCTGTTGCGCACCCGGCCAGACGGCGAGCTCACGGATGTCGCCGGGATCGCCTCGCTTGCCGAGACGCCGAACCTGCCCGTTCCGAGGCCACACCTCACCTGGTCAGCCGGGCCGAGCCGGATCAGGACGGCGATCTTGCTGCCGTCCTGGCACGAGCCGGGGTCGGGCAAGCTGCCGGTGCTGTGCGATCCGTACGGCGGCCCGCACGGCAAGCGAGTGCTGGCCGCGGGCGGTGCCTTCCTGAACCCGCAGTGGTTCGCCGAGCAAGGCTTTGCCGTGGTCGTCGCCGATGGTCGCGGCACCGCAGGCCGCGGACCCGAGTGGGACCGCGCCGTGGCCGGCGACCTGGCCGGTCCGGTCCTTGATGACCAGGTCGAGGCCCTGCACTCGGCCGCTGCGGAGTGCAGTGACCTGGACCTCACCAAGGTTGGAATCCGCGGCTGGTCGTTCGGCGGGTACCTGGCCGCGCTCGCGGTGCTACGGCGACCAGATGTCTTCCACGCCGCCGTCGCCGGGGCGCCGCCGACAGACTGGCGCCTGTATGACACCTGCTACACCGAGCGCTACCTCGGGCTGCCGGAGGAGAATCCGCTGAGCTACGCCCACAGCTCGCTGCTGGCTGACGCGCCGAAGCTGACCAGGCCGCTGCTGCTCATCCACGGCCTGGCTGACGACAATGTCGCGGTTGCCCATACGCTCCGGCTGTCCTCGGCGCTACTGGCCGCCGGCCGCCCGCACAGCGTCCTGCCGCTGTCCGGCGTGACCCACATGGCCTCGCAAGAAGAGGTCGCCGAGAACCTGCTGTTGCTCCAGGTGGACTTCCTGCGCGCTTCGCTGGGTATTGACAGCCGATGAACACGCTGCTGATCGGCGGTTACTCGGGCCAGAAGGGAGCCGGTAACGGCATTACCGTGCTCGACGGCGACCTCGCCCGCGGCCACCAGGTCACCTCAACTGTCTCGGCCGACTGCCCGTCGTGGATAGCCAGGCACCCGGAACTGCCGGTGCTGTATGCGGTACAGGAAACCGCCGACGGCCATGTGCAAGCGTGGTCGCTAGCGGACGGAACGCCAGGTGAGCCGCTCGGCCGCGGCGCGACCGGCGGCGCGGAGCCCGCCCATCTCACCGTCGACAGCTCAGGGCGCTTCCTGATCACCGCCAACTACAGCGGCGGCAGCATCTCGGTGCACCAACTGGGTGCGGACGGCAGCATCGGCGGCCAGACCGACCTCGTCCGGCACGAGCGGCACGGCGAGCACGACCGCCAGGAGCAGGCGCACCCGCACATGGTCCGCGACATTGGCGGCATGCTGCTGGTGACTGACCTCGGCGGCGACGCGATCTACCGGTACCGCCTCAACCCGGGCGGAAAGCTCAGGCCGGCGGGTATCGTCGCCGCGCCGCCGGGTTCCGGTCCCCGGCACGTGCTACCGGTCGGCGATCACTATTACGTCACAGCCGAACTGAGCGGCCAGGTGCTCGGCTACGACGCCGCCGGACGGCTCCTCAGCGCGGTTCCCGCCAGCAAGGCCGACGGTCCCAATCAGCCGTCCGAGCTCGCCAGCAACGGCAGATACCTTTACGTGGCCAACCGCGGCCCGGACACAGTAAGCGTGTTCGCGCTCGACGGAGCGCCGGGAAGCCACGCTCCTCCGCGGTACGTGACCGAGGTTAAGGTCGGCGCCTGGCCCCGGCACATTGCGCTGGACGACGACCTCCTGTACGTCGCCAACGAGCGGTCTCACGAGGTGATGGTGCTGCGCATCAACCCGGCAACTGGCATCCCGGCGCACGCGCAGACGATCGAGGTGCCGAGTCCGACCGTCGTCCTGCCGTGACGGCCCATCCGGCCCGATGAACAGCCCGGTCGCGATCGACGGCGGGCGGGCGCGGGCACGCGAACTGGGGCTGGTGCCCGGCCGCCTGCCTACCGGGCCAGCCAACGCGATCTCCGATGTTCCCGGCATCCGGGTGGGGCACGCCACCGTCGTCGCGGGCGCTGACATCAGGACCGGCGTCACTGCCATCGTTCACGATGATCTGCTGATCGGGGCTGCGGCTCTGCCGGCCGGCCTCTCGGTGTTCAACGGATTCGGCAAGATGGTGGGGACCACGCAGGTGGCCGAGCTCGGCAGGCTCGAGACACCGGTACTGCTCACCGCCACTCTGTCGGTGTTCCTGGTGGCCGACGCGCTGCTCAGTTACCTGCATGAGCTGCGCTGGGGCGGCGAACAGCACGGGGGCGATGAGCCGGGCACGCTGAACCCCGTTGTCGCCGAGACCAACGACGGCTACCTGTCAGACATCTGGGCCCGGCCAATCACAGCGGACCACGTCCGGATGGCCCTGGACAACGCCGCAGCGGGGGGCCTTATAGCGGAGGGCTGCGTCGGGGCGGGCACCGGTACGAGCGCGCTCGGGTTCAAGGCAGGCATCGGTACGGCGTCAAGGATCGTGAGCCTGGCGACCGGGCCCGTGACGCTCGGCGCCCTGGTTCAGGCCAACTTCGGCGGCGAGCTCACGGTGCTCGGTACGCCGTTCCCTGCTGCCGAGGCCCTGGCCGCGGCCGGGATCGCGGATGCCGGGCACGGTTTCGGGGGGTCGTCGGGGGGCGGAGCCTCCCGACTGTCAGGGGGCTCGTGGGTCATCGTGCTGGCCACCGACGCGGCCCTCGAGTCCCGCCAGCTCGAGCGCGTCGCCAGCCGCGCGTTCGCCGGGATGGCACGCACTGGCTCGGACTTCTCCGGGCGCAGCGGTGACTACGCGCTGGCATTCAGCACGGCGGCCCGGCGAGCTACCGCTGGGCCGGACGAGCCCGTTCCCCACTCCGATCTTGACTTGCTGTTCAGGGCCGCGATCGAGGCGACCGAGGAAGCCATACTCAACTCGCTGTTCATGGCTACGACTACCAGGGGATTCCGCGGCCACGTCCGGCACGCTGTGCCGCTGGACGACGTCAGGGCACGGCTGGGGATCGCCCAGTCAGATGACACAGTCACCGGCAGATGAGCAGGCCGCAGCGGGTCCTGACCCGGAACCTGCCGTCCGGGCCGCCAGGCTTGCCCCGGTTTGATTCTGCACCTTGGTGAGGGTACGACCTGTCGGTCAGGATGAAGTGGGTACCAGGGGACACGATTAGGTACCGTAACGGAGTTCGTCCGGCTTTGCGCCGCCCGCCCAGTCGCGGCCGTCCGGCGATCGCAGTGCGGAAACGGTCGTATGTAGTGAGTCTCACACGCTCGCAGGCCCCGCCTCTGGCCTGCGAGTGGTATTCAGTGGAATAGGGTTTTCCCGCAACGCGAGCCCGCGTGAGACCCGGCCGTTCGCCCTTATTTCCGGGCGGCTCCCGGAAACCCACAAGCGGGACCGGAGCGATCCCAGTGAGTTCCAGGGCGGAGACGTCGACGAATGACGCAAATATCGGATGCGCCGGCTAAGACTCGGGCGCAGATCAGCCAGAACACCCTGCGCACCGACCGCTGGTGGGAGCAGCCTGCCCTCGTGGCCACCCTGCTGACCATCTGGGTTGCCTACGCGACCGTGCACGTGTTCATCGGCAAGTGGTACTGGGTGCCGAAGTACCATTACCTGACGCCGTTTTACTCGCCGTGCGTCAGCGCCGAGTGCGTCCCCGGCTCGTCCAGCCTCGGTACCTGGATCGGCCATCTGCCGCCGATCATTCCGTACGCGTTCGTGTCCCTGCCGTTCGTGCTGGGATTCCGGCTGAGCTGCTACTACTACCGGCGTGCCTACTACCGCGCGTTCTGGCGTGCGCCAGCTGCCTGCGCGGTACGCGAGCCGCACGAGAAGTACACCGGTGAGACCCGGTTCCCGCTCATCATGCAGAACCTGCACCGGTACTTCTTCTACATGGTGATCCTGATCTCCATTCTGAACACCTACGACGTTATTCAGGCCTTCCATGGCGGGAGCGGCGGCATCGGGTTCGGCCTCGGCACGCTGATCATGCTCGTGAACGTTGTATTCCTGTGGGCTTACTCACTGTCCTGCCATTCCTGCCGGCATATCACCGGCGGCAGGCTGAAGCATTTCTCCAAGCACCCGATCCGGTACTGGATCTGGAACCGGATCTCGCGGCTGAACGCCCGGCACATGCAGCTGGCGTGGACGACGCTCGGCACGCTGATGCTTACTGACCTGTACATCTGGCTGGTGGCGGCACACGTGTTCAGCGACTTGCGGTTCTACAACTGAGGCAGGCATGACAATGACTGACATCCAGCCCCGCGCTGACGAGCCCAGCGATATCCTGCGGCTTCCCTACGACGTCGTCGTCATCGGCGCTGGCGGCTCGGGCCTGCGGGCAGCCATCGAGGCGCGGGAGGCCGGGAAGCGGACTGCCATCATCTCTAAGTCGCTGTTCGGCAAGGCGCACACCGTCATGGCCGAGGGCGGCTGCGCCGCGGCTATGGGCAACGTCAACCCGAACGACAACTGGATGGTGCACTTCCGCGACACGATGCGCGGCGGGAAGTTCCTGAACAACCCGCGCATGGCCGAGCTGCACGCCAAGGAGGCCCCGGACCGGGTCTACGAGCTGGAGGCCTGGGGAGCGGTGTTCGACCGCACCAAGGACGGCAAGATCAGCCAGCGGAACTTCGGCGGCCATGAGTACCCCCGGCTTGCTCACGTCGGCGACCGGACCGGCCTGGAGATGATCCGCACCCTGCAGCAGAAGGTCGTCGCGCTGCAGCAGGAGGACGCGGTCTCGCACGGCGACCCGGAGGCGATGATCAAGGTCTTCGCAGAGACCACGATCACCCGGCTGATCAAGGACGGCGAGGGCCGGATGGCCGGCGCGTTCGGCTACATCCGCGAGACCGGCCAGTTCGTGGTGTTCGAGGCACCCGCGATCGTCCTGGCCACCGGCGGCATCGGCAAGACCTTCAAGGTCAGCTCCAACTCCTGGGAGTACACCGGCGACGGCCATGCGCTCGCGCTGCTGGCCGGCGCCAAGCTGCTGAACATGGAGTTCGTCCAGTTCCACCCGACGCACATGGTGTGGCCGATCTCGGTCCGGGGCCTGCTTGTCACCGAGTCAGTCCGCGGCGACGGCGGGGTGCTGCGCAACTCTGAGGGCAAGCGGTACATGTTCAACTACGTGCCTGATGTGTTCCGCGCGCAGTACGCCGAGACCGAGGAAGAGGCCGATCGCTGGTACTCAGACCCGGACCATAACCGCCGGCCGCCGGAGCTGTTGCCACGCGATGAGGTAGCGCGGGCCAACAACGCCGAGGTCAAGGCGGGTCGCGGGTCACCGCACGGCGGCGTGTTCCTGGACATCGCCTCGAGGCTCCCGGCCGAGGAGATCCTGAGCCGGCTCCCGTCGATGTACCACCAGTTCAAGGAACTGGCCGATGTCGACATCACCAAGGAGCCGATGGAAGTCGGCCCCGCCCAGCATTACGTGATGGGCGGCGTAGAGGTCGATCCGGATACCGGCGAGTCCTGTGTGCCGGGCCTGTTCGCGGCCGGCGAGGTGTCTGGCGGGATGCACGGCTCGAACCGGCTGGGCGGCAACTCACTGTCTGACCTGCTGGTCTTCGGCCGCCGGGCTGGCCTCGGCGCAACCGACTACATCGGGCGGCTCGGTCCGAAGTTCCCGGTGCCGGACGAGGGCGAGATTGCGGCGGCGCGAGTAGAGGCGCTTGCGCCGCTGGAGCGACCGGGCGGCGAGAACCCGTACTCGGTGCACGCCGAGGTCCAGGAGACCATGAGCAACCTGGTTGGCATCATCAGGACCGAGGCCGAGATTAAGAAGGCCCTGGCGGAGCTAGACGAGCTCGGCACCCGGGCGGTCGAGGTATCAGCGAGGGGCGGCAGCGCATACAACCCCGGCTGGCACCTTGCACTCGACCTGCGCAACATCATGCTGATGGCCCGGTGCGTCGCGACCGCCGCCCTTGAGCGCCAGGAAAGCCGCGGCGGCCATACCCGCGACGACTACCCGGGCATGCGGCCGGAGTGGCGCAAGGTAAACCTGGTCTGTGGGCTCGAGGGCGACGAGATCACGATTACCCGGCAGCCGACGCCGCCGATGCGCGATGACCTGATCGCCCTGTTCGACCGCGCTGAACTGAAGAAATACCTGACCGAAGAGGAGCTCGCGGCCCTGCCCACCGAGGCCTCTGCTGTCGCGTCAGTCGCTAGCGAGGAGAGCCACTGATGAGTTACAAGGCAGCGCTGCGAGTGTGGCGCGGCGATCACGGTCAGGGCGACCTTGCCGACTACGCGGTCGAGGTCAACGAGGGCGAGGTCGTCCTCGACGTCCTGCACCGGCTGCAGGCCACCGAGGCGAACGACCTGGCCATCCGGTGGAACTGCAAGGCAGGCAAGTGCGGCTCGTGCTCGATGGAGATCAACGGGCGGCCACGGCTCGCGTGCATGACGCGGATGTCCACGTTCGCCGAGGACGAGGTGCTGACCATTACGCCGCTGCGTACGTTCCCGGTGATCAGGGACCTGGTCACCGACGTGTCGTTCAACTACGCCAAGGCGCGGGAGGTCCCGTCGTTCACCCCGGACCCGTCGGTCGGGCTCGGCGAGTTCCGGATGCAGCAGGTAGACGTTCAGCGCTCGCAGGAGTTCCGCAAGTGCATCGAGTGCTTCCTGTGCCAGAACACCTGCCACGTCATCCGTGACCATGCCGATAACGAGAACGCGTTCGCCGGGCCGCGGTTCCTGATGCGGGTGGCTGAGCTGGAGATGCACCCGGCTGACACCGCCGACCGGCGCGACCTCGCGCAGGAAGACCTGGGGCTCGGCTATTGCAACATCACCAAGTGCTGCACCGAGGTTTGCCCCGAGCACATCAAGATCACCGACAACGCCCTGATTCCGATGAAGGAGCGGGTGGCAGGGCAGAAGTACGACCCGCTGGTCTGGCTCGGCAGCAAGATCTCCCGTCGGCCGCGCGGCACCAGCACCACCCCGAAAGTGCCCGGCAAGCAGTCCTGAACTCCCCGCATGCGAACCGTCGGCCCGCCCGGAGATTCTGGGCGGGCCGCGCTTCTATCGGGCTCGGAGGCACATCCTTAGGCGGTCTTGCGATGGTAGGTGGCCAGGGCGAGGACGTACGCGACGATGAGGATGCCGCAGCACCAGGCGAGCGCGGTCCAGATGCCGGTGCTGACTGGCTGTTGTGCGAGCAAGTCGCGGATGGTGTTGACGATGGCGGTCACCGGCTGATGGTCAGCGAACGCGCGCACCGGGCCGGGCATGTTGTGGGTGGGCACGAATGCCGAGCTGATGAACGGCAGGAAGATGAGCGGGTAGGCGAAGGCGCCCGCGCCGTCCACGGACTTGGCAGTCAGACCCGGGATGACGGCAATCCACGTCAGCGCCAGGGTGAACAGGATCAGGATGCCGGCGACAGCAAGCCACGCCAGCACTCCCGCGCCTGAGCGGAATCCCATGGCAAGGGCAACGAGCACGACAACCACCAGCGAGATCAAGTTGGCGACAAGCGAGGTCAGCACGTGCGCCCACAGCGCGCTGGAGCGCGCGATCGGCATGGACTGGAATCGCTCGATGATCCCGCCCTGCATGTCGGTGAAGAGCCGATAAGCGGTGTAGGAGATGCCCGAGGCGATCGTGATGAGCAGGATGCCGGGCAGCAGGTAGGTCACATACGAGCCCGATCCGTGCTTGATCGCGCCGCCGAGCACGTAGACGAACAGCAGCATGAGGGCAATCGGCATGATCGCGGTCGTGATGATGGTGTCCGGGCTGCGGGTGATGTGGCGCATGGTCCGGCCCAGCAGGACGGCGGTGTCGCCGAAGAAATGCTTAGTCATCGTTATTCCTTAGGTGTGCGTCGTTGCTAGCTCGAGGTGTGCGTCGTTGCTAACCGGCTGTCGTTGCCGCCGGTTCTGCGCCGTCGTTCTTGGCCGCACTGTCGGTACCAGAACCGCCGTCGCCGATGATGGCGAGGAAGATCTCTTCGAGGGTTGGCTGCTTCTCGACGTATTCGACTGTGGCGGGCGGGAAGAGCTGCTTCAGTTCGGTGAGGGTGCCGTTCGCGATGATCCGCCCCTGGTGGAGTATGGCGATCCGGTCGGCGAGCTGTTCGGCCTCGTCCAGGTACTGGGTGGTGAGCAGCACCGTCGTGCCCTGCCCGGCGAGCTCCCTGACGGCCTGCCACACCGCGATGCGCCCCTCCGGATCGAGCCCGGCGGTCGGCTCGTCCAGGAAGATCACCGGCGGATTCCCGATGAGGCTCATGGCGATGTCCAGGCGACGGCGCATGCCTCCGGAGTACGTCGCTACCCGCCGCCCGGCCGCGTCGGCGAGCTGGAAGCGGGCCAGCAGGTCATCCGCGATCTGGCCGACGTCCTTTAGGTGCCGCAACCGGGCAACCAGCACCAGGTTCTCCCGCCCGGTGAGGGTTTCGTCCACGGCTGCGAACTGCCCGGTGAGGCTGATGGACTCCCGGACGTCCGCCGGTTGCGCGGCCACGTCGAAGCCGTCGACCGCGGCCGTCCCGGCGTCGGCCTTGAGCAGCGTGGACAGGATCTTCACGACCGTGGTCTTGCCCGCGCCGTTAGAGCCGAGCAGGGCGAAGATGCTGCCCTGCGCCACGTCGAAGTCCACGCCGCGCAGCACGCGGAGCTTCTTGTACGACTTCTCTAGGCCCTGAACGCGGATCGCGTGGGCCGTCAGTGCTGTCATTGGAGCATCCCTTCGCTTCCGCTGTCTTCTCCAGCGGCGTGCTTGATGGCGTCGGTCAGCCGGTCCCGCTCTCGGGTGATCCATCGACCTTGCGGATAGTTCTCGAGGAACGCGTCGGCGAACTCCACGGGGTCCGCCCCGACGATCTCGCGGATCGGGGTTCCGTTCGCCGCAGCCTGCTCGAACAGGTCGGCAAGGTCCTCCATCATCGACAGGCTGCCCTCGGCCGTCCCGCCGCCGAAGTAGTACGAGTACCGCTGCAGCGCATCGATCGCCTCGTGATACTCCGCGGGAAGCTGGCTTATGCGCGCCTTGTACTGCCGGTAGCGCCGCTTCTGCTCAAGCGGGCCGTAGACGGTCTCTATGAGCTTCGTCCACCCTGTGGCCATGTCTATCTGCCTCCTTCACGGAGCTGTTCGAGCCGTTCAGTGAGGAAGCTCCAGGTCCGCCAGAACTCCTCGAGATACTCGCGTCCCTGGGCGTTCAGGGAGTACACCTTGCGCGGCGGCCCCTTCTCGGACGGGACCTTCTGCACATCGACTAGGCCGCGCTGCTCGACCCTGATCAGCAGCGCGTAGACCGTTCCCTCCGCGATGTCGGAGAAGCCCTTGTCCCGCAGCCATGCCGTGATCTCGTAGCCGTAGGCGGGCTGGCCGGACAGGATCGCGAGCACGATGCCTTCCAGCGTCCCCTTGAGCATCTCCGTCAGCTGCTTGGCCATGGAACACCTCCTCCCTGAGCTACTCAGTGTTATTGACTACCGGTATAAAGTATCACTGACTACCGGTACTTAGCAAGACAGAATAGTGAGGTAGCAGGCCAGCACCGCAGACGCGCGGGTGTGGGGGCGCGGGTTACCTCGAACAGGGCAACTCGTCGTTAATTACCGTTATGACCGCTAGAAGAGACGGCGGACCTTAATGCTCTGATCACGAACAAGGCCGTATCCTCGCATCTGCGGTCGCCGGCTCAACTGGGTCGGTGTCTTTGTCAGCGCTGGTCCGGGCCAGGCCACCGGGGGGGTGGACTGGGCTCACCCTTGCGACAGCAATCGCTACTCTTACTAGCGCGACCCCGCCCGGCGAAGTGAAAGGCTGCTATGTCTCACCCGTTGATGACGTACCCGGAGGCGATGGTCGTCGGCCTGATCCAGGGCGTCACCGAGCTGTTCCCGGTCTCCAGCCTCGGCCACAACGTTCTGATCCCCGCCCTTGTCGGCGGGAGCTGGGCTCAGGACCTGAACGTCGCCAAGCCGGAGTCGCCTTACCTGGCATTCATCGTCGGCCTGCACGTCGCCACGGCGATCGCGCTGCTGATCTACTTCTGGCGCGACTGGGTTCGGATCATCCGCGGGTTCTTCACCTCGATCCGAGACCGCGACATCACCACCGCTGACCAGAAGCTCGCGTGGATGATCATCGTGGCGACTATCCCGGTCGGGCTAGCCGGGCTGCTATTCGAACACCCCTTCCGAGTGCTCTTCGGCAAGCCGATCCTGGCAGCGGTGTTCCTGGTCGTGAACGGCGTGATCTTGTTCGCCGGGGAGAAGTTCAGGACGAAGAAGTCGCTGCAGGCGGATAAGCAAGTAGCCGAGGAACGGCGGCTGGCAGCGGCACCCGCCCAGGAGCTCCAGCGCGAGCCGGCGGCTGGCGTCGCGGCGTTCGGCCTGGCGGCTGCCGGAGATGGCGGCGCAGCTGTGGCGCCGCCGCCCCGCAGACCGGGTCACGGCAGTCACGCCGCGGCCAAGCCGGATCCGAGGACCTTGCGAGCCGCGGAAAGCGCGGCGGCAGTCCGCGCGGACAGCCGGCTGTCGAAGCTGGACTACCTGCAGGGCACCATCATCGGAGCGGCTCAGATCCTGGCGCTGCTGGCGGGCATCAGCCGGGACGGAGTGACCATGGTCGCCGGCATGTTCCGCGGCCTGTCACGCGAGGACGCGGCCCGGTTCGCGTTCCTGCTGGCCACTCCCGTCATCCTCGCGGCCGGTGCGCTCAAGATGAGTGACCTGATCAACCTCGGCCACGGGATCTACGGTCCCATCCTGGCCGGCAGCGTCCTGTCCGGCATCGGCGCGTACGTCTCCGTGCGCTACCTCGTCAGGTACTTCCAGACCCGGACGCTTACCCCGTTCGCCATCTACTGCATTCTGTTCGGCGTGGGCAGCATCATCTACCTCAAGGTGAAGTGAGACTCCCCCCGCAGCGGCTCATGACGGTCAGCTCGGCGCCTCGCCGGTGGCCGCCTCGCCGATAGCCCGCCGCCCACGGCAGGCACTCGCGCATATTGTCACCGACATCCATGCGATTTCCTGCGCTCGGCGGACTGATTTGCGCCTTTTGCCCGCAGGAAACCACATGGATGTGCCGACTGGCTCAGGTGGCCGGTCGGCCAACCCGGTAGCCGCGTGACCAGCGGCCGGAGGTTCCTCGGCTCGCGATAACCCCATGTGCACAGAGTGACCTAGTGGTCCGGGATTGTCGGTATTCTTCATATATGCCAGAACACCCCGTCTCGCTCTCCGCAAACAGTCTTAGGCTGGTCGGCCACGTCGGCCAGGTAACCCTGGACCGGATCCAGGAGGGCAGCGTGGCCTGCCTGGCCGACTTCGATCAGCACGTGGCCGCCGTGCGGGCCGAGCTGACGGTCGCCTGCGACCTGCCGTCGGAGGTCGCTGCTGCCAAGATCGGCCGGGCCGCGGACCGCGGGGCTACCAGAGCCTCCAGGACGCCCAAGGTCTCCGGGACGACCAAGGTCTCCGGGGTGGGGCGGGCGGCGGCAGTGCCGACGCCTCCGACCGGCGCCGATGTGAGCTGCCCAGACGTGCCGTTCGCCAGCAGTGCACTCTGTGCTGCGCCGGTGCTGCCGCGGATGCTCCTGCTGCATTACGCGTGCGGATTCGTCGAGGCCGCCGTCTGCGAAGGCTGGCGGCCGGCAGTCACCAGTCGCGGCAGCGACTGGGAGTCGATGCGGCTCGCCGCCATCTGTGACCTCATTGCCCAGGCGGAGGCGGCTGCCGCACTGCATCCAGATCTACGGGCCCTCAGCTAGCGATAGGTCGCTGAACCGGAGCTAACCCAGGATCTCAAGCTGGCCGTCGCTGAGCCAGCCGAGATTCAGCTCGCTGGAGACTCGGCGGTAGCTGCTGGCACGGCCCGCGATGGGATCGCTTCGGCGGCCGCGGACTCGGCCGACGGCAGCACAGTCCCGGCCGGCCGGAACAGGTAGTTGCGGCCTTCCGTGCCGACTCGATCGGCCTCGCGCCAGCTGCGCTGCCAGACGTGCATGGTGTAGCCGCGCTGAGTGAGCCAGCCCACAATGTCGTCCGGGCCATAGTCGTACCGGTCGGTGTGACGGGCCTCGATCTCGACGAGCAAGGTCGGCCGGAACGCCTCGATCGTGGCTTTCCCGCCTTCGAGTATCTGCAGCTCCGCACCTTCGACGTCGATCTTGATAAAATCTACGCGCTTCATTCCGACGCGCCGGCACAGGCCATCGAGCGTCTCAACCTCGACTTCGACCCGCGAGTGTCGCCGGAACTCGGTGTTCGAGCCAAGCCCGTTGGCCTTGAAGTCCAGGAAGGACCGGCCGGTGACCCGCACGAACCGGGTGGCCGGAACGCTCATCATGCCGGTACCCGGCTCACGGCCCAGGGCCAGTGAATGACGGCGGACGTTCGCAGCTGATCTCGTGCCGAGCAGGCGGCTCCACACCGGGTGCGCGAAGGTCAGCGGCTCGATGCTGTGTACCTCACCGGTTTGGCCGACGAGGCGGGACAGCGCCAGCGTGTACAGGCCAGCGGCTGCGCCGACGTCGATGCAGACACTTCCGGGCCCGACCAAGCCCGCCAGGCCAAGGATCTCGGGTTCGACGTACTTGGTCCTGCGGGCTAGTAGCCGCACCACCGGATCCGCCAGCGCACTCTGGTCAATCGCCATGAGCCGAGACTAGAGGGCTGGCGGACCACTTGAGCACATAACGAATCAGCGTGTTGTGAAGGTCTCAGGTCAGCAGCGCTGTTTTTCTCGAGCGTTCCCGAGCTTTTCTCGAGCGTTCCCGGGCTTTCTCTAGCCTTTCCGGAGCCGCGACGGCCGATCCGACAGCTATTCCGCGCGAGACCGCCGCGCACGCTGACGGCCGCGCTCCTTGGCATCCAGGATCGTCTTGCGCATCCGGACCGCTATCGGAGTCACCTCGACGCACTCATCGTCGGCGCAGAACTCCAGCGCCTGCTCGAGGCTGAGCAGGCGCGGCGGGATCAGCCGCTCTAGCTCCTCACCCGCTGACTGGCGAATGTTGGTGAGCTTCTTCTCCTTGGCGATGTTGACGTCCATGTCGTCCGAGCGCGAGTTCTCGCCGACGATCATGCCCTCGTACACCTCAGTGCCCGGCTCGATGAACAGGCTGCCGCGCTCCTGGAGCGCGAACATCGCGTACGCGGTAGCCGCACCGCTCCGGTCCGCCACCAGCGAACCTGACGGGCGCGCCCGCATGTCGCCGAACCAGGGCTCAAAGCCTTCGAAGACGTGATGCGCGATGCCGGTTCCGCGAGTCTCGGTCAGGAACTGGGTGCGGAAGCCGATCAAGCCACGGGCGGGCACGGTGAAGTCGAGCCGGACCCATCCGGTGCCGTGGTTGGACATGTTGTCCATCCGGCCCTTGCGGACCGCCAGCAGGGACGTGACGGTGCCTAGGTACTCTTCCGGGCAATCGACCGTCAGGCGCTCGACCGGCTCGTACAGCTTGCCGTCGATCTCGCGTGTCACCACGTTGGGCCGACCAACGGTGAGCTCGTAGCCCTCACGCTTCATCGTTTCCACTAGGACGGCGAGCGCGAGCTCACCACGACCCTGCACCTCCCAGGTGTCAGGCCGCTCGGTCGGCTGCACCACGATGGAAACGTTGCCGATCAGCTCGCGGTCGAGCCGGTCCTTCACCATCCGCGCGGTGACCTTCGAGCCCTTGGACTTGCCGACGAGCGGTGAGGTATTGACGCCGATCGTCATCGAGATGGCCGGCTCTTCGACCGTGATCAGCGGCAGCGGCCGCGGGTCGTCCGGGTCGGCCAGCGTCTCGCCGATCATGATGTCGGCGATACCGGCCACGGCGACGATGTCGCCAGGTCCCGCGGACTGGGTCGGGACCCGCTCCAGTGCCTCCGTCCGGAACAGCTCCGTGACCTTGACGCGCTCAATCGAACCATCCCGGCGGCACCAGGCCACCTGCTGGCCCTTGCGGATCTCACCGCTGAACACCCGGCACAGCGCGATCCGGCCCAGGTACGACGAGGCATCGAGGTTGGCGACATGCGCGCGCAGCGGAGCCGCCGGATCATACGTCGGAGCCGGAACCGCCTCCCGAAGCACGCCGAACAGCGGCTCCAGGTCAGGCGAGTCAGGCAGCGAGCCATTCTCCGGCCGGTTCAGCGACGCCCGGCCGGCACGAGCCGAGGCGTAGACGATCGGAAAGTCGATCTGGTCCTCGGTCGCGTCCAGGTCCAGGAAGAGCTCGTAGCAGGCATCCACGACCTCGGCGATCCGGGCATCCGGCCGGTCCACCTTGTTGATCACGACGATCACCGGCAGTTTGGCCTCGAGGGTCTTACGCAGCACGAACCTCGTCTGCGGCAGCGGTCCCTCGCTTGCATCGACGAGCAGCAGGACGCCATCGACCATGGCCAGGCCGCGCTCTACCTCACCGCCGAAGTCAGCGTGTCCTGGGGTGTCGATGATGTTGATGGTCATCCCGCCGTGCCGGACCGCGGTGTTCTTGGCCAGGATCGTGATGCCCTTTTCGCGCTCCAGGTCGCCGGAGTCCATGACGCGCTCCGCCACCTGCGCGCCTGCCCGGAACGCGCCGGACTGCCACAGCATGGCGTCGACCAGCGTCGTCTTGCCGTGGTCGACATGGGCCACGATCGCGACGTTGCGCAGATCGTCGCGCGTGGCAAGCGCCGGGCTTTCGGTGAGAGGGCTGGCAGGCATGGCGGAGAAGCTCCGGTAACTGTGGGAAGCGCCGGGATTACGGCTCGCCGTTAATTCTAGTCGGTCCGGCGCAGGCGATGAGCAGCGCCAGCCTGGGTGGCTTACCTGGCGGTGACGACTGGCAGAGTAATAATATAGAAATTTTGTTCGAGTAGCGGTAAGCTGCGGGCGTGGCGGCAGCGTTCGTACCCACCGGGTGGCCCGACGGCGTGCACCCACCGGGCAGCCCTGGCTTCGAGCAGACGGCGGTGAACTGGCTACTCGATGTAGTCCCGCCGGACTACCGGCTGCACGGCGTCCTGGTACGCCACCCGGTAGCGCTGGCGACGCTGGCTCGTCATCATCTCGCCGCATGCGTCGAGGGTGCCCGGCAGGGATACCGCAGCGCTCGCGCGGAGCTCGGCAAGGACCTGCCACCCAGCGGCCTGGCCGCGGTGCTGGCGGCGTACCAGGCGGAGGGCAGGCGCCTCGTCGCGACCGCCCAGGCGGTCGACCTAGTGGGCCGCGCCCTGCGCGGCGAGAGGTTCGTCCCGCAGTTCGGCGGCTCGCCCGACAAGCGCCGCGCAGCTCCCCCGACCGATGGCGGCGCAGCTCCGGCAACCGGCCGCGGCGCAGCCCCGGCTACCGACCGCGGAGGCGCTCGATGACCGGGGCGAACGTCCGCATGAAGGGCTCGTGCACGGTCACGTAGGAGAAGCCCCATCGCGCGCGGCTGGCCCGCAGCTGATCGGCGATCTCGTCCACCGTGCCGATCAGCACGTACGGCGTCTCGAGCGTCTCCTCCGCGGTGAGCACGGCACTCTCGTCGATAGCGCTCCCCGCAGTGGCCGCGGCCGCCTCGGCGGCTTCGCGGTGCTCGGCCGCTAGCTCCTCGGCCGCGGCCCGCCGGTGCTCGGTCACGACCACCGCCTGCACTAGCAGGTGCCACTCGATGTCGGCCGCCCGGCTGCCCGCGCAGGCCCGGGCGAACTTGACGCGCTCATCCACATCCGCTGCGGTCGCCAGCCGGAACGTACCCAGCGGCTGGCCTTTCACCTGGTACAGGCCAGCCACGCCGACAATCTGCGCATGTTCCGCCGCTATCCGCAGGACGGCGTCGCTGGTCCCGCCCACCAGCAGCGGTGGGCCGAATCCGCCGAACCCAGCATGCTGCACCGGCTTGGGACCGGACCGGCCGGCCCGCAGCCGCGGGAACTCCGTGGTGAAGTACCGCTGCAGCTCGCTGATCATCTCCTGCAGCTTGTCTGCCCTCTCGGCTGCGCCCAGCCAGTCGATGCCAGCCGCGTCGAACTCCCATTTCATGTGGCCGGATCCGAGACCAAGCTCGAGCCGGCCGTCGGTCAGGATGTCCGTCGTTGCGACGTCCCTGGCCAGCAGCGCCGGATTCCAGAACGGCACGTTGAGCACCAGGGTGCCGATTCGCAGCCGCTCGGTGGCCTCCGCTGCCGCGACAAGCAGCGGGAACGGCGCTGGCACGCCTAGGTGATCAGCACAGAAGACCGTGTCATAGCCGTACTGCTCAGCCTCGCGGCATTCATCGACGAAAGCCTGCCGACTGGTGATGCCGAAGAAGTTGAAGGAGAACCGGAATTCATGCATGCCATAACCTTGCCGAGCGATGCGGTTGCCTGTCAGCCACTCTGCTTGCAGCAGACAGGCAGTAGACCGACAGCCGCCACTGCTAGGGCTTGCGCCCCATCGCCGCGTACATCGGTATCACCTGCTTGGGATCAGCGAGGGCGCGCCACTGCGGCAGCGGCACCAGGCCCGGCTCGACGAGTTCAAGGCCGTCGAAGAATCTCTCGAACTCCGTCCGCGTCCGCGGCGTGAACACGTTCGGACCGAGGCGCGCGTTGTACTGTGCAGCGCCGGCGATCATCTGCTCGGTCTCGATGTCCCTGGTGGTGTCCGACACCACCAGGTAGCTGCCCGGCGACACGGCATCGATGAGCGTGGAAACCATCTGATGCGGGCCAGCCGTGTCCGGCACGTACTGCATGATGCACAGCAGCATGACCGCAATGGGCTTGCTGAAATCCAGTGTTGCGGCGGCCTCGCGCAAGATCGCGTCGGCGTCCCGCAAATCGGCGTCGATGTAGGCGGTCGCTCCCTCGGGCGAGCTAGTCAGCAGTGCTCGGGCGTGAGCGAGCACGATCGGGTCGTTATCCACGTACACGACGCGGCTCTCTGGCGCAATTTCCTGAGCTACCTGATGGGTGTTCTCTGCGGTCGGCAGGCCCGTCCCGATATCGAGGAACTGGCGCATCCCCGCCTCTGCCGTCAGGTACTGCACAGCCCGGCGGAGGAACGCGCGATTCGCCCGGACGGACGGCAGCACATTCGGGCTGATCGCGATGAGGCCCTCGGCGGCTTCCCGGTCGGCCTCGTAATTGTCCTTGCCGCCGAGCAGATAGTCATAGACCCTGGCCGGGTGAGCGACTGAGGTGTCGAATGACGACTTCCCGGCCGATCCATTCGGGGCATCGCCGTGCTGCTCTGCTGCCGAAGCGCCCGGCATCGTCACTGTCGTGTGCCTTTCTGGGATACACGTCTTCGAGCGCGCCAAGAATGGCGCGATAATTGGCGAGATAAACAACGCAAACGTATCACCCAGGCCACGGCTGACGCCGCTCGTGAGCCAGTCAGCTCGCGGGCGCAGCCCAGCCGGTGCCAGCCACGTACTCCCGCAGGATCTTCGCCGGAACGCCGCCCACAACCGCGTAGTCAGGCACCTTCCCACGGACCACGGCGCCCGCAGCAACCACGACGTTCTTGCCGATTACCGCGCCGGGCAGGATGACCGCGCCGGTGCCGAGCCAGGTGCCGGAACCGATCCGGACGCTGCTGTTGACCGGCCATTGCCTGCCGACCGGAACATCGACGTCGGAGTAGTTGTGGTTCTGGTCGGTGATGTAGACGTACGGCCCGGTAAAGACATCGTCCCCGATCTCGATCGAGTGGTGCGCGACGATGTGACTGCCCCGGCCGATCACGCAGCGGTCACCGACCTGCAGAACGGGAACGGGGCCGAGATCGTGCCCAGGCGCCATGCCCGCGCACAGCGTGACCAACTCGGCGATCATGCACTGGTCGCCGATCTCGATCCAGTGCTCGCCATAGACCGATCCGGTCGGGAAGGCCATCAGCGAGCCGGCTCCGAACGCCGCGAACCGGCGGCCGGCGGCTGACTCGGCAGTCACCGTGCCCGCCTGCTGCATCCGCCGCCAGGCACCCTGGATGGCCCCAGCGACAAGCGCGCGGCGGCGCTTACCGAGCTCGTGTCGGAAGGACATGCCGGTAAACGTACACTCGCGCTGGTCAGCCGGGAAGATCGCGTCAGACTGTGCTGGCGTTAGACGGGCTGCTTGCCGCAGCAAGTTGCCCGCACGCACCATCGATCTGGGTTCCCCTCGTGTCCCGGACTGTGACCGGCACACCACACGAGGCAAGCCGGTCAA
>Ga0335075_10006404_pt1 | contig 18191 bp, 13 predicted proteins | sample Lox_Sample_24_FD_206723 | JGI IMG/M metagenome (GOLD analysis project Ga0335075, IMG submission 206723) | Soil microbial communities from Loxahatchee National Wildlife Refuge, Florida, United States - Lox_Sample_2.4 | ecosystem: Environmental > Terrestrial > Soil > Wetlands | place: USA...
TTCTCGCCGATCCGCAGGGTCCGGCCCCAGCCGCCAAAGTCCAGCGCGTTCACCTGGGTCAGGATCGGGGCGATGCTCCCGATGCTGAAGTCCGCGGACGTGTTCACGAGCTGGGGCAGCGGTATGAGGGTCCGCGTCTCCGCGGCGAGGGCCCGGAACGCCCTGCTGAGGGTGGTGAGCCCGAAAGCCCTGACATAGTCGACGCTCTGGTAGCAGTCGAGAGCCGAGACCCGGTCGGTCGGGTTCCTGGGGTCACGAATCTGCGTGTCCAGCGGCCCGAGCTCGGCGAAGGGTGACATATAGAGCTCGTTGGCGCCAATGGCGATGAGGGTTCCGGCGCTCTTCGCGTGACGCGGCACGAACACCCTGAGCCGTTTCGCGAAACGGGAGACGAAGAGCATTGTCTTGAACGCGCTGTCGAGAGATCCTCCGAACGTATCGAGGATCAGGTCAATCGTTCCGTCCAACGGATCGCCGGGATAGCCGAACCGTGCCGCGCAGCAGCGAGCGACCGCACCCTCCGTACTCTGGTCGTCCCTGCCCGCCTCTGACACCAGCGGACCGGCCAGCAGCAGGCACGCGTCCCCGCCGCTCGCGGCCAGGAAGCGCTCGCCGGCGGCGATGACGTTATCGCGCTGTGCTCCAACGATCTTCGCCTGAGGGCCCGCGCCGTCGCTCAAGTACATAATCGCGCAGGTCGGCTCGTCGCCGAGACGGCCAATGTTGTCATCGTTCGCGGTCATCGCATGCCCACCACCGCCGTTGGCGCAGTATGAGGAGGCCGCTGGAAAGTCTTACGCCCCAGACTTCAGTGTCGGCGCCACGAGGCCGGATGTACAGGGTGCCGGGTGCTGGCCCCGGTTCGATTTCGCCCGCCCGGCCAGAGAAACGACGTTCCGAGGCCCTCGCAGCCCGGCTCGCCGGTACCCGGTGATCAGTGAACTCTTTTCATCCGCCGATCTCGCGCCCCAGAGTGCATGGGCAGTCTTGGGAGGATGAAAAGGGTTCAGTCCGCGGGGGACGGGCCTGGGCCGATCCCCTCGAGGGCCAGGGGAACGGCGGGTACCGGGTGGTCGCTGCCGCCGGGCGCCGGGGTGGCCGCCGGCTGGCTGGCCGGCCCGGCCGGGGAGGGATGGATGAGCGCGGGTGCATGCCGCCATACGAGGAAGGCGGCTGCGCCGAGGGGAATGGGCGGCAGGTAGGTAACGGCCCGCCACAACAGCACGGCCGCGGTCACCTGCGCGGTCGCCCGGTGGCCGGCGCCGGCGGCCAGAACCCCCACCAGGCCGAGCTCGATGATCCCGAGCCCCCCGGGGGTGATGGGCAGCACGGTCAGCAGCCGGACGAACGCGAACGCGGCCAGGGAGGTCTGCCACGGCACCTGCGCCTGCGACAGGCCGGTGCCGCGCAGGCACGCCAGCAGCACCAGCCACAAGATGAGGTTGGCCGCCGCCGTGGTCACGGTGATACGCCAGCCGCGGGCGGCCACCAGCCCAGCGGCACGGGCGCGGAAGCCGACCAGCGACCCGGCCATGGCCGGCGGCGCCTTCCGGCGGGCCACCCGGCAGGCGAAGCCGGCCACATGCTGCACCACCTGGTCGGCGCGCAGCGCGAAACGCTGGCTGCGCAGCAGCAGGCCGAGCCCGGCCGCGGCCGCCGCCAGCAGGGCCAGGCCCGCGCAAGCGGAGCCGACCAGAACGGGGTCAGGCCTGGTCACGGTCAGCAAGGCCAGCAGCGCCAGGACCGGCAGGCCCAGGCGGGCGAAGACGTTCCAGATACCCGAGACCAGGGTGTACAGCAGGTACTGTTCGGTGCCGATGCCCCAGCTGGAGAGCATCGCCCAGCTGGCCGCCATGGCCAGAGCGCCCCCGGCGGGCAGGGTGTTGGCCACGGCATTGGAGCTGAGGTTGACCGTCGCCGCCTCCCGCAGCCGCAGCGACGGCAGCACCGCGCAGATCCCGAACCAGTACGAGGCCAGGCTGGCGGCGGCCGCGACGCCGATTGCCACGGCAGCCAGCCAGGTCATCCCGTGCAGGCTGTCCCACACGCTGTGGTAGGACGCGAAGCGGGGGAGTGCGAAGCCGAAGGCGGCCGCGACGACCGCAACCGATGCCGCGCTGCGCAGAATCTTCCGGCCGCGCCGGGACGGCGGCCCGGCGGCCGCTGGCGCCGTTGCGCCTTGCGCTGGTCGTTGCCCCAAAACTGCCCCTGGATCCGCCAAGGCTGCCGCTCTTGCTTCGGGTGCGGCTGCCGAGGTCCAGGGCAGCACCATCACGGTACGCGTCCGCGATCGTATATGGGTGAAATCCGCCGGTCCGGTCCCTGGCCAGGAAGCGAAACTACACTCCGTAGCGCCAGGCTTGCGATAAGTTTCATCACATGTCGCATCGATCTGAGCACCGAGCGTGACCGCGTTATCGAGCGTCGCCGTCGTCGGGCTCGGCTACATCGGGCTGCCGACCGCGGTGTCGCTGGCCACGGGCGGGCTCGAGGTCACCGGCGTGGACACCAACCCCAGCATCGTCGAGCGGGTCAACCGGGGCGAGGCGCCGTTCGCCGAGCCTGACCTGTCCGTCGCCGTCAGCGGCGCGGTCGCCATGGGGCGACTGCGGGCGCAGCGGGAGATGCCGCAGGCCGACGCCTATGTGATCGCCGTGCCCACCCCGTTCACCGTGGACGACGACGTGGACCCGGGGAAGCGGGGCACCCCCCGGGGCGCCGGCCCGGGGGAGCGATCCCCCGGAACGCCCCGGCGTGCGGACCTGAGCTATATCACCGCGGCGGCCGAGGCGGTCGCGGACGTGCTGCGCGGCGGTGAGGTCATCGTGCTGGAGTCGACGGCGCCGCCCGGCACCACCCGGCGGGTCAGCGAGCTGATCGCGGCGCGCCGCCCGGACCTGCACCTGCCCCATGTCCCGGACATCCATCCGGATGTGCACCTCGCGCATTGCCCGGAACGGGTGCTGCCGGGGCGGATCATGATCGAGATCGCGACCAACGACCGGGTCATCGGCGGCCTGACGCCGGCCTGCGCCGCCCGGGCCGTCGAGCTGTACCGGACGTTCTGCCACGGCGAGCTGATCGTCACCGACGCCGCCAGCGCGGAGATGGCCAAGCTCGCCGAGAACGCCTATCGCGACGTGAACATCGCCTTCGCCAACGAGCTCTCGCTGATCTGCCAGCGCCTCGGCTTGGACGTCTGGGAGATCAGGCAGATGGCGAACCACCACCCGCGGGTCGAGATCCTGCGGCCCGGACCGGGTGTCGGCGGGCACTGCATCGCGGTGGACCCGTGGTTCATTGTCGAGGCCGCGCCCGACCTGGCCCGGCTCACCGCCGTCGCGCGCGCCGTCAACGACCATATGCCGGTGCACACCGCCGACCAGATCGTCGCCACCTCCCGCCGGTTCCGCGATCCGCGGATCGCCTGCCTGGGGCTGTCGTTCAAGGCCGACGTCGGCGACGTGCGGGAGAGCCCGGCGGTGGACATCACCGCGCGGATCGCCGCGGCGCTGCCCGACGTCAAGATCCTGGCGGTGGAGCCGCACCTTGCGTCCTTGCCCGGCCGGCTCGACGACCTCGGCAACGTGGTGCTGGCCGATGCCGAGCACGCCATAGCCGAATCCGACGTGATCGCCCTGCTGGTCGACCACAGCTGTTTCCGCGCCATCAAGAAGACCCAGCTGACCGGCAAGGTGGTTTACGACACCCGGGGAGCGTGGGGATAGCGCCCTTAACGCTGCCACGGGTGTGTATCCAGGCCGGGGTAGCGGACTTGCAGGTCGTTGATGGTCTGCGCGGTCCAGTAGGGGTGGCCGGGCGGCGGGAAGCCGAAGAGCAGGAGCTGCCGCATGGTGGCTTGCTCGACGAATGGCTTCCAGTCGGGATGGAACGAGTGGTCTCCCCAGGCATGACGGCCGGTCCACAGATTGTCGGCGTGCCGGTAGCTGACGTGGGCGCTGTAGCGGGCGGAACGGGGAGCGGTGATCTCGGTGCCCCGGTGAAAGGTGTCGGTGCTGTAGGCCACCACGGTGCCGGCCGGCCCCGCTGCGGATTGCTCGCGGTCGTAGAAATCCGGCCGCTCGCGGCGCAGGTAGCCGTGCGGCAGTGCGGCCACGCCGGCCGTCACCGGCAGTGGCACCACGTGCGTCGGCCCGTGGTCTTCGGGCACGTCGCGGAGCCAGATGAACATCTCGAGCCCGCGCCAGCGCAGGTCGCTGGAGGAGGGCACCAGAGGCGTGTGGTTGAGATAGTCGCGGTGATGTTCCTGCTCGTAGCGGGCGGCTCCGCTGTATTTGGCCCACAGCTCGGAGGCGTAGATGCGGATGTCGTCGGTGCCGAAGATGGCCGCGGCCAGGGCGATGAGCCTTTCGTGCACGACCAGGCGGCACAGGGCGACAGTCGGGAACGGGAACGCGATGATCCCGCCGAACTCGTCGCCGGTGTAGCCGCGGTTGCGCCCCTGACCGGGGGCGGCGTGGTACTCCTCGGCGGTCGGGTAGACGGCGGCCAGGTCACCCTGGGCCGCTTGGAGGCCGGGGCCGTCGAGATAGCCGGGCAGCACCACAAAACCATCGCGGCGCCAGGCGGCTGCGGCATCCGGCAGGTCCATAAAGCCACACTCCCGCATGCGCCCACGCGGGCGCGAACAGATTTCCCCGGCGGCTATTGCGCCCGCGACCGAGGTCGCCCGCCGCGCCGGGCACGGCGTCGCGGTCCTGCTGAAGATCTACGCCCACTGCATCGACGGCCAGGCGCGCAAGCATGGTGTGCCTGTGGTCTCTTTCAAGCAGCGCAGGCGCGCACCTGCGGGCCCCGCTGCGCAGCGGCCGTTACTTCCGCTACCAGCCCGCTCCCGGTGGCCCGGCGCGCTGGCGGTTGTGACGCCGGTCACGAACAAGTTGTTCCCCTCACGGTTACGCCTTGCTGGTAAACACCAAAGCGAGAGGCAGCACGCACATGCGCTACGGGGATCTGGCGGCCGACAGCATCGGCGCCGACGACGGCCGGCCGGCCCTGATCCTGCTCCATGGCCTGACCTTCAACCGGCGGCACTGGGCACCGGTGCTGGCCGACCCGGCGATCGCCGGGTCGAGGCGCCGGGCCGTCAGCTTCGACCTGCCCGGGCACGGCGAATCACCGCGCCGCGACTCCTACCGGCTCACCGACCTGGCCGATGTCCTGCACGCGGCGATCACCGAGGCCCGCCTCGCCCGCCCGGTGGTGGCCGGTCACTCAGCCGGCGCGGTGCTGGCGACCGCCTACGCCGCGCGCCATCCGGTCCGCGGGGTGGTCAACATCGACCAGCCGCTGCGGGCCGGCCGTGCCCGCGCGCTCAGACGACCCAGATTCCAGCGCTTGATCGTCTCCCCGGCGCATCGGGTCCGCCTGCTCGCGCTATCAGGCGGCTGATCGTTCGCTGTCCTAGCCCCGGGACATAATAGGGGGGCATTTACCGACCGGAGCCGAACGGGAGGTGTGGTGGCCGAAGGATCCTCCGGCCCGCCTTTGGGATTGCTGGCCCGGCTTTCCCCCGGTTCCCGGGTAGCCGGGTACCAGCTGGAGGACCGGATCGGCGCGGGCGGGATGGCCGTGGTGTTCCGCGCACGTGACGAGCGGCTAGGGCGCCTGGTGGCACTGAAGATGCTGGCGCCCGCGCTGGCCGCCGACGCGGGGTTCCGGGAGCGGTTCATCCGCGAGTCACGTGCCGCGGCGGCGGTGGATCATCCGCACATCATCCCGGTCCATGAGGCGGGCGAGGCGGACGACGTGCTGTACATCGCCATGCGCTTCGTGGCGGGCGGTGACCTGAGTTCGGTGGTCGGGCGGGAGGGGCCGCTGCCGGCCGGCCGGGCCGCGGATCTGATCTCTCCGGTGGCTTCCGCGCTGGAGGCCGCGCACAATGCCGGACTCGTGCACCGCGACGTCAAGCCCGCGAACATCCTGGTGGACGCGAGCCCGGGCCGGCCCGATCACGTGTACCTATCGGATTTCGGGCTGACCAAGGGCGAGCTGTCCGCGGCCAGCCTCACCGGGACCGGGCAGTTCCTCGGCACGCCGGATTACTCGGCACCGGAGCAGATCAGCGGCCGGGCAGTTGACCGGCGGACGGACCAGTACGCGCTGGCTTGCGTAGCGTTCAAGTTGCTCACCGGCCGGGTCCCGTTCCAGCGTGACGAGCCGATGGCCGTGCTGTACGCGCATGTGTCCACGCCGCCGCCGTCGCTGACCGAGCTCAGGCCAGACCTGCCGCGCCCGGCCGACGAGGTGCTGGCTACGGCGCTGGCGAAGGAGCCTGAGGCCAGGTTCGGTGGTTGCGGGGAGTTCGCCGACGCGCTGCGGGAGGCGCTAGGCGTAACGCCGTATGGCGCACCGGTCGCGGGCCAGCAGCGAACACCGACCGTCGTGGCGGATGGTCAGCGAACCCGGGACAGCCCGCCGCCACGAGTCGCGTCGGCTGGCAGCGCGGCCCCGACCATCTCGCGGGCCAGCGCCGTCCCCGGGGCCGCACCCACACCGCCCTTCCCGGCCCGGCGCCGGCGTGCCCGCCGCATCGCGGTGGCGGGAGCCGGGGGGACGCTGGTGGTGGCGGCCCTCATCGCGGCCATCCTGGTCAGTCCCGGTGCGCACGGCACTCCGCCTGCTTCACCCAAGAGCACCGCCACGGCCAAGCCCGGCGCGACAGGCCCGCAGGCCAATGCCGCCGACCGTAATACGACCATAACCCTGGGCGGCACGCTGACCGATCCGGGCGCGGTGACGTCGCTCGCATTCACGCCCGACGGCAAGTCACTGGTCACCACCGACGTTTACGATGTGCTCTACCTGTGGGACATCGCCTCGCGCACCGAGACGCCCCTGACCTACATCCACAACAGCGGGGTAGACACGGCCGCTATCAGCCCGGACGGCACGACGGTCGCCGCAGTCGCTCACAACAGCAGCAACGTCTACCTGTGGAATGCCATGACCCACGGCTACGTCACCACCCTGACCGACCCGGGCAGCTATTACGCGTCTTCGGTCGCGTTCAGCCCGGACAGCAAGCTGCTAGCCATCGGTGATAGCCATGGCGGGGCGTACCTGTGGGATGTGGCCACCCGCAGCGAGATAGCTCCCCTGACTTCCCCCCGGTCGGGCCAGAACCCGGTGTGGGTCGCGTTCAGCCCGGACGGAAAGACGCTGGCCGTCGCGAACACCGACAGCACCGGCGGCACGTTCCTGTGGAACGTCGCCCGCCACAGCGTCACGGCGATCCTCACCGACCCGGAGGGATCGGGCGTGAACTCGGTCGCGTTCAGCCCGGACGGCAAGCTACTGGCCGCCGCGGACAACAACGGCACCACCTACCTCTGGGATGTCGCCACCCGGACCTCCATCGCGCTGACGACCAGCCGGAATCCCACAGGCGGCGTGGTCAGCGTCGCGTTCAGCCGGGATGGGCTGCTGGCCGTCGGGGACACCAACGGCAGCATCTACGTGTGGGATGCCGCCACTCGGCACCTCATTACCACCCTGACCGACCCGGCCGGCCGTTCCGTGCTGGCCGTCGCGTTCAGCCCCGACGGCAAGCTGCTGGCCACCGCTGACGATAACGGCGGCATCGCCGTCTGGCGCATAAGTTAACAATCATCATTCCGCACTGGCGAGCGCCGCGTCGGCAGCCATTGGTGGCGGCAAGGGTGGCGTCGTAGTCGGCGCGGTAGGCCAGCAAGTCTGCCAAGGCCTGGCGGGCTGCGTGCCTGACCCGTGCCGGCGCCGCGGACGCATGGCGGTGATCCACACGGCGGCCGGGCGGCCCAGGTAGTAGGCGGGAGCGGTGTTCGGGCGGCGATCTTTCCGCTCTGGCGCGGCGGGGAAACCCCGAAGGGCAGATCCGACGCCGTCGCGGCCATCATGACCGCGCCGGAGGCCGTCACGCCCAGCGCGGGAGCTGGCTCCGGCATTGCCTGGATCGGGGTTGTCTGCGGTGCCCGGGGTGAGAGATTCGATGGGTCCGCTGAAGTGGTGGCCGGCCGGGCCCCTGATCATGACGCTGTCCAGGGGGCCGTCGGTGGAACATATGGTGAACCGGCACCTGACCTCGGCAGGCAGGCCGCATCGTGCGGCGCCGTCCTGGTCCAGGCGGGCCGGGCAGTTAAGGAACATCATCGTGGCCTCCGTCATTCACCGGGGTCCCTTTCCTGACTGATCTCACCGGAAGACGCGCGAGCGGCAGGTTTCGTGAGCCCGCCCGCCGACCCGTGCCACCGGCCGGGCGAATCGCGGGTCCCGTGCCAGAAATCCTGGCTCGCGACCTCACGTCTGGTGCTACGGCGGGCGTCTGCCGGTCAAGACCACCAACTTCTCGCGGGAAAGGAACTGCCATGTCGGTCGAGGACAACAAGGCCATCGTCGGACGCTGGTTCACTGAGTTCTGGGGGCCGCAATACAGCCCGGATGTCATCGATGAACTCGCGGCGCCGGATATCCGGTTCGAATACTCGATGCACGCGCCGTGCCGCGGCCGGGACCAGGTGCGCGCGTTCGCGGCCAGGTTCCGCGCCGCGTTCCCCGACCTGGGCTTTGCGGGAACGGCCGATCTGATCGCCGAAGGCGACTACGTCGTGGGCCAGTGGAAGGGCGGCGGCACCCAGACCGGGGAGGCGTTCGATGACATCCCGGTCGGCTCGCTGCCGCCTGGCGGCGGCCAGAAGCTGGAGTTCACCGGCATGACCGTGCTCAAGGTCGAGAACGGGCTGATCACCGAGGAGATCGGCATCGACGACGGGGTGACGGCACTGCAGCAACTGGGCCTGATCCCGCAGCAGTAGCAGGGCAAACGGGGGCGCGCCGCCCGGGCATGCGCCCAAGCGCAGCCATGTCGGCGGCGGGCTCCCGTCCCCGAAGAACGGTTTCAGGCAAGCCCATAAGTCAATACTGGCCTGCATGCTCACGACACGCCGAGCAGTTGCGAACCCTTATGCGGGCGGGCCGTCCTAGCGTGACCGCGCGATCTCTCCCGCTACCTGGCCCGCCGGGAGCCGCCCCGGTGAGATGCCACCGAGCCGTTGAGCTGTGCGGGCACGGGCACCGGGACCGGGTCGGAGACGTAGCTGCCGTAGCCGTACTGGTAGCCATAGCCGTAGCTGGCGCCCTGTCTCGAGGCCTCGTTCAGCACCAGGCCCACCACACGCGCGTTGACCTGGGCGAGCTTCTCCGCGGCTCGCTGCAGGTCACCTCGTCTGGTCTGGCCGGCCGCCACGACCAGCACCGTGGCGTCGGCGTCCTTGGCCAGTACCACCGCGTCGGTGACCGGCAGCACGGGCGGACTGTCGATGAGCACCAGGTCGAACAGCCCGCGCAGGGCCGAGAACACCTCCTGGATCCGCCTGCCGTTCAGCAGCTCGGCCGGGTTGGGCGGCATCTGCCCGCTGCCCAGCAGCCACAGGTTGTCGTCTCCGGGAACGGCCTGGATCAGCTCTTCCACCGGCCGCTCGCCGAGGATGGCGGTGGTCAGGCCCTCGTGCTCGTCCACCCCGAAGAACTGGCCCAGCCTGGGTTTACGCAGGTCGCACGAGACCAGCACCACCCGCTGGCCGGCCTGAGCGAACATCGCGCCCAGGTTCGACAGCGTGGAGGTCTTCCCTTCGGCGGCGGCTGGGCTGGTGACCAGGATCGTGCGCAGGTCGTGCTCCTGCCGGGCGAACTGCAGCGAGGTGCGCAGCGACCGGTACGCCTCGGCGGCCGGCGACATCGGCCGGGCCAGTGACACCACCAGTGGCCGGTCGCGCTTCTTCCACGAGTTCACCATCGGTACCGCGGCCAGGACCGTGGCCCCGCCGAATTCCTCGGCCGTCTCCTTGGACGCCACCGCGTCGTCCAGGGCCTCCCGCAGGAACGCCGCGGCCAGTCCCAGGATCAGGCCGGCGATCAGGCCGAGCAGCCCGTCCTCGGTCGGCTTCGGCGAGCTGGGCGACCTCGGTGCCTGGGCCGGGGTGACCAGGACCAGCCCGCTCGTCTCCGCGGAGCTGTCGACCTGCATCTGGGTGAGCTGCTCGTTGAGCACGGCCTGCTGATTGACCAGCGCGGCCTGCTCTGACGCGGTGCCTGGCGTGCCGCGCAACTGCTTGATCTGCTTGCTGATCGACCGGATATGGCCGCGAAGCTGCCCCTCGGCCTGCGCCAGGTTCTGCTGGTAGCTGACGAACGCGCGGGCGTAGGCGTTGGCTGTCGCTGCCGCCCGCGCCGGAGTCGCGGCGATGGCGGTGATGGCGATCACGTTGGTCTGAGCGACCTCGGCCGCCGAGACCGCGGGTGTGCTGCCGATCTGGCGCTGCACGGCCTTCGTGATCGGGGCGCTGGTCACCAGCTGCAGCATGGTCTGCACATCGGTCGACGTGACCGGCTGCTGGGTCGACCCGATCGCGTCGGCCTGGCTGGATGCCTGCACCAGGACCTGGGCCGAGGCCGAGTACTGCTTTGTCTCGGTGAACGAGAACGCCAGGCTGATCCCTAACCCAACCAACGCGAGCCCGAGCACCCACCATTTCCGCCGGCGGATCAGCCGAGCATAGGAGCGAAGCGTCGGATCAGAACCGAACTCGCTGGTCATACGTTCCCTCCGTGGCCCGGCGTGGTGTTAGTCACGACGTTGAGTGTACTTATGACTACGCTAGGTAGGTGATGATTTCGCCACCAGAAGTGCTCATTCTCTGCACCGCGAACGTCTGCCGGTCGCCGATGGCGCAGGCTCTGCTCGCCGATCGCCTGGCCGCGCTGGAACAGGCGGTGACCGTGCGTTCCGGCGGCATGCTCGGCCACGGCGAGCCACCGCGTCCCGAGGCGATCACGGCCATGGCCGGCTACGGGCTCGACATAGCCTCGCACCGCAGCCGCCGGGTGACCACCGACGATCTTGAGCGGGCCGACCTGACGCTCGCCATGGCCCGGGAGAATCTCCGCTACGCCGTCGTCACGGCGCCGGCCATCTGGCCGCGCGCGTTCACCATCCCCGAGCTCGTCCGCCGGGGCGAGGCGATCGGCCCTCGGCTACCCGGGGAGAGCCTGGCCGGCTGGCTCGCCCGCGCCCACGCCGGGCGCCAGCGGGCCGCCCTGCTCGGGGACAGCCGCGATGACGACGTGGCCGACCCGACCGGTGGCCCGCAGCGCGGCTACACCGAAACGGCGGCGATCCTGAGCGGCCTGGCCGCCCGGCTGGCCGGTCTCTGCTGGGGAACTGGGTCAGCCGGAAGCACCCGCGAGGCCCGCGTTCACCAGGGCCGGTGACTCCGTTCGGTATGTGCTCTCGCCGGGTGTCTACCGGGTGCCGAGGGTGAGCTCCGCGTCCGGGTCCGGGGCGGGCGGGGGAATGACCCGGGTGGCGTTCACCCGGCCGGCGCCGGTGGGCCCGGTGAGGGCGCTGGCTCCGTTGGCGCCGGTCGCGCAGTCGGCCAGCGCGGCGCGCAGCCCGGCCAGGCCGTCGGCCGGGTCCAGGCCCATGACCGCGTCGGGCGGCAGCGGGTTCACCGGGACGTGCCGGATCAGCGGATGGTACGGGCGTTCGTCCTGCTCGCCCGCGCCGAGCAGGTCCTCGGCCAGCTTCTCGCCCGGCCGCAGGCCGGTGTAGACGATGTCGACCGGCCGCGGCACGGTCGCGACCAGCCTGCGGGCCATGTCGGCGATCCGGATCTGCTCTCCCATGTCGAGAACGAGCACCTCGCCGTCCCGGCCGATGACCGCGGCCTGGAGCACGAGCTGGACCGCCTCGTCCGCGGTCATGAAGTAGCGGCTGACCTCCGGATGCGTCACCGTGACCGGGCCGCCCGCGGCGATCTGTGCGCTCAGCGCGGTCAGCACCGAGCCACGGCTGCCGAGGACATTGCCGAACCTGACGCTCAGGTAGGTGCCGGCCGCCTGGCCGGCCATGTGCGCGGTGAGCCGCTCGGCGGCCCGCTTGGAGTAGCCGAGCACGCTGACCGGGTCCGCCGCCTTGTCGGTGGAGATGTTCACGAACGACTCGACGTCGCAGGCCGCGGCGGCCTCGAGCACCGTGCAGGTCCCCCATATATTGGTCTTCAGCGCCTCGGCCGGATAGCGCTCCAGTAACGGCAGGTGCTTGAGCGCCGCGGCGTGGAACACGATCTGCGGCCGGAACTGCTCGAAGACCTGCCGGATGCGCCGCGGGTCCCGGATATCGGCCAGCACCGACCCGTCGGAGTCGAGCAGCGCCCGCCCGTGCAGCGCAAGCTGCACGGCGTGCAGCGCCGACTCGTCCCGGTCCAGCATGATCAGCTCCGCGGGCTTGAAGTGGTGCAGCTGGCGGCAGAGCTCGGATCCGATGGAGCCCCCGGCCCCGGTGACCAGGATCCGCTGGCCGGCGAAGTGCCCGGCGACCGACGCGACGTCGGTCTGCACTGGCCTGCGGCCAAGCAAATCGCTGATCCGCGGGTCGCGCACCCCCTCGATGCGGGCTACGCCGCTGAGCAGCTCGGTGATCGACGGGATCACCTTGGGCACCAGGCGGCACCGCTCGGCCTGGGCGGTGAGATCACGGATCGCCGTGCCGCTGGCCCGCGCGATCGCGATAACCAGCACGGTGGCCCCCGTCTTCGCCGCCGCGTGCGCCATCGCGCTGCGGTCGCCCAGCACCGGCACCCCGAGTATCCGCAGCCGCCGCTTGGTCAAATCGTCGTCCAGGAGCGCCACCGGCCGGTACTCGGCGTCCTCCTGGGTCAGCAGGCTGTGCACCAGCTGGCTGCCCGCCGCGCCGGCTCCGAACACGATCACTTTTACCGCGGTCGCCTTCGACGCCGGGGGCCTCCGGATCCGCTGCCGGACGGCGAACAGGACGTACCGGGCGCCGAGCATGGCCAGCACCGCGAACACCGCCGCACCCGCCACGGTCGCCAGCGGCGCATGCTGGCCGGGAACCATGAAGGTGGTCACCGCGGCCAGCGCGGCGCACGTCATGAGGGCCGCGGCGCCGACCCCGACCACCTCATCGAGGCTGCCGCGCTGATACCGGCTCCGGTACAGCCCGGCGAGCAGGCCGCAGCCGGGTGACAGCACGCAGACCGCGATCGTCACCCGTAACGCAAAGGACGGCACGACGGCAGCGGCGGAAAGGTCGCGAGTCACCCAGCCCGCCGCGAGCATGCCCCAAATCCAGACAACAATGTCATAGCTGAATTCCAAGGTCGTCCGGCTAATTCGCTGCCGAATGCGGGCGGTATCGGCTGATCGCGTCCGTATACTGTCACGCAGCACACCGTTGCTCACGAATTCCCCGTTCCGGTCGGTTTCCTTGAAGCAGCACGGTCGTGCGGCGTGCTCTCGCTGGCATACGGCCGCCGCGTCCGCTACATTACTCTGCATATCTTTGAACGCGCACGAAGTAGCTTCAAAAAAGGCACGATAGCTCCGGGCAGCGTTGAGCTAATGGCTTTGAGGGGGAAATAGAGAATGTCCGACACGTCCATACAGGACTTCTACACTCAGCAGGCGGAGGAGGCTCGCGGACCCGAGTCGCCGCGCCCGTCGCGGCGCAAGCGGCGCCGCAAGCGGGTGATCAAGGTAGCGATCGCCGCGGCCAGCAGCCTGGTCGCCGTCGTCGGCCTGGTCGTCGGCGGCGGTTATCTGTGGGTTAGCCACGAGATCGGCAGTGTCCAGCGCATTCATGTCGCTGCCCTGGACGCCAAGGACCAGCCCCTGGCGCCGCCTGGAAGCATGACGATCCTGCTCACCGCGTCCGGGATGTTTCCTGGCGCCGACGTGCCGACCGGCCTGATCGAGTTAATCCACTTCAACACCGATTACCAGGGCGGAGCCGTCATATCGTTCCCGGCGAATCTGCTCGTCCATGTGCCCGGCCACGGGGAGCAAAGGCTGGGCGAAACCCTGGCGCTCGGCGGGCCCTCGCTGATGATCGAGACCCTCGAGCACCTGACTCACGTCCGCATCAACCATTATTCGCAGGTTACGTACTCAGGCCTCGATCAGATCGTCGGCGCGATTGGTGGTGTCAATGTGGACGTGCCGTTCCCGACCACGAGTTTCGGCGTCCACTTCCACGAAGGTATAAACCACATCACTAGCGCCACCGCGCTGCCATACGTGCGTCAGCCGCTGGTCAGCCAGGTAACCCGCACGGACCTCCAGGAGAACCTGTTCCGGGCGATTCTGCACAAGATCTGCAGCCGCGGCTTGTTCGACACCTCGAACGTCAGCGTGCTTGAGGCCGTGGTACGCGCGGTCAGCGTGGACAGCAACCTCAGCAATGACCAGCTGGTGCACCTGGCCCGGACTCTGGCCCGCCACATGCAAGGCCGCGGGGAATCCATCCTCGTGCCCACGGCCGGGAACCGGGACGCGGGCTTCACCACGCCGGTGTACCTGGAAACCCACATCGCCAAACGGCTGTGGGAGGCGATCAGGGACGGCAGGCTCGCCCAGTTCGTGCAGCGCTACCCGTTCACGGTGACACCGGGCGCGCCGGGCTGATTCAAGGACATCGCAGCAGGAAGGCATCGCAGCAGGGTGGCCCCCGATCGGGGCCACCCTGCTGCGTCTGGTTAGCCTTTGATCGGTACCGCTGCCACGGGGGCAGGCAGGAAAGCGGAACGGGAGATTTAATGCGGGACACGTTGCCGGAAATCGGCGCCTTTGTCGCGCTCGGGGACAGTTTTACCGAGGGCCTTGGGGATCCGGACCCCGACCGGGCCGGTCACCGGGGGTGGGCTGACCGGTTCGCGGAGCGGCTCGCCGACGGCCGGCCAGGGCTGCGCTACGCGAACCTCGCGGTGCGGGGCAAGCTCGTGGCGGAGGTCGTCGGCGACCAGGTTCCGGTGGCGGTGGCCATGGCACCCGACCTGGTCAGCATCGCCGCCGGTGGCAACGACCTGCTCCGCCCCCGGGCTGATCCCGATGCGCTCGCGCAGTCGTTCGGGGCGGCGGTCGCTGACCTGCGGGCGGCCGGCTGCCAGGTGCTGCTGTTCACCGGGTTCGACCCGCGCCCGTTCCCGCTGGTCCGGCTGATCCGGGGCAAGGTGGCCGCCTACAACATGCACCTGCGGGCGATTGCCGACCGCAACGACTGCCACCTGGTGGACCTCTGGTCGATGCGCGTGCTGGACGACCCGCGGGAGTGGAGCGCGGACCGGCTGCACCTGAGTTCGGACGGCCACCGGCGGGTGGCCCTGCGGGCTTGCGAGGTCATGGGGGTGAGCGTCGACCAGGACTGGCGCGAGCCGCTGCCACCGCGGCCCAGCGCCCAGGCCGTGCTGGCCAAGGCCGCGGCCCGGTCCCGCGCCGATGTCCTGGCCCAGACGGCCGACTGGCTCGCGGCCCGGCGGCTCGACGCGCGCTGGGCCCGGGAGTATGCGGTGCCCTGGGTCAGCAGGCGGCTGCGCGGCGTCTCCTCGGGCGACGGCATTCCGCCCAAGCGCCCGGAGATGCTGCCGCTGTAACCAGGGGCGGCCTGGCCGCGGAGTTCAGGAGTTCAGGAGTTCAGGAAAGCCAGAACGGCCAGCACCCGGCGGTTGTCGTCGTTCGATGGCGCCAGGTCGAGCTTGGCGAAGATGCTCGTGCTGTGCTTGCCGACCGCCTTCTCGGAGATGAACAGCCGCTGCGCGATGGCACTGTTGGAGCGCCCCTCCGCCATCAGCTCGAGCACCTCGCGCTCACGTGCGGTCAGCCGGGTGATCGGCTCGTCCCTGGCCCGGCGGCCGAGCAGCTTGGAGATCACCTCGGGGTCCATCACCGTGCCGCCGCCCGCGACGGTGCGGATCGCGTCGACGAACCGGTCATCGTTGAACACCCGGTCCTTGAGCAGGTAGCCGACCGCGCCGGCCTGGTCGGCCAGCAGCTCGCGGGCGTACAGCTGCTCGACGTACTGCGACAGGACCAGTACCGGGAGGCCGGCCACCTGGCGCCGGGCCTCCAGCGCGGCCCGCAGCCCGTCGTCGGTGAACGACGGCGGCAGCCGGACGTCGACGACCGCCGCGTCGGGCTTGTGCTCGAGCAGGGCCTGAAGCAGCCCGGGAGCGTTGTCCACCGCGGCCGCGATCTCGAAGCCGTGCGCCTGGAGCAGCCGGACCAGCCCGTCCCTCAGGAGGAAGAGGTCCTCGGCGATGACAACGCGCACGGTATCTCCATGACGATGATGGTCGGGCCGCCGGGCGGGCTGCTGACGGCCAGGATGCCGTCAAACGTACCGAGCCGTCGCTCCACGCCCTGCAGGCCGCTGCCCCGGGCTGGGTCGGCGCCGCCCGTTCCGTCGTCGGTCACCTCGATCCGCAGCAGCCCGCGGGGGGGCTGGGCGGGGCCGGAAAGCTGGGCGGGGCGGAAAGGCCGGGCCAGGCGAGGGTGGGCTGGGCGGGCAGGACGCGCGGGGGAGTGCGCGGCGGCGGAGTACTGGATCCTGATCTGGACCAGGCGGGCGCCGGAGTGCTTGACCGCGTTGGTGAGCGCCTCGGCCACCGCGAAGTAGCAGGCCGACTCGACCGGCGGGTCGAGCCGGCCCGGCACGTCGATGTCGGTCTCGGTCCTGATCGGCGTGTTCAGGGCGAGCGCCCGGACCGCGTCGGCCAGGCCACGGTCGGCCAGCACCGGCGGGTAGACGCCGCGGACCAGGTCACGCAGCTCGGTCAGGGCCCGCGACGAGGCCTCCCTGGCCTCGGCGACCAGGGCGATCGCGGCCCGCGGGCTGGTCGGGATCAGCCGTTCGGCGGCCCGCAGGTTCATCCCGAGCGCGACCAGGCGGGCCTGCGCCCCGTCGTGCAGGTCCCGCTCGAGCCGCCGCAGTTCCGCCGCGGCGGTGTCCACCGCGTCGGCCCGGGTCTGGGTCAGCTGCTCCACCCGGCCCGCCAGCTCGGCATCGGCCTCGGGCCGCAGCAGCGTCCTCGCGCGCACCCCGATCGTGCGCGGCACCAGCCAGATCCCCAGGGCCAGGATCGCCGCCGCCTCGATCCCGGCGACCAGTTCGAGCGGCCCGTCGGTGCTGACGTACACCCCGCCGTCCGGCAGGAACTCCGGAGGCGCGGAACTGGCGGAAAAGTCACCCTTCGGCATGCTCTGGGGGGCGGCGGAAAAGTCACCCTGCAGCTTGCCCTGGGGAGCCCCGGAAACGGGTTTGGGCTGGGCGAACGCGGTGGCCGGCGTCGCGGCGCGGTGCGGAATGAGCGGCGGCGCCAGCACGTAGAGGAACGCGAACAGCCCGAGGACGACCAGACCGGCTGCCGCCAGGTCCGGCGCCGCGCCCCGGACCAGGGCCACCACGATCAGCGCGACGATGGCGGCCGCGGCCGCGGCCTTCCACGCCGGGTGGCCGCGCTGCTGGTCAATCAGGATGACGGCGATCGCGGCGGCTGGCACCAGCAGCAGGCCCCACCGCGACCACCGCCCGCGCCCCGCCCACCTCCCCGTTCCCTCTCCACTGTGCCCCTCTTCACTCGGCGCTGCCGTGGCCGGCCGGGAATGCCTGGCCCGCCAGATCAGCCACAGGCCGGCGGCCAGGAACACGCCAGACTGGATCAGCAGCGAGGCGCGCCAGGCCGAGGCGCGGGGGTAGACGCCGAGCCCCAAGCTCGCATACGGGGGCCTGATGCTGGTCACCGCCAGCGCCAGGCCGGCCAGCCCGATGGCCACCGCGGCGATCGGCATCAGCCTGCGAGCCTGCGGCGGGGCGCACAGGATGATCAGTCCGGAGGCCGCGGCCGCGAGGTAAGCGGGCAGGCCCGCGTTGCCGCCCGAGGCGATCAGGATCACGCTCGCCGCCATGGCCAGCAGCCCAGCGACCCAGCCGGCCCGGCGGAGCTGTTCTCCGGACGGGTGTGGGCTCCAGCAGGCCAGCCCAAGGCAACAGCAGGCGGCGGCACCCACCACCAGGACTATGTACATGACGGGCTCCTCACATAGCCGCCGCCGAAACCGATGTGCTCCAGCGTCGCCCATGCCGCGGCCTCCCGCCAATGGGGTGGCGCCCACTCCCAGGGTAGGCAAACGCCCACCCCGGGTATCCGCCCCTGGGCCTGGCCAGCGGCCCGCCGGCTCCGGCCCGCCGGACCCGTCGCCCACTCCACCGGCCCGCCGTACCAGCGCTGACCGATGACTTTGCCCGGGGCCGGGGCAGTACGCGAGCGGCCGGGAAAGTGGGCGTTTCCATGATCGTGGTAGCTGACCCGCCAATAACCCGGGCTATCTACCACGATCAT
>Ga0335075_10006405_pt1 | contig 18188 bp, 15 predicted proteins | sample Lox_Sample_24_FD_206723 | JGI IMG/M metagenome (GOLD analysis project Ga0335075, IMG submission 206723) | Soil microbial communities from Loxahatchee National Wildlife Refuge, Florida, United States - Lox_Sample_2.4 | ecosystem: Environmental > Terrestrial > Soil > Wetlands | place: USA...
CCATTTTCCTTATCAGGCCGATTCTCATACGCCCACGAGAACATCAAGTCGAAATCTCGGCATTGGTGTGTTGCGCCCATACCGTCAAGGACGCCATGTTCATTCATTGTTTCGAACGTCGCATCGCCACAACACATCAAAGCTTGACGAATGTAGTCAAGACAGTGGTCGCGATGAATGCTTACTTCATTTTCCGACATGCTTGTAACAGTCTCAGGCCAATATGCAAACCGTAAAAAATTCTATAAAATTGATGTCTTAGAATTTAAATTCCTTGACTAGAGGCTTGTTGAGACACGAGATGAACTTACTAGGCAGTGCAGCTGATGGAACATTGAGACGCCGTAGATGAGAGAGTCAGGGTCTCTTGGGTTTGGAAATGAAGGATGGAGGTCCGTTGCATACTTTCGTGGAATTGAAACGATTCCATCGCCAGCTGCGAAAGATTATTAATATATCAGTCATAGAATACCGTCTACATGTCTCACGAGGCTGTAGCCTTTGCCACATTTCATTTGTAGCATTTGATGGTCGTCCGCCGTAGAAAAGATGGGGTTGGAATGTGACTCGGCTTGAATAAACCACTATTCAATTGTAAGCAAATCGTGAATGTTTCCGCGATTACGGAGAAGATTTTGGAGGACTGGCAGTCAGGTTCAAAATTATCCTTTGCGGGTAGTGTGCCACAGTGGAAATTCTTGACAAGAAGTAATACATTACCCCAGACTGAGATTCCGGCGATGAAGAATAGAACGCTCAGAATGAGGGGTAAACTTCTTATGATCGAGTAGAGCTTTCTATTACCCCCACCTAACTGACTGTCATCTCTTCGAGGGAGCAGTCCCTTTTCCTCCTGTGCAGCAGACGGAGTCTCTGAATCACGTTCAAGGCTGTCGTCGTAGTATTCGCAGGATGCGCGATCCCCAATCATCGCAAGATTTGGCATCTTAAAGATTATGCGCAAAGAAATCAAGGAAATCTCGGCGACAAAAAGCTGTAAAGTTTGCAGAGAAGACTTGTTTCTCTTTTTAGGGATGACACAGTTCTCTGTAAGTACAATCTTCACATTTTCTCTCACCCCGTGAGATGCTGGCCATGATAGACACCCTCGTCGTGCTTGACTAGAAGCACACCTACAGGTATTGCTGTTGTACGAAATGCCGCTTCGAATTTTCGGCTTCAGGATAAGATCTACGGAGGATATCTCGATTGTAATCGAAGACGCGCGTCATGGCATTCTTAAAGGACCGAATAGACGGGTGCATACATGTCGGGGTAGTTTCGGAGGACCCACCAGGAAAGTTCCGACCAAAAGAGTTACCCGGTACGTTTTTTCAAGTAAGCAGTTTCTACCTGAACAAAATTAACAAGTTTAATCTCTTATAAACAGTGTAAAGATATAGAGTAATTTATTTTTTTTTTTTTTTTTTTTTTTTTTTGGGAAGGATAGGAATAATATACATAATTAAAAGGAAATAAGCAAAACGTTGTTAAAGAGTAGCTGGCAACTGGTTGCCAACCAGCTATCAGCCAGTTGAGAATACAAAAGCATGAAAGCTAGTAGCAAGAGCACTTTCTTAACAAATTAAACGGCAAATTACTCGCATGCCACACCACTTATAGGTTTATTACTGAGATACCACACCACTTATAGACTATTTACTCGCATGCCACACCGCTATTGAAGCTATTCATAACTCTCAATCCCGATACCTTGTTGGCACTTTTCTTGCTCTCTTAGGCCGCAATTGCAACGCTGGTGATGCTGGTGATGCTGGTGCCTCAACCTCAACCTCCTTATCCCCAACCCTGCCGTCCGCCTTAGCCCTTGCCTTGGCCCTTGCCTGCTCCACAAAAGGTGCTAGCTCTCTCTCCAACTCCGAATTGGACTCACTACTTGACATATCCCAATCACGTGCTCTCTCTGCCCTTCCATTCCTTGCTGGCTGTGCAACACAACGCCTTTTATTATGACCTAACTGTAGGCAATTGGTGCATTTTGTTTGCTTCCTCTTAAGATCCCCCTTTCGAATCCACCTTTCCCTTAGGCGTCCCCGTTTTTTTACAATTAATGGAGGCAATATGTTTGGATTAGAAGGGAGGTTTTCGATAGACAATAGAGGCATTGCAACCTCATATGTACGCCGATACGACTTAACTGTGTAGACCTTTAAAAAGTGCTTATATAGATCTATAGATTCAAATCGACAAGCTGCGATTGTATGAGCGCAAGGGCTATAATGCTCCTAGAAATTCCGACATAAAGACCCGTTTTCTGCTAACTCGACAGTGTATTTCCAGCCAGAGTTGGGGATTCGAACTTGATATACCTCAACCTTTAACTTGAAAACTTAATAACGTCGAGAAGTCTTTTAGCGTTCTTTAAATTTTGCAAGAGGAACGTCAGCAAGGACTATACTTTGCTATACACAATGGTATTAGTTGTAAATAGTCTTTATAATAGTAGACTAGATTGCATCCATCATCTTTAAAGGCTAAAGGAACCAAATTCAACCCTATATACTATTCAAAGACTTTACAATGTTTAAAGTTAAATAGCTGTATCTTAGCTGTAGAAAGGCATATGTTGCCTAAGTTTTATAAGGGATTGCGTCTACATATTCTGCTGCCTTAAAGTGTTCCTTTCGCAAAATATTAAGAGCGCTTTAAAGTAGAGTTAGTTTACAAGCTTATAATTACAATATATAACATTTAAATATACCTTGAAACTCTCTTTGTCTTTAGCCTAAGCACATCTCCAAAATAGAGGCTAACACTTCGCTCTAAAGCTTGACTAGACATTATTGTCATGGGTCGGCAGTGCTATGGTTAAGCGAATGCAACTGTATATTACAAGGAGGATCAACTAAGGAGAGAAGACAATCTAAGCACCAAAGGTGCTCTAATATATACACATTGTACAGAGTTGCTAGAACCTTCCAAATGCTGCTTTGTAATCATGAGTCATATGGCGGCGACCTGCCGCGTGTACAGTGGCAACGCTGGTGTCCTAGGCACTAAGTCCCAAATATGGGTCCAACCCATTACAATTATCTGCAATATGCTAACAACAGTGTGCAATACAGCCTTGTAAGAAGACTGTACAAACTGTAGCTGCAAGGCCTTTATTGCTATTAAAAATAAAAACATAGCCTTTATCTAACAAGTTATTAAAAGCATCCTTCAAAAACTTGCTGTCACGGGTTGGTAATGCTATGGTCAAGCAAAGACAACTTGTATTGCAAGGAGAATACTCTAAAGAAAGAAGGAAGTCTAAGTACACACAGTGCCTTATATATATTGTACAGAATCATTAGAACCTTCTAGATGCTGCTTGGTAATAGAGAGTCTTACGGAATCATCAGAACCTTCTAGATGTTGCTTAGTAAGGACGAGTCGTACGAAGGCAACTTGCTTGCGTGTACGGTGGCAGCGGCGGTTTGATGAGTCGTTCAGAGGCAACTCGCTGGTGCCTTAGGCACCAAGTCTCTAATATGGGTCTAACCCATCACACTTGCAAAACTAAGTCTACTACTCTTTGCTTTCTGTAGGAACAAGTGCCTAAGCTAATAGAATTGCATTGTTATTTACATTTATTCCAACAGCAACTATAAGCATTATTAGATACTTTGACTTTGTATAGCATGCATCTAATGCAATAAATGTCACGAACTCAGTCAATCGAGGTATGAGTCGCACATGAAGGGGGCGACAACCTATACAATTGGTAGTCCTAAATACAAGAATCTAAAGCTAAAGAGGAGAAAGAAGGAGAAGAAGCTGAGCGTTGTACTCGAAGTCTAATATACACGTCCATACGGATCAATGTCGGCCCGAAAGTGCCAAGTGCCAAACTGCCTATGCCAACTGTCCGTCAAACTGCCCACTAGCCCACGGTTCAGAGCCGTAACAGCCCGTAAGGTTTAATCGCCCGTCCGTAGACCCGTAACGGTCTGTAAGCAGCTGTGTCGAGGCCGTAACAATAAATCTTTGTATATTCCAACAAGTATTAATTGTAGTAGATAGTGCAAAAGCAACAGCTTTAAACCAACCTGTTTCTTTATTATATAATAAGCGGCTAATAGATCTATTATTAGTATTAGCTATGTGCTATAGATACACTAGGAATTAAGCAAAGCAATTAGCCTTATAACCCTCAATTTCAACAAGAAGGGCTTATTTAACTTAATATGCTTGTATATAGCTAATACTATTATTGAATAGCAGCTGCTTATCAGACTGTATCTAAGTAGGTGTAATATTGCGGTTGTCGACAACAGAAGCACAATAGTAATCCTTCAAAAACTATATAGTAGAGGTCTACTTGTTCTTATAGTGGACTGTAGGGCAACATGTATGCAGCTTCAATTGTGTAATAGTAACACTAGTCTTCTTAGTGCACTATACTCGAATTATAAAAGAACAGTTCTTGTCTTTGCGTATAAGGATATAGCGTTTGGCATCTGACTTATAAACTCAGTAAGACTCACCATCATCAAGCACATGACGATTAACAGCTTCATAGGCCTCTGCAATACTTGCAAAGGTGTCATGAAGGGCAACTATGGTCGCAATGTAAAGGTTTTTATTGTGAACGAGTGTAGAACATCATATCTATGTGCGGAGGGTTAGGGCAAATAGCGGTGTGGCATGCGAGTAAATAGTCTATAAGGTATGACATCTCAGTAATAAACCTATAAGTAGTGTGGCATGCGAGTAATTTGCCGCAAATTAAAGCTTAGTTAGAATTAAAGGCTGTAAAACAGTTTGTAATCATCAAAGGACCTGTGTACAATAGAAAGCCAGCAACTGGTTGGCAACTGGTTCCTTACTACTCTTCGCCTATCAAGCAAATAATGCAAACTACAATCAAATTCCGTCTTGGGTGAAAACAAGGCTTGTCCCTCGACGTAATCCAACCCCGAATAGACTTTCTGTATGAGCCAATAGTTTGATCGGCGTTTCCGGATGACGGAGACGCAAGTCTTCGTATAATCTTGTGTCTGAAGTGTCAAGTTTGAACAGGCAGAGCATGTTGACATGAGGGTAAATTGATTGTATTGATGATTATTGTTATGCTATCATGGAGGTGGGACCAGCCCATAGCCTTATACCCTGTAGCTCCGCCTTCTCGGTACAGATCAGGGGTAAGCCAGCTACCAAACAACCCCTTAACAGGGTTATATCGTGACATGAAGTATTGTAAGTATGCATATAACAAAAGTTGAATAACACCCCTAAAAATAAAACAGATCTCATTGCGTTGTGTCAAGTTTGAACAGGCAGAGCATATGAACATGAGGGTTATTGATTGTATTGATGATTGTTATGCTATCATAGATGTGGGCTCTGCCCACAGCCTTATACCCTGCTGCTCTGCCCTGATATAGGTCAGGGGTAAGCCAGCTACCAGTCCCTCAACAGGGATATATCATGACACGTTGTAGTCGAACTAACGACACTTTGGATCTAGTCAGCCGTTTTTACGCGAACATTTATTCTAGTCGAAGGCCAGAACAGGATAAAAAACCAAGTATTTGATTGCCACTCCCTATATGATCTAATGATTGGAGGACGATTAAAGTTCATAATGCTCTAGCACCCCCTAAATCAGCTTATCTCTCACATGATTTCCCAATGTCGATGGTCTTCTTATCCAGCAGCTAAACCTGAATCACCTCAACCTCATCAACAACACGCTTCTCCTTCTTAAGACCCCAGACACCACATCCATCCACTTCAGGACCAGCGCTTGCGTCACGCTTGCTAAAGTCTACCATGTTATCGCCAGCAGCATTGCGCTCCTTGATGCAGCCAGGGGTGCCGGTGACGATGCTGGGGAGCACGAAGGCCGCCAAGGTAAGCATGATAGAGAGTTGCATGGTGAAGATTGGGTTGCTGGCCAGATGTTATTATAAGTTCATGGCAAGTGATTCTTGAGATTAGTTAAATATACCTTGATGAGGTAGTGTGTAATTCTGCATTGACCGTAGTCGTTTACTGAAGTTGTTGGAGAGTTGAAAGACGGGTTATATCGTCTTTATATGCTTTCTATGCTCACCTAATCTTGTGTTAGATGAAATAGGTGTTCAGGTCGGACTTTCTAGGCACCGAGACTTCGTCAGCGCATTCGTCAACGTTTCACTACCTACTGTAGTATAAATGCCCTGGATTACCTACTTTTCAAAGAATAGAGCATTTGGCACCCATCACATTTGCTAACAGGTTATAAGCCCGGTCGGCAGCATTATGCTGCTGTGCGTTCTTCCGCTGTGTGGTACCAAAGACCTTAAGTGGCTTTAAGGCCTTGAGGTTGTCGTCGTAGCTAGTTGGTCACTAGCGAGACTGTTCTCCGCGGTCAGCTACGATAATGCTTGTCCTGATTACTCAATACTGCCTTTGCGCTGTTGAGTAGCTTTGAGTCTCGTGTTGAGTCTCTGTTTCGGTCTCGTCTGCCTTGCTATGGGCTTCGTCTCGGTCTAACAGTCATCGTCTTGATATCAGTCGTGGTACCAGCCGTGGTCGTGGTCGTGGTCGTGATTCCTGTCGTGGTCGCGATATCGGTCGTGGTACCAGTCGTGGTCGTGGTCGTGATTGCCGTCGTGGTCGTGATTCCTGTCGTGGTTGTGATATCAGTCGCGTGGTACCAGTCGTCGTCGCGGTCGTGATTCCTGTCGTGGTTGTGATTTCTGTCGTGGTTGTGATTTCTGTCGTGGTTGTGATTTCTGTCGTGGTTGTGATTTCTGTCGTGGTCTTAGTCGTCGGTTTCGGTCTTGGTCTTAAGGTTCGATCCTGTTTCGATTTTGGTTATACAGGCCACCTACGTACGCCTTTGAGCGTAGGAACAGCGCCTATTTTTGGCAATTAGGTTGCACTCCGGTCTTGGGGGTTGGATCTTGAGGGGGTGATCCCCTAGGAAAGTTACAGTTTAGGTAAAAGTTTTAGGCTTCAGGCCACTTGAAGAGTCCTCCCATAAGGGGTGTGTTAGACGAAATAGGTGTTCAGGTCGGACTTTCTAGGCACCGAGACTTCATCAGCGCATTCGTCAACGTTTCACTACCTACTGTAGTACAAAATGCCCTAGATTACCTACTTTTCAAAGAATAGAGCATTTGGCACCCATAACATTTGCTAACATCTTGAGCACTCACACAATGTGGAGTGCTCGGTTATGTTCCCGCGGTATAGAAGTCCAAGGATCGATATTAATTTAGACGGCGAGAGGTTTTGATAGGGGCACGCTTTGAGGCATGATACTGACCGGGAGATGATGAGCCGCTTCTTACAATATACGCAAATAAGATAACCGGGGTAAGTCCTCTACTTTTTATCTCACAAGGTATGTATGTACACACTTACAGTAGAAACACATAAATCACAAGTCTTAGCGAGGCTAAATCGCAAATAATATCCTCGCAGTGCTTAGTGGCTATAATTCTCATGAAAAGCATGAATACAGAAAAGTTACTTAAATGGGAGGCCTCTAGAGCCTAGCTCTTCCCTGTATCTTGTCAATGCGTCACACGCTCAGGAGGGGAATCGTCCAGCCGATACACTAGAGAGAGTATTCATGTGATAGCTTCAGGAGTGGTCATGCACTGCCTGATGCGCGACAGTCATACCAGGAAAGTCAAGGAGTAGTTACGCAAACTACATTGTACTAAAAGCTGACAGCAAGCATGCATATCAGGCCTGTACATGATATCACGGAGTGGGCCTATACGAGAATCGTGGGATTTCCTAGGACCACATTGTTGCCCGACGTACATGGATCTACGGGGGATGCAAAAGGTAACTTGCGTGAGTGATTATCCTAAAAAGCAAGAGATTGCCAGGATTAAACGCCAAGGTTTCTACAAAGCTGATTCGCTGATAGTTTCGGGCGCATCTTCTTGCTAGCTGAGACATATTCAGTGTCCAAAAGTGCGTCCCAGATTCTCAAGCTTCTCGACAACGAAAGAAAGCTCCAAGAGTTCTCACATACCTCAACTTTAGTGATGATCTATGCAGCTCTCACTTCCATTCAAGAAAAAAGAGAGGTATGAGGAGCTTGGTAGTAGCGAAGAAACTTCTATTACAAGAAGTCTTCCAATATATTCTTCAACCCCTTCAAAGCTCTTATACCTTCTCTGCATATTGTTAGGCCTCAGTTTAGGCTTAACGATAAGCTTTTGGTACCGAAACGATGCATCAGCAAAATGCTGGGTACCGGCACCTACCTCGCCAATACCAACTGAAGTGCTTGGTCCACGAATTCCTAAAGCTTTTGTGCCAGATCAGCGGTACATTGGATTCTCGAAAACTATAGATCAGAATTGGAGGGATCTTGTAGGTATGTAAAAGCTAGACACTCCTAACTGATTGTACCACGAAGAAAGAATCAGACGCTAATCTCCATCTTTCTCAGACTCGGACGCAATATGGATTGCGAATCCTGGAGAATATGGATTAGCGAAGGGCATCAAGGCTCCTCCTCAATATTCGCGTCCGACGGATGACAACCAGATATCTGAAAATTTCTACTTGGTGTCAAATTTACACCAAATTCATTGTCTTGTATGTTTAGTCCTCTCTACTATGTTCTGTAACTTACTGGAAACCCCGTCCCACAGGATGTGATCCGACGACGATATTGGACTCTTCTGCTCGAGGGGTACGATCCTAACGACTCTTTCGCAGAAGACTGGTATATTCATGTCGAACATTGCATCGAGTATCTACGACTTGGCATTACATGTGGAGATCTCCTTGTGGTTGAGGCCGACAGTCCGCCCGGAACACCTGTAGAGCTGACGAAGGACGGGCTAGGCTGGGGCGTGACTCATTACTGTATTGATTTTGAGCGTTTGGTCATGTTCCAAGAAGACCAGAAGATGCTGTATAATCAATCGTGGCAGGACAAAGTATTCAACGATAGGTAAAAATTAGTGATAAAATACGGATCATTGCCGAGCAATGTCGAGCAGTATGCCTTTGCGTTTGTGTAGCAGTACCAGAGCTTTCCGATCAGGTTTCCAGATATTTGATCGTCTAAAGAGTTTGCAAATTAGATTCCGAACCTTGCACAAACGTGCAGTTTGTGTGGAATGTTCTTAATAAAGTCACTGGCTGTCGAGTAAAGTAAACTGCTGATAGAAGGCACCCACTCTTCTTACGTGCTTAGTCAACTTCCACTATTTATCGTGTACTTTGAGACTTCCTGCCACTATGCGGTTACAGACATCTCGTCGGTAATCGATTTGGAAAGCAGAAGGTGCCTCAACAGGCTTCGCGGTAAATGACTCCATTTTTAAACTGTACGAAGTCTTGCTGATTATCTCTCTCAAGTCCAGCCATGATGCCATTACTGTTCACATTCCTGTTTCCCCGTGCATCGTCGACAGGCAACTTGGTTGAAACTTTACGATCTATTGCTACATGTGAGAATTCTCTCGCTGAGACTGAAGAATTTATTCCGGGAGAAAAGCTCGCGTCTCTGCCTCAACGGCAAGTTTCGTGGTTGAGATCCTGGAGTAACTGTCTCGTACCCACTATCATTATCATTGCTGGACTCATCGCCTTCTTTGCCCTTGCCATATTCGGCACCCACCGACCTTCCTTGAAAGTGAACGAAGTGATGATCTCGCCATGTGGAAGATCTGCCGCGGAAGCCGAAAGCCAAGGCTGTCACTTCGACATCATGTCATTCTGCTGGCTTCCCGACGCATGCTATGATGCCGAACTCTCCGACGAGTTTAGAGCGCATAATTGGGAATGGTTCCTAGACGCCAACCAGACAGAGTCTGTACCGCAAGCAGAAGCCCTCAGCGGGGTACACCCCAGATTATTTGTCAATTGGGAGTACCACCTCAAACACTGTACGTATATGTGGCGGAAATTGCATCGGGCGGTACTCGGTAAAGGAAATATGGCCATAGATAGTTATATTGGGTCGTATGCGCATACGAGACATTGCGAGCACACGCTGCTGACAGATCGGGAGGTTGGGTTGGCAGAGGTCAACACGATTATCAGGGTGAAATATCCGGACTGTGGCATTTCGTGAAGGGTATGTTGTTTCGCAGGATTAATGTCAGATGCGGCAGTAATGTGGAAGACATGTTGGTAGAGTGATAACCGTGTACTATGTATATTTCCATTGCGTTATGCCTTTATACTCGACCATGTGAGATTATACTTCGCCTCCTGCTGAATCTGGTACTGTGTCAAGGCATCAAAATCAATACACCGATGCTCCCTGCCCCATCCCGAAACACTTGTCGAAACAGTCTTGCCGCTGGTTAACGGACTATATCCCTCCAGCACGATCTCACCTCCTCCGCAGGAAAGTGCTTGCCGCAAGTACTCAAAGCAATGATCTACATGTACAGCGAACAGATCTGCATCATCGATCTCAGACATATTGGCACCTGTGACGGCAGACCACCAATGCCAACGTATCCAGGACTATGTAAGACATTATCACTAGAACCGATAATCCGTATGGCATATAACGACTTACAAGACAGTGCACCTCGTGTATTTTCGAGACAATATAGAATCGCGCGTCGGCCATTTCCGTCTTGCGCGGGTGGTCGAACTCAGCCACTATGCCTTGTGGGAGTCCGTACTGGTCTGGATCCTCAACCCAAAGAGCTCCATTTCCTGTTGAGCGAGGGATGTCAAAACAATTATCAAAATGGGTGATACTGATCAACATACCTGCAAATTGGGCACCCCAATGGTATTGTGTTTCTCGAGAAAGACCAGACCAGTAATTATCGTGTTGGAAGACCTTTGTCACTGGTCTAAAGACTTCGGAAGGGATAGGTGTGAAGGACCTCCGGGTGGCAATATTCAGTTGCCAGTAAAGATACAGAGTTACTGCCCAACCAAACGACAGGATAATCGTACAAGAGTGGCTGTATATAGCTGACTTTGGTCTATGAGAGACGAGAACTTCATCCTTTTCCTCGTTACCAAGTACTCGATAGTCGACTTTTGATGGCTTGGAAGAGAACATGGTGGAGATTTATCAATCCTGAGGTAAAGATTGGGAGTATAATATGAAAGAATTTCGCGTTTGCTTCAAATTCACCGCAAGATGCGCCGAGACACTTCGCCGCAAAACAGCAAGTAGATAACAAACCAAAGAGCCCACTCGGTTCGCAGATTTTCCATAGATGGGGGCGAAATGGTTTCTCTGTAGTAGAACACTTGGGAGCACAACTAGCTTGGTAATGGGGGGAGGGTAGAAAATTCTGAGACGGTGAACAAAACAGACAAGCTGCTGCACGTTCATCAAGTGCCTATCCTGCGGGAAACTTTTCCTATCTGAATGAAGGTCGAATGTTCGAGTTCACAAGAGTATGTCATATTGGAAGTTGGGAGCGATATGGCATGACAGTTACGCAATACTGGGAAGTGTTTTACCACCAATAGCGGACATCTCACTGCATCCGAGTGAGAATGCCACGCGGGCGAGTCTGACAATTACCGAAATGACCACCGGAACCACTTATAATACTAGCTAAGTGAGATTTACATACTTTGTGCCTTGTATGCAGAGAACTCCGGAATTGGCAGGTGTTTCGTGGCGCTGTTCGCGCGTCACGAATGAGCCTCCGTACTAAGGTAAGCCTGCAAGCTGCACGCGCCCGCACGTGCTGCGCCCTCCAGGCTGCAGACGTCTCCACGCGATTTAGACTGTCGTGAATGTCATACATTAATCAATGATAACAGTCCGGCCCGAAACAATCTTCTTGACAGCAGCCTCTCTCCAATTCTCACAACGGTCGAGATGACAGACCCCAATTTCTGCATCGAAACGCCTCGCCTCTTCCTGGGTTACTTTATCCCGACCAATCGCAAGCACTGCTCTTTCCTAGTCACGCTCTACAACTCGCCTTTATTCATCTCTACGGAAGGGAAGACCGAGATTGTTGACGAGGACAAAGCCAAAGAACGAATTACCGCTCGATTTGTTGAAGAGCACAAACGGCATGGCTACGGAACCTATCTGGTCAGCCTCAAGACTACACCCACTACGCCGTTTCCTGAAGCACTGCCAATCGGGTCTGTCAGTCTTACGAGAGGCACCGATGCCGATTCCTTAGCCATCCCTGATATCGGATTCGCTATTGTACCAGAGATGAATAGGAAGGGGTATGCTACGGAAAGTGCGCAGGCGCTCTTGGAGCACGTGAAAAAGGAACAGGGCCTGGAGGAAGTATTTGGATTTATCACGGATCTGCACAATGCGCCTAGTCATCGGGTGATGGAGAAGCTAGGAATGGAATATCGCGGGGTGTGGAGACTAAGCTTCTTCGGTGATAAGATGGGCAAGGTCTTTGTGACACCCGGCATGAAAGAGCTAAAGCAGTACGGCATCGTCTAAGCAGGTAGCAGATAGGCAGAAGCCTGACACCTTCCTAATGTGCGGCATATTCGTACGAAAACAAATCGCTTTGCATGATCTGCATTCTAGTCTTCCGTACGGATACAGTATAGATCTACGTGCAAGGTAATATTCATACATGCTTGTCCTCCATGCCTATTACCTACATTGCTACACGCGCACCACCGCTGCTCGCGACTCACCTGCCACATACGCTCAACCAACTCTCGGGAAATGCGTGAAAGAGTATGACGCGGCCGATTTATTAATTATGTAGAACTGACTGATGAAAATGAAAGTGATAAAATGATGATTTAATCAAATATGAAAATGCCTATAGAGGAATCTAGAGTATCTGGCCACTAAAATTGGGCTATCTTGACCTCCCTTTTTGTACTACTGTATCTGTACATCCTAATTATGCAACTTAACATCCCTCGAGGTTCTTAAAACCTACCAGAAGCGGCGCTGAAAACTCCTCCAGGAACTACTCAACAGTATCGTCCATATGTTTCAACTTTCCAAAGCTCACAAAAGCCGTAGCTTGGAGCTTCACCAGGCATGATATAATGAATTTTTTCCCCCGCAACTTCTAAGATACCATTCACTATGTCCTCAAGTCATCAATACACGCATTTGCCTGTTTCAGATACTGATGAGCAATCCGGGAAACGTTACAGCGAGGCACCCATACTATCAATGCAACAAAAACTGCAACGGCTATATCCCATAATTACCGCAATACTTGTGACCAGCACGATCAGCCTCTTCATCACCAACTACTTCCACCTCTTCACCCACGCCTTCCTCGCCAGTAGCGACTTGCTCAACTTAAACTCTTCTAACGCGATATCGAGTAGCATATATAAGAACTGCGGCAACACACCCTCGACAGCACGAACCCGTGACTGCTCTTTCGATCTCCTAAGTTTTGCCTGGCAAACACTAGAGTGCTACGACTCAGCGTTGGTATCCGCATTTCTCGATTATCCGGCCGAACCCTGGCGATACTACACAAATTCTTCTGCAGTGGAGGAGGTCTCTCCTGTTGTTGCAGCCCGCGGAGAAATGGATCTGCATGTCACGTGGGAGTATCATGTTGTGCATTGCACGTTCATGTGGATGCAGATGCATCGCGCGTTTGCCGGGCGGGGATACATAGATTCGCATTTGGATAGTTGGAATCATACTAAGCATTGCCAGGTTGTGGGTCTCGAGAGGACGTTCCCGATGGATAGGGTTAATGTTGAGGGGAAGGTGAGATATCCAGAGTGTAGAGCCGTTGGAGATGGAGGTTTTTTTGGTGAAACGTTGGAAGGAAAGGCTTTCGATAATTCACCAGAGACTCACGATCACGATAGTGTCCACCTATGATATGACAGCACCGGGAAGCCTCAGTTCCTGTACTGCAGCACCTCAGTCGTCTCATATGTGCAACTGCCTGGTTACACGTTCGCTGAAGTAGCATACCTCGAGACAGTAGTAAGAATCACCATCCTTCTCAGCTAGTTGGGGTCGACCAGATCATCGTTTAATGAAGCTGAATCATTCCAGAATCATGCGCACCGTGCTCAAGACCCCATGACAGGCAGTGTAATCATCTATCATTCTATCATCGTCCTCCTAGCTTACCCGACGCTGCGACGGGAACAATCCCCACTCAACAGCTGCTTTGTACAGCTGCACACAAAGCTCTCCAACATTGAAGTGTTGATAGCCCGCCTCGCGCCGGCCATTGATCTCACCATAGCACTATCCTACCTGCACGAAGACCACAGCGCGTGCCAGCGGCTCCAACCTCTCCCTTATGAGTTTCACAGAGCGCGGCCACTTTTCCGGCGGCAGTCATGCCGTGATCTCCAACTCTCGCAGATGCAGAAATCGGTCCAAGAACTCCGCGAAGGCAGTACAACTCCCGGCAGATGACGATGGCCGGATGGTAATGTCAGCCTTACAATGATACGTTCTATAATCGGGCGGCGTTCTTCAAGGCATCTTAGGGCGCATAGGATACCACATTCTCATGACAGGGTCAAATGTAGACCAATGCCGTAGGTTCCATAGACCCTACAGCATGGGGTTTAGCGTAATTTAGGGACTTATCCGTACCGCTGCTACTCTGATACGACTGACTTCTAAGTTGGGATATAACAGGGCCATAGGCTTGACATTGTACCGTATTGAACGCTAGTGCACTTGTAGAGGTCCAGGAAAATGCGTCGATCTTCATTCCGATATGATATCCTGTAGGCTCACTTTTTTCGTTACCAGACGGGCGCTCAGCTGTCCAAAAATGACACGAATTGCTACTCCGTGGTCGCCATCCTGGACTGCTGACTAATTTAGCTTCGCTAAATTAAATTCTCCTACACGTGACTCTGTTCTACTGTGAGTAATGTTGGTCCAGGCTACGGGTGGGGGCAGTTTAGGCATAAACTCAGGCAGCAATGTAGTGATATGGGCTCAGTGAAGAAGTTGATTCAATTACCCTATCTACAGTGATACGTACGCTGTATTTATAGAGCTTAGTTGCCTTAATGGTTAGGCTTCAATAGCCTATAATGAGTCGCTGTAAGTGACTCAATCACTGACTCGATCACTGACTCAGTTATTGACTCATTAAATGGCCCTGCCTACCATCCCCTACATACTTCTGTATATATAGTACCTTTAGGTCTAGTTTACTCTGCAATCGAGTCTATCTCTACTATGCGTGTCCATGCGACACAACCCAGGTGTCGCCCACAGCAATTGCTATCCTTAGGCACCAAAATACAACATGTGGTCAGTTGGTGGCCGATTTTCGGCAAAACGGAATCCTGAATAACGCCACCAGTTTCGAGAAATTAGGTTTTGAATATCTCAAATCCTAAAAACAGCAATCCTTTTCCTAAAAGAAGACGTATCCTTTTGATAGCTAAATGTCTAAATGACCGTTAGACCATCAAAGAACTCCGACCTTTCGGCACAAAAATAATTTATTATTTTCCTTGATATTGGTGCCGCCTTTTGCGGACCGAATCAGAATCGGCCTTAGGCATTTCGGTCTACCTTCAAATACATTTTGGTTTTTAGGATTCAATTTTACTTCCACGCGTCACCGAATGTCATGATACACCACAACCCTCATAACTATCTGACCCCATCCACAAAAGATGGCATCTGTATCATCAGTGACACCAACTCAAACTTCACCACACCAATCTCCTCACAAAGTTACTCCCACCAAAACGCCGCTACGCACTCCCCAGAAAAAGCCCTTACACTAGCAAGTCGTCCGCAGAACGCCGAAACCCATCGTCTAAGATGTCGCAGAAATTGCCAACCACCCCGAAAAGCCGCTCTGACGTGAACGCCTCAAACCAAGCTGAGAGCTCGAAGCCAAGGACCGGAGAAGAGCTTTACCAATGGGCATTTGGCTCGAAAGGCAAGAACCCATACTTGCACATATCACTATCTCCTAATTAACCTGTATATAGAAGGACCCAGTGGATTCACCACTGATGCGTCGGTATATTTACGCCATTACGAGAAGGCAGAAGATGAGGAGGAAGATGCCGAAGAGGAGGAGGAAGATGATTCCGACTGGGTTAAATACACTAAGGAGTGCCTTGAGCGAGAAGCAAAGAAGGCCCAAAGCTCGAAACAGAAAAAAGTTTGAATTAGAATACTTGACAATAGCAGAGAGAGTTAACTTGTGACTATTGTTCATTCTTTGGCTTGATTTTTAACTAATATTTCCTCTGAATGCTATCTGACCATTATCCCTACTCCGTTCTCCTTAATACTTACTTACCCTTTTAGAGCCCGCAAATTTATTTCCTTGTTCCACTTAGGGGAATATTATTATCATTATTATTCTTACACCGTTTGACCCAAAGACTATGTGGGAAATCAAGCTATTCGATACAAGGAAACCTTACTACTATTGTAGCAGGATAAAAACCTCCGCTGCTGTTTGTAAATACCATTTATCATATTGTGAATAGGCATCAGCGTCAAAGAAGCTGTAAAAGCTTTCTAGCGTATATATATATATAGTTCCGCGCCTGGGACATCGGTTTGCAGGTACTTTATACTCATTAAGCACCACTGCCAGGCTGATCTTTGACCCTGGCAAGACTCTATCATTCCAGCTGTTTTGGTCAATGATTAAGGGCTTTGACTGAAATGCTGTGATGCGATACAGGCCCTGGATGACCTTCCTGGAAGACCCTTAAAGTCGCAGCGAAGCATCGTACTGAATACCTAAAATAATACGTCTGTTAGCGAAGGGATGGCATTTTATAGCTGCTCATTGAGTTTCGCTAGAACCGGAACAACCGACTCCAACCACGCAACGTACTGTTGGAAGTATGAAGCCGCTCCGCCAGCATCCTGAAGAGCCTTATAACCTTGGATGACAAGTTGTATGGCAGCGATGAAGTCGCCGACTAAGAAGCCAAAGCCAGGAGCCGACATAACATCTCATTGCCTGGGAGCGATTAGGTTACAACTCTAAGCTTCATCGCGGTGTTTCACAAAACGATTATCTTGCACGTGACCAAATGTGGTTTAGGTTGTAACGTCCATCCCTGTAGTATGTGAACCCTAGCGGTGATATCCTGGACGCTAGCTTTATAATTGGGGGAGAACAGCCGCGTCACCCTGGTCTCGCGATACACCGTAAACCCAAATAGGTTTAAGTAACGCCACAGTGCACAATTCCTACTGTAAAATTCCCCGGCAAAGGGATACCCTGAACCGAGGAGTGCTACGCTAACTCCATGGCGTCAGCGTAGCACTCTTCAGCTTAACACTCCTCGTTCACCTGTTCTGCCGAAGTTGGCCCGCTAGCTCGCAGTGGGGCGGCGGAGAAAATTGTCTGGGTCAGCTGACCTATACGCTCCCTACTAGCGTAGAGCGAATTTTCGAATTACACGTTAGCCGCGCTAAAGCCCTTGGCACCAGGCCAATTCTCTTTGTGTTTAGCGGCCATTTTTGATTCAACAAAATCTTGCAACATCCTCACATCCCACCAAGGTCGACTGAAGGTTCATAAACTCTCGCACATCTACAAGTTTCCTGCTTCTATACACGTAGTTCACGGTCCTCGTCTCAATATGACTCGGGGAAAGGTTTGCCTCGCGTATTCCGGCAAGTGGCACAGGCCCATAAGTGTCAAGAGCTTTCGACTAATTTTTGACCTCTACAAGGCGGTCTCGACACGTCCTGCATCCTCGCGTGGCTTATTGTAAGTGCCAACGAACAACCACAATATAGAACCAGGGCTAAGCAATAAATGTAGGAAGAGGGGTATGATGTGGTGTGCTTCTTAGGCAATGTCGGCCAGGTACCTTGTTTGCTATTGCTCTCTCTGCGCTTCTACTGTTTGCAGAAGGTAACATAAGGAAAAGGAAGAAGATTGGGACGCGGTTAGGGAGAAGGCGCTGAAGATTGGCGCAAAAGAGATGATTGTGAGTCACCCTTGTCCTAAGAGCTTTTGAGTAAATGTGGAAAACTTATATAGAGAGCAGATCGATGATCTCCGTCGCGAGTTTAGAAGTTTTGAGGGGGCAACCGATCAGAGGGGGCAACCGATCGCTAAACCTAATTAGGAAATTTTAAAATTCGCTTAGCTCAGATATTACCCAATTAGGTTTAGCAATCGGTTGCCCCCTCTGATCGGTTGCCCCCTCAAAACGTCTAGATAAATCGACAGCATATGTCATGGGTTCGTTATATTTCCAACCACCATTCTTCGAACGCTTGGTATCCTTCCGGGACTGCTTTGAAGAGGCTTTGAGTCGATTGGGAGGATGCACAAAGTTTC
>Ga0335075_10006406_pt1 | contig 18187 bp, 14 predicted proteins | sample Lox_Sample_24_FD_206723 | JGI IMG/M metagenome (GOLD analysis project Ga0335075, IMG submission 206723) | Soil microbial communities from Loxahatchee National Wildlife Refuge, Florida, United States - Lox_Sample_2.4 | ecosystem: Environmental > Terrestrial > Soil > Wetlands | place: USA...
GCCGGTGGTCGCCGCGATCAAGGAGTTCTTCGGCACCAGCCAGCTGTCGCAGTTCATGGACCAGAACAACCCGCTGTCGGGGCTCACCCACAAGCGCCGGCTGTCGGCGCTGGGCCCCGGCGGTCTGTCGCGTGAGCGTGCCGGCCTGGAGGTCCGCGACGTGCACTCCAGCCACTACGGCCGGATGTGCCCGATCGAGACCCCGGAAGGCCCGAATATCGGCCTGATCGGTTCGCTGTCGGTGTATGCGCGGGTCAACCCGTTCGGCTTCATCGAAACGCCGTACCGCAAGGTGGTCGACGGTGTGGTCACCGACGAGATCGAGTACCTGACCGCCGACGAGGAAGACCGCCACGTCGTCGCGCAGGCCAACTCGCCGCTCGACGAACACAGCCGGTTCACCGAGGCGCGTGTGCTGGTTCGCCGGAAGGCCGGCGAGGTCGAGTACGTCTCCTCGTCCGAGGTGGACTACATGGACGTCTCGCCGCGCCAGATGGTGTCGGTGGCTACCGCGATGATCCCGTTCCTCGAGCACGACGACGCCAACCGCGCCCTGATGGGTGCCAACATGCAGCGCCAGGCGGTTCCGCTGGTACGCAGTGAGGCACCGCTGGTGGGTACCGGTATGGAGCTGCGTGCCGCGATCGACGCCGGCGACGTCGTCGTCGCCGACAAGGGCGGCGTCATCGAGGAGGTGTCGGCCGACTACGTCACGGTGATGGCCGACGACGGCACCCGGCACACCTACCGAATGCGCAAGTTCGCCCGGTCCAACCACGGCACCTGCGCCAACCAGCGTCCGATCGTGGACGCCGGTGAGCGGGTCGAGGCCGGTCAGGTGATCGCCGACGGGCCGTGCACCGACAACGGTGAGATGGCGCTGGGCAAGAACCTGCTGGTGGCGATCATGCCGTGGGAAGGCCATAACTACGAGGACGCGATCATCCTGTCCAACCGGCTGGTCGAGGAGGACGTGCTGACCTCGATCCACATCGAGGAGCACGAGATCGACGCCCGCGACACCAAGCTGGGCGCCGAGGAGATCACCCGGGACATCCCGAACGTCTCCGACGAGGTGCTGGCCGACCTGGACGAGCGCGGCATCGTGCGCATCGGTGCCGAGGTCCGCGACGGCGACATCCTGGTCGGCAAGGTCACCCCGAAGGGTGAGACCGAGCTGACCCCGGAGGAGCGGCTGCTGCGCGCGATCTTCGGCGAGAAGGCCCGCGAGGTCCGCGACACCTCACTGAAGGTGCCGCACGGCGAGTCCGGCAAGGTGATCGGCATTCGGGTGTTCTCCCGCGAGGACGACGACGAACTGCCCGCCGGTGTCAACGAGCTGGTCCGGGTCTACGTGGCCCAGAAGCGCAAGATCTCCGACGGCGACAAGCTGGCCGGCCGGCACGGCAACAAGGGTGTGATCGGCAAGATCCTGCCCGTCGAGGACATGCCGTTCCTGCCGGACGGCACGCCGGTGGACATCATTCTGAACACGCACGGTGTGCCGCGACGGATGAACATCGGCCAGATCCTGGAGACGCACCTGGGCTGGTGCGCGCACAGCGGCTGGAAGGTCGATGGGACCCCTGAGTGGGCTCAACGGTTGCCCGAGGAGATGCTGGACGCCGAGCCGAACAACATCGTCTCGACCCCGGTGTTCGACGGCGCCAAGGAGGAGGAGCTGCAGGGCCTGCTGGGCTCGACGCTGCCCAACCGCGACGGCGACGTGCTGGTCAACAGCGACGGCAAGGCGGTGCTGTTCGACGGCCGCAGCGGCGAGCCGTTCCCGTACCCGGTGACGGTTGGCTTCATGTACATCATGAAGCTGCACCACTTGGTGGACGACAAGATCCACGCCCGCTCCACTGGTCCGTACTCGATGATCACCCAGCAGCCGTTGGGTGGTAAGGCGCAGTTCGGTGGCCAGCGGTTCGGTGAGATGGAGTGCTGGGCCATGCAGGCCTACGGCGCGGCGTACACGCTGCAGGAGCTGTTGACCATCAAGTCCGACGACACTGTCGGCCGGGTCAAGGTTTACGAGGCGATCGTCAAGGGCGAGAACATCCCCGAGCCGGGCATTCCCGAGTCGTTCAAGGTGCTGCTCAAGGAGTTGCAGTCGCTGTGCCTCAACGTCGAGGTGCTGTCCAGTGACGGCGCCGCCATCGAAATGCGCGACGGCGACGACGAGGACCTGGAACGTGCGGCGGCGAACTTGGGAATCAACTTGTCCCGCAACGAATCTGCCTCTGTTGAGGATTTGGCCTAAATTTTCTTTGTTACTACACCCGCAAGGGGAAAGGGAGTTACGTGTTAGACGTCAACTTCTTCGATGAACTCCGCATTGGCCTGGCCACCGCAGAGGACATCCGCAACTGGTCCTTCGGTGAGGTCAAGAAGCCGGAGACGATCAACTACCGCACGCTGAAGCCGGAGAAGGACGGCCTGTTCTGCGAGAAGATCTTCGGACCCACTCGCGACTGGGAGTGCTACTGCGGCAAGTACAAGCGGGTGCGCTTCAAGGGCATCATCTGTGAGCGCTGTGGCGTCGAGGTGACCCGTGCCAAGGTGCGCCGCGAGCGGATGGGCCACATCGAGCTGGCCGCGCCGGTCACGCACATCTGGTACTTCAAGGGTGTGCCTTCGCGTTTGGGCTACTTGCTGGACCTGGCGCCGAAGGATCTCGAGAAGATCATCTACTTCGCCGCCTACGTCATCACTGCTGTCGACGACGAGATGCGCCACAACGAGCTGTCCACGCTCGAGGCCGAGATGGTCGTCGAGCGCAAAGCGGTCGAGGATCAGCGCGACGCCGACCTGGAGGCGCGGGCGCAGAAGCTGGAGGCCGACCTTGCCGAGCTGGAGGCCGAGGGTGCGAAAGCCGATGCGCGGCGCAAGGTTCGCGACGGCGGCGAGCGCGAGATGCGCCAGCTCCGCGACCGGGCACAGCGTGAGCTGGACCGGCTCGAGGAAATCTGGAACACGTTCACCAAGCTGGCGCCCAAGCAGCTGATCGTCGACGAGAACCTCTACCGGGAACTCATCGACCGGTACGGCGAGTACTTCACCGGCGCCATGGGCGCGGAGTCGATTCAGAAGCTCATCGAGAACTTCGACATCGAGGCCGAGGCCGAGACGCTGCGTGACGTCATCCGAAACGGCAAGGGGCAGAAGAAGCTTCGCGCCCTGAAGCGGCTCAAGGTGGTGGCGGCGTTCCAGCAGTCGTCCAACTCGCCGATGGGAATGGTGCTCGACGCCGTCCCGGTGATCCCGCCGGAGCTGCGTCCGATGGTGCAGCTCGACGGTGGCCGGTTCGCCACCAGCGACCTCAACGACCTGTACCGCCGGGTGATCAACCGCAACAACCGGCTCAAGAGGCTGATCGACCTCGGCGCCCCCGAGATCATCGTCAACAACGAGAAGCGGATGCTGCAGGAGTCCGTCGACGCGCTGTTCGACAACGGCCGTCGCGGCCGTCCGGTCACCGGACCGGGCAACCGTCCGCTGAAGTCGCTGTCCGATCTGCTGAAAGGCAAGCAGGGCCGATTCCGGCAGAACCTGCTCGGTAAGCGCGTCGACTACTCGGGCCGTTCGGTCATCGTGGTCGGCCCGCAGCTCAAGCTGCACCAGTGCGGTCTGCCCAAGCTGATGGCGCTCGAGCTGTTCAAGCCGTTCGTGATGAAGCGGCTGGTCGACCTGAACCACGCGCAGAACATCAAGAGCGCCAAGCGGATGGTGGAGCGTCAGCGTCCGCAGGTGTGGGATGTGCTCGAGGAGGTCATCGCCGAGCACCCGGTGCTGCTGAACCGCGCACCGACCCTGCACCGGCTGGGCATTCAGGCCTTTGAGCCGATGCTGGTGGAAGGCAAGGCCATTCAGCTGCACCCGTTGGTGTGTGAGGCCTTCAACGCCGACTTCGACGGTGACCAGATGGCCGTGCACCTGCCGCTGAGCGCCGAGGCACAGGCCGAGGCCCGCATCCTGATGCTGTCGAGCAACAACATCCTGTCGCCGGCATCCGGTCGTCCGCTGGCCATGCCACGACTGGACATGGTGACCGGGCTCTACTACCTGACCACCGAGATCCCCGGCGACACCGGCGAATACCAGCCCGCCGCCAAGGACCGTCCGGAGTCGGGCGTGTACGCCTCGCCGGCCGAAGCGATCATGGCGATGGACCGCGGTGCGTTGAGCGTGCGCGCGAAGATCAGGGTGCGGCTGACCCAGCTGCGTCCTTCAGTTGAGCAGGAGACTGAGCTGTTCGGCCAAAACGGTTGGCAGCCAGGTGATGCCTGGATTGCCGACACCACGCTGGGCCGGGTGCTGTTCAACGAGCTGCTGCCGGTCGGGTACCCGTTCGTCAACAAGCAGATGCACAAGAAGGTGCAGGCGGCGATCATCAACGACCTCGCCGAGCGCTACCCGATGATCGTGGTCGCCCAGACCGTCGACAAGCTCAAGGACGCCGGTTTCCACTGGGCCACTCGCTCGGGTGTCACCGTGTCGATGGCCGACGTGCTGGTGCCGCCGGGCAAGCAGGAGATTCTCGACGCTTATGAGGAGCGCGCCGACAAGGTCGAAAAGCAGTTCCAGCGTGGTGCTTTGAACCACGGCGAGCGCAACGAGGCGCTGGTGGAAATCTGGAAGGAAGCGACCGACGAGGTAGGCGAGGCGTTGCGGGAGCACTACCCGCCCGACAACCCGATCATCACGATCGTCGACTCCGGTGCCACCGGTAACTTCACCCAGACCCGGACGCTGGCCGGCATGAAGGGTCTGGTGACCAACCCGAAGGGTGAGTTCATCCCGCGGCCGATCAAGTCGTCGTTCCGTGAAGGCCTGACGGTGTTGGAGTACTTCATCAACACCCACGGCGCGCGGAAGGGGTTGGCGGACACCGCGTTGCGTACCGCCGACTCGGGTTACCTGACCCGTCGTCTGGTCGACGTGTCGCAGGACGTCATCGTCCGCGAGCGTGACTGCGGCACCGAGCGCGGCATCGTTGTCGAGCTGGCCGAGCGTCAGCCCGACGGCACGCTGATCCGTGACCCGTTCATCGAAACCTCGGCCTACGCACGCACGTTGGGCACCGACGCGGTCGACGAGAAGGGCAACGTCGTGGTCGCGCGCGGACACGATCTGGGCGACCCGGAGATCGACGCGCTGCTGGCGGCCGGTATCACGCAGGTGAAGGTGCGTTCGGTGCTGACCTGCACCACCGGCACCGGCGTGTGCGCGACCTGCTACGGCCGCTCGATGGCCACCGGCAAGCTGGTCGACATCGGTGAGGCCGTCGGTATCGTGGCCGCCCAGTCCATCGGCGAGCCCGGCACGCAGCTGACCATGCGCACCTTCCACCAGGGCGGTGTCGGTGAGGACATCACCGGTGGTCTGCCCCGCGTGCAGGAGCTGTTCGAGGCCCGGGTGCCGCGCGGTAAGGCCCCGATCGCCGACCTCACCGGCCGGGTGCGCCTGGAGGAGGGCGAGCGCTTCTACAAGATCACCATCGTCCCCGACGACGGTAGCGAGGAAGTGGTCTACGACAAGCTCTCCAAGCGGCAACGCCTGCGGGTGTTCAAGCACGAGGACGGTTCCGAGCGGCTGCTCGCCGACGGCGACCACGTCGAGGTGGGCCAGCAGCTGATGGAAGGCTCCGCCGACCCGCACGAGGTGCTGCGCGTGCAGGGCCCCCGCGAGGTACAGATCCACCTGACCAAGGAGGTCCAGGAGGTCTACCGGGCGCAGGGTGTGTCGATCCACGACAAGCACATCGAGGTGATCGTCCGGCAGATGCTGCGCCGGGTGACCATCATCGACTCGGGCTCGACGGAGTTCCTGCCCGGCTCGCTGATCGACCGCGCGGAGTTCGAGGCGGAGAACCGTCGGGTGGTGGCCGAGAGCGGCGAGCCCGCCGCCGGCCGCCCGGTGCTGATGGGTATCACCAAGGCGTCGCTGGCCACCGATTCCTGGCTGAGCGCGGCATCGTTCCAGGAGACCACGCGGGTGCTGACCGATGCGGCGATCAACTGCCGCAGCGACAGGCTCAACGGTCTGAAGGAGAACGTGATCATCGGAAAGCTGATCCCGGCCGGTACCGGCATCAACCGCTACCGCAACATTCAGGTTCAGCCGACCGAGGAGGCCCGGGCCGCGGCGTACACGATCCCGTCCTACGAGGATCAGTACTACAGCCCGGACTTCGGCCAGGCCACCGGTGCTGCGGTTCCGCTGGACGACTACGGCTACAGCGACTATCGGTAACCTTCTCTAGCGCGAGCAGACGCAAAGGCCCCCGCACGCACGGCGTGTCGGGGGCCTTTGCGTCTGCTCAGGCGTATCCACAGCACTGACTTTCGGTCCTTGGGCGCCCCGGCCACCATAGAGCCCGTCATGGAAATCGAAGCTGTGTTCTCGCCGAGCGGGTTGGCGACGGCCGCCGAATTATCGGCTGTGCTATCGCGCAAGCAGCTGGCGGGACTTGTCAAGGCGGGCAGGCTTATTCGAGTATTTCGCGGGGTGTACGCGGCTAGTGAACCCGATCTGGTGGGCAAGCTGGCCGCGCTGGATCTGTTCGTCGGTCAACCCGTCGTCGCCTGTATGGGGACTGCCGCGGCGCTCTACGGCTTTGACGCTGAGAACACGTTGCCCCTTCATGTTCTTGATCCCGGCGTCCGCCTGCGGCCTTCCGTGGGTCTCATGGTGCATCAGCGAGTCGGTGCGCCGTTGCGACGAGTGCAGGGCCGACTGGCGACAGCGCCGGCCTGGACGGCGATTGAAATTGCCCGGGCGCTCCGGCGGCCGCGCGCCCTGGCGACGCTCGATGCGGCGCTACACGTTGGAGCTTGCACTGCAGCAGAATTGCGCGCCACGATCGCCGAACACAAAGGCCGGCGCGGCATTGTCAAGGTCCGGAAACTGATCAACCACACCGATTGCCTGGCAGAGTCGCCGATGGAGAGTGAAGCACGGCTGGTATTCATCGACGGCGGCTTGCCGGTGCCGGAATTGCAGTACAGCATCGTTGACCGTTACGGCAGATGCTGGCGAGTCGACTTCGCATGGCCGGATGCTCTCGTCGCCGCCGAATACGACAGCGTCGAATGGCATGTGGGCCGAGATGCGCTGCTGCATGACAGGCTGAAAACAGTCCGACTGCAGGAATGCGGATGGACGACCATTCCGATGACGGTCGACGACATCCATGGCGATCCGGTCGGTCTGGTGGCCCGAATCAATGCCCAGCTGTTAAGGCGTCGGCTGGTCGGGTGAGTTGGCCGAGCAGACACAAAAGCGCCCGCAAGCGCGGCGTGTCGGGAGCTTTTGTGTCTGCTCGCGCTCGTTGGTGCCTGCCGCCTACACTGGCCGACGTGCTTATCGGTTCACATGTCAGTCCACAAGATCCGCTGGCGGCAGCCGAGGCCGAGAACGCCGATGTCGTCCAGATCTTCCTCGGCAACCCGCAGAGCTGGAAGGCGCCCAAGCCGCGCGACGACGCCGCACAGCTCAAGGCTGCGGCGCTGCCCATCTACGTGCACGCGCCCTATCTGATCAACGTCGCGTCGGCGAACAATCGAGTGCGGATCCCGTCGCGCAAGATCTTGCAGGACACCTGCGACGCGGCAGCCGAGATCGGCGCTGCCGCGGTGATCGTGCACGGCGGCCACGTCGCCGAGGACAGCGACCTCGACGAGGGTTTCCAGCGGTGGCGCAAGGCGCTCGACCAATTGCAGACGAAAGTTCCTGTGTACCTTGAGAATACCGCGGGTGGTGATCACGCGATGGCGCGCCATTTCGACACCATCGGGCGGCTCTGGGATGAGATCGGCGACACCGGCATCGGCTTTTGCCTCGACACCTGTCACACCTGGGCGGCGGGCGAGACGCTGGTCGACGCCGTCGACCGCATCAAGGGCATCACCGGCCGAATCGACCTGGTGCACTGCAACGACTCCAAGGACGCGGCGGGCTCGGGCCGCGACCGGCACGCCAACTTCGGCACCGGGCAGATCGATCCCGAGCTCCTGGTGGCGGTGGTCCGGGCCGCGGGTGCGCCGGTTATCTGCGAGACGGCCGAGGAGGGCCGCAAGGACGACATCGCCTTCCTGCGCGAGCGGCTGAGCTGAGGAAACGCATGCCATGGTGGTGCGGCTGGTCGCAGTTCTCGGCGCTGTCCTGGTAATCGCCGGCTGCGCCGGCCGGGACGCTGACAAGCCGTCGGCCTTCGTCGAGGGCACCGGCGTGCACACGATCAGCGTCGGCGGGCATGACCGCACCTACCGGCTGTACAAGCCGAAAGGACTGCCCGCCTCCGCCCCGCTGGTCGTCATGCTGCACGGCGGCTTCGGCAGCGGCGCACAGGCTGAAAAGTCTTACGGGTGGGATGCATTGGCGGACGCGGTCAAGTTCGTCGTCGCCTACCCCGACGGGCTCAATCGGGCCTGGAACGTCAACGGAGGTGGCTGCTGCGGCCGGCCGGCAAAGGAGGGAATCGACGACGTCGCCTTCATCACCGCGGCCGTCGCCGACATCGAACGTAATGCCGGCATCGACACCTCGCGGGTCTATGCGACGGGCATCAGCAACGGCGGCATCATGTCCTACACACTGGCGTGTGAGACGGCGGTTTTCGCCGCGATCGGCCCGGATTCGGCGACCCAGCTCAATGCCTGCCGGTCTCCGCACCCGACGTCGGTCATGCATATCCACGGCACCGCCGATCGCCTGATTCGCTACAACGGCGCACCCGGTGCCGGCGTGGCGCATATCAACGGCCCACCGGTGACGGAGCTGAATGCGTTTTGGCGCAACGTTGATCACTGCGCTACCCCGGTCACCAGCACGAGCGGTACGGTCACGACGTCGACCGCCGGATGCGCCGACAACCGCAGCGTGGTGTTGATCACCGTCGACGGCGGCGGCCACGTGTGGCCGAACTTCGCCACCGAAAAGCTCTGGCAATTCTTCGCCGCGCATCCGCGGTGAGCATTACAGGTCTTGTGCGGTTGTAGAAAAAATGTAACATTGTCGGCATGCCCGATACGCATGTCGTCACCAACCAGGTTCCGCCGCTGGAGGAGCACAACCCGGCATCCTCCCCGGTGCTCGTCGAGGCGCTGATCCGCGAAGGCGGGCAGTGGGGCCTGGACGAGGTGACCGCTGTTGGTGCGATTTCCGGTTCTGAGCAGGCGCAACGGTGGGGCGAACTAGCCGATCGCAACCGGCCCGTGCTGCGCACCCACGACCGCTTTGGGCACCGCGTCGACGAGGTGGAGTACGACCCCGCCTACCACGAGCTGATGCGCACCGCGATCGAGCACGGCCTGCACGCCGCGCCGTGGGCCGACGAGCGGCCGGGCGCGCACGTCGTCCGTGCGGCCAAGACCGGCGTGTGGACCGCTGAACCCGGTCACATGTGCCCGATTTCGATGACCTATGCCGTCGTTCCGGCGCTGCGCTTCAACCCGGAACTCGCTGCCAGCTACGAGCCTTTGCTGACCAGCCGGCACTACGACCCGGAGGTCAAGGTGCCGACGACGAAGCCCGGGGTGACAGCGGGCATGTCGATGACCGAAAAGCAGGGCGGCTCCGATGTCCGCGCCGGCACCACTGAGGCCACCCGCAACGCCGACGGCACCTACAGCCTGACCGGTCACAAGTGGTTCACCTCGGCGCCGATGTGCGACATGTTCCTGGTGCTCGCGCAGGCGCCGCGCGGGCTGTCCTGCTTCTTCTTGCCGCGGGTGCTGCCCGACGGCACCCGCAACCGCATGCTGCTGCAGCGGCTCAAGGACAAACTCGGCAACCACGCCAACGCGTCCAGCGAGGTCGAGTACGACGGCGCCACCGCGTGGCTGGTCGGCGAGGAGGGCCGCGGCGTCCCGACCATTATCGAGATGGTTAACCTCACCAGGCTGGACTGCACGCTGGGCAGTGCCACCAGCATGCGCACCGGGGTGACCCGCGCCGTCCACCATGCACAGCATCGCAAGGCTTTCGGCTCCTACCTGATTGACCAACCGCTGATGCGTAATGTGTTGGCGGACCTGGCCGTTGAGGCCGAGGCCGCTACCGTGGTGGCGATGCGGATGGCCGGCGCCACCGACAACGCCGTCCGCGGCGACCAGACGGAGTCGCTGCTGCGCCGGATCGGGCTGGCGGCCAGCAAGTACTGGGTGTGCAAACGCGCGACGCCGCACGCCGCCGAGGCGCTGGAATGCCTGGGCGGCAACGGCTATGTCGAGGACTCTGGTATGCCGCGGCTGTACCGTGAGGCGCCGCTGATGGGGATCTGGGAAGGCTCCGGCAACGTTAGTGCACTGGATGCCCTGCGCGCCATGGCAACTCGTCCGGAGTGTGTCGAGGTGCTGTTCGCCGAGCTGGCCAAAAGCACCGGACAGGACCCACGTTTGGACGGCCACATCGAACGCCTGCGATCACAGCTCGGCGATCTGGACACCATCGCCTACCGGGCCCGCAAGGTCGCCGAAGACATCTGCCTGGCGCTGCAGGGCTCGCTGCTGGTGCGCCATGGACATCCCGCGGTTGCCGAGGCGTTCTTGGCTACCCGCCTGGACGGGCAGTGGGGCGGCGCGTTCGGTACGATGCCCAGCGGGCTGGATCTCGCGCCGATCCTGGAGCGAGCCCTGGTAAAGGGCTGAGCCCCAACATGACGCGCGCCGGCGACCTGAACCGACGCCGCATGAGCGGCGCCGATGGGGAGGAGCGGCGCTGATGACACACGCGATCAGACCGGTCGACTTCGACAACCTGAAGACGATGACCTATGAGGTCACCGACCGGGTTGCGCGGATTACCTTCAACAGGCCGGAGAAGGGCAACGCGATCATCGCCGACACTCCGCTGGAATTGTCGGCTCTGGTCGAGCGGGCCGATCTGGACCCGGCCGTGCACGTCATCCTGGTCTCTGGCCGGGGTGAAGGCTTCTGCGCGGGTTTCGACCTGAGTGCCTACGCGGATCGCACCGGCTCGGCCGGCGGCACCGGTGCTTATAGCGGGACTGTGCTGGACGGCAAAACCCAGGCGGTCAACCACCTACCGAATCAGCCGTGGGACCCGATGATCGACTACCAGATGATGAGTCGCTTCGTGCGCGGGTTCTCCAGCCTGATGCACGCCGACAAGCCGACGGTGGTGAAGATCCATGGCTACTGTGTCGCCGGCGGCACCGACATCGCACTGCACGCCGACCAGGTGATCGCCGCGTCCGATGCGAAGATCGGCTACCCCCCGACCCGGGTCTGGGGGGTGCCGGCCGCCGGACTGTGGGCGCACCGGCTGGGTGATCAGCGTGCCAAACGGCTTCTGCTGACCGGGGATTCCATCACCGGTGCGCAAGCCGCCGAGTGGGGTCTGGCGGTCGAGGCGCCCGACCCCGAAGACCTCGACGAGCGCACCGAGCGACTGGTCGAGCGGATTGCGGCGGTACCGGTCAACCAGCTGATCATGGTCAAGCTCGCGCTCAATTCGGCGCTGCTGCAGCAGGGTGTGGCCACCAGCCGGATGGTCAGCACCGTCTTCGACGGCGTCGCCCGGCATACCCCGGAAGGCCACGCGTTCGTCGCGGACGCCGTCGAGCACGGCTTCCGCGACGCGGTGCGCCACCGTGACGAACCGTTCGGGGATTACGGCCGCCGAGCATCCCAGGTCTGACGGGTCGACACGATGCCGAAATCGCTGGCCCGCATGACCGCCCGGTCGGTGGTGCTCAGCGTGCTGCTCGGCGCGCATCCGGCCTGGGCCAGCGCGGCTGACTTGATCAGGCTCACCAACGACTTCGGCATCAAGGAAACCACGTTGCGGGTCGCGTTGACCCGGATGGTCAGCGCCGGCGACTTGATCCGGTCCGCCGACGGCTACCGACTCTCCGAGCGGCTGCTGGCCCGTCAGCGCAGACAAGACGACGCGATGCGGCCAAAGCTACGACCCTGGCACGGATACTGGACCACTGTGATCGTCACCAGCGTCGGTACCGACCCCAGGACCCGCGCGGCGCTGCGAACCACGCTGCACAACAAGCGTTTCGGGGAACTGCGCGAGGGGGTGTGGATGCGCCCGGACAACCTCGACCTCGACCCGGACGCGCAACTGCGAGCCCGGGTGCGGGTAGTGCAGGCCCGCGATGACAAACCCGCCCAGCTGGCGGGCCAACTGTGGGACCTGCCGTCGTGGGCCCGCACCGGCCACCGATTGCTCGCTGAGATGTCGGACGCAACCGATGTTCCCGCTCGGTTCGTGGTTGCCGCCGCCATTGTGCGCCACTTGTTGACCGACCCGGTGCTACCCGCGGAGCTACTGCCCAGGGACTGGCCGGGCGCACGGCTGCGCTCTGCCTACAACGACTTCGCCGCCGAACTGACCGAGCGGCGCGACGGTATCCGATTAGTGGAGGCGACATGAGCGATCCGGTACGGGTAGAACGCAATGGCCCGGTGACCACGGTGATCCTGAACCGGCCGCAGGCTCGCAACGCCGTCAACGGTCCGACGGCGGCTGCTTTGATCGCGGCGTTCGAGGGGTTCGATCGTGACGACAACGCCTCAGTGGCGGTGTTGTGGGGTGACAACGGAACTTTCTGCGCCGGAGCTGATTTGAAGGCCTTCGGCACACCGGAAGCCAACGCGGTGCACCGGACGGGTCCGGGCCCGATGGGGCCGACGCGAATGGTGCTGTCGAAGCCGGTGATCGCCGCGGTCAGTGGCTACGCTGTCGCCGGCGGCCTGGAGCTGGCGGTGTGGTGCGACCTGCGGGTAGCGGAGGAGACCGCCGTGTTCGGGGTGTTCTGCCGCCGCTGGGGGGTGCCGCTGATCGACGGCGGTACCATCAGGCTGCCCCGGCTGATCGGGCACAGCCGGGCGATGGACATGATCCTCACCGGCCGTGCGGTCGACGCTGCCGAGGCCTTATCGATCGGACTGGCCAATCGCGTTGTGCCCCAAGGGCAGGCCCGAGAAGCCGCCGAGCAGCTGGCCGCCGAATTGGCCGCATTGCCTCAGCAGTGCATGCGATCGGATCGACTCTCGGCGTTGCACCAATGGGGGCTCAGCGAATCAGACGCCCTTGACTACGAATTCGCGAGCATTTCCCGGGTGGCCGCTGAAGCGACGGAAGGTGCTGGACGTTTCGCGGCCGGCGCCGGTCGCCACGGCGCAGCCGCGGTATAACGAGCTCAGTAGTTCGGCAGCGTGAAGGAACGCCCGACGGCCAGCGACTGCCTGGCGACCAGTTTGCTGGCAACTGGGATGCGCAGCAACCGAATACCGACATTGCGTAGTCTGGCGCGCCAGCCCGAGGAGAAGTTGTCGATCTTCAGGCTGTCGACGGCGACCTTCTGGCAGCGCGCGACGTACGGCGCCAATAGCCGCTGATATTCGGCGAATCCGGCCGCGTAGTCGTCTCCCGCGGCACGCAACTCGTGGGCCAGCACGTAGGCGCCGACCACCGCGAGGCTGGTACCCATGCCCGACCGGGGCGATGCGCACCACGCCGCATCGCCGATCAGGCACACCCGTCCGCGAGAGTAGGAGTCCAGGTGGACCTGGGCGATCGAGTCGAAGTACACCTCGCTGGCCTCGGCCAGCCCCTTGAGCAAAGCGGTTACCTCCCAACCCATCCCGGCGAACCGCGCGGCGAACAGCCGCTTGTTGTGTTCGGTGTCGCGATAGTCGAATCCGAGGCGAGGGTCGGTGAGATAAAAGCTTGCTCGCGCGGGCTTTTCGGGGTCAGTGGCTTGCAGCACCGCGGTCCGACCCGAAGCGACACACGCCATGCCGCGATGGTCCAGCCGCAGGCGGTTATCGGTGTCGAAAAATCCGAAGCACTGGCCCAGCGCAGTGACGTACTGCTGTTCCGGGCCGAAAACCAGGCCGCGAATGCCGGAGTGCAGCCCGTCGGCGCCGATCACGAAGTCATAGCTGCCCGTCGAGGTGTCGCTGAAGGTCACGTTGACCCGTTCTCCGTCGTCGTGCAGGGCCGTAACGCGAATCCCGAAGCGGTAGTCGACATCCTCGCGCACTGCCTCGTAGAAGATGCGGGCCAGGTCGCCCCAGAAGATTTCCAGCTCGCCGCTGATCACTTCGGTGGGCAGCCGGCCGACTTCCTTACCGCGTTCGTCGACGAGTACGAGCGGCCCCATCCGCGTAGCGCTCGCCCGCACAGCAGCCAGCAACCCCATCTTTTCGAGCACCACGAGCGAAGGACCGCGGAAGTCGACGGCCTGTCCGCCGCTGCGCAGTTGGCGCGCTTGCTCGGTGATCGTCACGGCATGGCCTTGCCTGGCGAGCCAGAAAGCCAAACACGGCCCGGCGATGCCACCGCCATTGATGAGGATGTCGAACGGCATTGCAACCCTTCTCGTTTGGCCAGCAATCAGCAATGATGCCAGGCGGCCACCTGCTCAGCGGTGCCTGCCAAGGGTGCGGACTAGCTGGCCTTGTTGATGGTGTTGCCGGTGCCCAGGTTCTCGACCTCGGGGTTGCCGTCTTTGTAGGTAATGGTGTTGTTGAACCCGACCACGTTGAGATGTTTGTCGATCTTGTTGATGGTGATCTTGTTATCCGCCCCGCCGATGCTCACCGTCCCGCACGTGCCGTTGACGGTCAACGTGTTGTTGGAGCCGCCCACGTTCAGCGACTTTCCGTCGCCGCAATCGAGAGCGGTGGTGGTACCCAGCGATGTGTAGTTGATCGTGTTGCCGATGTCGAACTGTGCACCGGTGCTGGTTGTCGAGGGCGTGGAGCTCGACGAGGTGGGGGAGGCCGCGGTGCCGGTTGACGGGGCCGGGTTGTTGCTCTTGCCACCGCAGCCGGCCATCCCGAGCACCATCAGTACGGCAGACAAGGTCAGGACCAGTGTTGCGGCGACCGGCCGGGGCGAGCCGTTGGTGCCGTTGGTGTTGCGCGCGCGCATTCTTCGCCTTACCCCGCAACCTGGCTGATGCGGTTGGTCATGCCGAGTTCGCGGCCGCGGTCCCAGACAATCGGCTGGCCGCTCTTGTAAAACACCGACTCGTTAGAGCCGTAGACGGTGATGTCGTGCACGACGTTGTCGGCGACGATGGTGTGACCCGAGCCCATCACGGTCACCGCCCAGCAGCTGCCCAGCGCGTTGACGGTGTTTCGCGTCCCGTCGACCAGCAGCGTGGCGCCATTGCAGTCGATCGTCTGCTCGACACCCTCGCCGGTGACGTGGGTATCGCCGTTTTTGGCGTGCCCGGCCGGTGCGCCGGCGGCCAGGGTGAACGGGATCGTTATCGCGCAGGCGGCGGCCAAGACCCGGCATGGGAGTGTCCATTTCACGGTGGGCCCCTCTCGCCATGACGCGCGATCTGCTCGAGGAGAGCGTACGTGGATTAGCGCGCGTCATGGCCTGCTTCCCCCATTTGCCGACCGACCGCATCACGTCACGTGCGGTGTCGGCAGACTAGAGTTTCTGGCTTATTGACCATCGAGACAGCGGCGGTACCAACCCCGTCATTGCAATGCGAAGGGCGATCGTCATGGCAGCTGAGCCCCAGTCACCGGCCGGTCGGTCGGCTGCCGGGGCGAAATCTGCGGCCCGTCCGGCCAGACTGAGCCGCGACATCATCGTCAATGCCGCGCTCACCTTCCTGGATCGGGAGGGCTGGGACGCGTTGACGATCAACGCCCTGGCGACGCAGCTGGGCACCAAAGGTCCGTCGTTGTACAACCACGTCGACAGCCTGGAGGACCTGCGCCGCACAGTGCGGATGAGGGTGATTGACGACATCATCACCATGCTGAACCGCGTCGCCGAGGGTCGGGCGCGTGACGATGCCGTCCTCGTCATGGCCGCCGCCTACCGCAGCTACGCGCACCACCACCCCGGCCGGTACTCGGCGTTCACCCGGATGCCGCCGGGTGGCGAGGACCCGGAATATGCCGCCGCGACCAGGGGCGCAGCCGCGCCGGTGATTGCGGTGCTGTCGTCTTACGGGCTCAACGGTGGAGAGGCCTTTTACGCTGCGCTGGAATTCTGGTCCGCATTGCACGGTTTCGTGCTGCTGGAAATGACCGGGGTCATGGACGACATCATCGACGCCGACGCGCTGTTTTCGGACATGATTCTGCGGCTGGCGGCCGGCATGGAGCGCCGTAGCGATCCCGGTGCCCGATAAGCCCCGGTGCTGCGGCATCGGACGGTGTTGACGCCACAGCCGCCGCTTTGACCTGCCCGACCGGCGGCGGGTATTGTGGTAGCTCGGGCCTGGCGGCTTAAGGCGCTTCAGCTGAGACGCGCGCGCCGGGCCAATTCGCATGTCCACGACGCAACGAACAAAGTTTCGCGGCGGGCGCATGCGACACACCCGGCCGCGGGGGACTGCGGCAGGGCATAACTGCACTACAGAGACTTGAAGCCACCGACAATCGAAGAGAAGCATAGGAAGCCGGTAGATGCCAACCATTCAGCAGCTGGTCCGCAAGGGGCGCCGCGACAAGATCGCCAAGGTCAAGACCGCGGCACTCAAGGGCAGCCCGCAACGCCGTGGCGTGTGCACTCGCGTGTACACCACGACCCCGAAGAAGCCGAACTCGGCGCTTCGGAAGGTGGCGCGTGTCAAGCTGACCAGCCAGGTTGAGGTGACGGCCTACATCCCCGGCGAGGGGCACAACCTCCAGGAGCACTCGATGGTCCTGGTGCGTGGCGGCCGGGTGAAGGACCTGCCGGGAGTGCGATACAAGATCATCCGCGGCTCGCTGGACACCCAGGGTGTCAAGAACCGCAAACAGGCTCGTAGCCGCTACGGCGCCAAGAAGGAGAAGAGCTGATGCCGCGCAAGGGGCCCGCGCCGAAGCGTCCACTGGTCAACGATCCGGTCTACGGATCGCAGCTGGTCACTCAGCTGGTCAACAAAGTTCTGCTGCGGGGGAAGAAATCGCTGGCCGAGCGCATTGTTTATGCTGCGCTCGAACAAGCCCGCGACAAGACCGGAACCGATCCGGTGATCACGCTCAAGCGGGCTCTGGACAATGTCAAGCCGGCCCTGGAGGTGCGCAGCCGCCGCGTTGGTGGTGCCACGTACCAGGTGCCCGTCGAGGTGCGTCCCGATCGTTCCACCACGCTGGCGCTGCGCTGGCTGGTGAGCTTCTCCCGGCAGCGTCGGGAGAAGACCATGACCGAGCGCCTGGCAAACGAGATTCTGGATGCCAGCAATGGCCTGGGGGCCTCCGTCAAGCGACGCGAGGACACCCACAAGATGGCCGAGGCAAACCGCGCTTTTGCGCATTATCGCTGGTAGCGGCGGCATCGGCGCCAATCGGCACAGTGGCCGGAGGCGAGAGCTGTTGCGAATTGAAAGCTAACTAAGCAACCGAAAGAGTGGGAAGACTTCTGTGGCACAGAAGGACGTGCTGACCGACCTGACCAAGGTCCGCAACATCGGCATCATGGCGCACATCGACGCCGGCAAGACGACGACGACCGAGCGCATCCTCTACTACACCGGCATCAGCTACAAGATCGGTGAGGTGCACGACGGCGCCGCCACCATGGACTGGATGGAGCAGGAGCAAGAGCGCGGGATCACCATCACCTCCGCGGCCACCACCTGCTTCTGGAAAGACAACCAGATCAACATCATCGACACCCCCGGTCACGTCGACTTCACCGTCGAGGTGGAACGCAGCCTGCGTGTGCTCGACGGTGCCGTCGCGGTGTTCGACGGCAAGGAAGGTGTTGAGCCGCAGTCCGAACAGGTGTGGCGGCAGGCCGACAAGTACGACGTCCCGCGGATCTGCTTCGTCAACAAGATGGACAAGATCGGCGCCGACTTCTACTTCTCCGTGCGGACCATGGAGGAGCGGCTGGGCGCCAACGCCATCCCGATCCAACTGCCGGTCGGCTCGGAGGGTGACTTCGAAGGCATCGTCGACCTGGTCGAGATGAACGCCAAGGTGTGGCGCGGTGAGACGAAGCTGGGCGAGACCTACGACACCATTGAGATCCCGGCCGAGCTTGCCGAGAAGGCCGAGGAGTACCGCACCAAGCTGCTCGAGGCCGTCGCCGAGACCGACGAAGCGCTGCTGGAGAAGTACCTGGGCGGCGAAGAGCTCAGCATCGACGAGGTCAAGGGCGCGATCCGCAAGCTGACGATTAACTCAGAGGCCTACCCCGTACTGTGCGGCAGCGCCTTCAAGAACAAGGGCGTCCAGCC
>Ga0335075_10006407_pt1 | contig 18185 bp, 18 predicted proteins | sample Lox_Sample_24_FD_206723 | JGI IMG/M metagenome (GOLD analysis project Ga0335075, IMG submission 206723) | Soil microbial communities from Loxahatchee National Wildlife Refuge, Florida, United States - Lox_Sample_2.4 | ecosystem: Environmental > Terrestrial > Soil > Wetlands | place: USA...
CGACACCAGCGAGACCGCAAACTATCGCGGCCCCGATGTTTGACCGGTCGGCCGGCGGGTTAGCTGGAGGGCCGCGGTACGAACGAGGGAGCGGCCGGCCGTCTCCCGCAAATCCATCACAACCTGGAGGTCAGCTCGGCCACGATCTCCGCCGCCGACTGCGTCTGGCGTGCGAGCGCAACGCTCTGTCCGGCCCACATCGAGAGGGCCTCAATGTCACCGGTCGTCCCGACCATCGGCGGCGCCGGCTCGTACCGGAGGATCGCCTCGCCGGAGGCGAAGTGCGCGATCACGTCACCAGCTCCTGGCCGTTGCACAAGTGGAGGGCGGCCGGCCGCCTCCCACGCCTGGGCCGTCGAATTGCGGAGCGCGCGGTGCGGAGCGTCTGGCCACCCGACCTCATACAGGTTGGGGTAGAGCAGCGCATCGGTTTCCGCCGCGGCCTCCAGCCGGCGCCGGTACTCATCGTGGATCGTCATTTCCTCAGCCATGAGGAAACGAGTGCCGACGCACGCGGCCTGCGCACCCAGCGCCAGGACAGCGGCAACTCCGCGACCATCACCGATGCCCCCGGCCGCAATCACCGGCACCGGCGCCACCGCGTCGACGACTGCGGGCACCAGCGGCAGCGTGGCAACTCGACTCCACACATGCCCGCCGGCTTCCCAGCCCTGCGCGAGGATGATGTCCACTCCGGCAGCAACGGCCCGCCGCGCCTCTTCGGCCGTGCCGACCGTATGGATTGCCAGTCCGCCGGCGTCGTGCACGCGCCCGACGTAGTCGCCGGGATCTCCCCAGAAGAACAACACGATCCGCAGGCCGGCGGCCAGAGCGTCATCAAGGCGGCGGTGCTGATCCTCGGCCAGAACGATGTTGCCGGCGAATGGCCTGGCGGTCAGCGCGGCTGTCTGCCGGACCACGTCGGCGACATCGTCGGCCCAGGTCAGCGAAATCGTCCCGAGTGCGCCCGCATTCGATACCGCTGCGGTCAGCGCGGGAAGCTGCGCTATCGGCGCCAGGACGATCGGCTGCTCAATCCCGAGCAGCTCGCACACCGGCGTCCGCGCGGACCTTGATGTATCGCGCTGCCCGTCGGTTCCAGAAGCATCAGTCACGACGCGACACTCACTTGATGTACGAGGTAGGCATCGACTTCGGCGCCCTGCGGTCCCAGCCGTGGAACTTGGCGTAGTCGCCGGCCTCCCACGCCTCGCGCAGCCCGGGCGCGCTCAGGTCCCAGTCCGGCCGGATCTCGGCCATGGCCGCGCGTAGGTCCCGCCAGAGGTCGTAGAACGACGGCCGGCCCCAGAACCAGTACCCGTTGTAGATGCTGTGAACAACCAGACCCGGCTTGAGCACGAGCGTATGCGGGATCATCGGGTCGTGCTCAGGGTCGGTGTACTCCTGGATGTCGAGGTCCTTCTGCACTATCCGGCCGGTATCAGACAGGAACGGCCACTGGGCGCCGACCGAAGCGCGGAACTCCTGCAGCGTGTGATGGTCGTCCGTGGCGATGGTAGCGATCTGGGTATACGCCACCGCGACCTTCGGGTAGTTGGCCGCCAGCTCGAGGTGCTGCTGGTGCTCCTTCGGGCAGTAGTTGCCGCGCGCCAGGGTGAGAATCAGGGGGTCGCTGCCCTGGATCTCGCTCAGCTTGCGAACGGTGTCGGTCTGGTCGGGCAGCGCGTAGTCGGGGAAAACGCTGCCTGGAACGATGTCGGAACGCATTAGTCGCCGCCTCTCAATGGCGCGGGTCGTCGTTCGGGTCCACGTACTCGGGGCCAAGCGGCCCGATTGCCGTCACCTGGGTGACGTACTCACCTGATTTTGCCCAGTGAAAATGCTGCGTACCGCCGGGCAGGACAACGACGGCACCGTGCGGGCACGCGCGGTCGATCGTGATGGCCTCTGTCTTGACCGGCGAATTACTCGTACGATGCCTGATCAGCTAGCCAGACACTGCTGGCATCAGCCCCGACGATCATTGGACCCCACATGACCAGTGGACCAGACTCCGCCGAAGGCTGGTCGCCGTCCAGCTTCGAGCAGCCCCCGGCCGTCGCTCCTGCCTCGGGGACGCCCGGCTACGGTGCACCTGACTACGGAGCGTCCGGCTACGGCACGCCAGGCTACGGCCTGCCGCTCGGTCAGCCACCGCCCACTTATCTGATCTGGGCACGCATCGCTGCTGTCGGCGGCGTGCTCTTCAACCTGATCCTTGGCCTCCCGTCCGCACTGATAGCCCAGCATCACGGGCGGCAGGTTCGGGTGCAATGGGAAGCGGGCAACCAGCCGGCCGCCTTGAGCGCGTCCCGCAAGGCACGGACCTGGTCGATTGTCGCCACTGTGCTCGACGCGCTCGGCATCGTCCTGCTCGTCGTCATCATCGGCACGGCCGGATCCGCGGCGAATTTCAACACCCCGTCAGTGGTGGCAGCGTCCATTAAGACTGAGCTGCAGAAGCGGATCAGCGACCCGGGTAGCCAGTACTACCTGCCGGGAGTCAAGGTCACCTCGGTGGTGTGCACGTCAGTCGCGACCAGCACCGATCACTGCGTGGATTACTTCTCCAACGGCGACACGGCCTCAGAGACGGCCGTGATCTCGGATAACGGCCAGAGTTACCTGACGCACTGAGTGCAGCCGCGGCTGAGCACGCGCGACGGGGTTGAGCACGCGCTCCGCGCCGTAGACTTGAGCCATGCTCGCATTGGTGATCTGGCTGGCAATCGGGGGCCTGATTATCGGCGGCCTGGGGCGTCTGCTCGTGCCAGGGCCGAACCCGATTGGCCTGTTCCGGACCGCGCTAGTTGGCCTGGCTGGCTCGTTCCTCGGCGGACTGGTGGCGCGGTACGCCATCGGCCTGCACTACCGCTACGCCCTGCTGCTGGGGTTCGTGCTCTCCGTGATTTTCGCGGCGATCATCGTCGCGGCAATCGACCGTCGCCCGTCGAGGCGGTACCGCCGCTAGCAGCCTGAGCCGCGGGTGCCGTAGCGGGCGAGCAGGACCGATCACCTTCTGGTAGTCGCGGGCTACGAGTCTCATCCGCCGGCCGCACCGGCTCAGATTACGGGCGCGCCGGAGTCGACCGGGAACTGCCGCCGCGGGCGAAGCCGGGAGCGCTGCCGTTTCAAACTGCCGGAAATGTCCTCTTGCGCAGGGAAATACTAATTAGGTAAGTTTCCTAACTACCTAACATTCTCCGGTCCGCCATCGTGCGCTGCACCGCCAGCTTCGGAGGCTTCAGGATGAGATCGTCTGCCCGCACCTGGATCGTGGCGGCTGTTGCCGCACTCTCCGCAATCGGCCTGGTGGCGGTGAGCACCGCTAGCGGCGCGAGCCGCACCGCTGCGCATCCGCGTGCCGCAGCGGCCAAGCAGCCGACATCAGTCGAGGTGTACGCGACTTATTACGGCTGGTACGACAACACGCCGCCGGGCTGCGCCACCGCTTACTCCGGCTGCGCACACGGAACCGGCACGTACAAGGACCCGATCACGTTCGCCAGTGACAAGCACGAGTTCCCGGTGGGCACGATTCTCTATTACCCCACGATCGAGAAGTACGTGCGGATGGGCGACGACTGCCAGGAGTGCGACCAGGACTGGTCGGGCAAGGGCCCGGACGGCGGACCGCGCCTGCACCACGTCGACATCTGGATAGGCGGCAAGGGCGGCAACGAGTTTGACGTGATCAACTGCGAGGACGGGCTGACCCAGGGCATGCCAGACGGCTCGCCGCTGCTGACGCCGTTCATCGAGCACCCGCCGGCCGATCTGCCGGTGAGCACCGAGCCGCTGTTCAACACTCGCACCAATCACTGCTTCGGCGGCGCGACGACCGAGACGAGCTACGGCCGGTACAAGAACGTGAAGTCCGGCAAGTGCCTCACCGATCCCGGCGATAGCGCAACGGCAGGCACGCCCGCCCGCCTTACCTCGTGCGACACGAGCGCCGCTGAGCGCATCGCCTTCGACGGCGCGTTCTTCGTCGAGCACAACCTGTGTCTGCAGACCGCCAGCGGGAAGTACGGGGCCGCAATCACGTTCGCGAAATGCAATGGCAACGACCGAGAGCAGTGGGAGATCAATCCCAACGGCACTATCGCCTGGATTCAGTACGCCAGGTGCATAGCCGACGTCTCGGGGAAGATCAAGCTCGCCAAGTGCACCCGCACCGGCGCTGACCGGTGGGACTTCACCTCGGAAGCGTCGTAGCAACCCGGCGGTCTGCGCCGGCCGGGAACCGGACAGCCGCCGCGCCCGTCCGGCCGAGTCTGCCGGTCAGAGCTAGCGCCGGCGCACGACCCGTCTTTGACTCAATCAGGGTGACCGGGAGCTGACCAGCTCGCGCCATGTTCTGGTGTTGAGGACCCGGTCCGCGGTGATGCCGAAGCTCTCCGCACGCTCGCAGCCGCTGCCGGCCCAGTCGAGCTGACCAGGCGCGTGCGCGTCGGTGTCGATGGCGAACAGGCAGCCTGCCGTGACTGCCATCGCCAGCAGCCGGTCGGGCGGGTCCTGCCGCTCCGGACGACAGTTGATCTCGACCGCGACACCGTGGTCGCGGCACGCCGCAAAAATGGTGTTCGCATCGAATTGCGACTCTGGCCTGCCGCGACCCATGATCATCCGGCCGGTGCAGTGGCCGAGGACGTCGACGTGCGGATTTGCGATCGCATGGACCATGCGGCTGGTCATCTCGGGGGCCGGCATCCGCAGCTTGGAATGCACGCTCGCCACCACCATGTCCAGCTCGGCGAGCAGGTCTTCGCGCTGATCGAGGGCGCCGTCGTCGAGGATGTCGACCTCGATGCCAGTCAGAACGCGGAACGGCGCAAGCTCGGCGTTGAGCCGCCCGATCAGCGCCAGCTGCTGTTCGAGGCGCTCCGGCGAGAGTCCGTTCGCCACTGTCAGTCGCGGGGAGTGGTCGGTCAGCGCGAGCCATTCGTAGCCGAGGTCGCGCGCAGCCTCGGCCATCTCCAGCGGCGGGCTGCCGCCGTCTGACCAGTCCGAATGTGAATGGCAGTCGCCGCGCAGCGCGGCCCGCAGCCCGGTCGGCTCAGCGGTTACCGCGTCCTGCATCAGCCGGCTGAGATAGGCGGGCTGCTGGCCAGCCACAGCCTCCTGGATAGCCTGGGCGGTGGCGGGCCCGATCCCGCTGAGCTCTGTCAGCGTGCTCGCGCCGATCCGCTGCTCCAGCTCGCCGGGCGGCAGGTCCGAGATCACCTGCGCGGCCCGGCGGAAAGCTCGCACCCGGTACGTCGGCTCGCGGGCCCGCTCAAGCTGGAAGGCGATCTGCCGGAGCGCGCGAGAGGGATCCATCCTGCTAACTCGGCGGTGCGGCAGCCCGGCGCTGCTCGATCGCCTTGTGATGGTCATACAGCTCAGCTGGCGGCGACTCGCCGCGTAGCTCGCCGACGAGCAGAGCAATGGCGTGCATGATGTCCGTTGTTGCGGCCCGCAGCGTGGCCGCGGTCAGCGGTTGCTCCCGATAGCTGCTGAGGTCGACCGGCTGGCCGGCGATGACCTTCATCGTCTTGCGGGGGAACGGATGGAAGCCGGGCTTGAGAGTTCCGGCCAGGCCGCCCTTCTCCCCCTTGCGATAAGGCAGCAGCTCGTGTGCTCCCCATGACGCCAGCGGAAGCACCGGGGCGCCGGTAGCCAGTGCCAGCCGCGCTGCGCCGGTCTGCCCGGTCATCGGCCACAGATCTGGATCCCGGGTACATGTGCCTTCGGGATAGACGACTACGCACTGGCCGGCGGCAAGTGCATCCTCCGCCGGCTTCAGGGCTGCAGCCGCGCCGCCGTCGCGGTCAACCGGAATCTGTCCGGTGCCTCGTACGACCCTGGCCACGAACCCGTGGCCGAACAAGGCTGACTTCGCAAGGAACACCGGATAGTGGCCGCTAGCCCAGAGGTAGTAGCAGAGCGCGAGCGGATCCGCCTCCGAGATGTGGTTCGCTGCCACGACCAGTCCGCCAGTTCCCGGGACGTGCTCCATACCGCGCCAGTCGCGGCTGGCAATCGCGCGCGATAGCGGTGGCACGACCGCGATCGTGACACCGCGCCAGCCCCGCGAGTATCGGTAGGCCATGGCAACACCCTGCCTCGATCGACTGACCACCTCGTGGCTTGCTGCGATGGTAGCTGGCGCGCCCGAGGGCGGTGAGCATACCTTCCAGCCGCCAGCATGATCCGGCGAAGCGCCGGCGTGCCGGCACAACGTTGCCCTCAGGGGCGGATGGCGACCTGGTAGACAGCGGGCAGGCTGACGCCGAGGTGGAATGCGAGTAAATGAGGACATCGACGGCTGGGTGGTCGGCCGGTCACTGCGGCCTGGTGGAAAGGCTGAGCCCCCGTGCCGCACATTTGCGGCAGGCCCTCAGCTTCGCGCGGTGCACTGAATCTGCGGGACCCTCCAGGCCCGGCCTGGTACGAACCCGCAGGAAGCAGGCCCCTACGGCCAGCCGGGGTGGCCGGGCCCTGGCCCGGTCGCGGCCGAGCAGATCCTTGCCGAACGGTTTGCTCGCGGCGAAATCGATGAAGATGAGTTCTGGCAGCGGATGACGGCGCTGCGGGCGGGGCGGCCGGAAGACCACTCTGGCGGGGGCAGCTAAGCCACGCCCCGCTACGAGCACGCCGGACAAACATGCTGCGGCCCCGCCCCGATCGGGTGCCGGTCGGGTCGGGGCCAGCGGAGATAAGGAGTGCCAGATATGAGCTTGCTGCCGGGTTCGCGACCGGTCCTGCCTGCAGCGGCGCAAGAGAGCGGCTGCGACGCGGAGGGCGACAATCTTGAACTGCCCCGTCCCTGGCGGCTCGCGCTCACCGCGGGATGGAACTTCGCCGAATCCCTGGGCCTGCCCGTGGCGGGTTATCTGGCCGGCGCGGCACTCGGCGGACAGGCGGCCGGGATGGTGGCCGCGACCGTCGTGGTGTGGGTGACCGTCGGCGTGCGTAAGGTGGCGACGACCGGCGTGCCCGGCATGCTCGCGATCTCGGCGCTGGTGCTCACCCTCCAGACGGCTCTGGTGATCGCAACCGGCAGCACGCTCGTGTTCCTGCTTCAGTTCCCGCTGGCCAACCTGGCGATGTGCATCTTGTTCGCGCGGACTGCGCGAACTCGCGAGCCGCTGGTGGCCCGGCTGGCCGCCGAGGTGGTCGGGCTGCGCCAGCCATCTTCCGGCCATCCTGGCCTTGACCACTTCTTTCAGGGCGCGACCTGGCTGTGGGCCACCATATTCGCGGCCTCAGCCGCGGGTCTCGCGGCGGCCATGGCGGTCGAGCCCGCCAGCGTCGTTCTGCTGCTCACCACTGCCGTGACCGTAGGCGGCATCGCCGCTGGCGCGTGCCTGTCCGCGATGTGGTTCGTCCGGGTGCTGCGCCAGTCCGGGCTGCGGATCCGCTTCGCCAGGGCCTGATGCGGACAGTGATCCTGAAACGTTCATCCGGGTGAGGTGTGCTGCCATCCAGCCGCGGGCGGCGGATCCCTGTCGACAGCGGCGGAAAGCTCACCGGCAGCGTCGTCGCCGGTAACGGGCGTCAGCCACGCGGCAAGCTGTTCGGCGTCTGGCGATAGGAACTGCTCGGCTCGGTACAGATCTTCGCTACCGTTCCGGCCAGGAAGAAGGATCTTCCAGACAGCTGGTCCGCCGTTGTCCTCGCCCGCGTCGAAAGCTACGACGTACCTCAGGCCGGAGCTATCCGATGCCGCATAACGCGTCTCGTGCCCGCTGTGCGTTCTTTCTACGTTCATGTCACAGTGACTTGCCCGCTCGTGGTGAGTGCCAGTCAGGCGGGCGGTCGCCGCCGGCTGAAGTACCGGATGAGGTACTCGCCGGCCACGACGGCGAAGCCGACGGCACCGATGAAGAGAATCAGCACCCCGACGGTATACAGGGCGGACACCACGATCCCGAGCACGCCGATAACCAGGCCGAGCAGGATGACCAGTGCAACGGCTGCGACGTTCCTGATGCTCACGTGCCGGATGTCCCTCCGGGAATGCGCTCCGATCGGCCCGGGTGTACCCAGAGTACGGTAGCGATACGCGCAGGCGCGGCGGCGTGCAGGCGCGATGCGGACGGAGGCGGACGGGGGTTATTCGATGGAAGCGGCGCACATGCTGGCCGCAAGTCTTGCCGTTAACCCGGCCGTGAACGCGGTTCCGGCCCGGTCGCAGATGGGCTCGTCGCTCGGCTTCCACATCATTCTCGCCTGCTTCGGCATCGCGTTCGCTGCCGTCGTCATGACCGCGGAGTGGATCGGCATCAAGCGCGGCGACGCCGCGGCGATGCTGCTGGCGCGCCGCTGGTCGAAGGTCATGGCTGTCCTGGTGGCGGTCGGCGCCGTATCCGGGACCGTGCTCTCGTATGAGATGGGCTTGCTGTGGCCAGGACTGATGGGCCGGTTCGGTGCCGCGATCGGCTTCCCGTTCTCGATGGAGGGGATCTTCTTCTTCCTTGAGGCGATCTTCGTCGGGGTGTACCTGTACGGATGGCAGCGGCTGCCGCCGTGGGCGCACTGGTGGAGCGGTATGCCCATCGTGGTGTTCGGGATACTGGGCGCCTTGTCCGTCGTCGCGGCGAACTCGTGGATGAACTCCCCGGCCGGGTTCACGCTCAGCCACGGCAAGCTCACCAGGGTCGACCCGGTGTCGGTGTTCTTCAACGCCGCCACTCCGTACGAGACCACTCACATGATTCTCGCCGCGTACATGGTGGCTGGCTTCCTCATCGCCGGCGTGTACGCGGTCGGGCTGCTGCGCGGACGCCGTGACCGCTACCACCGGCTGGGCTTCGCCATCCCGTTCACGATCGGCGGGATCGCGGCCCCCCTGCAGGTCATCATGGGGGACATCATTGCCCGGTTCATCGCCAGCAACCAGCCGGTCAAGTTCGCCGCGATGGAGTATGTCGCCAAGACCTCGCGCAACGTCCCGGAGTGGCTGGGCGGGATTTTCATCAACGGCAAGGTCTATTTCGGTGCCGCCATCCCGTCGTTCGACTCCATCCTCGTCGGGTTCTCGCCGCACACCAGGGTCATCGGCTGGGATAGCGTCCCGGCGTCGCAGCGGCCGCCGCTCGTCACGCTCATTCACCTCAGCTTCGACCTGATGGTGGGCATCGGCTTCTTCCTGCTCGCGCTGGCGGCGTGGCAAGGCTGGTGGTGGTGGTTCCACCGCCGGCTGCTGGTGACCCCGTGGTTCCTGGTGCCCTGCGCTCTTAGCGGCGTGGCGGCGGTGGCCGCGATGGAGGCGGGCTGGGTCGTCACCGAGGTCGGCCGCCAGCCGTGGATCGTGTACAAGGTCCTGCTGGTCAGCAACGCGGTCACGCCGTCCGGCGGCGTGACCGTCACGCTGGGGATGATGCTCGTCCTGTACGCGATCCTGACGGTGGTCTCGATCGGCGTCCCGATGATCATGTCCCGGCGGTGGCGGCGAGGGACGCCGGCCGACGAGGAGACCGAGCAGGTGCCGTACGGCCCCTCGCCGAGCGGCGCAGGGGCGACCGCCGGCCGGCCCAGGGCTCGATGAGCCCATCGGCGGACACCACCGCGGTCGCCACGATCCTGGTCGTGGTCATCGCGGCGTACGCGCTGTTCGGCGGGGCCGACTTCGGCGGCGGGATCTGGGACCTCGTCGCGGGCGGCGCCGAGCGCGGCGCACGCCCGCGGGAGCTGATCGACGAGTCCATCACCCCCGTCTGGGAGGCCAACCACGTCTGGCTGGTCTTCATCCTGGTGCTGCTGTGGACCGCGTTTCCGCCCGCGTTCGCCGACATCATGACCGCCTTGTTTGTTCCGCTGAGCCTGTCCGCGCTGGGCATCGTCCTGCGCGGAGTCGGGTTCGCGTTCCGGCACACCGCAGAGCGGCTGCGGATGCGGCAGCTCACTGGCGCACTGTTCGCGGCCGCCTCGCTGATCACGCCGTTCTTCATGGGCACCGCCGTCGGCGCCGTCGTCACCGGCCAGGTGCCGGTGCACCCGACCGGCAACGCCCTGGCCGCATGGACCTCGCCCACGGCCCTGCTTACCGGCTTCCTGTTCGTCGCCGCCTGCGCCTACATCAGTGCGATCTACCTCGTCGCAGAGGCGCGCCAGCGGAGGCACTTCGAGCTGACGCGTTACTTCGCGGTGCGCGCCACCGCGGCCGGAGTGGTGACCGGTGCGCTCGCTGGCGGCACGTTCGCCGAGCTCTCGGCCAGCGCACCTCATGTCTACGCTGGCCTGACCGGCCGTTCACTGCCGCTAGTTGCAATCTCGATCGCGGCCGGCATCGCCGTGCTGGTCATGCTGTGGGTGCACTGGTACCACCCCGTCGTGCTGCGGGCGACTGCCGCGATCGCGGTGGCGACTGTCGTGTTCGGCTGGGGGCTGGCCCAGTACCCCTACCTGTTCCCCGACTCCCTCACGCTCGCCGCGGGCAGCGCGCCGACCGCGACGCTCATAGCAGAGCTCGTGGTCGCCGGCCTTGCGGTGCTGCTCGTCGTGCCCGGGTTCCTGCTGCTCTACTCCCTGCAGCAACGGCACCTGCTGACCGAGACCGGAACCGACGCCGACCTGCGGCGCGCCGCCCGTCTTGAACCAGCCGTTCCGGGCGAGCCGGCCGCTGCTCCCGCATCACCAGCAGCCCGGCTTACGACCGCGCTCCTGCTGACCTTCCTTGCCCTCAGGGCGATCAAGGAGGTGTTCCGGCCCCGGTCCTGCCGGTAACGGCGGGTCGCGCCTAATGTGAGTCGGCATGCGCATTCTTGTCACGAGCGCCAGCGGCGCCAACGGCGACGGCTACGGCGCGCTGCTGACCTTCACCGCCGAGGGCGAGCCGCTCGGACCCTTCATCCGCGATCCGCGGGTCACCGATCCGCGCGGTATGGCTGTTGACCTATCGGGCGAGCTCGTCTACCTGAACAGTTCCGACGACCGGGTACTGGCACTCGATCAGGACGGCAGCGTCGTGTACGACTCAGGGCCGGTACCGGGGCTGGACCCGGGCGGCGCTGCGTTCGGGCCCGATGGCCGCTACTACGTGACCATGCGCGGGCGCCGCACGGTGGGTGCGATGCCTGCCGAGCTTGACGCGGCAGCGGAGCGCTATCTGCCCGACGACATTGTCCCGTTCCCGCGCGGGTTCGCCTTCGGCCCCGACGGCCGGCTCTACCTCGCCTCCGGCGAGCCGCCGTCCGGCGGGGGTGATAACACCATCCTCGTGTTCGACCAGGCGGGCACTCTGGTCACACCCCGCCTGGTCACCGACCCTGAGCTCAGCCCGCTTGACCTGACGATCGCGCCGGACGGGAACATCGTGGTCGCCAGCGAGCACCCGTTCGGCGCTCCGGACGCCGTGACGAGCGTGCGCGAGTACAACCCGGTCACCGGCCAGCTCGTGCGCGTGCTCAGACCGGAGCCAGCAACCCGGTTCCGCCGGCCGCGGGGCCTGCGCTTCGGGCCGGCGGGTCGCCTCTACTGCGTATCGGAGGACCTTGTCGCGGCCTTCGACTTCGCCTCGGGAACCTACGCGGGCCCCGTTGTCGAGCTCACCCGGCTGAATGGCCAGGCCGTGGTAGTGATCCCGTAGGCCGGCGGCCTGCCGGCGAGCTGGCCGGGTGCCGGACGGCCACGTTCCCTGTCTGGGCTTTAGCCAGCGCGATGCGCCGGTGTGCCGGCCGGCGTTTACCTGGAATTGTCCGCCCTGACGCCCTAACGTAAGCCAAGCAGGCGGGGCCGGCTGACGAGGGAGCGGTGGCATGAAGTTTCGGGTTGTCCTCTGCGCGGGAATCGCGCTGCCGTTGATCGGAGCGCTGGCGGTCTCCACTGCGGGAGGCGCGGCCGCCGCGCGGACCGCCAGCCTGGCAGCGGACCAGGTGAAGATCGTTACCGATTCCGCTGGCATCCCCCACATCACTGCCTCGAACTTCTACTCGCTCGGCTACGGCGAGGCGTGGGCGTTCGCCGGAGACAACTTCTGCACGCTCGCCCAGGACTTCGTGACGGTGAATGGCGACCGGTCGCAGTACTTCGGGCCGGACAACCTCGCCATCAACTACTCCGCGGGTGTCGATCCGACGAATCTCGACTCGGACCTGTTCTGGCAGCAGGTCAAGGACTCGGGCGAGTTCAAGACTCAGCTGAAGGCCAAGCCGCCCGTCGGTCCCCTGCCCCAGGTGCTGCAGATCTACGAGGGCTATGTGGCCGGCTACAACGCCTACCTCGCCTCGGGCGACCTGACGGATCCGGCCTGCGCCGGCCAGCCGTGGGTTAGGCCGATCACGCTGGAGGACATGTGGCTCCGCGGGTTCCAGATTGCGACGGAGGCCTCGAGCCAGCAGTTCATCAGCTACGAGGATGCGGCGACGCCCCCATCGGCCAGCACCAGCTCGGCCAGCACCAGCTCGACGCCCAGCCGGTCCAGCCTCCGGTCGCTGCGCAGCCTCGTCGAGAACGGGAGCTCATCGGACGGCTCGAACGGGATCGGGATCGGCAGCAAGGACACCCGGCACCGGGACGGGATGGTGCTGGCCAACCCGCACTTCCCGTGGAACGGGACAGAGCGGTTCTTCGCTGAGCAGCTGGACGTGCCGGGGCAGTATGACGTGGAGGGCGGGACGCTGATGGGCTTCCCGCTCGTCGGCATCGGGTTCAACTCCGACCTCGCCTGGACGCATACGGTCTCGACGTCGATGCGCTTCACGCTTGAGCAGCTCAAGCTGGCGAAGGGCGACCCGACCAGCTACGTGGTCAATGGCAAGACCATCCCGATGCACACCGAGACGGTGAGCGTCAACACTGGCAGCGGCACGATTCAGCACACCTTCTACAGCACCCGTGTCGGCACGGTCGTCGTCGTCCCGGCCGCGAACTACACGTGGAGCAAGACCACGGCCTACGCGGTGCACGATGCGAATCTCGACGACGAGATGCGGGCCGCGAATCAGTACTTCGAAATGGGGCGGGCTACCTCGGTGCGCGACCTGCTCAGCGTCGAGTCGAAGTACCTGGCGATCCCGACCTTCAACACGATCGCGGCCGACAAGACCGGGCACGTCCTGTACGGCGACGTCGGGAACACGCCGGGAGTGACGGCAGCACTCATTAAGAAGTGCGTCCCGTCAGGCCTGCCCGAGCTCATCTATGTGGTCGACGGCCTCGTCACGCTCAACGGGTCGAAGACAAGCTGCGACTGGGTTAACGCCAGGGGCACACCGGTCAGGGGTATCCTGCCGGCCAGCGAGGAGCCGCACACGATCCGGACCGACTACGTCGAGAACTCGAACGACTCCTACTGGCTCGCGAATCCCAGCCACCCGTTCAAGGCCTACTCGCCGATCATCGGCCCGATCGATGTCGAGCAGGGCCTGCGTACCCGCCTCGGGAACGAGATGATCGCCGAGCGCGTCGCGGGCACGGACGGCCTCGGCAAGCCAAAATTCACGATCCCGACCCTGCAGGCTATGTGGGAGAACGACCGGTCGCTGCTGGCCGACCTGGTCCTCAAGCCACTCGTGACCGCATGCCGGAAGTCGCCCGAGCAGAAGGCCTCGACTGGCACCGAGGTGAACCTGACGAAGGCATGTAACGCTCTCGCCCGGTACGAGAAGTACAAGGACGGCGACCTGGACGCGGCTGGCGGCTGGCTGTTCGAGGTCTGGTACAACCTGCCGTTCTCCGGGACGTTCTGGCGGGTCCCGTTCAACGTGAAGCACCCGCTCACGACGCCGTACGGGCTGGACACGCACAACCCGGAGGTACTGGAGAACCTCGCGACCGCGGTCCTCGATCTCAGGGCGCAGCACCTCGCGCTCGATACTTCCTACGGGCAGGTCCAGCATGCGACCAGGGGGACCGATGTCATCCCGATCCACGGCTGCGACACGGGCTGCTTCAATGCCATTTACCCCAGCCCGGGGAACAACAGCGACGTGTTCCTGCCCGGCGACTACGGCGAGGTGGGCGACGGCTCGTCGCTGGTCATGACAACCGAGCTGACCCGCAGCGGGCCAGTCTCGGAGGGCATCGTCACCTACTCGCAGGCGACGAACCCGCTGTCCCCGTACTACGCCAACATGACCAGGCTCTACTCGCAGAAGAAGTGGGTGCCGTTCGCCTATACGGCTAAGCAGCTGGCCGCACTGAAGGGCACCACGACCGTGGTCCTCACGACCTGAGGGTGCCGGTTGCAGCGACGCAAGGGGATGCATGAGCTACGCACGCCAGATGCTGGGCACCTATCCGAGTGATGACACATTCGGCGCCCACAAGGATGCGCTCGCCGAAGTCATTGACGCGGCCTCGGACTGTGCGCAGGCCTGCACGACGGACAACGATGCCGACCTGAGTGAGCCGCATGTGGCCGACATGGTCGCGTGCATCCGGCTGTGTCAGAACTGCGCTGATATCTGTGCCGCCGTGGTTTCGGTGGTCAGCCGCCCGTATGACTGGGACGTTCGCGTGATCCGGCCGCTGGTCGAAGCCTGCGCGGCCATCTGCGGAAGCTGCGCAGCCGAGTGCGAGCGGCATGCGCCGGAGCATGCCCACTGCGAGGTCTGCGGGCAGGCTTGCCGTCGGTGCGAGCAAGCCTGCAGCGAGCTCCTGGCGGTCATTAAATAGGTACCCGGGGAGTAGGAGCAGGGCTGGGGTCCGACCGGCGGACTGCTCAGAGCATGATCTTCCCGCCGGCGATATCGAGCGTCGCCCCGGTGATCCAGGAGGACGCGTCGGACGCCAGGAACAACGCTGCCGCAGCGACGTCGGACGGCTGCCCGAGCCGGCCGAGCGGAAAGCTCCGCCCCAGATTCTGGCGTTGCTCGGCGGTCATCCAGGTGCGCATCCGGTCGTTCTCAATCGCCGAGGGAGCGACGCAGTTCGCCCGGATCCCGCGGCCGGCGAACTCGCTGGCCACATGCCGGGTAAAGGCGATCACCCCGGCCTTGGCTGCCGCGTAGGCCGCTGACGAGTGGGCCGCCTGGCGGGCGGCTGCCGACGACATGGTGACGATCACCCCGTGCCGGCGCTCCGCCAGTTGCGGCAAGAACGCCCGGACAGTCAGGAACGTCGAGGTGAGATCGGACTCGACGACATCTCTCCAGTGCTCGGGACTCTCCTGGTCGGTCGGCACCGGCATGCCGTCCCCGCCTGCGAATGCAGCCACGATGCCGACTGGCCCCAGGTTCTCGCCGATGGCGGAGACCATCCGGTCAACATCGGCCCCGACGGTGCAGTCGGCGGTCACCGGCAAGGCCCGGCCGCCGTCGCTCTCAATGGATGAGGTCACCGCGGCAAGTGCCCGCTCGTCGCGGCCGACAACCGCCACCAGGGCGCCATTTGCCGCCAGGGCAGCAGCGGTCGCGGCACCGATCCCGCGCGACCCGCCGGTCACCACGGCGACCTTGCCAGCCAGGTCCGGGTAGATCACTGAAACCGACCGGCCCGGGTCTGTCGGCGACTGAATCTGATCGCTCACTCGAGCAACCATAGGCGGCTAAACATTAGATGTCAAAGTCTTTTGCCATCTAAGTGCGTGGTAAGCTGCGGTCATGGGCCCCGCGGCGGCATCCCTTCCCATCGGTCTTCATCTCACCAGAGTGGCTCGGGTGGTCAGCCGAGCGTTCGACGATGTCCTTGCAGCGGCCGGGGGGTCGCTTCCGGTGTGGCTTGTGCTGCTCAATCTCAAGATCAACCCCGACGCCAGTCAGCGAGAGCTGGCTGACGCCGTGGGCGTGCGGGAGGCGACGCTCACGCACCACCTCAACGGCATGGAGAACGACGGCCTGCTGAGCCGGCGGCGGGATCCGGATAACCGCCGGGTTCACATCGTCGAGCTGAGCGATGCTGGCAGCGACCTGTTCTACCGCCTGCGCGATGCCGCCATGGGCTTCGATGGTCAGCTGCGGTGGGGCCTCTCCGAGCCTGAGGTCGACAAGCTGGGCGGCCTGCTTGATCGCCTGGCCGGCAACGTCGGCGGCCCCGGTGACGGACCAGCCTGGGCCGGCCTCGCTGAGGCGGCGCCTGCTGGCCGCCGGCCGAGCCAGGCCAGGCGGCGGCGCGCCAGTCCCTAGTGCAGAACACCTAGTCAGCGGAGCAACTGAGCACGTGGCAGCGGAACTTCCGGAGACTGAAGTCAGGATCGTTCTGATCAGCTTTGCCGACGGACGAACTGAGGACCTGCCAGTCGGTGCATATCTCGCCAGTTACAACCCTGAAGGCGACGGCGGCAACGGCGTCGCGATCTGGACGCGCGACCCAGCACAGGCCATGACCTTCGCGACCGGAGAGGCCGCGACCGCCTGCTATCGCGCCGTGCCGCTCAACCGGCCGCTTCGCTCGGACGGCAGGCCGAACCGCCCGCTGACGCAGTTCACCGTGGCGTTCTGGTAGCTCGGGCAAGCTGACGCGCCTGCGTCGCGGATGGCTGATGAAGGCCGGGAAGCGGCCGCCGCCGCACGCATATTGACAAGCCAGCCGGCCGGTGGGCTACATGGCGGTAGCCGTCCGGCCGGACCAGCCACCATCGGCCCCGAACCGGCCGTTTCAAGGGGGAGATCGTGACTGAGACAACTCTTGACCCGGCGCGCGGGGAAATGAGCCCGACCCGCGCAGACCTGGGAATGATCCTGGCGCGGTCCGCTGACCGGTTCGGCGCTAAGACTGCCCTCATCGCTGGCGGGCAGACCCTGACTTACCGGGCGCTCAATGACCTGTGCGGCCGCGTGGCGGGGAGCCTGCACGCGCTCGGCGTCCGGCCGGGCGATCGCGTCTCCATCTACTCACCGAATCGGTGGGAGTGGGTGGTCGCTTACCACGCTGCACTGCGAGCGGGCGCGGTGGTCAATCCGATCAACGTGATGCTCACCCCGGAAGAGGTGGCCTTCGTCCTCAACGACTGCGGCGCCGCGGCGATCTTCACCGCCGGCGAGAAGGCCGAGGTGATCCTCAGCCTGACCCGGGCGGTTCCCACGCTGCGCCAGGTCATCAGCTTCGACGACTCCGGTGGCGGCGCCACGGCCTTCGGAGATCTCCTCAGCCCTGCAGCGGTGGCACCAGATATACAAAGGCCGGCGCCGACGGACTTGTCGACGATCGGCTATACCTCCGGCACCACGGGCCACCCGAAGGGCGCGATGCAGTCACACCGCGCTGTCTTCCTCAACACCGCGGCACTCTTCGCTGTCCAGACCCGCACTGACCGCGATGTGATGCTCAACGCCCTGCCGTTGCCGCACGTCTACGGCAACATCGTGATGAACGGCACCTTCATGGCCGGCGCAACGCTGGTGATGATGGAACGCTTCGACGCCGGCGAGGCCCTTGCGCTGATCCAGCGCCACCACATAACTGTGTTCGACGGCGTGCCAACCATGTACGCGATGATGCTCGCCGACCCGTTCCTGCAGGCTGCGGACCTGTCTTCGCTGCGGCTATGTGCTGTCGGCGGACAGACCATGCCGGCGGCCAAGATGGCGGAGTGGGAGCGCGTCTCACGCGCACCGCTGCTCGAGCTCTGGGGGATGACCGAGCTCGGCGGAGCCGGCACGAGCAATTGCAGCTACATGCCTAACACTCACGGGTCGATCGGGTTCGCGCTGCCCGGTCTGGAGGCTCGGGTTGCCTCGCTTGACGACACGCGCCTGACCGCGCCCGATGGTGAACCCGGTGAGCTGATGGTCCGTGGACCGCTGGTGATGCTCGGCTACTACGGTAACGAGCAGGCCACGCGAGCTGCCATCGAACCAGACGGCTGGATGCACACCGGCGACATCGCCACCCGTGATGATGAGGGCCACTACTTCATCGTCGACCGAAGAAAAGACCTGATCATCACCGGCGGATTCAACGTCTACCCAGCCGAGATCGAGCGCGTCGTCGCCGCTCACCCCGCCGTGGCCATGGTCGCGGTCGGCTCAGTGCCCGATGAGACCCTTGGCGAGCTGGCCCGCGCCTACGTGGTGCTCCGGCCCGGAGCAGTGGCCACCGAAGCCGAGATAATCGGCCACTGCCGGCCGCACCTGGCCGCCTACAAACTGCCACGGTCGGTGCGTTTTGTACCCGATCTGCCGAAGACGTCCACTGGCAAAGTGATGCGCCGGGAGCTGAAAACCCTCGACGCCTAAGCTAGGGGCCCGTCGGCGCGCATGCATACTAGTGGGCTGTGAGCGACTGGCGGAATGACCGGATCGGCTCTGCCCTGCGAG
>Ga0335075_10006409_pt1 | contig 18184 bp, 19 predicted proteins | sample Lox_Sample_24_FD_206723 | JGI IMG/M metagenome (GOLD analysis project Ga0335075, IMG submission 206723) | Soil microbial communities from Loxahatchee National Wildlife Refuge, Florida, United States - Lox_Sample_2.4 | ecosystem: Environmental > Terrestrial > Soil > Wetlands | place: USA...
TCGGTCGATGAGCGAGCCGGATTTCGACATCCGCCGCGCCACCGACACCGACGCCGCGGCGCTCGCGGAGTTCGGCGCGCGCACGTTCGCCGAAGCCTTCGGTGCCGACAACACCGCCGAGGATCTGGCGAAACACCTGGCCTCCGCCTGGCATCCGGACCTGCAGCTCGGCGAGATCCGCGATCCCTCGCTCGACATCCTGCTCGCCGTGGACACGCGCGGCGCCTTCGCGGGTTTCGCACAGGTGCGCGACGCCCATGCTCCCGAGGGCGTCGCGACGAACCAGCCCGTCGAGCTCGTGCGCTTCTACGTCGACCGGCCCTGGCAGGGACGCGGCCTCGCGCGTGCGCTGATGTCGGCGGTCGAGGAGTGCGCCCGCCGCCGCGGCGGCCGCGAGTTGTGGCTGGGCGTGTGGGAACGCAACCTGCGCGCGCAGGCGTTCTATCGCAAGTGCGGCTTCGAGAAGGTAGGCAGCAAGATCTTCGTCGTCGGCGACGATCCGCAGACGGACCACGTGATGCTGAAGCCGCTGTGAACGCGCGCATCGAACACGTCGGCGTCTGGGTGCGCGATCTCGAGGGGGTCGCGGCGTTCTACGCGCGGCACTTCGGCGCGCGGATCGGCGAGCGCTACGAGAATCCGCGCAAGGGCTTCGCGTCGCGGTTCCTGTCGTTCGGCGCCGGTGCGCGGCTCGAGCTGATGACGCGCACCGACGTGACGGAGCGCTCGCCGCGCGAAACGCTCGGCCTCGCGCACGTCGCGATCACGCTGCCCGGCGACGCCGCCGTGGACGCCATGGCCGCGCAACTGCGCGCGGCCGGCGTGCCGATCCTCGACGGCCCGCGCCGCACCGGTGACGGCTACTACGAATGCGTCGCCACGGATCCGGAAGGCAATCGCGTCGAGATCGCGGCGGAGTGAACGCATGATGCGGAGCCTGTTCGCGTGGGTGCTGGTGTTGATGTCGGCGCCCGCGGCGCTGGCGGCCGATCCGCAGTGGCCGGGGCAGCCGCTGGTCACCAGGCCGTGGGTCCGCTGGTGGTGGCCGGGCAGCGCGGTCGACCCGGCCGGTATCACGGCGCAGCTCGAGTCGATGAAAGCCATCGGCATCGGTGGTGTCGAGGTCACGCCGATCTACGGCGCCCGCGGCGCGGAGGCGCGCTACCGGCCGTTTCTGTCGAAGGAGTGGATGGACGCCTTCACGTTCGCCGCGCGGGAGGCGCAGCGCCTCGGGCTCGGCATCGACATGGCGACGGGCACGGGCTGGCCGTTCGGCGGGCCCGGCGTCGCAGCGGCCGACGGCTCGATGAAGCTCGTGCTCGTCGACGGCCGGCTCACGGGCGTGCCGACGGGCATGAAAGTGAAGCGGGCCGCACCGGGCGGCGAAGGCCGCGTGCTGGATCCGTATTCGGTCAACGCGCTGTCGCGCTATCTCGAACCGTTCTCGGCCGCCTTCGCCGGCTTCCCGCGCGACACGGTGCGCGCGCAATTCCACGATTCGTTCGAGTACTACGACGCCGGCTGGACGCCGGCCTTGCCGGCGGCATTTCGCGACCTGAACGGCTACGACATCCAGGACTACGCCGCGGCGTTCGCGGAGCCGTCGCCGCTCGACGCCGACACGGTGTCGCGCGTGAAGGGCGACTACCGCCGGACGCTGGCCAAACTACACCTCGACTACGTGCGGTCCTGGGTCTCGTGGTCGCACGCGCACGGCTTCCACGCGCGCAACCAGGCGCACGGCGCGCCCGGCAACCTGCTGGACCTGTACGCGGCCGCTGACATCCCCGAGACCGAGTCCTTCGGGGCGACGTTGCTGCCGATCCCCGGGCTGCGCACCGCGCCGGACGACGTGAACGTCGATCCGGATCCGCCGGTGAACCTCGTCGGTCGCTTCGCCTCCTCGGCGATGCACGTGGCCGGCCGGTCGAGGGCCTCGAGCGAAACACTGACGTGGCTGCGCGAGAATTTCCGCGAGTCGCCGTCGGCGGCGAAGCCGCAGATCGACCGCCTGTTCACGGCCGGCATCAACCACGTCATCTACCACGGCACTACCTACTCGCCACCGGACGCGCCGTGGCCCGGCTGGTTCTTCTACGCAGCGTCGCAGCTCAAGCCGGAGAATCCGTTGTGGAGCGAGTTGCGCGGACTCAACGACTACGTGGCGCGCGCGCAGGCGATGTTGACCGCGGGCCGTGCGGACAACGACGTCCTGCTGTACTGGCCGTTCGACGACCTGGTCGACGATGCCGCGGGTGGCATGCGCCAGCTCGGCGTGCACCAGAACGAGTGGCTGCGCGACTCGTCGACCGGACAGCTGGCGCTCGCGCTGCTCGACGCCGGATTCGCTTTCGACTTCGTGTCGGACGCGCAGCTCGCGAGCGTCGCGCCGTCCGCCTGTCGCGCGATCGTGGTGCCGGCGGCGCGGCGCATCGACGTGCGGACGCTGGCGACGTTGCGCGACCTGCGATCGAAAGGCGTGCCGGTGCTGTTCGCAGCCCTGCCCGAGGACGTGCCCGGACTCGGCGCGCTCGCGGCGCGCCGCGCCGCCCTGCGCGAGCTGCTGGCGGAGCCGGCGCTGCGCGATTCGGTCGCCGCGGACATCCCGGTGGCGCTGGCGAAACTCGGTGTGCGGCGCGAGACCGCATCGGCGCGCGGCTTGCACTGGATCCGTCGCGCCCGCGACGACGGCGCCGACTACTTCCTGGTGAACGTCTCCGCGCCACGCTTCGACGGCTGGCTCGAACTCGCGACGCCCGCGAAGCAGGGATTGCTGCTCGATCCGCTCGACGGCGCGATCGGGCGCGCCGCGTTGCGCCGGGACGGTCGCGGCGCCGCCGTCTATCTACAGCTCGAGCCCGGCCAGTCGATGTTCGTGCGCACGTTCACGCGCGCCGGCGCGCGTGCCAGGCCCTGGCGCTACGTGACACCGGCCGGCGCGGGCGCGCCGATCGTGGGACCGTGGCAGCTCACCTTCCTGGCGGGCGGCCCCGAACTGCCCGCGCCGGCGACGCTGCCGTCGCCCGCGGACTGGACGACTCTCGACGATCCGCGCACGCAATCGTTCTCGGGCACCGCGCGTTATCGCGTGACGTTCGACGCACCGGCGACGCCGGCCAGGACCACGGCGTGGTTGCTCGACCTCGGCGACGTGCGCGAGGCCGCGCGCGTGCGGTTGAACGGCAGCGAGTACGCGGCCTGGAGCCTGCCGTTCCGGCTGCGCGTCGGCGCGTTGCGGCCGACGGGCAACGTGCTCGAGGTCGACGTGACGAACCTGCCGGCGAACCGCATCCGCGACCTGGACCGCCGCAAGGTGGACTGGAAGATCATGGGCGACATCAACCTGGCGTCGCTGAAATACCAGGCGTTCGACGCGTCGCGGTGGAGCGTCGAGCCGTCGGGCCTGCTCGGGCCGGTGACCTTGACGCCGCTGCGCGGGCTCGCACCGGCTCGCTGAGGCGCGTCGCGCGCGAGCTCAACCCAGCGCGCGGCGCTCCTTGAACAGGCAGCGATCCATGACCACGAAGATGCCGGCGTCGCGCGCCTTCTGCGCCGCCACACCGTCGACCACGCCCTCCTGCAGCCACAGCACCTTCACGCCGAGACGGATCGCGTCGTCGACGATGGCGGCCACGTGCTCGGGACGGCGGAAAACGTCGACGATGTCGACCGGTCCGGCGTTCTTCAGCGCGGATTCGAGATCGGGCCAGGCGCGCTCGCCGAGGATCTCGCGCGCGGTCGGGTTCACCGGGACGATGCGATAGCCGAACTGCTGCAACGAGCTCGCGACGTTGTGGCTGGGTTTGCCTGCGGTCTCCGACAGTCCGAGCACCGCGATGGTCTTCGCACGGCGGAGCAGCGCCTCGATCTCGGCCTTCGGGGGGTTCTCGAACATGACGTCGCCTCGCGTGTGTTAGCGTCCGGGACGAAGACTAGTTCAAGCGCAGGGTGCTGTCCTGACGACCGAGTTCAACGTGCGTATCGATCCCGGCGGTCACGTGATCCGCGTCTCCGCGGACGACAACGTGCTGGGTGCGGCGCTGGCCGCCGGTATCCGGCTGCCGCACAGCTGCCGTGCCGGGCGATGCGCGTCGTGCAAATCGAAGCTGGTGCGCGGCGAGGTCGAGTATCCCGCGGGCCCGCCGCCCGGCATCACGGCGGACGAGATCGCGCGCGGCGAAGTGCTGCTGTGCCAGGCGCGGCCGCGCAGCGACCTGGTCGTCGCGGCCCGGCGCATCGCGCTGGATGCGCCCGAGTCCATCGCTGGCGAGATCGTGGCGATCGAACCGCTGTCGCTGGGCGCATTGCGCGTGCGGCTGCGGCTGGCGCCCGAGGTGCTGCTGTCGGCACGACCGGGTCAGTACATCGACGCGGCGAACGGCGCGGGCGCGTCGGAGCGGTTGGCCGTCATCGCGACGCGGCCGGGCGAGATCGATCTCGAGGCCGGCGACGACGGCAGCCTGTTGCGACTCTGGCTGGAAGAAGACGCCGCGCCGGGCAGCGCGTTGCGACTGACGGGGCCATTCAACGCCTTGCGCTGACGTCCTGCCCGTCATGCCGCTCCGGCAAGGACTCTCAGATGCGGAAGCGGTCCTTCAGGTCGCCGGCCATGCGCCGGCTGACTTCGAGCGCGTCGGGGAAGCCGCGCAGGTGGACGAAGTGCTGGCCGGTGGCGTCGCGCGCGATGCGTTCGAGGAAACGCGTATTCACCAGCGCGTTGCGATGGATGCGCACGAACGCCTGCGCGAACTCTTCCTCCAGCGTCTTCAGCGAGTCCTCGATCAGGTCCTCGCCCTTCGCGTGCCGGACGGTGGTGTATTTCTGGTCGGCCTGGAAGCAGAACACCTCGTCGACGGGGATCAGCTTGAGACCGTCGCGGCCGCGCACGCCGATGTGCGAGCGGCGCGCGGGCTCGCGCGCGGCGCTGGCCATCTGCTGCAGCTGCGGGCGTGTCAGGCGGCCGGCCTTGGCCAGTGCGGCGCGCAGTTTCTCCGCGCGGATCGGCTTCAGTAGATAGGCGACCGCCTCGGACTCGAACGCCTGCAGCGCGTACTCGTCGTAGGCCGTGGTGAAGATGACGGCCGGCGGCTCGGGCTGCGTGGCCAGTTGCCGTGCGACCTCGAGACCGTCGATGCCGGGCATGCGCACGTCGAGCAGCAGGATGTCGGGCAGCAGCTTGTCGACGAGCTCCAGCGCCTCGACGCCGTTGCCGGCCTCGCCGGCGACCTCGCACCCGCCGGCCTCGGCCAGCATCGAGCGCAGGCGTTCGCGCGCCGGCGGCTCGTCGTCGACGATCAGGACGCGCAGCGTCACGGGCGGTCCCCGGCGGCCGCGGCCGGCGTCGGCGAGAACGGGAACCGCAGCGTCACGATGTACTCCTCGTCGAACCGGCCGGCCTTCACGGTGGCGCGTTCGCCGTACATGAGGTCGAGCCGCTCGCGGATGTTCGCCAGCGCCAGCCGGTTGCCCTCGCGCACGGTGAGGTTCGCGGGCGGCACCGGGTTGCGCACGACGATGGCGATCATGCCCTTGTTGTACTCGCCGGTGACCGTCACCGTGCCGCCGTCGGCGCGCGGCTCGATGCCGTGGTAGATCGCGTTCTCGAGCAGCGGTTGCAAAGTGAGGCCGGGCACGAGCGCATCACTGGGCAGCGAGTCCACTTTCCAGTCGACGTGCAGGCGACTGCCCAGCCGCAGCTGCTCCATCCGCTGGTACGTGCGCGCGACGTCGATCTCCTCGGCCAGCGAGATCTGGTTGCGCTTCTCCGAGAGGTTCGCGCGGAACAGGTCCGCGAGATCCTGCACGGCTTCTTCCGCGCGCGCCGGGTTGCTGCGCGTCAGCGCGGCGATGGTGTTCATGCTGTTGAACAGGAAGTGCGGCCGGATGCGCGCCTGCAGCGCGTGCACGCGCGCCTTTGCCTGCAGCTCCACGTTGTGCCGCCACTCGTGCGTCACGTAGAAATAACGCAGCGCGAGGCCGGTCACGATGATGGCGATGACGACGTTGCGCACCATGAAGGTCCAGTGGTCGTCGAGGATCAGCGCCGAGCTGGAGAACCAGCCGGCGCGGCTGCCGAGCGCGTACGCCACCGACGAGATGATCGCGACCATCGCCGCCGTCGACGCGAGCACGAGCACCGATCCCTTGGTGACGGACTGGCGGTTCAGGTAGCCGCGCAGCACGCACAACATGCCGGCGCCGAAGAGGCCGATCCACAGCAGGAACATCGAGGTGCGCGCCAGGTCCGGCCAGAAGCCGTACGCGGCTTCGTTGCGCGCCAGCGAGAGGACCAGCGCCGTCAGCTCGCAGATGATGACGATCGCGAGCACCGCGTTCGCGGTGCAGAAGTCGGGTAGATAGAGCTGACCCGGGTGGGAATCGTCCCCGGGCGGCGTTTGCGCGGATACGGGTCGCGCGCCGGGGATCATGAACCGCGCGGTGCGCGCGCGAACAGCGCCTGCTTGAGACGGTGCGCCGCGGAGATGTCCTCGTCGCCGTGACCTTGCGCGACCAGCTCGGCGTATTCCTCGAGCATCGCGTCGACCACCGGCAGGTGCACGCCGAAGCGCGCCGCCATGTCGCGGCAGATGCCGAGATCCTTGGCGTGCAGTTTCACGCGGAAGCCGGCCGGGTACGCGCCGCGGATCATGTTCGGCGCGCGGTTCACGAAGTACCAGCTCGAACCCGCGCCCGCGCCGAGTGTCGCGTGCACCTTGTCGAGCGGCAGGCCGTGCGCACCGGCGAACGCCATCGCCTCGGCGACGGCGCGGATGATGCCCGCGACCATGATCTGGTTCGTCGCCTTGGTCGCCTGGCCCGCACCGGCCGGGCCGAAGTGTTCGATGGTCTTGCCCATCGCCTGCAACACGGGGCGCGCCTGCTCGAACGCGGCGGGCGTGCCGCCCGTCATCACCGCGAGCGTGCCTTTCTGCGCGCCTTCGACGCCGCCGGACACCGGCGCGTCGAGGAACGCGACGCCGCGCGGCGCGAGGAAACCCTCGGCCCAGCGCGCGGTGTCCGCGCTGACGGTGGAGCAGTCGATGACCAGCGTGTCTTTCGCGAGGCCGGGGGCGAATCCTTCGATGACGGCGCGGACGTCGGCGTCGGCCGAGACGCAGACCACCACGACGTCGAGGCCCTTGGCGAAGGCCGACAGCGATTCGGGCGCGGCGCAGCCGGTATCGGCGGCGAGCGCGGTGGCCTTCTCGCGGCTGCGATTCCAGACCGCCGAGAGCAGTCCAGCCTTGTGGAGATTTTTCGCCATGGGGATACCCATGGCACCGAGACCCGCGAAGCCGACACGCAACATGGGCGCGATTATCAGGGTCAGGTCGTCGGGCGCAAGCGCCACAAAGGAAAACGCCGCCAAAAGGCGGCGTCCGTGAGCGTATTCAAGAAGAGGACTAGCCCTGCGGGCCGCAGATGGCTTCGACCTGCTTCGCCGCCTCGACGCGGATCGCGGCGAGCTCGGCATCCGACAGGAACTCGCGCTTGCCGTCCGGCTGATCGCGATACAGGCGGCGCGAGTTGATCGTGGTCTGGTAGTCGGCACGCGCCTTCTTGCAGCGTTCGACGCGCGTGGACTCGAGATCCTTCGCGACGTTCGCGGCGATGCGCGAGTCGTTCTTCTGGTCGGCGATGCGCTGGTTGCTGGCGGCGAGTTGCGTGTTCTGCGCGGACTGTTGGGCGGCGTACGAACGCGCCGCGACTTCGGGCGGACGCTGCGTGCCGCTGCTGACGCGCACGGCGCCCGGGATCGGCTTGTCCGTGTACATGGTCTGGCCGCGCTCGTCGGTGTACTTGTAAACGTCGCCGGCCTGCGCGAGGGCGCAGGTGAGAACGGCGGCTACGAGGACCAGGATTGTCGGGTGACGCATGCTTCCTCCGGTGCCGGATTATTGCAGGAAGGGCCTTATGAAAACCCCGATGTCCATCACAGACAACCCCCCGAATCGGGTCCCCGACGATAAAAAGGCCACCAAAAGGCAGGGCCTCCAGGGTTTCGCCGATGAGGGGATCGGCGTCCCGGGAGGCCCTGTGAGTCGAAAGCCCCGCCGCGACGCCCCGGTTGGGACGCGCGGCGGGACGGATCGTCAATTGTCGTAGGCGCGTTCGCCGTGCTCGTTCGTATCGAGACCTTCGCGTTCCACGTCCTCGCTCGGGCGCAGGCCGATCGTGAACTTGATGAGGTAGAACGCGATCGCCGAGACGAGACCCGACCAGACGAGCGTGATGCCCACGCCGGTGGCCTGGATGCCGAGCTGCGTGCCGATGCTCTCGAACGTGCCGACACCGCCCATCGACGCGTGGCCGAGGATCGCGCAGGAGAGCGCGCCCAGGATACCGCCGATGCAGTGCACGCCGAACACGTCGAGCGAGTCGTCGTAGCCGAGCATCTTCTTCAGGCTGGCGCAGGCCCAGAGGCAGACCAGGCCGACCACGAGGCCGAGGATGATCGCGCCGCTCGGACCGACCACACCGCAGGACGGCGTGATCGCGACGAGACCGGCGATGGCTCCCGAGGCGGCGCCGAGCATCGTCGGCTTGCCCTTGAAGATCCACTCACCGAACGACCAGGCCACCGCCGCCATCGCCGTGCAGACGTACGTGTTCAGGAACACGAGGCCGGCGAAGTTGTTGGCTTCGAGACCCGAGCCGACGTTGAAGCCGAACCAGCCGGCCCACAGCAGCGAGGCGCCCATCATGACGTACGGGATGTTGTGCGGCGGCATCGGCGTCGTGCCGTAGCCGGTGCGCTTGCCGACGATCAGCGCGCCGACGAGGCCCGCGATACCGGCGTTGATGTGCACGACCGTACCACCCGCGTAGTCGAGGGCGCCGAGCTTGAAGAGGTAGCCCTCGGAGTACCAGACCATGCGCGCGATCGGCAGGTACGAGAAGGTGAACCAGATCACCGCCCAGAGCAGCACTGCGCTGAACTTGGTGCGTTCGGCGAAACCGCCGACCGCCAGCGCCGTGGTGATCGCGGCGAAGGTCGCCTGGAACACGACGAAGACGTATTCCGGGATCACGACGCCCTTCGTGAAGGTCGCGGCGTTCGAGTCCGCCGTGAGGCCCTTCAGCAGGAAGCGGCTCGTGTCGCCGAACCACTCGCCGGGTCCGTTGAACGCGAAGCTGTAGCCGTAGATGACCCAGAGCACGGTGCCGATCGAGAAGATCACGAACACCTGCATGAACGTGGACAACACGTTCTTCGAACGGACCATGCCGCCGTAGAACAGTGCCAGGCCGGGAACGGCCATCATGATCACGAGCAGCGTCGCGACGATCATCCACGCCGTGTCGCCCTTGTTAGGAACCGGTGCCGCCTCCGCCGCATCCTGCGCGAACGCCATGGCCGGTCCCATCGTCAACAGCGCCGCGCCGAGACCGCGCGCGAGCCAGCTGCCACCCTTCGTTCTCTTCTTATCTTCTTGCATGTAAAAGCTCCTCAACGACATCTCAGGCTGCCGCCGCGCCGGATTCGCGAGTGCGTATCCGCACTGCTTCCCCGACGGGCGCCAGGAAAATCTTGCCGTCACCGGTTTTTCCGGTACGACACACGTTGCTGATGGCTTCGACGACGGCCTCGGACGAGTTGTCGTCGAGAACGATTTCCACGCGGAGCTTCGGCACGAACTCCACCTGGTACTCGGAGCCGCGGTAGTGCTCCGAATGCCCGCGCTGACGGCCGTAACCGGTGACTTCGGTGACGGTGATCCCCTGCACGCCGAGACGCGCGACGGCCATTTGCAGGTCGTCGAGCTTCCACGGGCGAATGATGGCAGTGATCATTTTCATCGCTTTGGCATCGTTATCCGATGGATCGCGCGCCGAGCCGGCGCGTATGCTCCCAATCAGCCCTTTGCCGAATTGCAGGTTCCATGCCAGCCCGCAACGCGGTGGATAGAGCGCCGTTGCGGCGCGAAAGAAGCCAGCGCCGAAATCCCGCGCCCCGTATCGGGGCAGGCATTTCGGGGTCGCGACAAAACGGGGCAGCGTGATGTCAATCGAACAGGAGAGCCGCCGGTGGAGATTCCCAGGGTCGAAGAATTGCTCCGCAGCCTGATGCAAGGGCTGCCCCCGGGGCTCGCATCCGGTGCCAGCGGACTGCGCGAGGACCTCGAGAACAACTTCCGTGCCGTCCTGCGCGCGAACCTCGGCAAGCTGGACCTGGCGGGGCGCGAGGAATTCGATGCGCAGCGCAAGGTGCTGGAACGCACGCGCGCGCGGCTGGAGGAGCTGGAAAAGCGCGTCGCGGAGCTGGAAGCGAAGGTCGATCCCGCCGGCTGATCGGCGACGACATTCGAGAAGACCCAAGGAGGGGTCATGGTGCCGACGTGTCGGTAGCGCGCGTCGCGAGTCGTGCGCTCGGTCTCGCCGCGCCGCGCGTGGAAGTCGAGGTGCATCTCGGTAGCGGTCTGCCCACCTTCAACATCGTCGGCATGCCCGCGACGGCCGTGCGCGAGAGCAAGGACCGCGTGCGCGCCGCGCTCGCGACGTCCGGCTTCAAATATCCCGAAGGCCGCATCACGGTGAATCTGTCGCCGGCCGATCTGCCCAAGGAAGGGTGTCGCTACGATCTGCCGATCGCGCTCGGCATCCTGCTCGCGTCCGGGCAGAGCGACATGAGCGAGGCGACGCTCGCGAACACCGAGTTCTACGGTGAGCTCGGATTGGCGGGCGAGCTCAAGCCGATCCGCGGGATCCTGCTGGTCGCGGGGCACGCGGCGCGCGAAGGCCGCGGGCTCGTCGTGCCGCGCGCGAACGCCGCCGAGGCGCGGCTGGCGATCGGCGCGGTGCGTGGCGCCAGCAGTCTGCTCGAGGCCTGCGTCGACGGCCGGAACACGGATGCAGCCCCCGTCGTGCCGGGCGCCCCACCGACGGTTCCGGATCTCGCCGATGTGCGCGGGCAGCCGGCGGCGAAGCGGGCGCTCGTCGTCGCGGCCGCCGGCGCCCATTCGTTGCTGCTCATCGGGCCGCCGGGCACCGGCAAGAGCATGCTGGCGCAGCGCCTGCCGGGCTTGCTGCCGCCGCTCGGGAGCGAAGAGGCGCTGGACGTCGCGGGCATCGCATCGGTGAGCAGCCGTGGGTTCGAAGCGCATGAGTACGGTCGGCGGCCGTTCCGCGCGCCGCACCACACGGCGTCGGTGGCGGCGATCATCGGCGGCGGGCCGCAGGCGCGGCCGGGCGAAGCGAGCCTCGCGCATCGCGGCGTCTTGTTCCTCGACGAGTTGCCTGAGTTCAACCGCGGCGTGCTGGAGAGCCTGCGCGAGCCGCTCGAGTCCGGCGTCGTCGCGATCTCGCGCGCATCACAACGCCTGGAATATCCCGCGCGGTTTCAGCTCGTCGCAGCGATGAACCCCTGTCCGTGCGGTCACCTCGGCGATCCGTCTGGCCGGTGCCGTTGCACGCCGCCGCTCATCGAGAGATACGCCGCGCGTCTTTCGGGACCGCTGCTCGACCGCATCGATCTGCGGGTCGCCGTGCCATCGCTCGCGGATCCGGACGTGCTGCTCGAATCCGTCGCGCCGCCCGCGGAATCTCCCGACGCCGCCGCGAGAGTGCGCGCGGCCCGCGCCGTGCAGCTGGCGCGGGCGGGCAAGCTGAACTCGGACTTGGTCGGTCCCGAAACGCAGGAGTTCTGCGCGACGGATCGCGCCGGCCGGCGGTTGATCGCGGCGGCACGCGCGAAGCTGGGACTGTCGGCGCGCGCCGTGCATCGCGTGCTACGCGTGGCGCGGACGGTGGCGGATCTGGAAGGGAAGGGCGCGATCGACGTCGCGCATCTCGCCGAAGCGTTGCAGTTGCGGCGGGGGCTGGAGCCCGGCGGTAGTTAGCCGCCGGCGTCCTGAGAAAAACGCCGGAGGTGATCCGGCGTTTCGTTCGTTCCTACTTGTTCAGCTCGACGATGTGGTCGACTGCCTGCTTGATCAGGTCGTCCGGCCAGTCGGAGCGGCCGCCCTTCGCGGGCATCACGCCGGTCTTGCCGTTGAAGCCGTGCAGCGCGTGGTTGTACAGCGCGTCCTTGCCCTGAGCGATGCGCGGGCCCCAGGCGGCCTTGTCACCGACCTTCGGCGCACCGGCGATGCCGGCACCGTGGCAGGCCTTGCAGGCGGTCTCGTAGGCGGCGGTGCCGTCCGCCGGGATCGCCGCCGCGGCGGTGGCCGGGCCGACGCTCTTGATGGCCAGCGCGGAGTTGTCCTGGCCGGCGACGGCGACTGCCGCGACCGGCTTCAGCCGCTCCTCGACGCTCGCGACGTAGCGCGGGTCGTTCGTCACCTGCTTGCCCTGGTGGTCGGCGCCCACGTGGCGCGCGAAGGCGAACAGGCCCAGCGTCACGGCAAACAAGATGCCGAGAACGAGGCTGAAATTATTGAAGAAATGGCTGTCCTGCTTGCTCATGGGCGCGAAGTATATCCGTCGAAATAAGCCTGTGCTGAAACTGGCGCGCCCGACAGGATTCGAACCTGTGACCTACGGTTTCGGAAACCGTCACTCTATCCAGCTGAGCTACGGGCGCGGGGGCGGGGATTCTAGCCGTTTGGCCTCCTAGAGCCACCCTTTCCGCTTGAACCAGATCCACGGACCGATGGCCGACGCGGCCATGAAGCCTACGGCCACCCAGAAGCCCCAGGGATCGTGGGTGCCGGGGATATGTTCGAAATTCATGCCGAAAACCGCGCCGATGACCGAGGGCGGCAGCAGGAAGACGGTCACGACCGAGAAAATCTTCAGGATGTTGTTCTGGTCGATGTTGATGAGGCCGAGGGTCGCATCGAGGATGAACGAGACTTTCGTCCCCAAGAACGAGGCGTGGTCGCTCATGGCCATGACGTCGCGCGTCAGGGTGCGGAAGCGGGCCCGGACTTCCGTGCTCATCGGCACGGCCGTGGTCTGCTGCACGAACGTCAACAGGCGCCCCAGGCTGACCAGGCTCTCGCGCGCCTTGGAGATGAGTTCGCCGTTCTGGCCGAGCCGCTCGAGCACCCGGCGATAGTCGCGGAACGCGCCGCGCTTGCGGCGCTGGGCGCTGAACACCTCGACCGACGCGCCGTCCAGGTCCGTCGCGACGCGCTCGATGACGTCGGCGACGCGGTTGATCACCGCCTCGACCAGGCCCGCCAGTACGGCCGGCGGCGTGTTGCAGGAGGCCGGGTGACGCTCGGCATACGCGACGAAGCGGCGGAAGGGCAGCGGATCGACGTACCGGTTGGTGACCAGCTTGCTGGCGGACAGGATGAACGTGATCTGCGTGCTCTCGGGCAGGTCCGAATCGAGCTTCGTGACGACGGTGGCCGTCATGTACAGCGAGCCGTCCTCTTCGTAGAGGCGGTTCGACGACTCGATCTCGCGCATCTCGTCGCGCGTCGGCACGTCGATCGAGAGGAAGCTCTCGACCTGTTTCTCTTCGCTGGGGGTGGGCTCGAGCAGGTCGAGCCAGATCGACTCGCCCGGGATGGCCGCGCCCGCACGCAGCTCGAAGCGGGCCAGACCCTGGGGTTGCGGAACGAAGGCGCTCAGCATCGGGTCAGCGCCGGGCGGTGATCAGCGCTTCTTCTCGCTCGCCGCGAGATCGTTGACCAGGCTCAGCAGCTTCGGGGGATCGCCGGCCGAGCTGACGTCGGTCGTGTATTTGCCGTTCACGATCAGCAGCGGCACGCCGGCGACGCTGTAACGCATCGTGGCTTCCTGCGCGCGTTGCAGGTTCGTCGCCACGACCATCGAATCGTAGGCCGTGTTGAAGTCCTGCTCCGAGATGCCGTTCGCCTTGCAGAACGCGAGGTGCATCGCGCGCGCGTCGGTTTCCGACGGCGACGCGAGCATGTTGTGTTCCTTGTGGATGGTGTCGAACACCTTGGTGTGCAGGTCGAGGCGATTCAGCGCCATCAGCGTGTAGTAGAGCTTCGCGTGCTGCTGGTGCGGCGCGCCCCACATCACCGGCATGCGCACGAACTCGACGTACGCGGGCTTTTTCTTCTTCCACTCCTCGAGCACCGGGTCGAGCGCGTAGCAGTGGCCGCAGCCGTACCAGAACACCTCGAGGACTTCGACCTTGCCGGCCGGCACGCTGGTCGCCTGCGGCGCCGGCAGCTGGATGTAGTTAGTCCCGGCCTGCCACTTCGCGAGCGGATCGGCGGGCGCGGCGGCGCGCGCGCAGGCGGTGAGGCCCCAGGTGGCCGCGACGAACAGGACGGCGGAGATCCGGATGGCGCGCGTCATGTCGCGCGCCTGCTAGCGCAGGCCCTGCAGGTAGGATGCGAGGTTGCGGATGTCTTCGGGCGTGAGGCGCGCGGCGATCGTGGTCATCATCACGCTGTTGCGCGTGGTGTTCACGACGTTCGCATCGTTGCCGTTGCGGTAACGGTTCTTCGTGAGGTAATCCTGCAACTGCTTCACGGTGTACACCGAGTGTTGCGCGCGCAGCGCGGGGTAACCCGAGCCGGCATTGCCCTGGCCCGCCGGGCCGTGGCACGCGGTGCACGCCGGGATGCCGCGCGTCGTGTCACCGGACTTGTAGAGATGCTCGCCGGCTTTCCAGTAGGAAGGATCGGCTTCGCCGCCGGTCGGCGTCTGCGCCGCGAAGAACGCGCCGAGGTCGGCGAAGTCCTGCTCGGTGAGCGGATCGACGATGGGCTGCATCACCGGGTTGTTGCGCTTCTTCGCTTTGAACATCGCGAGCTGCTCGCGGATGTACGCGGCGTTCTGGCCCGCGAGATTCGGCCATTCGGGGTTCACGCTGTTCCCGTTCACGCCGTGGCAGGCGGTGCAGACCGCGGCCTTCGTCGCGCCGGCATCGGCGGTTCCCTTGATCGCGTCTTCGGCGGAAGCCGGGCCGGCCGAGACGGCGGCCAGGACGAGGGCGGCGAGCGTGGCGGAAAATCTGCTCTCAATCATGGTCTTGCGGGCTCCCTGGAAGGCGGCGAATTGTACACTCGCCCTGTGCAATATCCCAAGGTGCGGTTTCTCCTCTCGGTCGCGGGCGTCGACCAGTTCCCGGAAGACGTGGGCCACGAGGTCGCGTTCGCCGGGCGCTCGAACGCCGGCAAGTCGAGCGCCATCAACACGATCCTCGTGCGCAACGGGTTGGCGCGCACGAGCAAGACGCCCGGTCGCACACGGCTATTGAATTTTTTCGAGGTCGAGCCCGGCAAACGGATCATCGACCTGCCCGGCTATGGCTACGCCGAGGCGCCGCCCCCGGAGCGTGAGCAGTGGACCCGTGTCATCAACTCGTTACCGCGCCGCGAATCGATCGCCGGCCTGTTCGTGATCGTCGACATCCGCCGGGGCGTCTCCGAGTCCGATGAACAGCTGTTCGAGTGGGCCACCGCCGCCGGCTGGCAGCTGCACGTGGTCCTCGCCAAGGCCGACAAACTCAACCAGCGCGACCGCGCCGCCGCGCTGAAAGACGCGCAGTCCCGCCTGCCCGAGGGCATGACCGCCCAGGTTTTTTCCGCGCACGACAAGATTGGCGTGGAGGCCGCGCAGAAGCGGCTGAACGGGATGCTGGGGATCTGATTCCCCACGCCGTTTACCGAAGGGTCTTTGCCAGAACGAAGGGGCTTTGAGAATCCAGAACGAAGGATCTGCGCCGAGCGAAGGGTCCTATCCAGAGCGAAGCCACCTCTTCGCTCACCGCTCCCGCCACCACCACTTCGTCTCTACAAGGTCCACGGCAGTCCTCTTTGTCCCGGTCGCTTCGACCGGTTTGAAGAGGGCGGGTACCGCTAAAAAAGAAAGCCCCGGTGGTAAAACCACCGGGGCCAGACTAACCCGGCACAGGTCTCGTGAACCGGGTTAACCCGCTCAGGGAGGGAAGCGGGGAGCGGTTTTACGCGCTCAGTAGTTCAGACTTGCGACCCCCGGAAGAGTTCAAAAGTTTTTGAAAAACTTTGGCGGGAAATCATGTGGTTATGTTGCGACCTGTGGCGGGATTGCTACAGAAATGTGTACGTCACGCTGACCGACACGGTGTCAACTTTTGTCTTCAGATCATCGAAGAGGTCGGCCTCGAATCGCTCGTATTCGGCGCGCACGCCGACGCTGCCGAAGTGGGCACCGATGCCCACACCGTACGTCGGCTCCCAACCGTCATCGGACGATCTGCCGATCTCGGAGATGGCCACATCCGCATCCCACTTGGCGACGCCGACCCGCGCATAGAGGTCGATGACCGCGAATTCCTTGAGCAGCAGTGCCGACGCCGTGACGGCGCGCGTATCGAGCGAAACGCCGTCCTTGGTCTCGCCGCCGAGGTCGAGGTAATTCGCCTCGAACGCCAGCCAGTCCAGCGGCCGGATGCCGGCGATCACCTTGAAGCTGTTGTCGTCGAGCTTGTCGCTGCCGACGTCGTCGATGTCGAACTTCGTCTGCGTGAGGCCGGCACCGAGATAGAAGCCGTTGTCGGCGGCTTCGGCGCGCGGCGCGGCGGCAACCAGGCCCAGGGTGCCGAGCACCGCGAACGTGGCGAACTTCATGTTCATGAGAGACCTCTCCTGTGGTTTCGGGAATCCCGATTAGAAAGGCGAACCGCGCGGCGGTTCCTGGATCGGGTGACGGATTCTCTCGTGCCGGTATCCGCCGGCACGAACCGTCGCCACCCGCCGACAACAAACAAGAGCTGTTAGGGGTTAGTGCGCTTCGTCCCAGTTCGCACCGGTGCCGACGTCCACCTTCAGCGGCACGCGCAGGTCGGCCGCGGCCATCATGTGGGTGCGCACGGCGTCGGAGACGGGCGCCACGCGGTCGGCGCGCACCTCGAGCACCAGCTCGTCGTGCACCTGCATGATGAGGCGGGCATCGTCGCCACCGGCACACATGCGGTCCACGGAGATCATGGCGCGCTTGATGATGTCGGCCGCGGTGCCCTGCATCGGCGCGTTGATGGCGGCGCGCTCCGCGGCCTGCTGGAACTGCTTGTTGCGCGCATTGATGTCGGGTAGATAGAGCCGGCGGCCGAACACGGTCTCGACGTAGCCCTGCGCCTTCGCCTGGGCGCGCGTCTCCTCCATGTAGCGCTTCACGCCGGGATACCGCGCGAAATACAGGTCGATGTATTCCTGCGCGGTCGCCCGCGGGATGCCGAGCTGCGCGGCCAGGCCGAACGCGCTCATGCCGTAGATGAGGCCGAAGTTCACGGCCTTCGCCGATCGTCGCTGGTCCGCGGAGACTTCGTGGAGCGGCGTGCCGAACACTTCGGACGCGGTTGCCTGATGGATGTCCTGGTCGCCGGCGAACGCCTTCAGCAGTCCTTCGTCGCCCGACAGGTGCGCCATGATGCGCAGCTCGATCTGCGAATAGTCCGCGGCCAGCAGCACGTGCCCGGCCGGCGCCACGAACGCCTGGCGGATGCGCCGTCCTTCCGGTGTACGGATCGGGATGTTCTGCAGGTTCGGATCCTGCGACGACAGCCGGCCCGTGGCCGCCACGGCCTGGTGATAGCTGGTGTGCACGCGGCCGGTGTTCGCGTTGATCTGCTCGGGTAGTTTGTCCGTGTAGGTGGACTTGAGCTTCGAGAGGTTGCGGTGCTCGAGGATCAGCTTCGGCAGCGCGTAGTTCTCGGCGAGCTCCTCGAGCACGTCCTCGGCGGTCGACGGCTGGCCGGTCGGTGTCTTGCGCAACACCGGCAGCTGCATCTTCTCGAACAGGATCGTGCCGAGCTGCTTCGGCGAGTCGAGATTGAACGGCGCGCCGGCTTCCTTGTGCGCCTGCGCCAGCACTTCCATCAGGCGCTTGCCGAGCTCGCTGCTCTGCGTCTTCAGCATCTGCCGGTCGAGCAGCACGCCGTGCTCCTCCATCCGCTTCAGCACGCCGACCAGCGGCTGCTCGATGTCCTCGTACAGCACCTTCAGCGCCGGCACCGCGGCGATCTGCGGCCACAACACCTCGTGCAGGCGCAGCGTCACGTCCGAATCCTCGGCCGAGTATTCCGCGGCCTTCTCGACCGAGACCTGGCTGAACGGGATCTGCTTCGCGCCCTTGCCGGCCACGTCCTCGTAATGGATCGTGCGGATGCCGAGATAACGCTCCGACGCGGAGTCCATGTCGTGCCGCTGCACGCTGTTCCACACGTACGACTCGAGCATCGAGTCGTAGCGCATGCCGCCGAGTTCGATGCCGTGGTTCATCAGCACGTGCGCGTCGTACTTGAGATGGTGGCCGACCTTGGCGTGCTCGTTCG
>Ga0335075_10006410_pt1 | contig 18183 bp, 15 predicted proteins | sample Lox_Sample_24_FD_206723 | JGI IMG/M metagenome (GOLD analysis project Ga0335075, IMG submission 206723) | Soil microbial communities from Loxahatchee National Wildlife Refuge, Florida, United States - Lox_Sample_2.4 | ecosystem: Environmental > Terrestrial > Soil > Wetlands | place: USA...
TTGCCGATGTGGCAAATGAAAGTGTTAACTTCAAAGAAGACCGGACATGGTGATCTCAGCGGGTAACATTTAACACGGTTGTAGGTTACATCCCCCGTGAAAGAAATGCCTCCCACGTTGATTATCGAAACAAATCTATCCTCTTCGCAACTCCCACCTCCACAATGTCGTCCTTCAACAGCAGGCATTGACGCACGCTACCATGAGGGCGCCATGAAGCTATTCCTGCGGTAGAAAAGAAGCCATTTTCGGCTGTGTGCCATGACTCTCATAACCGCAGATTGCTGAACTACTGTCAAAAAGATGCTTCTCCAGGGCCATTGTGAAGTTTATGAAACGTACTCCCGACGTGAGGGAGTAACATCACCTTTTTGCCTTTGCCACAGAGGTCGTCTGTCGGCGATGTCTTTAAAACTTTGTCCCTGCAGCGGACGGGTCTTGCAGTATGATCCTGGCTAGGTGTATATAACTCAGAGTATTGTGCATTAGTGTTGAGAGCGTGTCACGTGAAACCATATATACAGGAGACTCAATTTGGTGATTCTTTTTGCTTTAATTCTACATGCAATGCACCTAGATTACACCCGAGTGACTCCAATTTGTTAAGAAAATCTCATTTGCCGCTGTGTGGCCTCCAATACTACCCCGTCTAAGTTTCTCTACAGCTCATCATGCATTGGCCCATCATCATCAGCATCGCCACCTGCACCCGCGCCGCTATATAACTTGCTTGTGATTGGGTACGCAACGCCTGAGAGCTTTTCTTTCTGCTCCTCGAAATCTTCAGTGGTGGCGGTGGCGGCGTTGGCGTCGAGCCATTCAGTGGCTTCCTTAACGGCCTCGAGGATCTATTGAAAGTCAAAATTTGCTTTATGTTATCATTTCCCTGGGATGCAACTTACAGTCTCCTTGTCATCTTCATCAATTTTACCACCAAGACCTTCCTCATCATTGACCTGGTTCTTCAGGCTGAAAGCGTAGTTCTCAAGACTGTTTCGGGCCTCAATACGCTCCTTTGTAGCCTTATCCTCATCAGCATACTTCTCGGCTTCTTCAACCATGCGGTCGATTTCTTCTTGTGTGAGACGGCCCTTATCGTTGGTAATTGTAATGGACTCAGTTTTTCCGGTGCCTTTGTCGCCTGCGGTGACCTTAAGAATTCCGTTGGCGTCGAGCTCGAAAGAAACCTCAATCTGGGGAACACCACGGGGCGCAGGAGGAATGCCAGTCAGCTCGAACTTCCCGAGCAGATTGTTGTCCTTGGTCATGGTACGTTCACCCTCGAAGACCTGGATCAGGACTACTGGCTGGTTATCAGCGGCGGTAGAGAAAATTTGGCTCTTGCGGGTAGGAATGACAGTGTTTCTTGGGATAAGCTTGGTCATGACACCACCAGTCGTTTCGATACCGAGAGTCAATGGGTTGACATCCATGAGAACAATGTCCTCAGTACCCTCCTCACCAGAAAGGACCCCACCTTGAACCGCGGCACCAAAGGCAACGGCCTCGTCAGGGTTAATACCCTTGCTGGCCTTCTTGCCACTGAAATACTCCTCAATGAGGGCCTGGACCTTTGGAATACGAGTAGAACCGCCGACCAAGACAATGTCATCGACTTCCTCCTTCTTGACCTTGGCGTCCTTAAGAACCTGCTCAACAGGTTTGAGTGTCTTCTTGAACAGATCCATGTTGAGCTCCTCGAATTTGGCCCGGGTAAGAGTCTCGGAGAAGTCATTGCCATTGTGGAAGGCCTCAATTTCGATGCGGGTGGACATCTGGGAAGAGAGTGTACGCTTGGCCTTTTCTGCCTCACGCTTCAGTTTACCCATAGTTTTAAGGTCCGTGGTGATGTCAACGTTGTGCTTCTTGTTGTACTGTTTGGCGAAGTAGTTGATTATTCTTTGATCGAAATCCTCACCACCCAAATGAGTATCACCAGCTGTGGAAAGAACCTCAAACACCCCACGGTCGATTGAGAGGAGAGACACATCAAAGGTTCCTCCACCGAGATCGTAGACAATGATTTGACGTTCTCCCTCAGTCTTGTCCAGACCGTAGGCAATTGCTGCGGCCGTAGGTTCATTGACAATACGGAGAACGTTCAAGCCGGCAATGATACCAGCATCCTTCGTTGCTTGTCTTTGGTTGTCATTGAAATAGGCCGGAACCGTAACGACGGCGTGTGTAACCTTCTTTCCCAAGTACGATTCGGCTACTTCCTTCATTTTTCCAAGGATCATAGCGGAGATTTCCTCCGGGGTGAAAGTCTTCGGTGATCCACCAACTTCGACCTGGACGTTCGGCTTGCCATCTTTTTCAATGACATCGAACGAGAAATGCTTGATGTCGCTCTGCACATCCTTATCTGAGTACTTTCGGCCGATCAAACGCCTGAAGATAAAAGTTAGCAATGTAGAATTTGAGCTGAAGAAATGCAACTTACTTAATGTCAAAGATGGTTCGTTTGGGGTTCGCAGCAGCCTGGTTCTTGGCTGCGTCTCCTACTAATCGCTCCTCATCGGTGAAGGCAACATAAGACGGTGTTATCCGGTGACCTTGATCGTTGACTAGAATCTCAACTTTTCCCTTTTGCATCACACCGACGCAAGAGTAAGTTGTTCCCAAGTCGATACCAATAACTGTTTGCAAACCTCCAATCAGCCCCTGCTCCCATGGTAGCGCATTTGAGGGAGGAATTAAGTATCTCACCTGTGCCATAGCTCTCTTGTAATGGGTCCTGCTCTGCCGACGCCGTCTGGATGAAGGAGAGAGGAAGGAAAAGTAGAACTAAATAGAAAAGGGCGGACAAGCCCAACACCAGTGAAGACTGGTTTCCTCTGGCCATGCTGATCGTGGAGCAGTCTCTTGCTCGGCGTTCCTCTTGGTCAGTTGTAGTTGTTATGATTGAGAAGAGAAGAAAAAGAGAAACGTGGAGGGCAAAAGTTGACAAGCTGGACTTTATTTAGTCTTTGTACACCAGAATTGAAAGCTGTCCTTAATCGAGCGTGTCATAAATTTAAGCGTTAAGGCCAACTTTCCGATGTATGATTGGCTCGCTTAGCTGAGGACAGCATTTACTGGAAGACGCCACCGCAGGCCTGCCCTGACTTTAACCCAAAGTGGGCAGTTCATATGAACTATTAGTGTACCGCAGTGTCTAGAAGATACTATGCACAGATTTCCAATATTTATAAAAGGTGTGGTGTAGTTATTATCAATAGTTTCAACAGCATCTGGCCAGCTTTGAAGCATTGCCGCTAAGAGGATGCCGTCACATAGTTACCGTGTGAAGTTCTTCGGCGAGGGCAAAAATCACGCCAAAGAAGACTTTGTACCATGTAATGCGCAGCAGCCGAGGAGGAGGTGGGAGGTTGTTCATAGAGGACTCGGAAGAACCATTCTACCATAAGTACGATGACCGTCAGAAGGGCAGAGCGACGAGAATATCGTGGGCTGCAGGAAGATTACATAGCGACAAAATATCAGAATCCGATATCGAAGCAGTTTAGGCAACGTAAGCAATTTCTGTACTTTGCCCCAGCCGCCACGTAGCACCACTGAGAACTATAAGAAAATGTACGATTCCCCGCTGACGGAAAAGCACCAATCCCACTGCTTGGTATAAAACATCGAATTGTAATGCGTTTACAAAGTCGTTTTCAGATAATACTAGCTTCTACTGAAAATCCCTATGCCCCTACTTTGTAGAAATCTCTGGCTGTACAATCTCCCGCTTCTTGAATACAGTGTTGAAATTCAACTGCTTCACAAACCAAGCGTTATGTAACTTCCATTCCCGTGTAGGATCTTCAAATCGCACCTAGTCGATTATTAGTCACTTCTTTCTCCATATTCTCCTGGATAATATCTGTAGAAGCCATTACTCACCTCAAAACTCCTTAGAACACTAGGAACCAGCTTATAAATTTCCAGCAACGAGATATTCTTGCCAATGCAGGTCCTACTGCCCGCTCCAAACTGGAACATACATCCGTTCATTTCCTTAATTCTTGCCTTTTCACTTTCCTCGTCTTTCATTTCATCAACTAGCCATCTCTCGGGCTTATACTCGTTGACGTGTTCGCCAAAGATCTCTGGTCTTCGATGAATCAGCCATGCGGAACACCCCACAATTGTGCCGCCAGGAATATGATGCCCAGCAATCTCAGCGCCAGCGGGTGGCACAATCCGCTCAAGAGGAAGTCCAGCTGCGGGATGCAGCCGGAAAGCCTCCTTGATACATGCATCCAGGTAGAGTAATTTCTGAGACTCAGACCACGTCACGAGGCCGGAGGTGTAATTCGAAAAGAAGCCAGCGCGGGAGTTGTCATCGAGCTCCTTCAAGAGTTTTTCAAGGCAGGCTGGACTTTTGAGCAGGTAATAGAATACTGCTGACAGGGAAATGGCGGTAGTTTCAGAGCCAGCAAATGCCATACTAACTGCTAGAGTAAGAACGTGGGTGTCATTCATGAATTCAGATCGGTCAATCCTAGCTTGCATAAACTTCGACAGCAGGTCTGGTTGCGATACTACCTTTGGCTCGGCGGCTTCAATGTCTGGTTTCTCGTTCGACAAAGGGTATCGCTCTGCCATCCGCTTCTGCGCAAATTGTGCAACAGGAAAGGTGGAGTCAATGAGGCCATACTCTGAGGCCAGCAGGTACAAAGGATTCTTCAATAACAGAAGGTCGAGAATGGGAACCTGACCGACCTAAACAATGTTAGTAATGGAGAACTAGTCATGGTCTTCGGGCATATAGAACGCACCGGTGCTACGTAGCTAAAGAGCTTACCCAGATACTCAACAATGCCATCAATATCCCTATCCTCCTCAATGAAACCATGTCTCTTGGAGTACGTAATCTCACCGATGACATCGAAAGCATAAAATTGCAACCATTTACTAAAGTCACAGCGTATGCCCGTCTTGGCATAAAGCTTATCCGTCTGAGAAAGGAAGAGTTCTGTGGTTGAATCGACGAATGGTTCATACTGTACCAAGGTGGTCATGCTGAAGGCACTATTGACGCAACGGCGCAGCTGAGCATGAAATGACTCATCGGTTGTGCTGAAGAGGGAGGGAAGGCGACGGCCTCGAGCAACAGCCTGTTGAACAGGGTAAAAATCGGACTAGACCAGTGTTAATGGTAAAGTTTAATTTCAACCAAGTGCTTTTCCTGATACTTGCCTTCACGTAGCCCTTGTTCAAACCATAGATGGATTTCAACGCCTTTGGATCCGCAAACGAGAGAGCATTAGGGCCTAGTCGTACCACATCACCATGCTTAGCATGGAGCTTCAAGTGCGTGACTTCTGGCCGTCGTCTGCAAACGTCGACAAACCGCCACCAGTCCGTCAAAGAAGCTAGGAACGGCCCAGGATACTTGTTCAAGCCATGATTGAAATAGTTCTTGAGCAGGTATGCCACGAAAGCAACTGCAAGTGCAGCTAGCCAGTACTCGATGAGGATTGTAAGAAATGATTTAGCTACCATGATGTGGCGTCTATATATCACGTCTTAAGGTGTTATAGTATGGAAAGGGACGAGAAAGAAAAGGTGTATTGATTTGAATGGTGAGAGAGTATGTTATATATTGCGAGCTAATGGAATGGATAAAACGGCATCGGGAAATATCTTTTGATATGCAGATTGGAAAGAACTTCATGCAGGCAATTGTGCTCAAAGTGGATAGTCTCGAAATCGGCGCATGCCATACAGACTGGGCCATGTTGGGTGGCAAGGGCTTCATTATGAGGTAAGGGTGAGCCGCGATATTGTCTAGCTTTCAACTGAATATTACCCCGCATAATCTTGTCCCCAAGCTCGGGGAGTTAAATCATCTCATGTCTTGTCAAGCTCCATTCGGTCTCTGGAACCGAAGGTGGTGGTGTGAAGGTGGACATATGGTTCGCTTCTCGGCAACTATAAGGACATCAATTGCCGGATGTCTTCGTAAAAACGATTTTCCGACGGTGTTACATATCGATTGCGGATCTTAAGATCCTTGCCAATGTACAGTTATATATGAGAAATTGGGCACCAAAGCACTTAGCAGCGAAGCCCGAAGATTTTTAAGCATACCTTAGCGTCTGGATAGAAAGTGGCAGGTATTGGTGGCCATCATTGAAAGATTTCACTGATAGATTTTTTGCAACGTAAAATGGCATTTACATGGGAGCCTACACCTAGAGCTTGGTCCTGTAAACGTATAACAGACCATTTACTGTTGATATCAGACAGATGCAGCAAACCAAAATAAAAAATGCCAGGAATTTCTAATGACGTCGATAATCAACCAGCTCAGCAAGAAGCCGAAGTATCAGTACTTCAAACCTGCGCGATGCAGAAGACGATTTCCCTTTAGATGTTATCGCAGCTGAGGTAGATGTGGATGAGAATGTACCGATATGAGGAGCGAACAACCCCTTTTCGCCCTGCTCCATCTTCCTGTTGTTCTTAATCTTGTTGATATTCCCCTTTCCTTATCGTCCTCCCTCAATTCTTGTCGTCTTGCTAATTCTCGGTATCCCACTCCCATTGCTAGAATTCGGTGTGTAAGTTTATCATGAAAGAAAATCAAGAATGCCTCCGAAGACTTCTTGAAACTTCTCATTGGTCCTACGCATTTGGTGAAAGTGGATGCTTGTGGTCAACCTTATTATAAGGTCATACCCGAGAGGCTGCATGACCTGGGAGTCTTCTATCACTCATTCAGGATCTTACGAGAACCAGTCTATCCGAATCGGGTGCAAAAAAATTTGTCTTTACCATCCCAAATCATAAATTGAAAATGAATAAAGCATTGACATTTTGGCCGGGAGGCGATATTGGTATATATAAGCAGATCTAATATGCCCATCGCTCCGAAATGAGTCGAGACTTCCATCCCTTAGCCCAGTTTTCCTACTATTTGCGTGTAATATGAAACCCATCATCAGTCATTAATTGTCCAACCATACCCATCGGCGCCGAATCGAAAATCCAAATCCCAGCATTATCCTTTTCATAGCTCAAGCAGCTTCGGCTTATGACTCTCCGTGCTCTTCGACTTGGCCTTATCCTTCTCACTCTTAATCGACTTCTTGAACAGAGCTGTTAACGCCGACGACTTCTTCGCTTTCTTCTCCTTACTCTCCTTGACCTCCTTCCTCGGCTTAACTGTACTCTCACTCCTCACACTCTCACTCACCACTGTCCGACTTGTCGTAGACCTCACTGGCACCTCTCTCCGCCTGACCGTGCGCTCGCTATCCGCAACGCTCCTACTCCTCTCCTCCCTCGCACGCTCTCTAATCCTCTCCCTCCTCACTCTCGCTGCTTCAGGCGTGATAAACTCGCCATCTACGCTCGTAGCGATGCTCCGAGCCTCTTCATCCGCAATTCCACGGCGCCAACTCTCAATACTGCTCAGGTCGCCCTCATATACAAGCGCTTCATCCATTCTTGATGCCTCCTTCCTCTCGGCCGCATCCGCCCGGATCTTCTTGATGACCTTATACCCGCCAAACATAACGACCGTGACACCTACCGCGACGCCGCCTGCGATCAAGAACTGCGGGCTCGCTAGCAGCGCGAAGATAGCTGGAGATCCGCCTCTGAGGGCCGCGAGGACTCCAGGACCCATTTTCGAGAGCAGATTGCTGATCTCGGCCAGTGTGAGTGCCACGGCGGCCATGGCTTCGGGGTTGGCTTGTAGAGTGGCGATGATGGTCGCTGCAGAGTGTTGGATGCAGTGAGCTTCGAGCATGAGCTTATCGAGCTTGGTCATGAGGCCTTTGAGCTTGACCTCTTTGCTGCTGGATGTGGGGGATCGGTGGATGACGAGATCGTCCGGGTGGATGTCGCCGTAGGCGAGGTGCACATCGATGTCGTCGCTCATGTTGGGGCTGGACATTGTGCGTTGTGGAGGAGCGTATATAGTACCATGCGACACGACATCCAATGGTAGAGAATCTGTATGTCGACGAGTGAGCTCGGGTCGGGACATGTCCGCGTTCTCGAAGAATGGCGCTCTGTAGACTATAGGTGAGCGAGGAGAATGTGGGCTCCGGGGGGAGCGTTCACTGCCATGGTGTGAACTGTGACGAGAGGACGAGACGCTAGCTTCAGCGACGGCGGAGAGGTTGCGTTCGGTAAGTGCTGGTCGTCTTGGAGCATCGATGCCCTTGCTTTGGGATCTGTGTCGACGGGAATGCCGAGTTGAGGTCTCAGACTGTACTTCTTCGATTCGGTTGTTCCTAAGCATCTTCCGTGCTCTCTCGTCATTCTTCTGCATCATTTCGGCTCGAATTTCGGCCTTCTTGTCTTGGTAAGCTTCTTTGGCATCTTTGAAGATGTTAACAAGATGCTTAGTCTAGGAAAGGTCAGCGGAGCAATATGAAGCTGCAGGTACAACTTACTGTGCTGATAACTTTGCCAGACTTGTTAATGATGGAGATAGTCTCCACGATCGGCATTTTGGCGACTTTTGTGGTATATTAGTCTAGAAAACGAAGACCAGCTCCGTTGAGAAAATCCTGAAGATGACGGTGAATTGCGGTGAAATGGTGTTGAGCAATCTAGAGTTTGTACGATCGGAGTTCGATTCGAATGACGGTAAAGCTGTAGCACGTACAGCTTATTGCAATGCTTCTGCAATGCACATATATACAGACAAAGGAATTATATATAGAAGCAGTCGAGCATTTCGTCAGAACTCCCTCTGTTGAAAAGCATTCAGATCATGAGGCGAGCTTTGGGCGTCAAGGCGTCGTCGTTATTGGATGAGCTTCTCCGCAGATCTCCGTGTCGTCTAAAGAGGCAACTTGGCACCACAACAGTGGAAAAGATGACTTATATTAGGTTGCTACAGCCTGAGCGATTAATCCAAATGGACGAGGAAAGGCATGCAATCACAAAGGGATGAGACAGGTAACTGAATGAAACACGTACATCTCGCTATCGCCCACAATCCCTTGCCGCCTACTGTAAACGGTCGCAGCTTCCTGCCAACTTCAACTTCAGAAGCTAGAAACTGATCCCTCGCAATCTTGAGAACCTCCAAAATAAGCCCCTTGGATAGCTTTCCTATACGCTCCTCGCTGGAGGAGGTACCGTAGGGCGATCCCCCTGGCTCGCTTGCGATAAAAGCAGCGAGGCGCTAGCGCGGCCACCCAGGCCATTACGCGCGTTCGTGGAAGTGGCTGTGGATATGTGGCTGGAAAAGGATACAGTGCAAGCTGAAAATTCTGGAACTACTCTGCACTTCTGTTCAGATACGGATCATCACGTTACAAGCTGAGCTGTGAAATATCTGTCATTGTCCAGTGAGAGTAACAGCTATGCAGAGACATTCTGTCGTTCTAGTGCTAGAATCTAAGTCTAAATTCAGAGCACTCGATCATGGGGCTTCGGACATATCGCCTTTTCATGTACGACGAAGGTAGAAGTTTACCTCGACATTCAACAAAGTATAGACTCGGAGTGGGAGTCAATATGACGCTGGCAATACAGACGTAGAAAATGAAATGAGTAGAGAGAAACATTAGGGTAGTTGTCCAACTGAACGTCTACCGGCGCCAGTTGTGTAGAGCGATGAGACAACTTTTGACCATATCCGACAAGTTAGCAGAGACACTTCGTAACCTGAGGAACTCCATTATTTTTGTGACTGAGAAGGTTTCTCTACACCATTTCGGTGTCGGCATCCTGAGCGTCTAGGGCGGCATTATCCTGGGCGAGTTGATATAGGCGCTGGGTGAATTTGTTTAAACTCTCTTTCTCCTTCCTCAACTTGGCACGCCGAGCAGCGACCTGAGCGTTCTCCTCCATCAGTTCCCGGCATCGTTGTTCTCCTATATTTTGTTAGCTGCATCCCAATGATTGACTTATGGAGGATAAATCACCATCTCCTGTGCTGAGACCAAGCTGCTTCTCGAGAAAATAGAATATCTCCCTCTTCGCGTTTTGGAAAAGCTTTCCGTGGATCGAAAGGCAGACGCTATCGACGAACCGAAGAGCAGCTGTCTTGTAGTAGCCTCGAACATAGGCTGCCACTTCAATCTCGGTCTCGAAGGGATCTTTCCCTAGCTGATCATCCTTGACTTCCGCTATAGCTTTCTTCCGGGCATTCTCGTCCCTGAATGGCGGTCTGCGTCTCATGGCAAGCTCTTTATTCACATATGCCCTAGCACGTACAGCTTTTCTTGCGCCACGGAGAATTGCTCCCTCTTCTTCCCGATAGCTTTCCCATGCCAAGGTGTTGACAGTGAAGAGCTTGTAAGACTCCAGTTCGTAGAGCGCCATCGCATCATCACGTTGGGCTTGTTCGAACTCATCGAAAAATTTATTGAGATGCTGGCGGCTTTGCTTGAACAATTGAGTCTGTTGCCATTTCGAAAGGACATTGAATAAGATCTGGTCCGCTTGTTCTCGAAGCATTTTAAGCGTCATGTGGACCATTTGATCTAGCGGACCCTGCCAGGGAGTCACACTTTCCATACACATTTCAGAGTGGACCTGGTCGTTGACGATACCAGGAACGCCCGTTTTTGAATGTTTGGTGATACGAGTACGGATCTCACCAATCGTAGAGATAGTTTTGCCGGCAGCAAGGTGCTTTGCGAATGGATTGGGCTCCTCATCAAGCACTGGCTTTCTGAAAGGTGGAGTTCTTATGATATTGGGGCTTCCAGTGCGGTCAGGTAGACCATTTGTGCTGTTTGCCCTTGGCGTGCCATTCGCACCATCATACTGAGCAATTCTGGAATCAAACCGCGGTCTTTTGTCAGAAGGTGTAGGTGTCTCTTCATTCATCCTTTTCCTTCCAGCAGATTGGCTGTCAGACATACTGAGGTCAATATCATCATCGACATCGTCATCAATATTGATTATCTCGGGCAGAACGGAATCCGAGGGGTCGGTAACGATGATTTTGGGTTTTGTTTCCAAAATTGTCGCGCGAAAGTGGGTGCAGAGCTTTGCCCACGAGCTCTGAAATTCGTTGTAAGATGCTCCACCGTCTAGAACGTGTTGAATGTCAGAACTGAATTTAGATAACTTCTGCAGAACCGCATGCAAGATGTTCTCTGAAGGTAGCTCAGGTAGTTCTGATAATTGGGCCTCAATTTCTCCAGCTCTTTGTGAGATTTTATTCTCGATCTCCGGGATGCTACGTTAGAGTTAACTAGTAAACCTTTGATGCACACATGGTGATTTTACCTCTTTGCGATCTGTGCTGCAAACTTCTGAGATAAGGCATGAGCAAGATTTGTGGTCCCAAAGCGGCTCCGAAACTCGCTCCATTCGTCCATCCATGGAGTCTTTGTAGAAAAGAATATTTCCTCTTCTGCACGGGCAACCGCGTGATAGTTTTCCTCATATTTAATCCCAGAAGCGTGTCCCGGTTGCTTGGTCACGTAGTAACCATGTCCACGCTGATAGTCAGTGCCTTTCAACATGTTCTCGAACTCCGCAATTGACTGGCCGTCTTGTAGCTGATCAGCCTTTGTCAGCACTCCGATGCATCGACTGGCTGCGTTATTGTCCACAATCACTTTTGCGGTCCGCGAAGTTGCTGGATCTGCAGACATAGGAAGTGCGCATATAATCAGCGCCTGGGGACGTATGATGTATTTCAAGGCCAGATTCTCCACGACTTTGACCAGGTACTGGTCCTCTTTTTGCCCAGCGTTTTGGAAAATTCCTGGCAAGTCATAGAATGAAAGAGGAACTAAGCCAGGCCCAGATATCTCAACCGATACAACGTTGGGCGAGAATTTCGCTTCTGTGCTCTCATCTCCAATAAAATTGTCAGTCCCTGGAACGTAGAGAGAATGATGTTTGTTGTGGTTGAGTGTTGCAATCTGCGCCCATTTAAGCGCTTCTTCGAGCTGACTCCTGTCGCGAATCGTGATGAACGGCTTCACTTCCAAGTCTTGCTGCTTCCAGGGAGGAAATGGATTATTTCTGGTAACATTCTTTGACTCGATGGGGCGTCCGCTCAGAGGCTCATACGAATACTCCCTCTCTAGGGAAATTTTGCAGGTCCATGTTTCAGCTGGAGTTGTTTTGATGTGGGCAGGACAGCGTGTGCAACATCCCGCACTTTGTGGTAGATGTATTTCCGCTAAGGCACTCATCAAACTGGACTTCCCAGCACTTTGGTCACCAACGAGAACAAGCTCAGGCAGTTGAACCACGTGATCTACTCCGAACTCCCGAAAGTCTTGGATGGCATCAACCAATACTTGTACGCGATAGCCCACAATGTGAAGGCCTGTCTCAGCAGATGGTGCTGCTGATCTATAATATTGTGAATCTAAGGCTTTTGTCGGTAAGTAAGCAAGGATCTAACAGCTGTCTGTCGAGCTTTCTACTTACCAGATCCAGAGTATTGTTGTTGAACATTAACGGTCATTTCTGTGAGGCCATCGTCTGCGAAGCTTGACGGGGTTGGCATGGCTGCAAAAGAGCTAGTTGAGAACGTTGGCGCTTCCACTATCTCTAAATCTTCTCCGTTGGTATCCACTCGGGACTGTCTCTTAGGTCTCATCGATGCGGGCATGATGACCTCCTCCACTTCTTCAACCTGGGGTTTTTCCTGCTTGATACCTCTTCGTGTCATGGAGAAAGATGGCTGGATGGTACAGGGATCTAAAGTTTATAGAAGTCAGTCCCCCAAGTTATATGAGAGACATACACTGCCAGAAAGAGCTGGGACGTATAGATGGATCTAGAACATTGGCAAGTGGTACCAGTTCCGAGATTGATGGATAATATGAAAACGAAGGACTGCCCAAGGTACATTAAGAACTCTAAGAAAGTGAAGGAAGATCTCACCTAATTGATTGCCTAACGCGACTGAAATTTGAGAACTTGCAAGGCGCTTGCAGATAAGGCTCAACTATGAGACGTGTAAGTGTCTTGAAGCTCAGGTTAGGGATGACGTTTAATGAGAGGAGTCAACGGAGCAGACATACACGCAGCAAGTGGAGCGCGTGAAGTGAAACCTTCAATCTGCGCAAGGTGATGGAAAGCTGAGGTGAGAGTAAAAGGAAAAAGCTCTCAGGGAAGACTGATGAGGCGCTGCGACGCTAGCGCCTGGGGAGGGTTTTCGGTGTAACACTCAGTTGGCTTCTTTGAGTACCTTAAATAAAGCAAAGATAGAATGTGACGAAGGGTGAAAGTACGAAATACAAGAGGCAAGGAACAAGGCAATTGGCCAACAATAAGCTTGACAAGTAGATTCTACGCTGTACATAGGCCTCAATTTATAGTCCAGCAGTTCAGTAAGGCTGCCCACTTTTCCCAACCTCAGCCTGGTCGGAAAAGGGTGCAAGACTCCATTCAATCTTAAATCACAGCACGAAAATGCAACAGAACGCGTAGAGTACTTGCATGATGCATTTATTGAAAATTTCGTGATTCTCCAATGGTTTCTCAGGAATCACTGAGGGTGACATACCCTGATGTCAAAATGAGATGGATGATTCCGCTCAGATCTCCAACTCTCCTCAGCCTTACCTTGCAGCCTCACTACGCAAGATAAGCGAGCCACCAAACTGTAGTACAAATTAGATCTTTGGACATTAATGAAAGAGGTTCTCAAGAGGAAGATATGCTTTGAATGGTGATGTGATGGGCTTGCATGAAATGCATCGGTGTGTTTCACTTCATGCGCGGCTTCCTGTTAGCTCTTTAATCTGCAGTTCACGACACATCTTGGTCTGCCCACCTATTTTCTATGGCAGTAGCTTCATAAATCGTGCGCGAATACATCTATCGTCCGAATCGTTCTGCATTTAGCATCTTTTGGCCAGTCTGATGCCTTGCTATGGCCAGCCCTTCTTGTACGACTAAACTGTATCCGTTGCATGATAACACGCTACCATGCAACCACTTTACCATGACGCGTCCCGCTGCGCGCCTTAGCACAGATCATAACTTTTACTTCGCGCGTTAAAAGATCGATTAAACCTTTTCGCGACCGTATGATACAAAGCACGTGACTATGATATGCAATACGTCCTTGCAGAAACGGAATACCCATCAGAATGGAAAATCAGGTTAGTATCCTGTGGAAAAGTGCACCTATTGAAACTTGAGAATTTTATCACGTGCCAGGTCATCCTTCCAATCGGCAACTTCCGCACCCTCGCATGGCTAGCGCAGGAGGTTTGAAAGTTCAAGGGACAGCAAGGTGTCAATTGATGTTGATGCACCTTCGGCACTTTGAAAACAACGAATTCAAAGCGTAACGATGTCTCTTAATATTCCACACAGGGAAAAGCTCAATGGCAACGCTGCTGCAACAAAAGCCGTCATTCTGGTAACAAGATCTTCTTTGACAAGACAAAGCTTCAGCTAATGGCGGACTCGTAGGTTGGTGGGCCTTCAAGAGGAACCAGATTCAGACCATTATCTCTAGACCTGCCAAAGGTATATTCTCCGCAAAGATACCTTGCTAAATAGGCTTCTGACACTTGCTTTAATAGCCACTCTTCGAAGTTGCTGGCCATCCAATTATCTGGCACTGCTTGACCGCTATTGCCAAAGTACCTCACATTCAAGAAGTTTGCATGATCGGCTACTACGACGAGTCGGTCTTCCGCGACTTCATTAAAGATTCCTCGCAAGAATTCCCGCAGATCTCTATCAAGTATCTGCGTGAATATCAAGCTCTGGGTACTGCTGGGGGTCTCTACCATTTCCGTGATGCTATCCTTAAGGGTCGCCCTGATCGATTCTTCGTCCTGAATGCGGATGTCTGCTGCTCTTTCCCATTACTGGACATGCTTAAGCTATTCGAAGAGCGAGACGCAGAGGCCGTCATTCTTGGCACTCGCGTGAGTGAGGATGCTGCCAGCAACTTTGGATGCATCGTCTCCGATGCTCACACTCGACGAGTCCTACATTACGTCGAAAAACCGGAATCGCACATATCCAATCTTATCAACTGTGGTGTTTATCTTTTCGCCACAGAATGTATCTTTCCCTCTATTCGGAGCGCCATTAAGCGGCGATCAGATCGTCCTCGTCTTGTGTCATATCCCTCATCGGAGAACCTCGAATCTTCATTCTTTCAGGATGATGATGGGGAAAAGAATGAGGTCCTGCGCTTGGAGCAAGATATATTGAGCGACTTGGCAGATAGCAAGCAATTCTACGTATACGAGACGAAGGACTTCTGGAGACAAATCAAGACTGCTGGATCTGCTGTCCCAGCGAACGCACTCTACCTTCAGAAGGCATATCAACAAGGTTCGAAAGAGCTCGCTAAACCTTCAGCAAACATCCTCCCACCGGTATTCATCCACCCTACTGCTCAAGTCGATCCTACCGCTAAGATTGGGCCAAACGTGTCAATCGGACCGCGAGCTGTTGTTGGAGCAGGTGTTAGGATAAAAGAGGCTATCGTCCTTGAAGACACTGAAATCAGGCATGATGCTTGTGTTCTCTATTCAATCATTGGTTGGAATAGCAGAATCGGTGCATGGGCCCGTGTCGAAGGCTCTCCCACCCCCGTGACCAGCCATAGCACGAGCATCATCAAGAACGGTATGAAGGTACAAAGTATCACGATATTGGGCAAAGAATGCGGCGTGGGTGATGAAGTCCGAGTGCAGAATTGCATCTGCCTACCATTCAAGGAATTGAAGAGAGTGAGTAAATTTTCCCTTTAAGTGCTGATCGTAAGCTGAAATAAACAGGATGTTGCCAACGAGGTGATTATGTGAATGGGCAAGTTCTTTTGCTCAAGCGTCAGTAGTTCTTAAAAGCATCGTTCAACATCGCGTGATGATTTGGCATCTTGATCGCGGTCAAGGAGGTGGTCAAAAACTTCTCAATTAGAAATGCATAATCTCCACGTAATTTGAATCTATCAGCAAGCAATATCGTACTCTGTGCTGGCCCCGAATATGTTTGAGACAGCCTAGCTTCGGCGTTGAGAATCGATAAGATACCCTGCGGTGGGGCACTTTTGGGAAATTAAAAGTTTAGGTTCTGTTTTCAATCTTTACTTTTCAATCACGTTTGCATTGCATACCTAAGCAGATGGTCTTTTTTTCGAGAATCCTTTATGCTGTCTTCCCCTCGGAGCTTTATTTCCGTCGGATTGAAACCACCGTTTGGGGAGTGACATCATTAAAACATACATGGCCGAAATTTTGTTACATTAAATTAGTCTTGAATATATTGTAGCCCTTTGTGATTCAGTCGTTTCTAAAGCTTCTACAAGATGTCTTCTCATCATGCTCTTCCAACAACACACGAACAGGAGAGACCCGGAATCCCAAACAAGCCTGCACAAGGCGTAAGTGATTTGATGAATTCCAATCACATTTATAGCATACCTTGGAAGGAAGTTACTGACCAAAGCCAGATCTCCTACTACACCCCGGCACAGATCCCCCCAGCTGGCACAGCCTCCGATCCCCAGCCCAATGGCCGCCCCATCCCCAAGCTCTTCAAACCACTCACCCTCCGCGGCACCACCTTCCAAAACCGCATCATGCTCTCCCCCCTATGTCAATACAGCGCCGAAGACGGGCACCATACACCCTGGCATTTCGCCCACCTTGGCGGCATCATCTTGCGTGGCCCAGGATTGAGTATGGTCGAAGCCACTGCCGTCACAGCAGAGGGACGGATCACGCCTGAAGATAGTGGCCTTTGGAAAGATAGCCAGATCGAGCCGTTGAGGAGGATCGTCGAGTTCGCGCATAGTCAAGGGCAGAAGATTGGGATTCAGTTGGCGCATGCGGGGAGGAAGGCTAGTACTGTTGCGCCATGGCTTTCGAATGGGACTGTTGCTACCAAAGATGTAAGATGCGGGCCTTCCTAAATAACTAGATGCTAACAAAGGCAGGTGAACGGTTGGCCCGACAACGTCTACGGCCCGTCTGCCATCCCCTACAATTCCGAACACGCGCAACCAAAGGCCATGACCGTCGCCGACATCGACTCCCTAAAAGCAGCCTGGATATCCTCCGTAAAACGTGCCCTAAAAGCCGGCTTCGACGTGATCGAAATCCACAACGCCCACGGCTACCTCCTACACAACTTCATCTCCCCCGTTTCCAACAACAGAACCGACGCCTACGGCGGCTCCTTCGAGAACCGCACCCGACTGACGCTCGAGATTGTCGATTTAACCCGCAAATACATCCCTGATTCCATGCCGCTGTTCCTGCGCCTCAGCGCCACCGACTGGCTCGACTACGAAGGCTCGCCCATCAAAGAAAGCTGGACGATCGCCGACTCCGTACGCCTCGCTCCCTTGCTTGCCGAACACGGCGTCGACCTACTAGACATCTCATCAGGGGGGAACCATCCGGCGCAAAAAATCATTTCGGGGCCGGGCTACCAGGCGCCGTTCGCGAAGGCGATCAAGGAAGCTGTTGGGGACTCGTTGGCCGTAGGGACGGTAGGGTCGATCACGAGCGGAAAACAAGCTAATGAGCTTTTGGAAGAGGGTGGACTAGATCTCGCTATTGCGGGCAGGATGTTCCAGAAGAATCCGGGGCTGGTGTGGAGCTGGGCGGAGGAGTTGGGCGTACAGATTAATGTGGCAAATCAGATTCGGTGGGGGTTTATGGGACGGCCTGGAGCGCCTACGGGGAAGGAGGGGAAGAAAAGTTAGATATGGGGGGTTGAAAAGATAGAGAGATACTCTTAGGATGAATGGCACGTGTATAATCATATAGAAAGCTCTTGAGGGGGAACGAAGTCTGGTTTCTTTAAACAAATTGGGAAGGTGTTGATCTGAGATCCAGCTCAGCAACAACTTGTCTCTCTCCAACCAGAACAACAAGAGGTTGTGTATGCAGAAGAGCCTTCAAAAGAACCTTCAATGTTAGCACGCGTCATCAGGTACAGTTCCTTACTAGTCTTGCTAGGGACAGAAGCTTGGATCTTGGTTACGTCGATGTGACTGGCCGCTTGCAATGAATGGTGTGAAGGACTCGTTATAATTATAAGAGCCGGTACTAACTGAGGACCAAGGAGGCACAAGACTGAGCTGCTACTGTCTGTGAGCAAGGTAATTTTTCAAATCAAATTCTCTCCTGCTAGTTGAAACGATGCAAAAAAGATTTGAAGTAGCTAAATAAAAGAGCTTGAGAAATCCTCTGAAGGACTCTATATGTGAGGAATGTGAGAGCTAATGAAAGTGAAAATATATAATGTTGATGAGCTCTTCTT
>Ga0335075_10006411_pt1 | contig 18183 bp, 15 predicted proteins | sample Lox_Sample_24_FD_206723 | JGI IMG/M metagenome (GOLD analysis project Ga0335075, IMG submission 206723) | Soil microbial communities from Loxahatchee National Wildlife Refuge, Florida, United States - Lox_Sample_2.4 | ecosystem: Environmental > Terrestrial > Soil > Wetlands | place: USA...
GCTGGCCCTGGCTGCCCGTTCCGGGTGCTAAGTCCTGCGGGTGTCGTACGTTCGGGACGGCCGTCGGCTAGGCGAGGATGGGTGGATGGAGCAGCTCGGGTTCGAGGGCATGCCGCGCCGGCTGTACGCGTGCACGCCGACCCGGCTGGCCACATGGCTGGACTGCCCGCGGCGGTACCGGATGACATACCTAGACCGGCCGGCGCCGCCCAAGGGACCGCCGTGGGCGCACAACAGCCTGGGCGCCAGCGTGCACAACGCGCTGGCCGGATGGTGGCGGCTGCCACTGCGCGACCGGACGGTCACGACAGCTGGGGACCTGCTCGAGAGCGGCTGGCTGAGCGACGGGTTCGCCGACGACGCGCAGTCCCTGGAGCACCGGCGACGCTGCCGCGCCATGGTCGAGGGCTACGTCGCGGGCCTGGATCCCCGCCGCGAGCCGCTCGGCGTGGAGCGCACGGTGGCGACCCGGACCGACGCAATCGCCGTCTCAGGCCGGATTGACCGGCTGGATGATCGCCGGCTAGGCGACGGCGCCGGGGAGCTGGTAGTGGTCGACTACAAGACCGGCCGGCACCTGCTAACCACTGACGATGTGCGGACCTCGCTGGCACTGGCGCTGTACGCGCTGGCGGCCGAGCGGGTGATGCGGCGGCCGTGCCTCCGGGTCGAACTGCATCACCTGCCCACCGGAAGCGTGCTGGCCTGGGAGCACACACCGGAGTCGCTGGCCAGGCAGCTGCGACGAGCCGAGGCAATCGCGGCGGAATGCGCCGAGGCTGACCAGCAGTACAAGGCCGCGGCGGCTAGGTCCGCCGGTGCCGCGGACCCCCGTGCTGCGGACCCCCGTGCTGCGGACCCCCGTGCTGCGGGCGCCCGTGCTGACGGTTCCGCTACCGGGGGCAGCCCGCCCGCAGATGAGGTGTTCCCGCCTCGCCCAGGTCCGGGCTGCGGCTGGTGCGACTACCGCGCGCACTGCCCGGAAGGCAGCGCCGCTGCTCAGCAACGCCGCCCCTGGGACGGACTTGGTGCGCTTGCGACAGCCGACACAGAGGTGCCTAGCCGCGTCGCTAGCGCAATGGTCGACTAGCCGCTCGGGCGATCAGAAGCTGTCGACCTTCATGACGGCTTCGGCAAACGCTCTGGGTGCTTCCTGCGGCACGTTGTGCCCGACCGGCAGGGTCTCGTGCGCGTACTTGCCGGAGAACTTGTCGCGGTAAGCAGCACCGTGACCGGGCGCGGTGAACGGATCGTATTCACCGTCAATGGTGATCGTGGGTACTGCGATGACCGGAGTGTGCTGAAGCCGGGCCTCAACGCTGGCGTACTGAGGGTCGCTCTTGGCTAGGCTCAGCCGCCAGCGGTAGTTGTCGATCACGATGGGAACGTAGTCCGGATTGTTGAAGGCCGCAGCGGTGCGGTCATAGGTGGCGGTATCGAAATGCCAGGTCGGCGAGTTGAACTTCCAGATGAGCTCGCCGAAATCGTGCCGGTAGTCGGTGAGCCCGAGCACGCCCCGTTCGGTGGCGAAGTAATACTGATACCACCACGCCCACTCCGCCTTCGGCGGGAGCGGCTTCTTTTCAGCGGCAAGGTTGGTGATCAGATAGCCGCCCACCGAGATTAGGGCCCGGCAGCGGGCCGGCCAGAGCGCCGCGATGATGTCGCCGGTCCGTGACCCCCAGTCGTAGCCTGCCAAGATCGCCTTGTCGATCTTGAGCCCGTCCATCAGAGCGAGAATGTCCAGGGCGAACGCTGTCTGCTCGGCACTCCGAGGCGTCGCGCTCGACAGGAACGTGGTCGTCCCGTAACCGCGGAAGTACGGGACGATCACCCGGTAGCCCACGGCCGCCAGCAACGGCGTGACCTCGACATAGCTGTGGATGTCGTAGGGGAAGCCGTGCATCAGGATCACCGCACGGCCATCGGCCGGGCCAGCTGCGACATATCCGACGTTCAGGTCGCCGGCCTTGATTTGCTTCACCGGGCCAAAGGTTGCGCTCGTCCCCGGCTTGACCGCGGGCGCGCCCGCGCGCTTCGCCGCGGCAGCTTGTGCGTCCGCGGTCCCCGCCATAGCGAGCCCCGCGGCGCTGACGGCGAGGGCCGCGCTACCGGCAGTGCTCAGGAAGCGGCGCCTGCCCTGGTCGACTTGCTCGGGAATGTCGTTCTCGTCCACCGGCGAACCCCCCGTCCCAAGCACGGCGAAAGCCCGGATCCCAAGCTAGCATCGGGCGCTAACGAGCCAGCTGAGCTGGGTACGAGGAACTGAGGGTTCCCAGATCAGCGCGTCGGTGGCGCAGTCGGACTATCGTTGCGCGGAGCTATGAGCGAAAGATTGGCGAGCGCGGAAGGCGGCATCTCCGATGGCATCACAAGACGCCCGCATCGAGCGCGTGACAGGCAGAGCTAACAGCTGGATCATCGGCGATGACGACGAGGTCATCGTGATCGATCCCGGCACCGACGCAGCCGCACTGCTGGGCGCGGTAGGTGATCGGGAGATCCTCGCGGTGATCTGCACACACGGCCACGCAGGACATACAGAGGCCGCCGTCGAGGTAGCCGAGCGAGACGAGGCTCCGGTGGCGCTGCACCCAGGTGACCGGCTCGCGTGGCGAGAGGTGCATTCGGGCGATGACCCTGAGATCGATATGGAGGACGGCGGCAAGTTCGAGGTCGCTGGCGTAACGCTGGAGGTGCTGCACGCGCCCGGGCACAGCCGCGGATCCTGCTGCCTGTACTGCGAAGAACTGGACGCCGTCTTCGCCGGTGATGTCGTGGCCGAGACCGGACCGGTTCCTCGGGACGACGGCTACCCGAACTGGGGCAAGCAGCTCGATACCATCGGGGCGCAAGTGCTGACGCTTCCAGCCGAGACTCGGATACTCCCGGGGCACGGCGACGAGTTCACGGTTGCGATGGCCGAGAAGCGGTTCGACACATGGGTGGCCGCGGGCCAGCACCCAGAATCGTTTGCCGATCTCAATCCGCCGGGGGACCAGGACGACGCCGGATAGCTGTCGTGACTGTCGCCGCGGATTCTGAGGTTCCATTCTTCGACGTCTCCGACCCCGCTTTCTCGGTCAGCTCGGCAGCGGTCTTTCGCGCCAGGGACCGCAGTTGGTACGCGCGCACTCCGTATGGCCTGGCGGTACTCCGATACGACCAGGCCGCCCGGCTGATCCAGCATCCGGGCCTCCGGCAGGGCAGCGTGGCCTGGCCCGCTCATCACGGCATAACGTCAGGCCCGTTTGCCGACTGGTGGGCGAGCTGGGTGCTCAATAAGGAAGGAGCCGACCACCGCCGGCTGCGCCGGCTGCTCAATCCAGCGTTCTCGCGCCGGCATGTCGGAGCCATGACTCCGAGGTTCCTGGCGCTAGCCGATGAGCTGATCAGCTCCTTCGATCATCCGAGCCGGTGTGAGTTCGTGTCGGAGTTCGCCGAGCCGTACGCTGCCCGCGTCGTCGCCATCATGCTCGGGATCGATGAGAAGGAGTGGCCGACGATCGCGGCAGAGTCGGCGACGGTGGGGCTGGCGATGGGCGTACAGATCCGTAGCGCCCTGGCTCGGATCGAGGCGGCACTGGAAAAGCTGTATGCCTACGCCGACGCGGTTATCGCGGATCGTCTGGTCCGGCCTAGGGATGACTTCGTGACCAGCCTGGTCGCGGCGCACCGGGACGGTGACCGACTCACCCATGCCGAGCTCCGGGATTCGCTGGTGCTGCTGATCTTTGGCGGCTTCGACACCACGCGTAATCAGCTCGGCCTTGCCATGCACTGCTTCATCGGCCACCCGGTGCAATGGCGCCTGCTCGCGCAGCGTCCGGAGCTGGGGTCGGCCGCCGTTGAGGAGGTAATGCGCACTAATCCGACCACGACCTGGGTGACGCGCGAGGCGCTGGCGGACTTCAGCTTCGATGGGCTCGAGATAGCGGCCGGCACTACGATTCACCTGTTCTGCGCAGCAACGGGCACTGATCCGGCGGCGTTCGGCAACCCGGAGTTCGACATAACCGCAGCGGGACGGCCAGCGCATCTCGCCTTTGGCGGTGGCGCTCACTACTGCCTGGGCCATCTGGTCGCACGCACCGACATGAGCGTTGCCCTGCCGCTGCTAGCACGCCGACTCCGCGAGCCGCGGGTATCGGGTACGGCGACCTTCCTGCCGTGCAGCGGCAACACCGGACCGACCCGGCTACCGATCGCCTTCGAGCCCGGCGACTAGTGCCCTGGCGACGGTTCCCAGTCGGCCAGCGTGCTGGGCTCCCAGTGCTGGCCAACCGTGGGTGATCCGGAACGCCACGGCCCCAACTCGGGCTGGGCAAACTTGGCATGTCTGCGCTTCAGCCAGATCCCATAAGAATTGCCTTCGCGCAGGTGGGTGATCAGAACCTTTCTTGCGTACTCGTCCTCTCGCCCGGCCGGGATCTCGAAGTGGATCTTAAGGAAGGCGTTGGTGTAGCGGTCGAAGACGGCCGGCATCCCGTCCTCGTACATCAGGTGGATGTCTTCCAGCCAATTGATGTCCGCCCCTGGTGTCTCCGCCACCAGGTCCACCGCCTCAACCAGAGACCGGTCGAACTGGTAGGGGAACGTGCGTCCGGTCAGCTCCTCGGTATCGATGCCGATCTTCGTCGACAACCGCGGCGCTGCTGGGCCAGAACCGAATTCATCAGCCACTGTGGCCTCCGGAGCCGCCGTCGTTCAGTATCTGCTTCTCGAGCAAGGCCCTGATCTCGGCCAGCGCCGCCTCTTCCGTCTGGCCAGGGATGTAGTTCGTTCCGGCCAGCGGGACCTTGGCCATCGCCGAAGCTTCCACGGTCAGCGCGCACAGGTCCTCGGGCTCGAGGCTGTGCACATCGGTTTTGCCGCATGCCCTGGCGAACATCTGCGCTTCAAGCGTCAGGGTGTGCAGGAAGTTGTAGACCCGCTCGGCACCCTCGTCGACCTTCAGGCGCTTGCGCAGCTCGGGGTCCTGCGTGGTAATGCCGACTGGACAGCGCCCGGTATGGCAGTGATAACAACGGCCGGCCGGGACGCCGACGGTGCCCTCGTAATCGGTGACGCCAGGGATCTCCTTATTGCAGTTCAGTGCCATCAGGGCCGAATGCCCGATCGCCACCGCCTTCGCGCCAAGCGCCAGGCACTTTGCGACGTCTGCACCGTTGCGGATCCCGCCCGCCACCACGAGGTCGATCTCGTCGACCAGTCCGACATCCTCGAGCGCCCTGCGGGCCTCGGGGATCGCCGCCATCAGCGGGATCCCGGTCTCCTCGGCAGCGATATGCGGCCCGGCTCCGGTCCCGCCCTCGGCGCCATCGAGGTAGATGGTGTCGGGCCCGCACTTGGCCGCCATCCGGACGTCGTCGTAGACCCTGGCCGCGCCGAGCTTGAGCTGGATCGGGACCTGGTAGTCGGTGGCCTCCCGAATCTCCTGGATCTTGAGTGACAGGTCGTCGGGGCCGAGCCAGTCTGGGTGACGCGCCGGGCTGCGCTGGTCAATCCCGGCGGGCAGCGACCGCATCTCGGCTACCTGCTCGGTCACCTTCTGACCCATCAGGTGCCCGCCGAGCCCTACCTTGCAGCCCTGGCCGATGAAGAACTCGACGCCGTCGGCGAGCATCAGGTGGTGCGGATTGAAGCCGTACCGGCTCTGGATGACCTGGTAGAACCACTTGGTTGACAGGTCGCGCTCGGGCGGGATCATTCCGCCCTCTCCGGAGCAGGTAGCGGTGCCGGCCATTGAGGCGCCCTTGGCCAGAGCCATCTTTGCCTCGAGCGATAGCGCTCCGAAGCTCATGCCGGTGATGTAGATGGGGATGTCAAGCTCCAGCGGGCGCTTGGCGAAGCGCGCGCCGAGTACGGTCTTGGTCTCGCACTTCTCGCGGTAGCCCTCGATCACGAACCGGGTGAGCGTACCGGGTAGGAACATCAGCTCGTCCCAGTGCGGGATCCGCTTGAACATCGAGAAGCCGCGCATCCGGTACCGGCCAAGTTCAGCCTTCACGTGGATGTCGTTGATTACGTCGGGCGTGAAGATGCTGCTATGCCCGAGGACCGACCTGGCTCCGTCTTCGCTTGCGGTCACGTCATTCGCCATTCAGAGGACGAGCTTGCGCTCAGCGGGCTCGAGGTTGTCGTAATTCCAGAGCTTCTGTCCGCAGACAAACTTTCTGAATGAGGCATCCGGCTCCATCCCATAGATCTTGAGCTTGCGGTCCAGGAACTCGTGGTCGGCTGCGGTGAGCTCGGCCTCGACGCAGTCGACGCCGAGCGAGGCCACCTTGCCGCCGACGTAGATCGCACCGTCGTACATGGAATCCCCGAGCCCGCCGCCAACATCGCCGCAGATGATCTGACGGCCGCGCTGCAGCATGAATCCCGTCATCATGCCTGCGCTGCCGCCGACAATGATCGTGCCGCCCTTCTGGTCGATGCCGGTCCGGGCACCTACGTCGCCACGGACTACCAGGTCACCCCCGCGGAGTGCGGCGCCAGCCAGTGAGCCAGCGTTCTTCTCGATCACGACCACGCCAGACATCATGTTCTCGGCCACTGACCACCCGACGCGGCCGGTGATCCGGATCTCCGGCCCGTCGATCAGGCCACAGCCGAAGTAGCCGAGGCTGCCCTCGATAGTGATCCGGCACCGGGCGAGAATGCCGACGGCAATGGAGTGCTTCGCGCCCGGGTTGAGGATCGTGACGTCCGGGATCTCCTCGGCGTAGACCAGGCGGCGAAGCTCCGAGTTGATCTGCCGGGTTGAGAGGTCGGCGGCGTCGAACACTGCCCTGCGACCGCTGCCCTCGCCCTCGATCTTGGCGACTTCGGGAGCCTGGGCGTTGGGCTCGGCCAGGCCGCGCGCGTCATAGCTGATCTTCACCGGTTCCACACCAGGACTTGCCGCTCGTAGGGATCGCAGGTATCGATCTCACGACCGACAACAGCCCGGATCGCGACCTCCTCCGATGCCAGTGCGACCAGCTCGGGCGAGTCGTAGAGGACCAGCGGCTTCGCGGCCATCTCGTCCTTAGCCATTCCGAGCGCGTCTGAAGTAACCACCAGGTAGGTGAAGACGCCGTCGAGCTCGTCCAGGCTTTGCTTCATTGCGGTCTCCAGCGACAGCCCGTCGTCCATCTTCTGGGCCAGGTAGACAGCGATGATCTCGGAGTCGCACTCAGACTGGAACCGATGCCCGATCCGCTCCAGCCTGCGCCGCCACATGTGGTAGTTCGTCAGCTGGCCGTTGTGCACAACCGCGATGTCGGAGAACGGGTACGCCCAGTACGGGTGCGCGCCAGAGATGTCGACGTCCGACTCCGTTGCCATCCGCACGTGACCGATAGCGTGCGTCCCGGTGAACCCAACAAGCCCGTATCGGTCTGCCACGCTCTCGGCGTCGCTGAGGTCCTTGACGATCTCAAGAGAGTGACCCAGCGACAGCACCTCGCAGCCCGGCACGTCCTCCACGTAATCAGCGAGTGGCTTCAGCTCGCCGTTGTACCGGAAGCGCACCCGGAAGGAGTACTCCTGATCGCCGCGGACGGCGTCGATCACCGCGCCGAGCTTGGCTAGCCGTGCCTCGATCTCGTTGCGGTGGCGCTCCAGCCGGTCGGCCCAGCCGTAATCGCGGACCTCGTTAGGGTCGGCCAGCTTGATCCGCATGACGAGCAGTTCGTCGTCCGGCGGGCCGTAGAGGGCGAATCCGCTGGAGTCCGGGCCGCGATGCTTCATGGACTGAAGCATGCGCGTCATCTCGCTGCCGATGTCACCGGGGCCATCTCGGTGGATGATGCCCGCAATGCCGCACATAGTGTCGTCCTCCTACTCCGCCGCCGGCTGCCCGACCGGGTTACGGCAGAATGTCCAGGTACTCGCTCACGTCCCAGTCGGAGACTGTGGCGCAGTAGCGCTCCCACTCGTCGTTCTTGTAGTGATGGAAGACCCGGTACATCTCGCCCGGCAGCGCTTCCTTGATCACCTCGTCGTCCGCGAGGGCTGTTAGCGCCTCGCCGAGAGTCATCGGCACCTTCTTGACGTCCTTGCCGCCCGCGATCGCGTCGTAGATGTTGCGGTTCTCCGGGGGGCCAGGATCGAGGTTGCGGCTGATGCCGTCCGCCATGGCCTTGATGATCGCGCCGAACGACAGGTACGGGTTGACCGCTGAGTCCACCGACCGGTACTCGAACCGGCCAGGGGCGCTCACCCGCAGCGCGGTGGTGCGGTTCTGATAGCCCCAGTCCGCGAAGAGCGGCGCCCAGTAGCCGGTCTGCCAGAATCGCCGGTACGAATTCACGGTCGGAGCCGTGATGCAGGTGAGCGCGGCGAGGTGCTCTAGCACGCCGCCGATCGCATTGAGCCCGAGCTTGCTCGGCAGCCGGGGGTTATCAGTGTCGGGAAGGAACATGTTCTCCTCGCCCTGCCAGAGCGAGATGTTGTGGTGGCAGCCGTTCGCCGACACGTTCATGAAGGGCTTGGGCATGAAGCACGGGAACGCACCGAGCTCGCGGCCCACTTGCCGGCAGATCTGCCGGTAGGTGGTGAGCCGGTCGGCGGTTAGCTCGGCTCGGTCGAACTGCCAGTTGAGCTCGAGCTGGCCGGGGGCGTCCTCGTGGTCGCCCTGGATCATGTCCAGGCCCATTGCCTTGCCGTACTCCATGACCTTATGTATGAGCGGCTGAAGCTCTGCGAACTGGTCGATGTGGTAGCAGTAGGGCTTCGTCTTTCCCTCGACCGACGGCGTGCCATCCGGGTTGAGCTTGAGCCACATCATCTCCGGCTCAGTACCCACGCGCAGGTGCAGCCCGGTCTCCGCCTCGAACGCCTGGTGGATCCGCCGCAGGTTGCCGCGGCAGTCAGATGTCAGGTAGCTGCCCGGGTCGACTTCCTCTTCCCGGTTCCTGAAGAGGGTGCAGAACACCCTGGCCGTCTTCGGATCCCAGGGCAGCTGGCAGAACGTCTCAACGTCTGGCAGCCCGACGAGCTCGGATGCCTCGGGACCGTATCCGATGTACTGGCCGTAACGGTCGATGAACAGATTGGCGGTGGAACCGTAGACCAGCTGGAAGCCGCGGTCGGCGATGCGCTCCCAGTGGTGAGCAGGCACGCCCTTGCCCATGATCCGCCCGGTCACCGAGACGAACTGGTAGTAGATATACGTAATACCTTTTGCATCGATTTCTGCCCGGACGCGCTGGACCGCATCGGCGCGGCCGTCGGCGCTCGTGAACCGTTCGAGGTCGGTGCTCACCGAGGCCTCCCTGGCGGTCAAGCCCCTCTGGCGGGCCGCAGCCGAGGGCCAGAAGCGGGGCGTCGCGATTTACGGACAGTAAACCGCGTATCATGGGACGATACAACACCTCGCCCGGCTGTAATTGGGCAAGAACGCTGCGCGGCCAGGCCCTCACGCGGATTGAGGCCCTGTCGCGGGAATGGCGCCGTCGCTGGTCTCCCGGCGGTGAGGCTAGGCGCTGCGCCTGCGAATACCGGCGGTTCCCAGGTTGCCGGCAGGGTAGGAGACTAGACGCATGACGCAGTTGATAGCAGCTGCCGTTGACGACGACGGCGCCTTTGCAGATCTGGGGGGCCCCGTGCCCCATGCCACCGCTGGTGCGCTTGAACCGTCCGCTGGTTCACCAGGCGGGCTCGAGGAGGCGCTGGGTGCAGTCATCGCCGAGCGCGTCCGGGAGTTCCGCCTTCAGCTGGGGCTGACAGTCGGTCAACTCGCCGAGGTCACCGGCTTGTCAAAGGGAATGCTCTCTAAGATCGAGAACGCTCAGGCATCGCCCAGCCTGGCAACGCTCGCGCGGCTGTCAGAAGCGCTGAAAGTTCCGGTCACGGCCTTCTTCCGCGGCCTGAACGAGGAGCAGGACGTGCTCGTCGTGAAAGCTGGCCGCGGGCTGGACATCGCGCACAAGAACTCCGGTCCTGGCCATCGTTACCAGCTACTCGGCAGCATGCGCGCACCGCACAACACGCTTGAGACACTGCTGGTCACGCTGACCGAGCGGGCCGAGACCTTCCCGCTTTATCAGCACGCGGGCACCGAACTGGTCTACATGATCTCCGGTCGGCTCGAGTACCTGTGCGGTAACTCCCGCTACCTGCTGGAGCCCGGCGATGCCATGCAGTTCGTGGGCGAGGTGCCGCATGGCCCGATTTCGCTGATCGAGCTGCCAATCCAGTTCATCTCAATCAAGTCGATCCAGCCTGCCGGGTAACATCCCGAATACGAACCGGTCGGGCATGGTCGCTCGGAGGCCATTTCTGAGGCTCCGCGGCGCGTAAAGATCGCTTGCGGTCGTTTACTCCAGGTGGACAGAGTTTCATTGCTGGCGTAGCCTGTGCGCGGGATTATTTCCGGTCACCCATCGCGGCCCGCGGGGAGGCGAGGACCCGTGGCGGTCACGAACGGATACCGGCAGGACATGCGCCGCGCCGCATACCCCGCCAAGTACTCCGGGCTCAACCTGTTCCGTCGCGGGCTGATGCACCAGGAATGGCCGCCGGCCTGGCGGCATCATGACCTGAAGAGCTCATACGACGTCGTCATCGTCGGGGGCGGCGTGCACGGACTGGCTGCCGCTTATTACCTGGCTGCCAATCACGGGATCACCGACGTGGCCGTGCTGGACAAGAGCTACCTGGGTTCGGGCGGCTCTGGCCGGAACACAGCGATCCTCCGCTCCAACTACCTGACGCCAGAGGGGGTCAGGTTCTACGACCGGTCGATCCAGCTCTATCGCCAGCTTGCCGCCGACCTCGACTTCAACGTGATGTTCTCCCGGCGCGGCCATCTCACCCTGGCACACAGCGACGCTTCGCTGCGGACGATGCGCTGGCGCGCAGAGGTGAACAAGGCTCAGGGCGTCGATTCTGAGGTAGTCGATCCAGCTGAGGTCAAGCGGCTGGCCCCGTTCATCGACGTGAGCGCGGAGGCGCGCTACCCAGTACTAGGCGCTCTCTGGCATCCTCCGGGCGGCATTATCCGGCACGACGCCGTCGTCTGGGGGTATGCGCGCGGCGCGGACGCCCTTGGGGTGCACATCCATCAGAACACCGAGGTCACCGGTCTTGAGATGTCCGACGGACGGGTAACCGGCGTGCGCACCACCCGTGGCGACGTCGCCACCCGTGTCGTGCTCAATGCCACCGCTGGCTGGGCGTCCCTGATCTGCGATATGGCGGGCGTGGCGCTGCCAATCCAGACGTTCCCGCTGCAGGCCGCCGTCACCGAGCCGGTGAAGCCGTTCCTGTCGACGGTTATCGTGTCCGGCACGCTGCACGTCTACATCAGCCAGACCGACCGCGGCGAGCTGGTCTTTGGCGCGAGCGTGGATCCGTTCACGTCCTACTCGATGCGCGCATCGCTGGAGTTCATCGAGGGCCTCGCGGGTCATGTTCTCGAGCTGATGCCTGCGCTCTCCAAGGTTCGCGTGCTGCGTCAGTGGGCTGGCCTGTGCGACATGACGCCGGACTTCTCGCCCGTGATGGGACACACGCCGGTAGACGGGTTCCTGGTCGATGTGGGCTGGGGCACCTACGGGTTCAAGGCAGGACCAGTCTCTGGTGAGGCAATGGCGAACTGCATCGCGTCCGGCCAGACTCCCGAGATCATCGCGGCTTTCGGCCTCGATCGGTTCGCCGACGGCGTGCTCGTGGGCGAGAAGGGCGCAGCCGCCGTCGGCCACTAAAGGAGGAATGTTCGTCGATGATGCTCGTGCCGTGCGCTTGGTGCGGTCCCCGCGACGCTGCTGAATTCCAGCACGTAGGCGAGGCCGTGGCGCGTCCGGATGTCGGCAGCGCGACCCGTGAGGAATGGCGGGCGTACCTCTATCTGCGTGCGAACCCGTGTGGCTGGACCACCGAGACGTGGTACCACCGGATGGGCTGCCGCAAGTTCATCTCCGTCGAGCGCCACACCGAAACTAACGAGATCCGGGCCGTCCGCGCGGCCGGTGCTGCGCAATGAGCGACGTGGGGCAGGTGACCGGACACGGGCAGTCCGCCAGCACCCCGAGCAGCGGCGCGCCGGCGATGACGATGCGTCTCGGCGCACAGCCGGGCGAGGTGATCGACCGCGGCCGAGAGCTCACGTTCAGCTGGAACGGGCGGCCGTTCCCGGCCTATGCAGGCGACACGATCGTGTCGGCGCTGGCCGCGGCCGGCGAGCGCGTGTTCTCCAGGAGCATGAAGTATCACCGTCCCCGTGGTCTTCTCACCGCGTGCTACCACGACCCGGGCTGCATGGTCCAGGTGGGCGATGAGCCGAATGTGCGGGGAGCCCATCGGCTGGTAACAGCGGGCATCGGGGTAACGGCACAGAACAGCTGGCCGTCGCTGCGTTTCGACGCCAAGGCCGTGAACCAGTTCGCGGGGCGATTCCTGACCGCGGGGTTTTACTACAAGACCTTCATGCGGCCGCAGATCCTCTGGCCCGCCTACGAGAGCGTGCTGCGCCGCTTCGTGAACGGCGGCACAGTCTCGCCTGATGCGCCGACTGCGCGGCAGGAGAAGCGCTTCGCGCATCCAGATGTCCTGGTTGCCGGCGCCGGACCCGCCGGCCTGGCGGCCGCGGTCGCCGCCGCACGGACCGGCGCGTCCGTACTACTGGTGGAAGAGGAACACCAGCTCGGCGGTCACCTGCGCTGGGGCGATGAGGCCGATCTCGCCGCCCTGGACCAGCTGGAGCGCCAGGTCCGGGCCGAGCCCGGCATCGAGGTGCTGACCGACGCAGTGGTGCTCGGGCGTTACGACGATAACTGGATCGCCGTGCTCGAGCGCAGCGGCGGCGGCGCGGAAGGTGAGCGGCTGATCAAGGCGCGGGCCAAGACGCTCATCGCGGCACCCGGCCTGATCGAGCGCCCCTACGTGGTCCAGGGCAATGACCTGCCAGGCGTCATGGTCTCGACGGCCGTTCGCCGGCTCATCAACCTGTACGCCGTGCGGCCAGGGGAGCGCGCCGTGGTACTGACCGCCAACGCCGCTGGCGATGCGGCGGTCGCCGACCTGAAGCGGGCGGGCGTCGAGGTGGCACGGGTCGAGGATGCCCGCCTCGGTGGCGACATCACTGCGATCACGGGCCGCGGCGGCGTGCGGGCGGTGGAGGTCGCTGACGGCACGAAGATCAATTGCGACCTCGTCGTCACGGCAGTCGGCTGGACGGCGCCGACCTCGTTGCTCAACATGTCCGGGGACCGGCCGGTCTACAGCCCGCAGGCGGCCAGGTTCTTCCCGGACCGCGCGCGGCTGCCGCAGGACGTGCTTGTCACTGGCGGCATTGCGGGCGACGGCGGGCTGGACGAGCTGACCGAGCACGCGACCGCCACCGGCGCGGAGGCGGCACGGCGCGCGGCGATCATCGGTCGCGCACGGTCGCTGACTGTACCCACCCGCCAGAACGGGCCGATGCGCGAGCATGAGCCGCCGCAGCCTAGCCCTGGCGCGCAGACCGAGGCCATTCCCATTCCTAGCCTGCCGGTTTACTCGCATCCTGAGCTGTTCATCGGTCGCACGCACGGGATCGTTGACTTCAGCGAGGATGTGTCGTCCAAGGACCTGCTGGCCGCGGTTGCCGAGGGTTACGACAACGCTGAGCTGGCGAAGCGGTTCACCACCGCGACGATGGGGCCGGTGCAGGGCAAGCTGGAGACCGTTAACACGGTCGCAGTGGTGGCGCGGGCCACCGGCCGCTCGATCGCGCAGACCGGCACGACCACCTGGCGGCCGCCGTATGCGCCAGTGACGCTTGGCGCTCTGGCCGGGCAGCCATCCGAGCCGGTGCGCTACTCGCCGATGCAGTCCTGGCATGAGGCGCACGGCGCGGAACCGCTGATAGCGGGCGCCTGGATCCGGCCGGACCGGTATGGCGATGCCGCCAGCGAGGCGCGGAACGTCCGAGCGAACGTCGGCATCATCGACGTCACGCCGATCGGCAAGCTCGATCTGCGCGGGCCCGATGTGCCAAGGCTGCTCAACCTGCTGTACGTGAACAAGTGGTCCAAGCTCGAGATTGGCCGGGTCCGTTACGGCGTGATGTGCGCTGAGGACGGTGTCGTGCTCGATGACGGCGTCACCGGGCGCCTGGGTGCCGAGCACTACCTGATGAGCACGACGTCTTCGGGCGCTGCGACTGTCTGGGAATGGGTCGAGAACTGGCTGCAGACCGAGCGCCCGGACTGGCGGGTGCACGTCACGCCGGTGACCACCGCTTACGCGAGCATTAACGTGGCCGGGCCGAAGTCGCGGCAGCTCATCGAGCGGATCACCGACGGTGTGGAGCTTTCCAACGAGGCGTTCCCCTACATGAACGTCCGGACCGGCACGATTGCTGGGGTGGCCGACAGCGTGCTCTGGCGGATCGGCTTCACCGGCGAGCTCAGCTACGAGCTGCACGTCCCGGCCGCTTACGGGCTGCACGTCTGGGAATCGCTGTTGGCGCACGGCTCTGACCTGGGTGTGGCGGCGTTCGGCGTCGAGGCGCAGCGCATTCTGCGGCTGGAGAAGGGGCACTTCATCGTCGGCCAGGACACCGATGGCCTGACCAGGGGTTTCAGCGCCGGTCTTGACTGGGCGATCAAGCTAGACAAGGACGACTTTGCAGGCAAGCCGGAGCTCGCCTGGCAGCTCGCGGACGGGGCTGGCCCGCGCCTGGTAGGTCTGCAGCCAGTGGACGGATCGGTGGTGCCTGACGAGGCCAGCCTGATCGTGGCCGGTGACCAGATCATGGGCCGCATCACCTCCAGCCGGATGTCGCCAACACTTGGCAGATCCATCTGCCTGGCCCAGGTGGAACGGCACCTGGCCGAGCCCGGCACCGTCGTCACGGTGCGGCTGCCCAGCGGCCGGCTGATTGAGGCGCGCGTCATGCCGCAGCACGCTCACGTCGACCCCGAGGGAGGGCGGATGCGTGTCTGATGGACAGCTTGCCCAGCCAATCGCGCGCAGCCCCATCGCGCCCGCGCCGCCTGTGACCGTGCTGGCGGGCTGGGAAGTCAGCGGCCGCCGGGCCAGTGCCATTACGGAAGCCGCAGGCGCGGCAGACGGACCGGGTTTGACGATCACCGACTACACCCCAATGGCCAAGGTGCAGCTGCGGGCTCCAGTCAGCGGCCAGGCGGCCACCGCGGTAGGCGTGCGATTCGGCCGGGCAGCGCGGGATCCGGCAGGCACGCTCGTGGTCGGCTCCGGACCGGGAGAATGGCTGCTGCTCGCCGCACCAGGTCAGGCACCGGAATTGCTGTCCCGGCTGGCCAGCATCGCTGCGCAAGCCCCCGGCGAGCACGCGACCTGGGTAGATCTCACCCACGGCCGGGCATTGATCCGGCTAACCGGATCCAGCGCGGTGAAGGTTCTGGCCAGGATCTGCGGCGTCGACCTGTCGGATGAGATAACGCCCGATGGCGCGGCGTTCCGCACCTCGGTCGCGTCCGTTGCTACCGACATCATCCGCGACGACCTGAACGGGGCGCTGTCTTATCTGCTGCACTGCGAACGGTCCTCTGGCGACTACCTGTTCAGCTCGCTGCTTCGCGCAGGCGCTGACTACGGCATCGAGATAGACGGGTTCCGGCTGCCGCCTGCCCACGCCCCCTTGTAAATCTGAGGAGCCCTGCCATGCCATTCCCGAGTGACCTGGAGATCGCCCGCGGCGCGTCGCTCAAGCCGCTTGACGACATTGCCGCCGAGATGGGCCTGAGCCCCGGCATGCTCGAGCCCTACGGCGACTACGTCAAGAAAATCAAGCTGGCCGCCATTGAGGAACTGGCCGACCGTCCAAAGGCGAAGTACGTGGTGGTGACGGCGATCACCCCCACTCCGCTCGGCGAAGGCAAGACCACGACGACGGTCGGTCTCGGCCAGGGTCTCAAGCACATCGGTAAACGGGCGACGGTGGCGATCAGACAGCCGTCCATGGGCCCGACGTTCGGCATCAAGGGCGGTGCCGCCGGCGGCGGTTACAGCCAGGTGGTCCCGATGGAGATACTCAATCTCCACCTGACCGGGGATATGCACGCTGTGACCGCCGCGCATAACCTGCTGGCCGCGATGATGGACAACCACCTCTTCCAGGGGAACGCGCTCGGCCTTGACGTGAACAACATCACGTGGCGGCGGGTGCTTGATGTCAATGACAGGGCGCTGCGCAATATCGTGATCGGGCTCGGCCCGCGCGCCGACGGCGTGACCCGGCAGACCGGCTTCGATATCACCGCTGCCTCCGAGGTCATGGCGACGCTCGCACTGACGACCTCGCTGGCCGACCTGCGAGAGCGGCTTGGCCGGATCGTCGTTGGCTACACCTCCGGCGGCGTCCCGGTGACGGCCGAGGAACTGGACGCGGCCGGGTCCATGGCAGTAATCCTGCGCGATGCCATCAAGCCCAACCTGCTGCAGACCCTGGAAAACACACCGGTGCTCGTGCACACCGGGCCATTCGGCAACATCGCGACCGGCAATTCATCAGTCGTGGCTGACCTGATTGGCATCCATGCAGGTGATCTGCTGGTCACCGAGGCTGGGTTCGGCGCCGACATGGGCGCCGAGCGGTTCTTCAACATCAAGTGTCGCAATTCCGGGCTGCGGCCGGACGCAGCCGTCGTGGTCGCGACCGTGCGCGCGCTGAAGTCGCACTCAGGAAAATACAAGATCATCGCTGGACGCCCGCTGCCCGAGGAGTTGCTCGCGGAAAACCCGGATGACGTGCTGGCGGGTGCGGCAAACCTGCGCAAGCAGATCGAGAACGTCCGGTTGCACGGTGTGCCAGCTGTCGTCGCCATCAACTCGTTCCCGACCGATCATCCCTCCGAGCATGAGGCCATCCGGAAGGTCGCCGACGAGATGGGCGCCAGGTCGGCCGTCTGCACCCACTTCGCCGAAGGAGGCCGCGGCGCGGCCGAGCTTGCCGAAGCGGTCGTTGAGGCCACCAGCGAGCCCAACGACTTCGATTTCCTGTACCCGGACGAGGCGAGTCTGCGGGAGAAGATCGAAATCGTTGCCACCAAGGTGTACGGCGCCGCTAGCGTTGAGTACCTTCCGGCAGCGGCCACCCAGCTGGACACCTACGAGAAGGCCGGGTTCGGCCGGCTTCCGGTCTGCATCGCCAAGACGAACCTGTCGATCTCCTCCGATCCGGCACTTAAAGGCGCGCCGACCGGGTGGCAGCTTCCGGTCCGAGAAGTGCGCGCCTCCGTGGGCGCTGGCTTCATTTACCCCATCTGTGGCGAGATCCGGACCATGCCCGGCCTGTCGAAGAACCCCGCGGCGGCACGCATCGACATCGATGAGGACGGCGAGATCGTGGGGTTGTCGTGACTGTTCAGCAAACCTTGCCTTCGGCCTGGCCTAGCGCGGCCTCGCCTGAGGGGCGGATGATGATTTCGGCCATCGAGTGATGTAAGGGGTCCATCTTGAGCCAGGAAAAGATGTGGGGTTCCGAGCCGTTCTGGGGACTTGGCTATGACTGGGACCCGGACTGGGTGCTGACCGACCGGCACAAGGAACTGCGCGCGCAGCTGATCGACCTGTGCCAGCAGGAGATGCGGGACAACGCCAAGCGCTCTGACGACGAGCTGAAGTTCCCGCGCAGGAACCTTGAGCTGCTCGGCGAGCACGGCTTCCTCGCCCTGACCGTGCCCGAGGAGTACGGCGGCCTGGGCGAGAATCACGTCGCCTTTTCAATGGTGTGCGAGACGATTGCCAGGTACGGCTGCGCCTCGACCGCGATGTGCTACGTCATGCACATGGGCGCGGTCAACGCCATCATGCTGCGTTCCACGCCTGCGCTCATCGACAAGTACATCCGCCCGCTGAACTCAGGCAAGATCGGAACGTTGTCCTATTCCGACCCCGAGACCGGGAGCCACTTCTGGTACCCAATCTCATCAGGCGCAGAGCGCGTAAACGGTGGCTTCAAGGTGCGCAAGAAGGCGTCGTGGACCACCTCCGCGGGCTTCGCCGACTTCTACGTGGTGCAGACCACCAGCCCGGACTTCAAGGGCTACGACGACCTCTCGGTGTTCGTGGTCGACGCCGAGGACGCGCATGCCCAGCCGGCCTTGTGGGATGCGCTCGGCCTGCGCGGCAACCAGTCCGGCGGCCTCGACGTACAAGGCGAGATCCCCGCTGACCAGATCGTCGGGCCCGTTGGCGACGGAGCAGAGTCCAATGACGAGTCCGTGG
>Ga0335075_10006412_pt1 | contig 18183 bp, 18 predicted proteins | sample Lox_Sample_24_FD_206723 | JGI IMG/M metagenome (GOLD analysis project Ga0335075, IMG submission 206723) | Soil microbial communities from Loxahatchee National Wildlife Refuge, Florida, United States - Lox_Sample_2.4 | ecosystem: Environmental > Terrestrial > Soil > Wetlands | place: USA...
CGTTCTTCCCCCTCATTCCTGAAATGGTGGAAGGTCCTTCGTTTCGGGTGAAGCTTGTGGGGTGGAAATGCGGAAGGGGCTGCCTCACGAGAGCAAAAACAGTGCCCATCTGCAGAGGTGAACTATGCTGCGGGCGCCCAAACCAAAGCTGCCGCCTTTGTGGGTTGCGGCTTTGCTGATCAACGGGGGCAAGTCTCAGCGATCCGCTTCACCCCCTTCCCAGCCTATCCAGAAGGATGTCAAGAGCGGCTCAGAGAGCCTAGGCCCAAACCCCGGCCTCCGGGCTGTGGAGCCTTTCGGAACCAAGGATGCTGAGGTTGAGGAGATGTGGCATCCCAGGTCAGACGATGAACTCTGCTGCCATCTCTCTGGCTGCGGTCCTGATATTCCGATGAATGGATTTAGAAAGAGGTCGTTCGAGGCCGATGACAACAAACGGACCTGTTCATGTAGTCGAGATCCTCGGGCCAGAATTGAGGGGTGCACGACTTTCCCCGGCGAAGTTCTCGATGCCAGGGATGACGGTAGAGAGGGGCTGGTCGTAGTCGTAGTAGCCGGTGCACATGAGCATAAAGCGGCATTGGAACGTCTTGAGCGTTGCCGTCCGCGTTGACGGAGAGCGACCAGGGCTTGCTCGGCCGACAACCAGTTGGCGGAATTGACCTTTGTGCCTGAACTGGACTTTCTTGTCGATGCCATACATGGAAGCAGACTCCCTGACGTATTTAATGATTAGTGGACCCTTGACGATGGCTTTTTCCTCGGTCCATGGCCGCCATGGGAAGCCGAAAAGTGTACAGGTCGGAATCAGAGTGTATGCCGGGGTAGTTGAACAACTCCCAGGTGCCGCCAATCGCGTCCCCGCCCTTTTAGGATCGTGAAGTTAAGTCAAAACGCCACCGAAGTTTGCCCTCTTCGTCTTGGTAGTAACGTTGCCTTCCAGCATGACTTGAATCGAGATACGCCTGGAAGTCAGTGGCAACGCCGGAATGGATTTGAGGCATGGAGGTGATGCTAGCTGTGGGCGGGCGAGTTTATGCCGGCTGGGTCGTTGATGGCGTGTGGTCGAGTTCATCGAGTACGAACACGAAGAACGGGATAATAAAATGCTGTTCGCTCGTGTAGAGGAAAGTCGTCAATGCTCTGCATAATCTCCTCATTGCAGTATCTAAGATCACTGTTAGTGTGCAGCGGTAACAGCAAAACGGATTCCATTACCGGTTTAACTTTCTCAGTATGCCCGAGGTTGTTCGTGGCGGATATGCTGAAATTTCTCTTGACATGAGAGCTCTCCCCGCAATTGGTCTGCGAGAGTCTGGTATTTTGCTGAAATGGGGGTCTTTCTCCGACCCATCTACCACCGCCACCGCCAAAGGTCCATCGTCATGGTGAGGTGTGTCTTTGTCAGGTGACGCCGTACTCGACGGATGGCGCGTTGCGCGCTTTCTAGGAAACCGACGGCGATCCGTCCGGCGTTGACTCCGAGGGCGATGCTTTGAACGCATCTTTCAAGCACGGAACGGACGTGAGGTTGCATCGAGCGAAGAGTGTCCAGCACGGCAGCCAGCGTAGCTGGGGCAGCAGCGTCGAGGCGATATGGCGTGGGAGTGGTCCTGCACCCCGGAAGGAAGAGAGTTGAGGCGGGCGGAGCGCTGCCTTTGGCATCCTCTGGGACGCCATATCAATAAAATGTGGTGACCGCGCCGGTCGTGGTTACTGTGGAGCTCGTCTACTGTTTGGAGCGCTCAACACGCAAACTGCGTCGTGTTCTTCAGCTTTCCAATGGATGCGTCTGATTGGTGTTGAAAAGATAGCAAAAGCGGCGTCGTGTTTTAGGAAGAAATCATAGCAATTTCACCCTGAACAGCGACTCTTATCGTGATATATCCCCTCCGACGTCGCAGCAAGGCAAATGGAAAGTTCGCAGGCAGCCGGCATGAAGCCCAAAACCGTCCTCATCACAGGCTGCTCGGATGGCGGCCTAGGGTCAGCTCTGGCCCTTGAATTCGCCAATTCCCCGAAATACCACGTCCTAGCTACGGCACGCAACCCAGCCAAGATGTCCCACCTGTACGAAAAAGGCAATATCACACTTCTGACGCTTGACGTCCTGTCCGATGCATCGATCAAGTCCTGTCTCGCTACTGTGTCCGCCGACTTCGGGTCGCTAGACATGCTCGTCAACAACGCCGGGACGGGCCTCATGTTCCCGCTCTCCGACGCGACAGACCTGGATGCGTGTCGGCGGACATTCGATCTCAATGTCTGGGCCGCGCTAGCAGTGACTCAGGCTTTCTTGCCCTTGCTCATCAAGGCCAAAGGCGTCGTGGTGATGAATTCGTCTCTTACTTCGGTGGTCCCCGTGCCCGGAATGGGCATCTACAGCGCCTCCAAAGCGGCACTTGCAATGCTGACGGATACGCTGAGACTCGAGGTCGCGCCGTTTGGGATTAGAGTCGTGGAACTCAAGACTGGGACTGTAGTATCGAATTTTTACGAGAACGGTGGGAAGGCTATTCTACCAGCGGACTCCCTGTACGCGCCGATTAAGGCGGACATGGAGACTTTGATTAACGGGACATCAAAGGAGGACACAAGCAGGAGAATGGATGCCGGTGTTTGGGCAAAGCAGGTTGTGGGCCAACTTGTCAAGTCGGATCCACCAACTAAAGTCTGGAAGGGTGGTGGTGCAAGCACGATTTATTGGGTTACAACGCTCCCTCTCCAGGGATTCATGCAGGCGACTCTGGCGAAGCTAGCTGGGTTGACGAGGTTGGGGGAGATGTTACGAACCCAAGAGAAGATTCAAACTTGAAGAACTTCTTCCACAGGAAAGAATTATTGTCGCTAGTAAATCTATGCAGGGCTCTTCCGAGCAGTTAGATTTTCAGTAAACTACAACGTCACAAGCTTTTGCCCTCGCTGCTTGATCCGCGGAGACGTGAGATGCTTGCCAGCACCTCTTGAGCCTCCTCTCCGCGGTCTTGCTGCTCATAAACTCGAGCTAGCTGTTTCATAGATATGCCCCAATCCGGATGTCGCGGAGACACGACCTCAAGTTGCTGCTTGAGAACAGTCTCAGCTTCATGCCAACGTTTCTGTTCCGCGTATGCAGTCGCCAGATTGTACCGCGTCATGGACATGCCCACGTGTGCATTACCCAAGGTTCTCTCAACCACTGGTATAATATCTTCCAGCATGCTCGCCGCTTCCTCTGCGTGCCCTCGAGCACAACGAACTTTCGAGACATCGTTAATGCTCCACAGAGTATATGCGTGTTCTTCACCAAGAATAGCGGTCCGATTCTCCAGTGCCTTGCCACTGTGGTATTCAGCGTCGGCTAAACGTCCCATTTTCAGATAACACATGCCTAGCTCACTCATAGTCGCTAGAGTGTCGTCATGTTGGAGACCCCAGAATCGTGTTCTGATCTCCAGAACTTCGACTAGGAGTTCTGATGCTTTCTCAACCTGACCCAGATGTAAGAGAGTGCATGCCAGGTTATGCATAGCCGTCAAAGTTGCCGGATCCGCAGGTCCAAGACACTGCTTCAGCCCCAGGATTGCCGCAGCCCCCAAATCTCTCGACTTCTCCCTATCTCCAAGCAGCCAATAGCTTCTTGCAAGGTCGTCCATGGCTTTTAATCCCAATGGGTCCGTGAGGCCCTGCAACCGCGTTCTCGTCTCGAAAACCATAGTCTGGACCTCTAGGCCTTCTTTCAGGTCGAAGAGATTCCAACATGTGTGTCCGAGATCACGCATCGCCATCAAGCAGTCGATATGTGCCGCACCGTATAGCCTGGTTCTCAATCTCACAACATCACGCTGTAGTTTTTGCGCTTGCTTCCAAAGGCCGCACTCGGCATATACTGAGGCGAATTTGAGAACACAAGCTCCATTAGGATCTGCCTTTCCCCCGAGCTGGAAGACAGGATCTTTCAAGCAGCACTCGATATGTGGAAGTAGCGTCCGGCGATATCGCCGACCTGAGGCTTCCAGCATAGTGTTGATAGACACTGATAGCATATTTGTGACAATGTCGCGCCACCGCCTCTGAAGGTTTATCGGGAGCCTCTCTCGTGCCCATGCATGGACCACAGGATGCATGGAGCAATGCTCCTTCTCGATATCGTAGTAGATCAACGAGAGTTCTGACAAGACAGCAAGAGCTCTGTGGAACCGCGGCTTATCCCAAATTGCTCCTTCCTGGCGCAGCATCTGCGGGAGTTCCCTTGCTTGTGATCCAGTAAAGACAGAGAAGAATGACCTAACGTAAGATTTTGGAAGACCTGCTGGCTGTTGCAATCTTTCCCATGATTTCTGAAACAAGAGTTCAGGGATGTCTTTGAAATGTAAAAAGGCGAAGACGTGAAGTATGTCAATTGCGTCGAGGTTTGCTGTTGTTTTCTGGCATTCGATGCGCCTGTAAGGCATCTCCCATGTAGTGGTGATGGCTTCTTGAGCGAGACCAGGAGATTTGCCGTTCTTTGGCAGTAAACGGTGCTTTGTGTATTCGGAGAGGTACTCTTCCAGAGTGTAAATATTTCGGCGAATGGTCGCCCCGGCATGGGTAAGAGCCAAAGCAAGGTAGCCCAATGCGGTAGCAATGGGCATTGCCAACCTCCGCCTTTCAGGATCCAGAAAATCATTTCTGCCAGGCTCGTGAGCTGCTTTGAGAAGCAAAGTCACGGCATCCTCCGGCTCCATCTCTCGAAAGGGTTCCTCCCCGACGGTAGCATACACAACGTTGTTAGGATTGCGTGTTGTGACCAAAATGTGACCCCCGCTACCTGCTGGGAAAAGCCTCAGCAGGTCAAGGTCTGGGTCGTCGGCATTGTCGATAACCAGAAGCCAAGGTTCATCGTGATTGCAAAGCCAGTACTTTCCAGCTTCGAAGGTGGCGTCTTTGTGAGCAATACTACCAAGCTTCGCGTAAGAGGTCTCTGCATTCTGCTCAGTGCTTGCATCAATCCAAAAGACCCCCCAATACCTAGAGAGCTTATCAGCTACATATACCTCGTCGCACATAGAAATATGCCTGGGCACTGAGAAAAGGCTAGAACGGACGTACTGGTCTCTATTATCCTGCGCAAATTTGAGGCAAAACTGTGATTTGCCAGAACCCCCGAGGCCATAAAGGACAAATATTTTATGCTGGCTGTCGTCGTTCCGGCGATCTGTTGTAAAGAACTTTTGTCGAACCCTTTGTGCCACCTCCGCTCTTCCGGTGAATATGCTGCTGGCAATCTGTGGGACAGAAAAGTGCTCGTTCCTGACTGCGAGAGTTGCTTTATGTTCCTCTGAAAGTCCCGAGTCAACACGCAGAAGTTCGGCAGCTTCTTGTTCCACCTCCATTTTCAAGAGCTTTCGATCCTCTCTCCATCGACCTCCAATTACTTTGGGTGCCAAACGGGTATATCTCTTCAAAGCAGCAAGTATGAGCTTGAAACCGGCGTCGGTTGAGGTGGAGAATTTGCACAGATGCGAGTGATCTGCATTTATCCCTGCTTGTTCGATATCGGTCCACGGCGGTACGGCAGACTCTCTTCCAACAATGTAGTGTTTTCCATCATCCAAGGAAGTCTTGACCTGCTCCCAAAAGCAGTATATTGAGAAGCGTTTAGTAAGAGGCGCAAACTGGTCATTGATGTCTTGAAGGACTTCGGGATTGATCGAAAAGTCCGAAGAGACCCCAAGTTTGGAATCACCAAGAAGCTGGATTGCACCTGGCGAGTCTGGGTTATGCAATCCTTCGTGTGGGGTGCCGAGGAAGAGTATCGCGAACGTGGAGGTAAAGATTGACCGTCGGTGTTGGACTTGCTTTGCCTTGCTGGTGTTGGAGAACGCCAATGCGCGTTTGACAATAATGCCTCCCAGCCCGTGGCAGATGAATATCAGTGGCCGCTTGAGAGCGTCACAGAGGTGGCGGTCGGCGTGGAGATCGGCGACAAGCTGCAAAGATTTTGAGAGAATCCATTCCGACGCAGAATTGCCTGCACCTAGGTGACCAACATCATATCCATACGTCAAAACTCGTGCTTCAGGCAACTGTGCCTGAAGCAAGTTTCCAAGCCAAAAGACTCCAGTGGAAGGCTCTGTCCACGTATCTATTTCGTCTTCGAATGATCCATGAATGGCGAGTACACTTCACTAGACCTGTTAGCGTGGCTCTTCCGTCGCGACATGTGCAGCACTGACTCCACATTGAAAGATTCCGGGCTTCTTTCCGGGTCTGTGATCTGCTTTAGGCGCATCTTGGAGACCTCAATCTAAGCGGCATTGTCTCAGGTGTCACGTCCGAGGACGTCTAACATGGAGATCGAAAATTTCACATGTTGGCAGTGAGAGAATTGCACGCTGGAGACTTTAGTCCAAGAGTGGGCAAGGTAGCACTAGGAGATTATGAGAAGGAAATGCCACATCCATCGTATGATCTCGGCAGAAATGCTCAAACTAAGTGGTAGAGGGGTGACCCTCACGTGCCATCGTCGGGTGCTACTTCGTGTCTCTGCAGGTTCAGCGCCATATTCGATAGAATTCTATAGGTGATTGATGCGGGCCATCTGGGTTGAACCGAAATCAAAGTTTGGCTAGCAAAGAACCGCGGCAAATCATTCCCAAATGCATTGACGCTTGGAGAAATCACCAACAGCAATTGGGAGGGAATGGGCCCGCGGAGGTGCATGAGTTCAGGGGTTGTTTCAGGCATGTGTCTGGCCCGTGGAAAGTGGCGAGTAGGAATTGCTCCGCGGCTAGTTAAGGTTTCGACCACGCGCCGGACAACCAGCCACGAGCGTTTCCATGTACTTTGACTCAGCTGTCAGAACTACGGGTGGGCGCCCGGGGGGGAGAGGGGGGGGGGAGGGGGGCTCCAATTCGTAGCTAATGCAATTTCTTTTCCGAGAGAGGAGCATCTCAACTCCGGTATGCTCAACTCTCGGGCTGGACACTATGGGACTCTCTGCGGTCACTCAGTCGGTAGTGATTGTTTCGATCGCATTTGCCGTTTACAGACGATGGAAGCAATATGTGCAACATCGGGTATAGATGATCCTTCGTCACGCTTTTTGGCGTAGCTGACCATCCGAAAGGCAGATAAAGCATACGGAGACCAACTTGGTTGCAGGCTAGCACCAAGATTACTGAATGAATGGCCATTAGGCATAGATCGCCTCAAACAGATATGGGAGGCAGATGCCGAGTCGCGGTTGATGGAGCTCTTTCTGATGCACTTCAGAAGATGGGGCAATACATTAGAGCAGGTGTTTCTAGGAACCCATGCTTTTGGCACCATTGAACCAGTAAATCTAGAGACCATCCTCTCTACGAAATTCAAAGGTGATTTTCTTCGACGCCAACATGGCATCAGGAGCTGATTTTCGTGGACTTTGGCATGGGACCCCGTCGAGAAGTTATGTTCCCTCTGTTTGGAGACGGCATCTTCACTCAAGATGGACCTGACTGGAGACATTCTAGAGAACTCCTTCGCCCACACTTCTCACATCGAAATTACCAAAACCTAGACGTATTCCGCGAGCACGTTGACAGTCTAATATCCAACATTTCTTCTAGCAAAGACATCGTCGACCTACAACCCTTGTTCTTCCGGCTTACTTTAGATACAACAACGGCTTTCCTCTTCGCCGAATCCGTATACAGCTTGAATGCTGCCAAGGAAGCCGGTGAAACAAGTTTTGCAGAAGCCTTCAACACCGCCCAGGCCTACATAGCGAAAAGAACTCGACTCCAAGATCTTTATTGGCTAATTGGAGGAAAGAAATTAAGGGAATGCTGTGCTGTGGTCCACGGCTTTGCGGATATGATACTGGACCGCACACTCGACCAAGGAGCAGACAAGAGTGGGGAGAGAGATAACCGGTACAGATTCTTGGATGCGGTGGCTGAGAGCACTCCAGATCGGGAAGCCCTTCGTCACCAGATGATCAATATCCTTGTCGCCGGGCGAGACACAACAGCTTGTCTTTTGTCGTGGACTTTGTCAGTGAAGTCTCCCACGAAATGATGTCCAAGTGTTGGTATGCTGACCAGTTGACAGCCGACTGCTAGTGAGGCATCCTAGAGTGCTAAAGAAATTGCGAGAGGAAATTACCGCCATCATCGGCAGTAGATCAGACTTTGACAGAGACGACCTGCAAAAGCTGGAATATCTCACCTTGGTTCTCAAAGAAAGTGAGTAGGTGGGCCACAAATGAGTGACTCTCGCTCACCTAGATGCAGCTCTCCGGCTCTTTCCTCCTGTCCCTGTGAACACACGTACCGCATTACGAACTACCTTCCTGCCTCGAGGTGGCGGAAAGGACGAATCCGCACCAGTATTGATTCCAAAAGGTTGCGCTGTGGCTTACAGCGTATACTCATTGCATCGTCGCGCAGACTTGTATGGAGCCGATGCTGAAGACTTCCGACCCGAGCGGTGGCAGGAAGACCTTGGACTGTTCCGCGATGAAACTACGACGCGCTGGGGATATCTGCCATTCAACGGAGGCCCACGGCAATGTCTTGGGAGTAAGTGAACCTCTGTCTGGCGCATCGCAACGTCAACCCTCCACCACGAGTTCTCGTGCTAACTTTGCTGTAGTGGATTTCGCGATGACCGAAGCAGCCTACACAGTGGTGCGACTCTTGCAGAGATTCCCTGTTCTCGAGAAACCAGACGACGAGGCTGAAGTGAAAACTGGAAAAGAACAACAGACGATGACTCTAGTATTGGCTATAACAAATGGCTGCAGGGTGCGATTCGCAAATTAGAAAGAGCACAGAGAAATACGAATTAAAACTGCAGCAAGCCGACCGGCTGATCCTCATTGCCCCAGCATACTCAGATGAGACCTAGAAGCATCCAGCCTGGCTTCTCCTCTATCCGTAAACCGCAGTGGCCCGGCTATCCCTCATCAGCTCATTGGCCTCGTTTCTCCGCAGTGTTGAGAGCATTTCTCTTTCTTGAAGCCACCGTGTAGCGATCACAGCAGGAGCTGCTCGCTCGTACCTCAGTAGGGCCGACACAATGGTCTTGTAAGCCATAGAACGATTGTCCTCGAATTTGCACATCTGAGAGTGGTTTGCAGAGATGCCGGATCTTTCTGTATTGTCAAGGATTGGTGCAGCAGATGCTTCGTCGACGACCTTGGGGAAGTCAGAACTTCAAGCAGAGGATAGTCAGTGGTGGACACTTACGTAGTCTCTTTTGAATTTCAGGTCTGTCTTTTCCTGCTCCCAAAAGAAATATATGCAGAAGTATTTCATGAGAGGTGCAAATTGATCGCTAGTATTCTGTAATGTTTCCGAGCCTTCTTCCAATGCGGCGAGGAGTTGATCGTTGGTGTCCCAAATCTTTGATGGCACCAGCGCATCTAACATGCTTTGGCCGATCATCGCTAGCTTCGCTTTACTGCTGCCATTGTGAGGAGTACCTAGGAACAGCACCGCATAGGTGGATACGAAGACCGAGTGGAGATGCTCGATATTCTTCGCAGTCCTGCTTGCAGAATAGGCAAGAGCCTGTAAAAGCGTGAGCCGTGAGGATGACTGTTGGGTTGCTTTCTTACCCGCTTGACAATGATGCCTCCCAGGGAATGACAGACGAAGATAATGGGCCTTTGCGATGCGCTTGCAAGCTTTTGTAGTCAGTTTCCAAACCGCTGTTATGATATTGCGGTCATTTACTCACTGCACGATCCGCCACCAGCTCTGCCACAAGAGTTTGAGCATGCTGCAAGACACGGTCGGAAGATGTACTTCCAAGGAGCGAGGTAACGTTGGCATTGTATCCGAAAGTTAGGATGCGTGCAGTCTTAAGTGCCTTCGGAAGCATTTGTTCATCTCCAAGCCAAAAGACTTTGGACTTCTCTGTCGTCCATGTCTCGAACGCATGCCCATTCAGTCCATGGACAGCGATGATACTTAAATACACCGTCAGCGGCCGCCTGCAGTCCCTGTCCTGATTACCTTACTCTACTGTCGGCTGATCTGCAGAATATATCTCGAAGACGCCATATTGTGAAGCCGGCATAGTTAACAGGCTGATAGTAACTGAAAAATATAATGAAGTGAAAGATGGATCTTGCTCAGATGAATTCAGGAGTGTGCAAGGCTAAGAAAGAAGGAAAGAATCTCCAAGTTGAATAAAATAGCCCAGGCAGCTGCGAGCTCAAGACGCCGCACAGCCCGGCCTACTTGTAGGCCAGACGGCCCGGCCATGAATTGGCCTACAGTCTCGTTTCAAGCATGGCGAAGCCTCCGTTGTGAAAATACCTCACCACGGAAATTATGAACAGAGGAAATCCTTTGTGAGCCAACAATGAGAGAGCAACGCGGGTTACGGGACGGTCGAGGGCACAGTATTGCTGTGGTGGATAGTCGGAAATCGTTTGTCGAGGCACTGGACTTGAAGCCCCATTAATAAGCGTCAGAAGCAGTAAGCTAGGCCGCTTAAGCCTAAGCCTTCAACCCTAACTAGCGCAAGGCCCCCAATGATCGTCTTCTACAGGGCCTTTGCACATTCGATTGCAAGACTGAACTTTGTACTGCACAAGCCGTCTAGTAACCAATTTCAAGTATTGATCGAAGGGCTCAACCACAGATCGCCGTTGAGCGATTCACTGTTTTAGAATTTCGCCGGTCTCTAGCTATCAGAAGCTTGGTATACAGGACTCGCCCGCGGTTCCGAGATTCACAACGTCAAGTCTAGAAGATGGAATTCACGATTGATTCCGCATCCATTGCCCCCAGAAGGGGAGAAGAAGTCCACTAATGTCCCATGGTGCGACGTATTGATGGTTGCATCTGCGGTTACTCTTCGTTATGGAAGTGCCCTTCCTCTTCGCTCACACTCCATCTCCTTCTAGAGGCCCTGACCTGCATGACTTACTCCAAAATCGCATATCACATCTACAGAGAGTCTCCATTGTGAGACGTAATAGATCGCTTGCTGGCGACTTTTCCTGTCTCTTGATCTTCCACAGACGTTTATAGCTAGCTTCCTAACACATGCGTCTTCGAGTCCAGTGGGTGGCCTTTAAAAGGGCCTTGCGTATCAACCGCAATCATCTAGTGAGTTCGGTATCTGACCAGTCAAGGCTGAGCGCCTCGATTCATGTGCAAGAGCTGTACAACCCATCTTTCCCAGGTAGCTGGCTATTTGTTCTCTGAAGCATGCAGTGCCATGGCAACTTGGCGTTGTGCTTGATAGCTTGCAAAAACCACTGTATCGTTGTCTATTCGGTACTACTATAGCATTCGTCCACGCGCCTGAACTACTGAAGTCGTGACCACTGCTTCCGATGTAGTGGAGCAGCGCTATATTTTCTACAATGGCCTACTCAGTGTTGGCTATAGTCTTCGCGGTTGGAGGACTGCAAAGTCTCCATAATCATCAGCGGCATTTCCGCGGAATTCCAACCTCTGATGCCCACCCTCTACTACCTCCCCATCCCATCCCCCCAACACACCTTCGCCGTCTTTACCGACTGCGCGCCATCGGCAACTCCACCCACAACACCCGAGCCTCATCCGGCAAGACCGTCTTCTCCAAAATGGCCGACTCTGGTGAGAAGCTGCGGCTCTCCGAAGACACCATCTTGCAAGAAGCGTGCAACCTTACCATCGCCGGTACCGACACCACCGTCGTCGCCCTCACCTACCTCGTCCAGGCCGTGCTACGGCACCCAAAAGTGCAGGCGAAGCTGCAAGTGGACTAGCAACCTGCTCTGCAGACTTGCTGAGTAAAGGACTCGACACTCTACTCTACCTCAACAGTATCATCGACGAGACCTTCCGCCTCTACATCCCCATCTCGCAAAGCCTCTCGCACACCGTCCCCGCCGGCGGCACCAACAACCTGCGCGGCTACAACCTCCCCCCAGGCACCACCGTCAGCACACAAGACTACACCTTCCACCACGATCCGGCCTCCTACCCGGACCCGCCGCGCTTCAACCCAGACCGCTGGCTCAACCCCACCAAAGCGATGAAAGATGCCTTCTTTGCCTGGAGCACCGGCTCTCGCGGCTGCATGGGGCACGCACATTGCCCGAGTGGAGCTCATGTACGCAACGTGCATGTTCTTCCGCGGGTGCGAAGATCGTGCAGACGACAATGAGATTCTTCGTCATTGCTCCGTATGGCGGCAAGTGTGAGATTACACTGAAATGGAGCCGAAGGTGAGTGGCATAGATGGTAAAACTGGTAGAGGAAGGGGCAACACACGACGTGATAACAATGAGATGATAACATATTTCATGCCTAACTAACTGCTTTGATTCTTCGCATTACTGCGCTGTCTTTCAGATTCGCCGCCATGGCCCCCGTTCTAAGTCTATCATTCTAAAGCTTTTTTTCACTATGCAAATTCCACAGCAGGACTGACCCCATAATCTGTTCTAGCTTCATTGCGGAACCATGCTGGACAAATGGAAAGCAAGCCAGGCGGTGTCTTGTTACGAAGTGCTAACGCCGAACACCTCTACCATCAGCAGGAACAAGCAAACCAAGGCGTCAACATAAATAAGATGGCCTCCTTTTTGCTCACTCGCTCCCAGAATCCTCCACACACTCTCTGCTCACACCACTGCCCCTACTTTTCGCCGAACTAGCACTTTCACTCCCTGATTCGCCCCTTGCAGTCCCAATAGGAGCCTTGCTCCCCGTCTCGGGAAACACTGGTTTCTCCTCCGCCTTCAGGGTCGAACCATTGGCCTTCAAGTCTGCAGCGGCCACCTTCTTCCTATCCTATTTCTCACCACCATTCAGCTCCATCTCCTCTCTTGCCCCTTTCTCAGCTTTATTCAATTGCTTTTTCTGCAGTTCCCCATCTCTCCATGCTCCTACTTCCAAGACAGCCTTTGACGGGTCTTTCTTCTGTGTAAGGAGGAAGCCTTGAATCTCTGCTGGTGAGAATACGGCTTCGGGGAGTGCGTCAGCAAATGCGGTAGCTAGTTCTTCGATGTTGGATGCGACATTCACTGAGCTTGGCGAAAATGCTTGCAGCGTTGGTGTTATTGGTGGGGCTGGCTTCTCATAATGGCCATTTGCAACACAGTCATTCGCGTAGAGCGCTTTATCGGTTCCACTGCTTTTGGGGTGGCTCTTATCGATTCCCTCGTCGACAAGTTGTCCGCCATCACCTCCAGCGGTAACAGGTAGGATTTCAGACAACTTCAAAGGTTGTCTCATCAGATCCTGTGTGTCTTCACAATACATCCTCATGAACAGCTCTCGGGTCTGTTGTTTGTTAGCAAGTGTGAACTTGATCTTCATATCGACCCTCCCCGGCCTGACAAGAGCGTCATCGAGTTTCTCCGGATTATTGGTGGTCATGACGAGCACTCGCCCCTCCTGCGAAGCGACACCGTCAATGGCATTGAGAAGCCCAGACATTGATACACCTTGGTTATTGAGACTGGGGCCCCGTCTTCCTGCCTCGCTTGCGTCGTTGGCACCTTTAACAGCTTGTGCTACCGCTTTGGCGATTGCAGACGCAGTTGCTGTGGCAACGTCTTCGTTCTCCTTCTTCTTCTCCTCCTCCTTATTGTCTTCGCCATCCGCTTTGCGCTTGTTCATGCCCTTGTCGCCCTCATTTTTCTCTTCCTCCCCATCACCCTTCTTCCTCAGCACGCCCGCAGAATCAATATCTTCCAGGAGGACGACACAACGGCGAGGCAAGCTGTTGAACAAAGTGATGAGGTCCTCCTCGGTTAAGGTTGCTTCCGAAAGCGAAAGACAGTAGATATCCAAACCGAAGACGCCAGCCAACGCAAAGCTAAGGCTAGTCTTACCCGTTCCAGGCGGCCCGTGGAACAAATAGCCTCTTCGGTACGGAATACCACGGTTTGCGTACCATCTGGGCGTCCTGGGGTGGAGGAAATCGTTGATGTCCTTTAGAACCATTGCTTTTTGTGTGTCGTCAAGTACCACTGTGCCCATCGGTCGCGAAGGCCGCATTGCCACTTTGTTCCAAGCAGAGCGGCCTCTTCCACGCTGTTCTTTTGGACTGGGTCGGCGGATGACGGTCTTGGAAGTTTGATGAGCAAGGCGCTGATCTCGCGTCTCGAGGATCAAAGCCTTGATGGGTTCGGTTGATCGGCCAATCGTCGTCAAAACGATCCTATCCTCGTTTTGGACCATCATTCCCATGAAGCCACCAGGCACGCGCTCTTTGTCCACAGAGAACCAAAACAACCGTCCCTTGTGCCAGAACCGATGAAATCCAGTATGCGGTTGATAGAGTGGTGGACTACTTGCTGCCCAATTGTTGAAATTGAAGATGGAATCTTCGGAAAGGTCCTGCAATGTCTTCATCTCGTCGCCGTCCTCGTCGTAGCTCTCACCGGCACTGTAGCCTCTTAGGTTTCGAACCTGGCGGAGTGCGGCTTGTTCCGCCACCCATTCAAGGATATTGTCGTAGATAGGATCGTAGTTGTAAATTGTAACGGAGGAGCTGAAATAACCGAAGAACTGTGCGCTGATGTGCTTCATGGCGAATTGCCCGCCGAAGGCGAAAGCGAAGAGGAGCACACATATAGACGCTATGATGGAGATGTCGAAGGCGAAGGCGTCAAGTATGTACTTTGATACGATCGAATAGCCAGGTATGAAAGTGTCAAGTATTGTGGAGGGAAGGTGTGTGATGTCCGCCACCGTTTCATTTTGTGGGAGGCGTCCAAGACGCCGCATGCTTGGGAGTGCCATTGCGATGAGCTGTTGTGATGGTTTCAGAAATGAGAGACCTTTGTAGATTCAAAGACACGACATAATAGAATGTGCGCCCTCTCGGATGATCTATTTACAGGAGAGGTGCTGAAATAAAGGTAGAGTAAGAACTCTCTGATATCAATGACTGTTGCTTAAATATCCCATCGCCAAGAAGCGATGATAAGTCAAGTTGAGAGCCTCAGGCGATGGAGTTAGGTCTAACAAGCCCTTCCGGACAAAAATCCGATGGGCTACAGGTCCACTCTCGTACCTGCGAGAAAATGACTCTTGTGTTGACTTCAGCAGGATACTTTCAGGCAGCAGGTGGCGAAAAATAGCTTGAAACGTCATTGCTGCAGCTGCCTAGAGATTAAGCCTGGGAGCGAGCAAAACTACTTACGTACGGTACTTTTGTAAGAGGGATTTCTTAGCGCTTCCATACCAAGCGAACCAGGCACAGGCGCAAGTGATTTGATGCAAGCTAGCGATGCGGCTGAAATGTATGCCTTCGCCCGCAACGGCCCTGCTTTCTGCATCCTCCAGTCATAACCACGCCGTACCTTGTTTGGTGCCTGAGAACCCTAAACAGGCTAGCCGGACATAAACTCAAAATACGATGTCGCCTAATTTCTAGGACAAAGCGGCACGTCTTCGCAGCTAGCCCTATGCAAAGACAATGCGCCGTTGTTGCCTGAATAGCGCTCACCAGAGATGCCTTTGCAGCCTCAAAATTTGGCCAAGGCCTTTTGTCCAACAAAAGAAAATTGCTGAAGGCCACTAGCATCACTCCCGATCTAAATACTCTCGCTATGCAAACCCCCAGCCCTGAAAATGCCAGCTTCCGTCAATCCATTACCGCCCTTGCGGAAGTGTACTACTAAGAGCCGCACCAAGCACCTCATCGGCTGCCTCATCCAATCCCAGCTCGACCTTTCGTCCAGTGCTCATGTCATCGTTCGCTCTTGTCGCTCTCCCCTCGTTGCCATTCCCAAAACGCCTGCGCCGTCTTGGGCTTTGTGTAGCGTGAGGCGTTCCCAGCTCCTGCGCCATCGTGCCCTCTTCTCCCCCTTCTTCCATGGCCCAGATTTCCACGGCACGCCCCAGCAGTGTGCTAGCCACGCCTCCGCCAGATGCGTCCCCGCCCAGCACTCGAACTGCCTCGTGAAGCGCAAGGACCGCTTCGTGCGTCCGATTCGACATCGACAAGAGTACTAGACCGCGAGAAGTGTGGATGCTACCTATAAGGTTTCTGTCATCATACCCAGCAACTGCACCAGACCCTCCACTGCGCGCAGTGTCAGCCAGGGTACTAGGCCCAGCATTATAGAGTTCAATTCGACGATCGTCCGCAGGGTTGAAGAGTGAGCCTCCGGTGATGGTGCGTAAACATTCATCGAACTCAGCTAATGCTTCGTCCAGCCTGCCCAATCGCCGCAACGCATGAGCAAGATTTGCTCGTGTTGCAACCCAGGCTGTGGGCGAGCAGCCAAGCTCTCCAGCCAGCGCCAGGCTCTGTCGGAACAGTTTGACCGCCACTTGCAGGTTCGACTGATGGTAGAGAATCACTCCCAGCTCGTTCAGGACGAGAGGATCCCCTCCGGTAATTCCCCCCAGAACTTTGGCTGGGTCGAAGCCTTCTCCCGTATGTGTCGTTCCGCTACTCATCTCGTAAGCGGCTACACAGTATTCCAGTGCAAGTTGCATATTATTCAGGGCCAAGTGCTGCATCCCAAGGAATAGTTGTGGGAGGTGACTTCCCTGAAATAATCTGGCTGCGGTGCTGTATGCGGCTATAGCTTGGTCATGCTCACCTTCTGCAGCAAAGGTGTGTGCAAAGCCTATCCAAGCAGCAGAAGAGTGCGGATCCATCAGGCTCGCTTTCGAAAAAAATCGCCTGGCTTCTGAGATTCTGTTGGTGCTCAAATAATACGTGCCGATCGCTAAGTATGTGTATGGCTCATGAGGAGCATGCTGAGAAAGGGTATGCGATAGCAAGAAAAGGGTATTATGAGATGAGGTTTCGTAAAGACATGCCAAATGTAGAGGATATAATGTCGGATTGTGCCCTAGTGAAGACGCCATACCAGGGGCAGACGAAGAGGAATCAATCGGGGTCGCGGTTTGTGAGTTGAGGATTGAAGACGTAATAGCAAGAGCTTCGTGGAATCGACATTGAGTATACAGAACCTCGGCACGAGTGAGGAGGAGATCTGGGTTGTCTGCAAGATTGTAGTGGGTGGAAAGAGTTTCTGTAGCATCAGACAGTGCAGTGGGTGAAGCATATTTCGACAGGCGAGTGGTATATAGTAGCTTCGTGAAATGGGCAGCCTCTTGGGCTACTGAAGGGTCGTCGTGCTGCACAGATTCGAAGTCGAGCTCTTCAAGAAAGGCAAGTTCTTCGGCAGGAGACATGAACGAGTTCTTCATGAGTTGATCGAAAGCCTCAAAGCACTGCACATCAATCCTCACAGCATCTTTGTAACACTCGCGAGCACGGTCAAATGCATTGCGTTTTGCAAAACATAGCCCGCGCAAATAGCACATTGCAGCTTGGAATTTAATGCCCTTCTCTTGCTCTCTGTCTCTCTCGCGCTCTTCACTGTATTCGATGCGGTCCGAACGATGAGATGTCTTGCCATTGCGGAGAGTAACGTGCCGTGAAGGATTCCCATTTACATGGGCAAGTTTCCGTCGCGCGTTATGAGAGCTCGTGATTAGGTGCGTGGGATTTTCGTCGCCCAGGATCGACAAAGCCTGTTCATATCGGCCCTGCTTAATGTAGCAGTGTGCGGCGAGGTAGCGGCAGGATAGACTGCGTTCTATGAGGTCCTTTCTAGCCAATAAAGCAAGAGCTCGTGTGTAGTTGTTGTTGGAGAAGTGAACTTGGGCAAGCCAAAAAGCGTCAGAATCGTCATCTGGGAATAGTCAGTCTCAGCAGCAGTAGTCGTTCAGCAGTTGTTCCTGGTGCATACTGGTCAGGGCGAGGACTTTGTCCCCAATGTAGATTGCTGCATCATGCTGGCCCTTGTTCAGTGCTTCTTGCCGCCAACTTCTCAAATATTTGTCCATCCTGCCAGAATGGTCTCGTGGGGGAAGCTCAAGTGATGTTCCAAGAGCGTTTCTGGAATCTGGTGCAATAGCCAAAGCGGATCGTTTGTCTTTCGAGTGATCATGTCGAATGCGCAAGTAGTCGATCAAGCAAAAGATTGGTTGCAGCTATTATCCTCAATACTGAGGAATGTTCGTGAACAAAAGTCGCGCCCCAGGCGAGAACGCGCCGCAGTGCTTGTATTCCGATTGGGCAGGCGCACAACTTATTGACGCCTAAATTTTAGCTGCCAGTCCCCCGCATGTCGCTTGCAGCGTTCAAAAGAAGCATAGTGAAGCGCTGATGAAGAGCCGCAGTGGGGGCTTTCTAAGCAACTTATCACTACGAAGCTACTAACTTCTCAGAGGCGTTTTGCCAAAAAAATTC